>Ga0315288_10000049_pt1 | contig 120417 bp, 105 predicted proteins | sample YL17G11_20_MG_FD_203454 | JGI IMG/M metagenome (GOLD analysis project Ga0315288, IMG submission 203454) | Sediment microbial communities from Yellowstone Lake, YNP, Wyoming, USA - YL17G11_20 | ecosystem: Environmental > Aquatic > Freshwater > Lake > Sediment | place: USA: Wyoming | collected... | reverse complement strand
GCGTAACCGTGAAATCGCACTCAATGCCTCCGTGCTTGTTCAGGCACTCGGTGTACACGATCGTGCCGATGGGGACATCGATCTGATTGGCGCACACATAGTTCAGGAACTTCAGCGCGCCTGGGCCTCGCACCTCGAGCTTGTTGAAGGAGGTTTCATCGAAAAGACCGGCGTGCTCGCGAGTCATCAGGTGCTCATAGCCGATCGCCCGGGACCAGTTGTGGTGCAACCAGCCCTTCGGCTCATGGCCGTGGTGCGCCTTCTCCTCATACGGCTTGAACCAGTTCGGCCGTTCCCAGCCTGTCTTCTCCCCGAAGTGGCATCCCAGGTCCTGCAGTCTGCTGTAGGTGGGGGAGAGCCGAAGCCCGCGGCGTGACAGACGCTCCTCTCCCGGGAAATGGATGTCGTAGTACTGGGAATAGGTTTCGAGGGTGCGCGCCACCGTATAGTCCAGGCTGTTGTAGTTGGAGCCAAATCGGCGCACATCCAACCGCCAGACGTCCCACTCCGGGTGGCCATCAACGATCCATTCGGCCATCGTTTTTCCGATGCCACCGGCGCCAGCCAGGCCATGTGCGCAGAATGCGCACGCAACCCAGAAACCCTTCACCGCCGTCGGGCCGAGCAGAAATTCGCCGTCGGGTGTGAATCCTTCGGGTCCGTTCAGCAGCTTGATGACTTCGGCGCTCTCTACTGCCGGCACACGCTTGATGGAGTTCTCCATCAACGGCGTGAAGCGTTCCCAATCCGGCGGCAGAAGTTGATACTTAAAATCCCGTGGGATGCCGCCAAGCCCGAATGGCGCCGGATTGCGCTCATAACCTCCGGTTACCAGGCCGCCAACCTCCTCGCGCCAGTAGACGAGCAGGTCAGGATCACGCAGCGTGGGGAAATCATGCTTCACGCCCTCGATGGGCCTTGTGATCAGGTACAGGTGCGCCATCGGCACCACTGGCAGATTCAGGCCCACCATCTTTCCGACCTCGCGGCCCCACTGGCCTGTGGCATTCACAACGATCTCGGTTTGGATGGTTCCCTTGTCGGTCACAACCTCGCGCACCCGGCCGCCCTTCAAGTTGATCTTTTCCACACTTGTATCTGTGAAGACACGCGCGCCGCGGTTCTTGGCTCCCGCCGCAAGAGCATTGGTCAAACCCGTCGGATCGATCACGCCGTCGCTCTGGGTGAATGCGGCCCCGACTACGCCGTCCAGGCTCATTAGCGGGAAGAGCTTGTGTGCCTCACTGGGCGTGATCAGTTCCATTGGTACGCCAAAGGAACGCGCCATACCCACCAGGCGCCGGAGATCCTCCATCCTTTCGGCCGAGGACGCCAGCCGCAGGCCTCCGACCTCGCGCCAGGATGGGTCCTGGCCGGTTTCGTCCTTCAGCTTGCGATACAAGTCGGTGCTGTAGTGCATCATGCGTGTCAAGTTCGCGTCGGACCGCATCTGGCCTACCAACCCCGCCGAGTGCCAGGTCGAGCCGGCTGTGAGTTCGTGGCGCTCCAGGATGACCACGTCCTTCCAGCCCATCAAGGTCAGGTGGTACGCGATGCTGCATCCACCCACGCCCCCGCCGATGATGACCACCTGTGCATGCTTTGGAAGTTCAGCCATTTTGAATGTCTCCTTGATTTCCGTGCCCCATCGATCAACTCGGCTTCTTGGTGCTTTTGCTCGGCGTCCCCTGTCCCATCCGCAGGATCCGCCTGGTTGCCTGAGCCCCAATGCAGGCAACTGCGCCTGCCGGTGCTACCGCGACCAGTGCGCCCGCTGCCATCCCTCTTAACGGCGAATGCCTGATCGCGATTATGACCTCCAACAAGCCCGGGCCAAGAAACCCCTCCGAATTCGCGGAGGGGTTTCTTGCTCTGATCACGCCTGCCATATCGAACCGGGCCGTGCCATCTCAGCCACGATATCGAATGAGGATACGATGCCGAGCGGAAAGGAGTCTGGATCTTGCTCGTCTATGACCACCACACGGTGATGGTGGTTCTTGATCATCATGTCCGCGGCCTCACGCAGGCTTGCACGCATGTCGATCGTCTGCATCGGGTGCATCACCTGCGAGACAAGAACGTCGTCTTTCACTCCGTTCTGCAACAAGGGGATCAGGTCCTTCTCGCTGACGACGCCGCGCGCCTTCCCTCGGGCATCGACGACCAGGACCGAACGCCACCCGGCTTGCGTCATTGTGCGCGCGGCCGAGGTAATCGGGGTCTTGTCGCGGCACACCAGGATGGCATCCGACATGACGTCTGCAACCGTCTCCCGCCTGGCTTTCTCGGCTCTGGCGATGCTGGCAACAAAATCCGACCCGGCGATCATGCCGGCGGGTCTGGTGTCCTCTGTGACGAGAAGGCGGCTGATGTCCATGTCCAGCATCAGTTTGGCTGCTTCCGCCAGCGGTACGCCGGCTTCGACCGAGGCGATGGGATGCGACATCAGGTCGCCTGCAGTGAGTTTTCGCATCACGGTCAGGCTCTCGGCGTCCGCAGAAAGCCACTCGCCTGCCAGCAGGTCAAAGTCGGAGATCAGGCCAATCGGCCGCCGGTCGCGGTCTACCACGACGAGCGCGTGCACATGGTGTTGCGCAAGCATCACCGCCACCTGACCCAGCGCAGCATCCTGGCGGCAGGTGATCAGCCCGCGGTGCATGAGGTCACGGACTAGTTGTGGCATGACGTGCCCCTCCGTCTATTGGACTTCATCGACGTCCTTGTACCACTTGACCCGGTCGCCCACGCGGGCTCGAAGGCGCCAGGCCATCGACTTGGGTTCGGCCTCTATGCGCTTCAGCGCGGCATCGACCTGTTGCTCGACTTGCGACTTCTCTTTGGACTTGAGTTGTTCATAAGCGTGCGCCAGGCTTCGCACTTTGTGGAGGTTCATGGTGGTTGTGCGCCACAGCCCCCAGTCACTGGCACACAGCTGTGCCACGCGCCCGAGGTTGATGGTTTCCCGGTCGACATCACCCAACGGGTGTTCCAGCAGCAGCATGATAGTATCGATTACATCCTTCTCGTTGATCTGGACTATCTGCATCTTCTCGAGCAGCAGCTCTGCCAGCGGGATGCTCGGCGCGTCGACCTCCAGCCGGCCATCCCAGCGAATGACGTGGCAGAAGTCCAGCTTCTCGTAGAAAACGTCAACGTGCAGGCCGATCTCGGTTCTATCGAAGATCGCGCGCTCGCCCCCGGAGACGATAAAGACCTCCTTGTTGTCCGCATAGCCGAGCTTCTCAAGCAGTGCCCGCACGGCCGTGGTCTGCTTGCTGTAGGCGGCGAAATCTATGTCCGTGTAGGCGCGGCCCATGGCCTGCTGGAGATAGCCGTATTTGGGGCAATGCATTTGAAAAGCCAGTGATCCGATGACACGGAGAATTACTCCGGCCTTCTCACTGGCTTCGACTATTCGCTTGAGCTCGTTCTCGAACTTGTCACGCTCGGCGCGGCTCTGCTGACCCATTCCTACAGCGTCTTTTGCCATCCGCACTCCGGTTTCCAGTATCCGCGTTGCAGTTGGCCGAGAAGACCTGCCTGGGGCATCGGTCAGCCGCGCGCCCGCGCATTATAGCTGAAAAGGTCAAAACTTGCAAAATTCTTCAAAATCCTCTATAATCAAAGTCACAAGCCTTCATTTTCCTTCAACAATGACATACCAGCCAACGGTCTGATGAACAAACCGCTGATACCGGCGCAGAGGCGAGGTCGCATCCAGGATTTTCTGGCCGTCAACAAGATCGCGCGCACTGCCGATCTTCGCGCGCTTCTGGATGCCTCAGAGGCCACCGTGCGACGGGATCTTGAGTGGCTCGAGCAGGAGGGTATCCTCGAACGGACCCACGGCGGTGCGATCCTGAGCCAGCGCATGCCCCTTGAGCCCGGGTACCAACAGCGCGCGCTGACCTATCCCGAAGAGAAACGCAACATAGGCGCCCTGGCTGCCTCGCTGATCGAGAAAGACGACGTCGTCTTCATTAACAGCGGGACGACCACCACAGAGGTCATTCGTCACACCCGCAGCGATCCCAGCATCAGCATATTCACGAACAATCTGAGCGGGGCTTTCGAGGTGGGGGAACCCGGTTTTCAGTACTTCGTGGTGGGAGGTGAATTCCAACCTCGATCCAATTCGCTGGCCGGTCGCTTTGCGATCGAAAACCTCGGACAGGTCTTTGCGAACAAGGCTATACTTGGCGTCGATGGCCTGAGCTTGAAGCATGGCTGCACCGTGCCCTCCAATGCCGAAGCCGAGATCGTTCGCCAGATGATCAAACAGACTCGCGGCGAGATCATAATTGTTGCTGATCACAGTAAATGGGGCATTGTCTCCAATTTCCAGATCGCCGCCACCGAAGAGGTCGATCGGCTTATTACCGACCCGGACTTGGACCCCCTGGCTTTCGAGTCACTTGCAGCCCAGGGCGTGGGGATCCTCGTTGCCTCTTCAAGCCCTGTTAGCACCTGACCGTCTGCATGCGCAGCAGTCAGGTGTCTTCTTTGTTGAAAGGTAGACGCGTGCCTGGTCTTCGAAGAACACCTCGCCCAACTCCTGCGCCGTGCTACGGCGTGGACCGCGGCGCCCCAAGTTTAATGGTCGGCGCTTGGCGCCAGCTTCCGGTTCCACATTGATCCCGGCCGAGGGAGACTGAGAGGGTGCTGATGACCTAATCACGAGCATGTCGCCACCGAGGGGAGCACGGGCCTGGTGCGGGCTTCCAGGCAGAGCAAGTGCGTATGCGGTCTTTCGACAGCTGGATTCACCAAAGGAGAATTGCAATGACAAGCACAGCAATGAAGCGACCGGAAGTCTTCACCCGCAAAGCCTCCGGGCTGGTGCGGGTGATGTCTCCCTACTCCGCTTTCGTCTACAACATCCTGACCATGGGCCTGATCTTCCCCTGGACCTACCTTTGGGCCCCGGGGGGCCTTCCCGGAGGCAGATTGGTCTGGGGGATCCTTCTTGCCATGGTGATCGAGATCCCGATCGCCTTGGTGTATGTCTGGCTCTCCACGGCACTGCCGCGATCCGGTGGCGACTATGTTTTCCAGAGCCGCGTTTTTGGCGGCGGCACCGCATTCACGGTCGTGATGTCAGGGTTCGTGATCTGGATCCTGCAATGGGTAGCGCTCTCTGGGTGGCTGGTGTCCTATTTGGGATTTGCGCCGCTGTTCCTCGGTCTTGGCGCCACGATGGGCAACGCCATGTTTTCAAGCTGGGGTGTGTTCTTCACTACTTCCTCCGGCATCATCATCGTCAGCATCCTGAACGCGTTGCTTGCGATGGTGCTGCTGGTCAGCGGCTTCAAGAACTACGTTCGTTTCCAACATGTGATCTTCTGGGGCACGATCCTGTGCTTTGCAACGGTGTTCATCGTGCTGTTCACGACCCCGGCCTCTGAGTTTGTGGCGCGCCTCAATGCCTTTGCCGTGGCCTCCGGGGGCGCCCCCAATTGGTACGAGACCGCCGTCGCAGCTGTCGCGGGTGCCGGCATTGATCTTCACCCGCCCTTCAGCCTGCTGGCCACCCTGCTGATCGCCCCCATGGCGTGGACCTCCCTTCAGTGGGCCACCTATTCGGCCGAGCAGAACGGTGAGATCAAGGACGCCCGCGGCTTCCAGTCCCAGACCTTCATTATGGTTGGCTCCTTGATCGCCACGGGACTATTGCTCGCTCTGCTGGCCGTCGGCATAGAACGCGTGTCCCCGCCCGAGTTTCTGACGGTGGCGGGCGCAGGCTACTATTCGTTGATCCCCGAGTCGAGCATCGCCGGCTTCAACCTCTGGCCGCCGATCATCGCTGTGGCGCTCGCAGCCAGCCCGCTGATCGTATTCATCATCGGTCTTGGCTACCTTCTAAACGGCTTCCAGATCGTATGCAACTGCTATATCGGCATGACCCGCATCATGGTTGCCATGTCCCTTGACCGCGTGCTGCCCGAGTGGTTCAGCAAGGTCAACGAGCGCCTGCATACGCCTGTGAACGCCCATCTGGCATATTTCCTGGCCAGCCTACCGGTGATCCTGGCCTACAACCTCGTGACGCAGCCCTTCTCATGGTACAGCCTGACGCTGGGCGTGACATTTGGTTGCGGCTACGTGTTCATCATCACCTGCCTCGCCGGTGCCTTGCTTCCATACCGGGCCAAGCAGGTCTATGAGGCCTCGCCAGGTGCCAAGTATCAGGTTAGTGGTTTGGTGGGGCTGCTCTTCACGGTGATTGGCGTCGCCGGCTTCGTGTGGATTTCTTGGGTGCTGGCTCCACAAGCCTTCGCGAGCTACGCAGTGCTGGACTGGCTGGTTCGGATTGGCTCCATCGTTGCGGTGATTGCGTTCCTCTATCCAATGCGCAAACAGCTGAGGGAGTGGCTGAATGGCAAGCCCATGCCATGGCTATCGGCATTGGGCATGCTGGGCGGGGGCCTTGGGATGGCCATGGTCGTCACGTTCCTTCTCTCGCCGGCCCTGGGCGTGCTGGGAATTTGGGACTTCACCGACTTCCCGAGCAAGTTGTGGGCGCAGATTATCGCCTTCGCTCTGATCGTGATCTCGGCGATCTGGTACCTGTTGGCCAAGAATGCGCAGAAGGCCAAGGGCATCAACGTCGACTTCGCCTTCAAGGAGATCCCGCCAGAATAGCGGCGGACGACAGAATCGCAGCGGTGGTCAGGATGCAAGCATCCTGACCACCGCCCCGCACTTTGGGCGCTTCCAGTTGGGCAGCACCGCTCCCGAATCGCCATTATTGACTTTGAGTCATCGGGTTGGCATGCCATCGATCGAAGAAGTCGTTGCAAGTCTTGGTGAATGGCGCGGTCGACAGATGGAGATCGAACGCCTTTCGGGCGGCCTTACCAACACGAACTTCAAGGTAACCGTCGATGGCGTGCGGTATTTTGTCCGCATCCCGGGCGAAAGCACGGAGCTTCTGGCGGTTGATCGAAAGAACGAGCACTTCAACGCCCAGGCTGCCGCCGAGAGCGGCGTTGGACCCAAGATCGTACACTATCTTCCGCAGTTCGACGTGATGGTTCTGGAGTTCCTCGAAGGCAGAACGATGTCGAATGCGGAACTGAACCAGCCTGGAATGCCAGCCCGCATCGCTGGTGCAATCAAGCACCTGCACGGGGGAACACGTTTCCTCACCGATTTCGATATGTTTCGGCTGACGGAGTTCTACCTGGGGGTGTGCCAGGAAAGAAAGATCCCTATCCCAGACGGCTATGCCGAGCGCATGCAACTTGTAACGCGGGTTGAGCAGGCCGTGAAGGTGCACCCCTTGGCAAGGGTTCCCTGCCACAATGACCTGCTGGCAGAGAACTACATGGATGTCGACGGCGAGCTACGATTGATTGACTACGAATACAGCGGAAACAATGACCCGTGCTTCGAGCTTGGCAATACATGCCAGGAACTCAAATATGATAAGGCCCGCCTGGAGCAGGTATGCGCGGCCTATTTTGGTCGCGCCTCTGATGCCATGCTCGCCCGCATGAAGCTGTACATGATCATGTCGGACGTGGGCTGGGGGCTCTGGGCGGCCATTCAGGCGCACGTCTCCAAGATCGACTATGACTTCTGGGGATGGGCGATCGAGCGCTGGGGCAGGGCGGTGGAGAAGATGGACTCCGTGGAATTCGAAAGCTGGCTGATGCGCGTTCAGAGCTAGAGGGATCGGGGACCTGCGCGGCGGGCTGTCCGCGCCTCGTGGGAGTCATCTCTGCGGGAAAGGCGAAAAGGAAACATGAAGGATCAGGCGCAAGTCGTAGTCGTCGGCGGGGGGATCGTGGGTGCGCAGGTTGCGTACCACCTTGCCAAGCTGGGCTGGACCGACGTCATGCTGTTCGAAAAGGGGGAGATCGCCAGCGGCGAATCATCGCACGCGGCCGGGCTCGTCACACAATTTGCCACGTCGCAGACCCTCATGCAGTTCCGCAAGTACAGCATTGAGCTGTACAGCAGTCTCGGTCTTTTTGATCACGTTGGCAGCCTGCGGGTGGCTTCCACGCCCGATCAGTTCAAGGAATTGCAGCGCAGTGTCAGCCGGGCCAAGGCTATCGGCATGGATGTGGAGGTCATCTCTCCGCAGGAAGCCCTGAAGATCATGCCGCAACTGAGCCCGGACAAGCTTTATGGCGCCATCCACCTGCCGCGCGATGGGCATCTCGATCCCTACACCGCGACCACCAGTATGGTGCGTTTTGCCAAAGAAATGGGAGTGAATATCCACACAGGCGTGCGCGTCACCGGGATCGAGCTCTCACCCAAGGGCGAGGTGCAAAGGGTTATCACGGATCATGGCGCCGTGCGGACGCAGATCGTCGTGAATGCCGCCGGCATGTGGGCACCGCGCGTGGCGGCCATGGCGGGCCTTCATCTTCCGACCACACCCGTGGATCACCAGCACATCGCGCTGAAGGCCGTCCCAGGCAATGAATTCCCACACAAAACACCTTGCCTTCGGGACCCTGACAATCTTGTCTACATGCGTGAGGAACAAGGCGGTCTGGTCATCGGTGGATACGAGCCCAATCCCCTCGAGCGCTGGATCGATGGAGTGCCATGGGAACATGGAGGCACCGCTCTTCCACCGGACTTCGACCGCTTTGAACAGCTGCTCGAGGGTGCCATCCGTCGCATCCCATTCCTTGACCGGGCAGGCATCATCACCCTGGTCTGCCATCCGGGCGCGTACACTCCGGATTGCCAGCCTCTGCTGGGACCGATGGCGGGTGCGCGCGGCATGTGGATCGCCGCGGGCATGTCTCTCAACGGGTACGGTGGAGCCGGCGGCATTGGCAAACTCATGGCGGAATGGATCGTCGAGGGCGAGCCGTCGCTGGATGTCTACGGCTTCCGCGCCACGCGCTTTGGGGACTACTATGCCAGCCCCTACTACGCTGCGGAACGGACGCGCGAGGGTGTGAAGTACTACTATCGCCTGCGCTTCCCGAATGACGAGAACGAATGGGCGCGCCCACACCGCGTCAGTCCGGTTCACTCCCGCTTGCAGGAGCTGGGCGCGGTCTTCGGTGAGAAGTTCGGCTGGGAACGCGTCAACTATTTCCAGCCGGGTCAGCCGTGGCGCCGTGCCGGAGCTGATCAGCGCGAATGGGGCTGGAACAAGCCGCCGTACTTTGAACGCGTCGGGGAAGAGCACCGTGCAACCCGCGAACGAGTGACGCTGTTTGATCTGACATCGTTCGGGAAGATCGAGATCAGCGGGCCAGGCGCGCTCCCCGTATTGCAGCGCGTCGCCGATGCCGAAATGGACAAGCCGGTTGGTAGCGCCACCTACTGCCAGTTCCTCAACACGCGCGGCGGAGTAGAGGCGGACCTGACCGTAACGCGCTTGGACAAGGATCTCTTCCGGGTGGTGACCGGTTCGGCCTTCATCGGAAACGACCTGGCCTGGTTGCGCATGCACCACGTACCCGAGGACGGAACCATTACCATACGGGACATCACCACGGACTGGGCCTGCTTTGCGCTGTGGGGACCCAGGGCGCGGGACGTTCTGCAGAAGATCACGAGGGCAGACGTCTCCAATAAAGCCTTCCCCTACCTGCATGCCGCGATCATCGATATCAATGGGACCGGCGTCTGGGCGCAGCGCGTAAGCTACGTCGGGGAGCTGGGATGGGAGCTGTATGTCCCGCCTCAGCGTGCCGAGCCGCTCTGGGATGCCCTCCTGTCTGCCGGTTCAGAGTCTGGCATCGAAGTCGGCGGATACAAGGTCCTGGATTCTCTTCGGCTGGAGAAGGGCTACCGCTACTACACTGCCGACGTGACCCCCCTCGAGACGCCATACGAGGGCGGACTCGGATTCTGCGTGAGCCTCGAAAAGCCGGATTTCATCGGCAGGGAGGCCCTCGTACAAGCCAAGTCCGCCGGCCTCAAACGCAAGTTGTGCACCATGGTGCTGGACGGAGAGGAATTCACGCAGATCTACGGCGGCGAGGCCGTCTATCACAACGGCAAGGTGATCACCCGCGTCCGCAGCGGCGGATTTGGGTACACTCTAAAGAAGAACATCCTCTACGCTTACCTGCCCGGGGAGCTATCCAAGAGCGGAACACGTCTGGAAGTCGAACTGCTCGAAGGCCGGCGCCCGGCGGAGGTCTCGGCGACAGTCCTTCTTGATCCCAAGGGTGAGCGACTCAGAGCATAACCGCTGTGACGCGGAGGGCACGGCGTTGCCATGTACAATCAATTATTCGGCTTCCACGAAACACCACTTACCGTTGCTGAGAGGGAGAAGTCTCGATGGTATCGCTGACCCCTGCCGAGTTGCTGCATCTTGGAGAGACGCTTGGGTTGAAGCGCCCGGGCTACGGCCTGCCCCGCGACCTGTATCACGACTCGCTGGTCTACCGTGCCGAGATGGACTTCATCTGGCGCATGGGGTGGTTATTTGCCGGGCATTCCTGCCAGATCCCCAAGCCGGGCGACTACTTCCTGTATGACGTCGATGGCGATTCCATCATTGTCGTGCGCGCCATTGATGGCCAGGTTCGCGCGCTGTACAACGTCTGCCGGCACCGCGGTTCCGTCATTTGCGAGGCCTCTCACGGGAGTGTAAAGCGTTTCGTTTGCCCGTATCACCAGTGGACCTACGATCTCGACGGCCACCTGCTGCTCTGGCGCGGTATGCAGGAGGGTTTGGACAAGTCCCAGCTCGGCCTGCACACGGCCCAGGCTCGTGAGGTTGAGGGGCTAATCTTCATCAGCATGGCGCAGGAGCCGCCGGATTTTGAGCCGGCCAAAGAGACCATCGCTGCCGCGGCGCGTCCGCAGGGCTTCGGGCGCGCCAAGGTCGCCAGGCAGATGGATTTTGACGTTGCGGCCAATTGGAAGCTCGTGTGGGAAAATAACCGCGAGTGCTATCACTGCAACGTCAATCACCCTCAATACACCAAGGCCAATTTCGATCACTACAACGCGGATGACACAATCGAGCGCGTTGCCGCGCAGCTGGCCGCGGTCACGGCGCGCAGTGAGGCCAAATGGGCCGAACGGGGGCTGGCTGTCACCCGCCATGAGACCGGTATGACCGAGTTCCCGGATCCCGGGAACAACATCTGGTGGTCGGCCAATCGCACGCCCCTGGTGGACGGCTTCGTCACCGAGTCCCTCGATGGCAAGCAGGTCGCACCTCTCATGGGCGAATACACCGAGGCGGCCGACGTGGGCACCCTGCGCATCCGCATGCTGCCCAACTACTGGAACCATGCCAGCTGTGATCACAGTGTTGCCGTCCGTTTGACGCCCAAGGGCCTTTACAGCACTCAGATCCAAATGACCTGGCTGGTTGACGAGAAGGCCGAGGAGGGCAAGGATTACGACCCGGACAAGCTGCTGCCCTTCTGGTTGTACACGGCCAGGCAGGATTGGGCCATCTGTGTCAATCAGCAGCGCGGCGTGAACTCCCGTGCCTATACGCCCGGCCCCCTATCAACATACAAGGAATACAACCTGGACCGCTTCTTGCGGTGGTATCTCAGGCAAATGAACACGGCGATTGGATAGCACATTGCGATGAAATCCTCATCACCTTCCTACGTGGGCTTTGGCATGCTGACGCCGGTGGTGATAGCCGTGGTCGATCACCTTCCCGAGCACAACACCGGCGCGGTGATCAAGGAGGTGAGCGAGTTCATCTTCGATGATGCGGCCATTGTCGCCTGCCTGCTGCGGCAGTGGGGCGTGCCTTCTGCCATTATCGGCACGGCCGTGGGCGATGATGCGCGTGGGCACAGGCTGGCGCAACAGCTCGAAGAATGGGGGGTGCGGGCGGACGTGCGGTTCACCACGGACTACAAGACGCCCGTCGAGGTCGATGTCTCCGACAGCGGTGGCGCCCGGACGTATTTCTGGCAGCGATCGCCGCAGATCCTGGACACCCTAGACACGGCTGACCTTTCCCCGCTCAGCGGCGCGCACATTCTGTACGTCGATTGGTACGACGGAGATCACATCGTCCGCGCCATGGATGAGGCCGTGCGCCTCGGCATCCCGGTCTTCCTGAACTTCGAGTACGGTCACATTGATCCGCAGCTGCTGCAGCGCTACGGGAGCCGCGCCACCTTCTGCCAGGCGGTGACCGACGCCGCACAGCTCGGTCACGAATCTCCGCTCGAGGTCGCCCGCAAGCTGCTGCGTGCCGGCGTCAGGACCGCCATCATTACGCTGGCCGGTGAGGGCTGTCTCGCGTTGCAGGGGAACCAAGCCCTTCGCGTATACGCGCCCATGGTGGAGGCGGTCGATGGCTGTGGCGCCGGGGCCACGTTCTCAGCCGGCTACATTTTCGGCTGCTTGAAGGGCTGGAGCTTTCGCGAGTCGCTGCGCTTTGCCACCGCCGCCGCATCGCTGAAGGTCTCGCGGGCGGGCCTTGAGATGTTCCCGGTCGATCAGGTTTCTGCTGCCGGCGCAAAGCTCATATTGGAAGAGCTGGAGGCGGCACAAGCCGATGCAAGTCAAGGTGCCATTCCGTGACTGCCTTTGCGACCCTTCTCTCAACGCAACAAGTAGCGCAGGTGCATGCCGCCTCGCTCGAGATCCTCGAGAACATCGGACTCCTGGTCCGACATCAGCAGGCGCGCCTCGTCTTTGAGAAGCATGGCTGCCGCGTGGATAGCGAGACGCAGCTGGTCAGATTTCCCCGTGCTGTTGTCGAGGAATTCCGGCTTATGCTGCCGCCGACCTTCACCTTCCTCGGCCGCGACCCCAAGTACGATCGCACCATCCCGCGGGATGGTCCGCTTGTCGTCACCGGCAGCTCGGCGCCGGACATTTTGGACCCTGTGACCGGCCGCGAGCGCCGTTCGCGATCCGACGACATCGCCCGTATAGCCCATCTCATAAACGAACTGCCCGGGTACGATGTCTTCTCTGTGTCAACGCTGGCCGAGGATGCCGGCCCGGGGCATTTTTCGCTGGCGCGGCTCTACCCGGCGCTGAAGTACTGCCTGAAGCCGGTGCGCATCACAAGCCGCGATCTCGAGGACGCCTCCAAGATCCTCAAGCTGGGAAGCCTGATCGCCGGCAGCGATGCCGCCTATCGCGCGCATCCGTTCATGACGCACCACTTCTGCCCGGTGGTTTCACCACTCACGATGGACAAGTCATCGACTGAGATGTTGATGTTCTTCGTGGAGGGGAAGTGGCCGGTCTATCCCAGTATCGTGCCGAACGCCGGCCTCACCTCTCCGATGACCATGGCCGGCACTCTCGCCCAGGGCAACGCCGAGTTCTTGGCCGCGGGCATCTTGATGCAAATGATCCAGCCGCAGACCCCGCTCATCTACGCCACCCTGCCCACTGTTGCGGACATGCGCACGGGCGCCTATGCCTCCGGAGGCATTGAGTGCGGGATGCTGCACATGGCATTTGCCCAGATGGCGCGCTTCTACAATGTGCCCTGTGGCGGCTACATCGGCCTCACCAACGCGAAGATCAACGATGCCCAATCCGGCTACGAGACCGGCATGTCTGTGGTGGCCGGCCTGCTGGGGGGCATCGATATGCTGAACATGGGTGGGCTGCTGGACGCCTTGAAGGTCTTCGATTTCGCCAAGGCGGTGATCGATGACGAGATCGCCCTGATGCTCAAGAGGATGAAGCGCGGCCTCGAGTTTGCCGAGGTGGATCTCTCGCTCGAGGCGATCGCGCAGATCGGCCCCGGCGGTTCCTTCATGATTCATCCGCAGACGGTGAAGCGTATGAAGACCACGGCCCTGCTCACCACACTCTCCGACCGCAGCGCTCGCGCCCAGTGGGAGGGTAAGGGCGCGCTGGACACGCACGCCCGCGCGATGAATCGCGTGCGCGATATTCTTTCGCATGCCGGTCCCGCCGTCTTTCCGGCGGAAGTCGATACCCGCATTCGGGCAGAATTCAAGGATCTGGTGCCCGGGGATCTACTGATGCCGGAGGGCTGGTAGCCTGTCGCCGTCCTCGGATAAGGATGCTGGATGAATCTTTTCTTTGCCACTGACGTGCACGGTTCGGAGATCTGCTGGAAGAAGTTCATCAATGCGGGCAAGTTCTACAATGCCGAAATTCTCATCCTCGGCGGCGACATGACCGGAAAGGCCATCATCCCTATCATTGCCCAAGGAGGCGGCAAGTACAAGGTCACGCTTATGGATCAGGAGACCATCCTCGAGTCTCAGGAAGAGGTCGAGAAGATGGTTGCCACGATCCAGAACCGCGGCTACTATCCCATTGTCACGGATCCCGAGGAAGTCCAGGCGATCTCGGCAACGCCGAGCCGTTCGGATGAGCGGTTCATCAAGGAAGCCCTGGCCACAATCGAACGCTGGATGGACTATGCCGACACGAAGCTTGCGGGCACGGGCATGCGCTGCTTCGTCTGCCCTGGCAATGACGACATGTTCGAGGTCGACGACGCTATCAAGCAGTCACAGCGCGTCGAAGTGGTGGAGGGCAAGGTTATCCGGCTTGATGAGAACCATGAGATGATCAATGCCGGCTGGTCGACGCCGACGCCGTGGCATACCCCCCGCGAGGAATCCGAGGACCAGCTCAGTCGGCGCATCCAAGCCATGATCGATCAGCTGCAGAATGTGAAGAACTCGGTCTTCAACCTGCACAATCCCCCCTATGGCAGCGGACTGGATGAGGCCCCCGAATTGACGGCCGACATGCGCCCGGCTTACGCCGGCCGTTCTCTCGTGCCTGTCGGAAGCCACGCGGTCCTGGAGCTGATCGAGAAATACCAGCCGCTGCTCACGCTGCACGGGCACATTCACGAGGGCAAGGGCATCCGCAAGTACAAGAGGACGCTCTGCATCAATCCCGGCAGCATGTATGAACAGGGGATGCTGCATGGGGCAGTGATCGAGCTGAAACCCGAGAAAGTGGGCAACTACGTGCTCACGACGGGCTGAGTTCGCATGCATGCGGGCGCGGGAGCCGCGAAAGGAGGCCAGACTCACTCATATGGTCGTTACGCCGCACGAAGGAGATTGACGAGCATGTCGTCGATACCCCCCCCCGCCTGAGGGCGGGATCAGACCAAATTTATGCGAAGGAGATTCAGATGAGCACTGCAAACCTCTTTGTTCGTAAGGCGAGCGGGTTGGTGCGGGCGTGGTCGGTCTTTGATGCCTTCATCTATGCCACATTCTCCATCAACCTGATCACACTCGGTCTGTTCATCTTCTCGTATTGCTGGTACTTTGAGGGCAGTCTCGCCACGGCCGTGGTCGTCGGCGGTGTTTTCACGCTCTTCGAGGTCGTTCTGTATGCCAGTCTCATCTCGGCCATGCCGCGTGCAGGCGGTGACTACGTCTGGCAGAGCCGCATCCTGGGGCGCGGCCTCGGATTCTTGCTCACCGTCACCGGTTGGTGGTTCATCCTCTGGCTCTGGGTCCCACTGTATGGTCAGATGCTGGCATACGAATTCCTGACGCCGATCTCTGCCTTGCTCGGCTCGGCCAGCACCGCGCTGTGGTTCACCACGACCTCCGAGGGCCTCCTGACCAGCAACCTGCTGGTCTGCCTGATCGTTTTCATCTACATTGCCATCGGCATGAAGTGGTACGCCCGGATTCAGAAATTCTCTTTCTGGGTCGGGATGGCCGGCCTCGCAGCCGTCTTCGTTCTGCTGCTGGTGGGAACAAAGGAGGCGTTCATCGCGGGCCTCAATGCCAACATTCCGGCACTGTATGGGGTTCCGGCCGCCGACTACTACGCACAGACGATGGCCGCGGGCGAGGCTGCCGGTGTGACCTTTGGTCCCCTCGGTGTGGTGGCCTTCGGAGCCAGCTTCGCGCTGATCCCCATGATCGTCTTCTTCAATCTCTGGCCGAACTGGGGCTCGACGCTCTACGGTGAAGTTCGTGGGGCCGCGGACTACAAGCGGAATTTCTGGGGCATGGCGTCTGCCGTGATCGTGACGGCGGTGCTGGCTCTCGTCTTCTTCGCGTTGATCGATAAGACGATGGGCTGGGACTTCTATCACAACGCCAATGGCGCCTTCATGAGCCACTTCTTCGGGTACACGGAATCGGTGCCGATTCCCGTGTGGCCATACCCGGTGCAGCTCGCCACGTTCCTGACCAGCAGCCGGCTGCTGCAGTTCCTGATCGTTCTCTTTGTCGGGTTCTGGTGGTTTGGCTGGTCGGGCACGGTCTTCCTCTCGTCGACGCGCGTTATCTTCGCCGCCGCGTTCGACAGAATGCTGCCCGAGTGGGTGTCCAAGATCGAGCCGCGCACCAAGACGCCCCTCAATGCGCTGCTGCTCATGGTCGTCCCGTCGGTGATCATATCGATCCTGTACTCCTACAACATCTTCACCTTCCAGACCATCGTGCTGGATGCCACGCTCGTCATTGCCGTGACGTTCTTTGGAACGGCAGTCGCAGGCATCGTGTTCCCGTGGCGGCAGAAGAAGGTCTTCGACGGATCCCCAATCGCCAAGTTCACCGTCCCCGGCTGGCTGGGCTGGATCGTCACGCTTGCCTACTGCATCGGCGCCGCATACCTCATCTACACCATGTTCAAGTACGGCGGTTTGGTGTTCGCTCAGTGGGCGGATCAACCCCTCCTGAACCAGCTCATGATCGTCGTGGTCACCGTCCTTAGCGTCCTGAATGTAGGACTGCTGGTCTGGGTGGCGTACTTCCTGCTGCGGAAGCTCCCGGCCGGCGGCGCGTTCCCGCTTGTGACGATTGCGGGGGCCGTCTTCTTTGCCTTCCTGGACTGGCTGCTGATCGAGTGGTTCTGGGATCCCAACTACTTCTACGGGATCGGCTGGCAGAACGGTGCATCGATGCTGTTCATGATCATCATGTACGGCTTGGCTGCCGTCATCTACTTTGGTTTCAGTGCCTATCGCAGGCGGCAGGGCATTGACGTCGACAAGGTCTACAAGGAGATTCCGGTCGAGTAACCTACCGGTCTCCATGGAATTTGGGGAGAATGGCGGATGGCCGCCGTTCTCCCACGTTCCAGGTCAGTGAGCCTGCCGGCATGTGCCTGTCAGACCTGCCAATTGACTGCAGGGTACGCCGATGCTACAATCGTACAAATCCTCACAGGACAAGCTGGCGATAGTGTGCCGGGCCTTACTGGCTGCGTATGTCCGGGGAGAATGCCTGAGAAGCTACCAGGCGCCTTTTGAACGGAGGTGCGCGGAACACAGATGCATGGGCGTGGTCACACTGGACACTTCAGAATAGATCCAAGGAGATAAGGAGAGACATGCGCACCAACAAGCTCGCTTTCCAATTGATCGCCGTGCTGCTGACGGTGGCCTTCGTGCTCGGCGCCTGCGCCCCCGCGGCCCCCGATGTAGCCAAGGGATACACTGGTTCGGTAGTCAAGAGTGTACCGCAAGACCTGGTTGCAGCCTGCAAGGCTGAAGGCATGGTGACCATCATTGCCACACCGCCCGACTGGGCCAACTATGGCGAGATCTTTGCCGACTTCCAGATGACGTCTGGTGTCAAGATCAATTCTCTGAATCCGAATGCTGGTTCAGCGGATGAGCTGGCAGCCATCGAAGCCAACAAGAGCAACAAGGGGCCGCAGGCTCCTGACATCGTTGACGTGGGATACGCCTATGGCAAGACCGGCATGGATGCCGGCCAGTACCAGGCCTACAAGGTCTCGACTTGGGACAAGATCCCCGCTACGCTCCTGGGCCTTCCCGCGAAAGATCCGGACGGCTTCTGGACCGGTGGTTACTATGGCGTCATGGCTTTGGCCTCAAATGATGCCGTTGTGAAGAATCCGCCCAAGAGTTGGGATGACCTGCTGAAGCCCGAGTACAAGGGGCAGGTCGCGCTCATGGGCCCCCCGACCACTTCCAATCAAGCTATTCAGGCAATCTTCGGGGCGGCTTTGGCAAACGGTGGCTCTTTGGACGACGCCCAAGCCGGGCTCGACTACTTCAAGGCAATGAACGACGCGGGCAACTATGTCCCGGTGGTAGCCAAGGTCGGCACGCTTGCACAGGGTGCCACCCCTGTCGTCATCGTCTGGGACTATCTGGCCTTCGGCTACAATGACAGCCTCAAGGGGAATCCGTCCCTGACGGTGACCTACCCCTCGCCGACCATCGCCAGCATGTATGTCCAGGCCATCAGCGCCTATGCGCCTCATCCCAACTGTGCCAAGCTGTGGATGGAGGTCCTACATTCAGATGAAGGCCAGCTCGCTTGGATGAAGGGCTACGCTCATGGCGCCAATCAGGCTGATATGGAGTCGCGCGGAGTCATTCCCGCTGACCTCAAGGCCAAGCTGCCTGAGTCGAGCGCCTATTCCTCAGCGGTCTCCCCGAGCCCCGACCAGCTGAGTGCGGCTAAGAAGCTGATCACGGAAGGTTGGATGGGTACCGTTGGTGTTGAGGTTCCCACGCCGGCTCCGTAAGTTGAGCATGACTGTAGTCGATAACGTAGAGCGGGGCGCGCCAAACGCGCGCCCCGCTCGCACCAAGCTTTCCTGGGCATGGCTGGGAGTCATGCCGTTCTTTGTGTTCGCGTTCGCATTCCTTCTGTACCCATCATCGACCATCGTGGTGGGCAGTTTTCGGGACGCAAGAACGCATGCGTTCACATTCAAGAATGTCCTGGCCCTCCTCAGCACTCCCTACCTCATAAATGCCTATTGGCTCAGCATCAAGATTAGTCTCATCACCGCGCTGGGCGGAGGCTTATTTGGTTTCCTGCTGGCATACTCGGCGATTCGTGGAGGCTTGCCGCGGTTCATGCGCTCCAGCCTGATGACCTTTTGTGGCGTCGCATCCAACTTCGCCGGCGTTCCGCTCGCCTTTGCCTTCATCGCCTTGCTAAGTCCGTCCGGCGAATTGACGCATTTGTTGATATCGTTGGGATTCAATCCGTACTACCACGGATTCACGTTGTACACCTTTTGGGGATTGAGCCTGGTGTACATGTACTTCCAGTTCCCCTTGATGGTGCTGATCATCGCGCCAGCCATCGATGGCCTGCGTCGCGAGTGGCTCGAGGCGGCGGAGAATCTGGGAGCCAGTTCCCTTCAGTATTGGAGATACGTGGCCTTGCCTATCCTGCTGCCCGCCATGCTGGGTACCATGATCCTGCTGTTCGGAAACGCATTCGGCGCGTATGCCACAGCCTTCGCGCTGACCGGCGGCCAGGTCAATTTGGTGACGATCGTGATTGGGGCGGAGCTGACGGGTGATGTGCTGGGCGACGCCGGCCTGGGATATGCGCTGGCACTGGGAATGGTGGTTGTCATGGCCCTGGCCATTGCGGGGTACACGCTGCTGCTTCGACGGACCGAAAGGTGGCTGCGATGAGGCGCGGCGGTCAAGTCTGGGCGTGGTTCTGGATGATACTTGGCATCCTCTATTTCTTCCTGCCTCTACTCGCCACGTTTCTCTTCTCGCTGCGCGCTAAACTGGGAGTGCTGAGCTTCCAAGCCTATGAAGACGTCTTTACCGATCCGGATTTCATCTACAATTTCGGCTATTCAGTGTTCTGGGGGGTTCTCACAATCATCGTCGGAATCCTGCTCTTTGTCCCTACGGCCTACTTGATACGACTAAGACTCCCGCAGTTTCGGAGTTCGGTCGAGTTCATCACCCTGCTGCCGTTTGTGATTCCCGCAATTGTATTTGTCTTTGGATTGGTCCGCACGTTTAGCCAGCCCCCGTTCCTGATCGTGGACAGTCCTGCCTTGCTTGTTGCTGCCTATACGGTCCTGGCGATGCCATATATGTATCGCGCCGTCGATACGGGTCTGCGATCCATTGATGTGCGCACCTTGACCGAGGCGGCGCAAAGCCTTGGGGCGGGTTGGGGAACGATACTCTTCCGGGTCATCCTGCCCAATATCCGAGTGGCCATCTTATCCGGCGCTTTCTTGAGCTTTGCCATCGTGATCGGCGAGTTGATCCTGGCTCAGTATCTTGTGAAGCCGGCCTTTGCCCCCTACCTGGCCTATCTAATTCAGCAGAAGGCCTATGAGCCGGCGGCCATGGCCGTCATCAGCTTTGCTCTCACCTGGGCGTTCCTGGGTATTATTCAGTTCGTAGGCCGCGGCGGCGCGCAGGCTCAGATCGGCGGCGGGCGCTGAACCGCTTTAGGATGGACCCACATGACGCATCTTGCACTTAGCAACATCTCAAAGCGCTTTGGCGACAACAGCGTAGTCAGTGACTTCAATCTGGATGTGGAGAAGGGCGAGTTCGTTTCGTTCCTGGGACCGTCCGGCTGTGGCAAGACGACGACGCTGCGCATGGTCGCAGGTTTTGAGATCCCCACGACGGGCAAGGTCATCCTGGACGATGCCGACCTCACCAACCGCGCTCCTAATCAGCGAAACGTCGGCATGGTGTTTCAGGCCTACGCGCTGTTCCCCAACATGACAGTCGCGCAGAATATTGGTTTTGGTCTCCAGATCCGCAGGGAAAGCGCCCAAGCTATCAAGGAACGCGTGGGGGAGATGCTGAGCCTGATACATCTCGAAGACAGGGGCGGCAGCTATCCGTACCAGCTTTCGGGCGGGCAGCAGCAGCGGGTTGCGCTGGCACGGGCGCTGGCAAATCGCCCTCAGGTCTTGCTGCTGGACGAACCGCTCTCTGCGCTGGATGCCAAGATCCGCGTCTCCCTGCGCGCCGAGATTCGCGCCATCCAGAAGAAACTGGGGATTACTGCCATCTATGTAACACACGACCAGGAAGAGGCACTGTCCATCTCTGACCGCATTGTGGTCATGTATGACGGGCGCATCGAGCAAGTGGGGACGCCCTTCGAGATCTACAATTTCCCCACCACAGCCTTCGTCGCCAGTTTTGTGGGCACTCTAAACACGACCGAGGCAGAGGTAATTGACCCCAAAGCCCAAACCTTGCGATTGGAAGGGCAGCAGCTTCAAGCGGCCTCCGGGCTGGAGGGAAAGCGGATCGGCGACAAGACCAGGATTGCCATTCGCCCAGAGCGCTTCAACTTCGTGTCAGTGGAACGCAAAGACAACGTGCTCGACTGCACCATCGAGAACATCACCTTCCTCGGCTCAGTCGTCCGTGTCCAGGTCGCCTTGGGGTCGCAGAGGTTCTTCATGGACACGTTCAACAATCCGTTCTTGGAATTACCCAGGATCGGCTCCAAGACCCAGATCACATGTTCGCGTGAGGCCGTGCTGGTTCTGAGTCACTGATCTCGCCTGTGGGTGTGTTCGACCGGGCGACAGCTGCCTTAGCGCCTCACGTAGGAGGATAGTTCATGTTCCGCCGCTTGTTTGGCAAACGCGAGAACGTTTTCGTGAAATTGATCCGCGAACAGGCCTCACTGACTCTCGAGGGAATGGAGGCCTTGAAGACCTACCTGGCTACCGGGGAGCCTCAGGCATCCGCCCTCTTGAACGCCAAGGAGAAGGCCGCCGACGAGGCCCGCCGCATCCTCATCGACGAACTCAACAAGACCTTTGTGACGCCGTTCGACCGCGAGGACATATTCTCCCTCTCCCGCACCATAGATGACGTGCTGGACTACGGCTACAGCACCGTCAGCGAAATGGAGATCCTCAAGGTCGGTCCCACGTCGTATATGCAGCGCATGGCATCCCTGCTGCGCGACGCCGCCTACGAGATCTTCATGGCAGTGGAGCGCCTGCAGGACCATCCCGGTGTTGCCAACGACCATGCGCAGCGTGCCAAGGCGCTTGAGAACCGCGTGGAGGACGTCTATCGCGAGGCCGTGGCCGACCTTTTCAGCGGCGCCGAAGACATCCAGCACGTGGTCATGATGCTAAAACTGCGCGAAGTCTACCGGCACCTGAGCAATGCGGCCGACAGGGGTGACGAGGCCGCCAACGTCATTGCCGACATCGTCGTCAAGCTGACCTAGGCCAACCGTGCCCATATGACGCCCATTCTGCTGGCCGCGATCCTGCTGGCCCTTGCTTTTGATTTCCTGAACGGCATCCACGACTCAAGCAATGTGGTTGCCACCATGATCTCCTCACGGGCGATGTCGCCGCGACTGGCCCTCGGCACCACTGCCATTGCGAATTTCGTGGGCCCGTTCGTGTTTGGCGTGGCCGTAGCCACCACCATCGGCCACGAGGTTGTCGACGCGACCGCCATCAATATCCACGTAATCCTGGCTGCGCTGCTCAGCGCGATCATCTGGGATGTTCTTACGTGGTGGCTTGGCTTTCCAAGCAGCTCCTCGCATGCCCTGATCGGAGGAATCCTGGGCGCCGTCTTCGTCGGCGCCGGGTGGAACGCAATTGAATTGCCCGGTCTGGAGAAGATCCTCCTGACCCTGTTCGCCTCGCCGCTGATCGGCTTCGTCGTTGGCTTCATCGCCCTCAGAGTGATCATGGCGCTCAGTTGGAATGCAACGCCGCGCATCAATGAATGGTTCAAGCGCGGCCAGGTGCTGACGGGCCTGGCGGTTGCCCTGAGTCACGGTACGAATGACTCGCAGAAGACCATGGGGATCATCACGTTGGCCCTCGTCACCGGCGGATTCTTGGACACTTTCGCCGTTCCGGTGTGGGTCATCGTCCTCTGCGCCTCCATGATCGCGCTGGGCACGGCAGTCGGCGGATGGCGACTTATACGCACGCTTGGCGGCAGGATCTTCAAGATCCGCCCTCTGGACGGTTTCACATCGCAGCTGGCGTCGGCTTCCGTCATCATCACTGCTTCTCTTGTGGGCGGTCCGGTCAGTACCACGCAGGTGGTCAGTTCCGCCATCATGGGAACCGGCGCGGCCGAGCGCCCGAACAAGGTGCGTTGGGGCGTGGCCCAGGAGATCGCCGTTGCTTGGCTGCTGACCATCCCCGCTTCTGCCCTCATGGCTGCCGGCCTGTATTTCGTGCTCGCCCGCTTCCTTCCCTGAGACCGCACGGTTCATCCTCTTTGGGGTTTGCAGGGCATTGGTTGCAGGCGGAGACCATGCCCTCTGCGCCTTGCTCTTCCTTGCCCGAGGTCCCTAGGAAGCCCTGTCCCATGCCAGACTCACACAAGCTCATTCTCCTACTTTCCGACGGCCTGCGGCACGACACGGCTGTTGCCGATATCTCCGCCTTCTGGCGCGAGCTGGTCCAGGCGCTCCACGACTCCCCGAACTAGCCCACCCACTCTGCCTTGACCGCATTTGCCCTGTCCGGTCTTGGGCCTGGGCTCCGCCGGTCGGAAGATCTTCGTCAATCGACGCGTCACTATGAAGCTCGGCAATCTAGCGTGGGACCGCCGAGAACCGACAACCCTTCTCAAGCCATGCACAGCGTTCCTTCCTCTTGACGCATTTCTCCCAGTGTCCTTCGTGCCCTTTGTGTTTGGAATACCCCAATAGTAGAAAGGCACTACAGATGTCAGACTTCACCAAGCCCTCCGATGCGGAGCTCCGCAAGCGGCTGACGGCCGAACAGTACCAGGTGACGCAGCACGAAGGGACAGAGGCGCCGTTTGGCAATGAGTTCTGGGACAACAAACGCCCCGGCATCTACGTCGATGTTGTCTCGGCGGAGCCACTTTTCAGCTCGCAAGACAAGTACGACTCAGGCACCGGCTGGCCAAGCTTCACCCGGCCTCTTGAGCCGGACAGCATCGTTACGCGGACGGACTTCAAGCTCATCCTGCCACGGACCGAGGTGCGTTCGCGCCTCGCTGAATCCCATCTGGGACACGTCTTCAATGACGGGCCTGCGCCCACGGGCTTGCGCTACTGCATGAACTCGGCAGCACTGAGGTTCATCGCGGCTGAGGATCTTGATGGAACAGACTACGGCAAGTACGCCTCGCTCTTCCGCAAGGCCGACTAGGCGCGCCTTCACCCAGGCCTTTACCGTATCTTCACACTCACTTCACTGTCTCTTCAACCCGGCCACCTATACTCGCGCCAGTTGGGGACAGCGCAATCCCCTGGGCCCAAAGGAGGTCTTGCATGAATTCAATCGTGAAAACCATACTCGTCGTGCTTGCTGTTCTGCTGGTGGCAGGTGCGCTGTTAGTTGCCGGGTTTGTCTTTGGCCGCCCGGCCGTGTTGCTCGGAGGCGTAGCCCAGCCGGCCTACGCGTTTGACCGGGAGTACGATGGCTTCGCCCCTGGCATGATGCGGGGCTGGAACGGCCCCGGCATGATGCAAGACTGGAGGGGTGGGGGCAGGAGCCACGGCATGATGGGGAATTGGGGCGGCGGCATGGGCCCAGGGATGATGGGACCCTTCGGCTGGGGCATTGCGCGGGATGCCAATCTCACGCCGCCCTCCATTGAGGAAGCGAAACAGGCGGCGGACATATATGTTCAATCCGTCGACGTGGACGGCCTGCAAACCGCGGAGATCATGATATTTGACAACCAGGCCTACATCGTGGTCGAGGAGTCGGGAAGTGGACTCGGCGCGTTCGAGCTGCTGCTGGATGCGGGTTCGAGAGTTGTCTACCCGGAACCTGGTCCCAACATGATGTGGAATCTCAAGTACGGTGCGCTTAACCACCAGCGAATGATGGGCGGACACCGCGGCATGATGGGCATTTGGAGCACGCAAGATCTGGCCCCCGCCGACGTCTCCCCGGACATGCCAGTGTCGCAGGACGAAGCAGCTGCGGCAGCGCAGACGTATCTTGATCAGTACCGGGCGGGTGCCACGGTTTCCGACGACCCGGTGCAGTTCTACGGCTACTACACCTTTGACTTTGAGCAGGATGGTCAGGTCGCCGGCATGCTGAGCGTCAACGGCCACAGCTCGCAGGTCTTCCTGCACACTTGGCACGGCGCCTTCATCGAAGAAACGCACTAGCCGGCCTGCGCGGGCATTGGAGAGTGCGCTGACTCCCCTTCGTTCAGCGCACTCTCTTTGTTTCCCTTTGACGTTACAATACGCGTGGTGCTCCACGCGACAACGGACACGAGGTGGACGGATGCCCAGGATCGTGGTGATCGACGATGAGCCATCCATCGTCAAGCTTGTGACGGCATATCTCAAGCCGGAGGGCTATGAGGTGTACACGGCCGGCGATGGTCCATCCGGTCTTAAGGCCGTGCGTGCCTACAAGCCCGACCTCGTGATCTTGGATATCATGCTTCCTGGCATGGATGGCTTGGAGCTTCTTCAGCACCTTCGCCGCGAATCTCAGGCTTACGTGATCCTGCTTACGGCGAAGACCGAGGAAACGGACAAGATCGTCGGCCTTTCGATTGGTGCCGACGATTACGTCACCAAGCCTTTTAGCCCCCGCGAGCTCACCGCACGCGTCAAGGCCGCCCTCCGGCGCATGCAGGTTTCCCAGACTGCCGGATCCGAGATCGGTGTGCTTGCGTTTCTCCACCTTCGAATGGATGCCGGTGCCCGAAAGGTCACAGTCGATGACCGCGAAGTCGAGCTGACTGCCATCGAATTCGATCTCCTGAAAGCTCTGGCTCAGAATCGCCACCGTGTAATGACGCGCGAGCAGCTCCTTGAAAAGGTGTGGGGCGGGGAGTACTACGGAGAGATGCGCGTCGTGGATGTGCACCTGGGGCACATCCGCCAGAAGCTGGGTCGGCACGAACTGATTGCCACCGTCCGCGGCGTGGGCTATCGTTTCCAGGATGAATTGACCTAACTCATCGTGAGGACATATGTTGGACTCCGTCCGCAGTCATCTGGGCGCTAAGATATTCCTTTCCTACCTGGCGATCATCGTCGTCGGATTACTGGTGTTGACTGCCGGCAGCCAGTTTGCTCTGCCGTCCTCCTTTGATCGTCACATGCTCCGCATGATGGGAGCCATGCCCCGCCTGACTCCGGGTATGGGGATGAGGCTGGGCCAGCCTGCCCCAGGTGATTTGGACTCTAGAGCGCAGTTCTTCCTCGATTACCGTGCCAGCTTCAATGATGCGCTGAAGGTCGCCGGCGCGGCTGCCCTGTCGGCCGCCCTGCTGCTAAGCCTGTTTCTGAGTCGCAGCGTCACCGAGCCCGTGCAGGCGGTGTCGCGTGCTGCGCAGCGTATTGCGGCCGGGCACTATGACGAGCGGGTTCCGGTGCGGGGCGCAGACGAACTCTCGCAGCTCGCCTCGCGCTTCAATGACATGGCGGCCAAGCTGGACGAGGTCGAGTCAATGCGCCGCCGCCTCATTGCCGACGTGAGCCATGAATTGCGCACGCCGCTGACCGCGATTCAAGGCTCGTTGGAGGGCCTGATCGACGGAGTGCTGCCCGCGTCCGTCGAGACGTACGAACAGATTCACACCGAGGCGCAGCGGCTCAAACGGCTGGTGGACGACCTGCAGGACCTGAGCCGCGTCGAGGCGCAGGCGTTCGAGTTGCAGCGACGGCCCGTGGATGTGCCGTCGCTGGCGCATACCGTGATCAAACGCCTGGCCCCCGTGGCGACCTCACGCGGGATCCGACTCGAGCTGGAACCGCTCCCCGAACTACCTCGCCTCGCAGGGGATGAGGATCGCCTTCTGCAGGTGCTCTCCAATCTCACCAGCAATGCCCTGCAGTATACGCCCGCGGGTGGCACTGTCGCACTTTCCGCTCGCCGTGCGGCGGGCGAGGTTCACATTTCAGTGCGTGATACCGGCGTTGGCATCGCGCCGGAGCACATGCCGCGCATCTTCGATCGTTTCTACCGCATCGATACGTCTCGCTCGCGCCAGGCGGGGGGTGGAAGCGGCATCGGGCTGACCATCGCCCGCGCCCTGGCCGAGGCCCACGGCGGCAGGATCTGGGTTGAAAGCGGAGGGCAAGGGCAGGGTAGCAAGTTCACTGTTGCCTTGCCCTTCACCGAGTAGCGCCAACCGCAGAGCAGACTCTGCTGTGTTTTGTTCGGCGGGATGCGACTGCCGGCAATCGTTTGGCGGGGTGATTGGCCCACCAGTTGTTTCGCCACAGCAGGCAGTGCCCGTATTCGCACATGTTATACTCCGCGCCGACCGCGGGCGCTTTGCTGGGCAAGGCGATTGCGCCCATCTCGCGGCGCCGCATCATTCCATATGCTGCGATCTGGAGGCGAAGAGCTCGGCCGTCGCATCCAGGGCATCCCCTCGACGCTCTGGATCTTCTTGGGTTTTTTCGCCTCGTATCTGCTCTTTTTCATCGGGCCCGTATTTCTCAGCGCCAACTCCCTCCAGTTGTTTGAGCCGGTGCCGGCGGCACAACATCTTGGTATCGATCTGAGGCTGAGGCTGAGCTGGAGCGCGTACTCGCTTAGATCGGAGATGCCGATGCCCGATGGAGATGGCACGGTGTTCCCGCCGTTCGCCAATCTCCTATTTGCACCCTTGCTGGGGTTGGAGTTTTCCACCGCATACAAACTGCTAACCGTACTGACACTGCTCCTCTATGTATTCTTGACGCTTTGGCTTCCGGCTCTGATCAGGGGTGAACATCGGCTCTCGTCTGCCGCTATTCTGATCTGTGCAACCGGCCTGATTTCATATGGTCTGCAGTTCGAGTTGGAGCGCGGGCAGTGGAATGTCGTGGCGGTCTCCCTCGCCCTTTTGGCGGTCTGGATCTTTCATCGGCACAGGCGCCAGCGATTTATCGCCTACGTGCTCTTCGTGGTCTCGGTGCAACTCAAGGTCTATCCTGTTGTCTTCCTGGTGCTGTTTGTTTCGGATTGGCGCCTTTGGCGGGAGAACACTATCAGGTTTCTGCTTCTTGCCGTCGCGAATGTCTTGCTTTTCTTTGTCCAGGGAACGCGCTTCTTTGAGATATGGCTATCCGGGCTCAGAGACTGGAGCGAAAACACCTGGATTTGGGAGGGGAATCCGTCGATCCGGTCGGCCGTGACCCTCGCTTCCGACCTCGCCGCTAAACGCGGTTGGACAGGGCTGTCCTCCAGTGTCGGTCTCATAGTGATGGCACTGAGCCTGGTAGTTGTGCTATGTCTGGTCGCGATCCTCATTCACGCCTATTCGCATCACGCGAGTGCACCCAGCGGGCATTACTTGCTCGCGGCAGCCATCGGCTGCCTCCTGATACCCAGCGGTGCATACGACTACCGTCTTTCAATTCTCGGCGCACCGCTAGTGATGGTCCTGCTGTCAGAGGACGCGGGCGGTGGAACGCGCCTCCGGAATTCAGGCTTTCTCGCCAGACGCCTTGCCGTTCTCCTGATGTCCTTTGCGTATGCCACGACGCTCGTCCCCTACACCCAGAAACCCTACTACCTTGCCAACAACTTCCCGGCGTTGTTTGTGATGCTACTGACCGTGACGTTGCTCGCCCTGACTTCAGACGGGCATGGGTCTGAGCCGGCCGTGCCTGCCCGGGCGCAGAAGGTTTCCCCTGCGTGAACCGCGGTCTCGCCATGTGATCAGGCATCGGCTCCTCTGATGTCTTCCGTCACGCGCGCCGCTGGACCGCATCGAGGCTGGTCGCTGATCCGGAATTTTGGCGGCACGCCGTGGCTGCGAGGGGCCGGACTGATCGCCGCACTCACCAGCGCCGTCTTCGTGATAGCCTACGCACTCTGGTACACCTCTTCCGGCCTCTTTCCTGTATTTCCAGGCATACAGAATGATTATGTGGACCTGGGCCAATCATTCTTAAGCGGTGAGTTGTCGCTCCTTGAACGGCCGGATCCGCAGCTTGCCGAGCTCGGCAACCCGTACGAATACTCTCAGCGGAAAGGCATCCCTTTCCATTGGGATGCCTCCTACTACGATGGAAAGTACTACCTGTATTGGGGACCCGCTCCCGCCCTCGTCTCGGCCGCGCTTCAAGCGCTGGGTGGATCTCCGCCCTCCGCTTCCCTGTTGGTTGATCTTGCATACATTGGGCTCATGGGCGCTGCCATGGCCTTGCTCTTTCACCTTTCGCAGGCGTTCGGCGCTGGATCCCGGCTGACCGTGTGGGTGTTCATTCTCATTGCGTTCTTCAACCTGCCCATGCTGTTCACCATAGGGCAGCCTCGGCACTACCAGACTTCTATCATGTATGGGCAGTTCTTCCTGCTCCTCGGACTGCTCGGGGTTGTCCGCCACACGCGCAATCGAGGCGTGCTTTGGCTGCCACTGAGCGGACTTGCGTGGGGCCTTGCCTTCGCATCGCGTTACAACCTTGCCATCTCCATTGCCGTGTACCTCGTTTTCGCTGCCTTCTGGTTGTGGCGGGATCGGAAGGCGGCCTCATTCTGGGGCCGGCTCGGCCTGCTGATGGCGCCGCTCGCGTTATGCCTGCTTGGCCTCGGCCTGTACAATCTGGCCCGCTTCGACGACCCGCTGGAGACGGGACTGACATATCAATTGACCATCCCCGAGCTCCGCCAGATCAGCTATTCGCAGGCCTATGTGCCATCGGGCCTTTACAGCTACTTGCTCTATCCGCTGACTGGTTCTCAGACCTTTCCATTTATCCGGTCGGCGCACTTCCGTCCTGCGCTGCTTCCGCAATCGCTGTATGTGCCGCCCGACAGGGACTTCGACCAGATCATCTTTGGACTGATTCCGACAGTTCCAGCCACCTGGCTGCTTGCGATCACGATCCCCGTACTCCTGGCTACTCATCTGGGCAAAAGCGCCCGCCCAGCGCGGCAGACCACCGGTGCTTCGCCCCTCCTGCTCTTCTACGTCTTGGCTATGGCCGCGGCCGGCCAGGCCGCGTTCCTGTTGGTATTCTTCTACGTTGCCGAGCGCTATCTTGTTGACTTCTACGTTCCGGGCGTGCTTTGCCTGGCGATCATCGTCTGGCGCACGCATGCGGCTTTGCCGAGTCGTTGCTGGCAAATAGCCTTTTGGACGGTGGTCCTCACACTCACGCTGTGGACTGCTGCGATCGGCTATTTTGCGTGCTTTGGCGTTCCCGTTCTGGTTTCACTCTACTATGACCCCCAAATGATCGCGAACCTTGCGGCATTCTGGAACCACTTTTTTGGCGCCCTGCGATTCCTATTGGCCGGCGGCCGATGAGCCGTCACCGGGCAAGAATGCCATTCGCCTCGACCACAACCCGCCGTCCTCACCCAGTTATTGCGCACCACAAGGTGCTTTGCACCTAGGCCCCGTACAACTTCCTGTGGAGGACGCTCAGCGCGCGCACTTGCTCCGCCGCGTGGTAGGAAGACCTCACCAGCGGCGCCGACTCCACCCATTGGAAGCCAATCTCTCGCCCGTAGTCCTTCAATTCCACGAATTCTTCCATCGTGTAGTAACGTGCTATGGGCAGGTGCTTCTTGCTGGGCTGCAAATACTGTCCGATCGTCAGGATGTCCACCCCCCACGAGCGCTGATCGCGCATCACGGACTTAACCTCGTCCATCTCTTCACCCAAGCCGAGCATGAGGCCGGATTTCGTCAGCACATCCGGGTCCAGTTGTTTGGCATGCGTGAGCGTTCTGGCGGCCCAGTCGTAGTTGTCCTGCGGCTGCACCTTCTTGAATAGTCGCGGCACTGTCTCCACATTGTGGTTCAGGATCTCCGGCCTGGCCTCCAACACGATCCTGAGCGCCTCCAGGGAGCCTTTGAAGTCCGGGATTAGTACCTCGATGGAGCAGCCGTGCAGCAGCTCGCGGATCCGCCGGATCACCATGGCGAATACTGGTGCCCCGCCGTCACCGCGATCGTCGCGGTTGACCGAGGTGATCACCGCGTGCCTGAGGTTCATGGCTGTCACGGCCTGGGCAACGCGTTCGGCCTCGCCCCAATCCAGCGCGGCTGGTCGGCCGTGTTTGATGTCGCAGAAACCGCAGGTCCGCGTGCACACATCGCCGAGCATGAGAAAGGTGGCTGTGCCTGAGCCCCAGCATTCCCCCATGTTCGGACACATGGCCTCTTCGCACACGGTATGCAACGCCTTGGAGCGCATCAGCGTTTGAAGCCGCTCGTAGGTCTCGCCCGCGGGCGCGCGCACTTTGATCCACTCCGGCCGCCGGACTGGACGTGCCTCCGCATTCTCGGTCTTGATCCGATCTCGGGTGGGGGCGGTCGACATCAGTTACGTATCCGGGGATTGGCAATCGGCTCTGGTGGCCTCAGGCCTTGCGAACCTTGAGGTGCACGCCGTGGACCTCGACTACCTGGACCCTGTCGCCCTTAAGTATTGCGGCAGAGCCCTCAGCGGCCTCCGCGGTCCAGAGTTCAGACTCGACCTGAACCTGCCCAGTGATCTCGATGTTCGTTCGTGCGACGCCCACCTTTCCCAGCACAGTCTCCATTCCCATTTGGATCGGCAGCCGTTGTGCCCGCAGGGCATAAGTCAGGATACCTGCAAACATCAATCCAATCCCGATGCCTACCCCGACAACAAGCGGCACGGACACGCGCTCGAATTCCGGCACGCCGGGCGAATTGAACAGAACCAGCGCCCCGACGATGAAGGAGGCCACTCCGGCTGCTGTGAGGGCGCCGTGGGTTGGCGCCTTGATCTCCAGCAAGAAAAGCACGAATGCCGTAATGATGAAAACCAGGCCGAACCAATTCACAGGCAGCACCCCAAGGCCGTAGATCGCCAGGGCGAGGCAGGTCACGCCGATGAAACCGGGAACCCACGTCCCCGGATGAGTCAGCTCGACCTGGATTGCCAGCACCCCGAGCGACAGCAGTATGAACACGATGTTGGGATCGGTCACGATGAGCAGTAGCTGTTCGATCAGGCTCATGGCCACCGGTTCGGTGACCGCGCCCTGAGTCTCAAGTTCCTGCGGCCCATCCGGCATGGCAACTGTGTATCCGTCCATCTGCTTAAGCAGGTCCGCCTGGCTCGGGGCGATCCAATCGATCAGCCTCGCCTCCAATGCCTCTTTGGCTGATACGGCCTTTGCATGATCGATCATGTCCTGGGCCAATTGTGTTGCCTCGTTCCCCCGTCGTTCAACCAGCGTTCGCGCCGTGGCCTTCAAGCTTTCGGATTCTTTGGCCTTGAGCGTCGGATCGAGTTCTTGGCCGCCGGTGCCGACAACGCTCGAAGCCCCGATTATTGCCTCGGGTGCCATGGCAGACGCGTGCCCCGCCATCGTCAGCAGCGCGCCGGCGCTGGCGGCCATTGCTCCGTTTGGCGCAACATAGACTATCACGGGGACGCGGCTGGCACGTATTGAGAGAATGATCACTTGCAGGCTGTCAACGCTGCCGCCCGGTGTGTCCAGTCTGATAAGCACGGCCTCGGCCCCACGCTGTTCCGCCAGCTCAATTCCGCGTCCAATGTATTCTGCCATCGGCGGAGTGATCGGGCCGGTGGCATTGAGGATCAGGATGAGTGGCTGATTGCCTTGCGCGCGCGCTGCGGCCGCGCCCACGAGCATGGCCCCCAGCACCAATAAGGATCTTGCGATTTTCATTGTTCCTCAACAGGCATTATAACGCCCGCGGCGCGCAGCCGTGGGCGAGTACCAGATTGACTGCCGCCCCGTCTCGCAGCCCATGGAAGCTATTAGAACTGCCCGTCCAAGTAGGCCCTCGTGCGTTCGTGCTTCGGATTGCTGAAGACCTCGCGCGCGGGACCGGCCTCGATCACCTCCCCCAGGTACATGTAGATTACATGATCCGCCAGCCGCTTTGCCTGCCGCAGTGTGTGCGTGACGATCACAGTTGTGTACACGCGCTTGAGATCCAGGAGCCTGCTCTCGATGTTGAGGGCTGAGATTGGATCCAGCGCAGACGTCGGCTCATCGCCCAGGATGATCTCCGGCTCCACTGCCAGGCCCCGCGCCAGGCAGAGCCTCTGCTGCTGCCCGATTGAAAGGCTTGTGGCGGGATCGTGCAGCCGAAGCCGGACCTCCTCCCACAGTCCAGCGATCTCGAGGTAGTGCCGTACCGCCTCCTTGTACTCCTTCCGGCTGCGTTTCATCCTGTGGACGTGCATCCCGTATGCTACATTGTCATAGATGGACATCGGCAGCGGAGACGGCCGCTGTGCCAGCAGGCCAACCCGCTTTCGCACCTCGGTTTCGTCCACCTCCCTGGCGTAGATGTCCCGCCCATCAACCAGTATCTCCCCTGAGACTCTTGCGCCGTCCGTTAGTTCGAGGAAGCGGTTGAAGGTCTTGAGCAGCGTGCTCTTTCCGCAACCGGACGGACCCATGATCACCGTGAGCTGACGCCTGGGGATCTCCAGGTTGATATTCGCCAGCGCCTGGACCTTGCCGTAGAAGGCGTTGACGTTGCGGACCTGGATATGCGGGTCTGCCCCGACCGCAGGCCCACGCGACTCTAATGTCGGTATGGCCATGTTGCCTCGTGCCACATCGCTGTTCATGTCTGCGCTGTTCATTTGACCGTGTACTTGCTGAGCCTGCCGGAGATCCAACGCGATCCCAGGCTGATCACCAATACGATAATGGTCAGGATCAGCGCCGAGGCATAGCCGCGTTTCTGCACCTCTGGGAAAGGCGAGGCCAGCTGGAAGAAGACTGCCAGAGGCAGCGACGCGGTCGGCCGTAGCAATGAGGTCGTGATGCGATCTGTGTATCCCGCTGTGAAGAGCACGGACGCCGCATCTCCGATGCCCCGCCCGAATCCAAGCAGGATCGCTGTGATGATCCCGGGCAGCATCTGACGCGTCACTACCCGCACGGCCACCTCCAGCTTGGTGGAGCCGAGCGCCAGCGCGGCCTGTTCTAGGTCTACCGGCATTCGCCGGATGACCTCATCCATCGCCCTGACCATGATGGGCAGTTCGAGCAGCGCAAGCACGATGATGCCGGCCAGGAGCGAGGCCCGCAACCCGATCGCCAGCATCAGCGTGAAGCCAAAGGCGCCGTACACGATCGAGGGGATTCCCCACAATACGTCCAGCGATAGCCGCACGTAGCGGCCCCACGGCGAATCGCCCAGGTAGGTCTCCAGATAGAGGGCGATGGGGAAGCCGAGAACAAGGGCCGTCAGCGTCCCGCCGGCTGCAAGGTAGAGCGATCCGATGATGGCGTTCAGGACTCCGCCGCCCTTGCCCATGTAGTAGCCGCCTTGCGGAGGCTTTGAGACCATTTCCCAGCTCAGGGCGGGAAACCCTCGAGTCAGCACGGTCAGCAGGATCAGAGCCAGACTTCCGGCAACCAGGGCAATGGAGAGATACATCAATCCCTTCACGAACGCCTCGGCGACGTGGCGGCGTTCCAGCTTCCCCTTCGTCATGTCCAGCGCCTCCCGAGCAGCCGTTGAAGGACCAGGGTCGAGATGGCGTTGAACACCAGGATCACCACCAGGAGCACCAGCGCGCCACCCAGCAGGGCGGCGTCATAGAGGGGGATTGACATCATGTCGCCGTAGTTGTTAGCGATCAACGCGGGCAGTGGGTACGCGGCATCGAATACGGATGTTGGCACCTGCACCACATTTCCGACCACCATGAGCACCGCGATCGTCTCGCCAAGTGCCCGCGAGCCGCCCAGCACGATCCCGGCGACCATCCCCGGAAGCACCTTTGGAATTACCACGCCGCGGATGGTCTGCCATCGCGTTGCGCCGACAGCCAGGGACGCATGTCGAAGCTCCTCCGGAACCGTGTCGAGGATCTCATACAGTACGGCGATGATGAATGGCGCGACCATCACGGCCAGCACGATGCCGCCGGCCAGGATGCTGAAGCCCGTCGGTTGATTGACGGCGAAGACCGGGATGGCCCTCAGCCACCGCCGGGCAAACGGTGCCAGCACGAGCTCAACGAACGGTACGACCGCCAGCAGACCCCACACTCCGTAGACAACAGGTGGGATGGCCGCCAGCAGATCAAGCACGGGCTTGGCAACTGCTCTTGTGATGGAATTGGAGTACTCGGAAAGGTAGAGCGCGGTGAGCACACACGGCACAACTGCCAGCCCCAAACCGACGGCCGTCACCCAGGCCGTTCCGGCAAGGAATGGCCAGAAACCGAACCGGCCGTCCTGCGGCTTCCAAACATCCCCGAAGAGCGTCTCGATCAAGGGCTTTGAACCCAAGATGGGCCATGATCGGAGGATCATCGCGATCGTGATGATCGCGATCAGGATCACCGGAAACACCGCCAGGATCGAGAACGCGCCTTTCGCATTGTGATCAGCCCTGATGCGGGCCGCGGCAGAGGGGCCATAGTCGGCGCGGCCTTCTGCCGTCGCGAATGACCCGGTCTCGTTTTTCTGAGACCCCTCCACTATTTCAGTTTCTCCAAGGACTCTGCTTTCTGTTCCGGAGAGAGCGGCACGTATCCGGCGGCGTCTAGGTGCTGCTGCCCGTCGGTCAGGATCCACCGGATGAACTCAAGCACTACACCGGATGGCTTCCCCTTTGTCGCCAGATTCTCGAACCGGGCAGGCGGCGAGGGATACGTGCCATCCGCAATGGCGCTGATCGCCAATCCTTTGGTTGGATAGTACTCCCCTGCATCCACCGCCCCGCTTCCGTCGATATCGATCGGCGGCACGACGATACCCTGCACAAGGCCGCCACTTACCGCGTCGAAGGAGCTATTTAGGTTGGCATAGCCGATCCCGAGGTGATCCTTCCCGACGATGCCCACCAGGCCCGGCTCACCATTCACACCGATGCCCTGCAGGTCCGCCTGGGCAGCACCTCCGGAAAAAAGAGCCCACTGCTCTCCAGCGCCGCACGAGTCGGAGCGCGTGTAGATATGGATCTCGTCGCCGATCTCTGGCTTCCCAATAACCTCGCCCCAAGTCTTGATTTCGCCCGTGATGAAGATCTTCCGGAAAGTGCCTTGTGGGATGCCTCTTGTAGTGAGGTCCGCCAGAATTGGATTGCCGGCACTGACGATTGGGAAGACCGCGTCCTTCGCGACTGCGACCCAATACGCACCCTGAGCCTCTTCCTCGGGCTTGATGGCCCGTGAGATCATGCCGATGTCCACTGCGCCGGCAAGCGTGTCTGTCATGCCTTTGCCGGCGCCGCCGCCTTGAACATCGAAGGCAACATCGGGGTGCAGCTTGGAGAACTCCTCTGCCCAGACGGTCATCATCGGATACAGGGCGAACGCGCCGGACACGGCGATCGTGCCCCGCAGTTGCTCACCCGATGACGCCTCACCTCCGCTCGAGGTTGCCGGTGCGGCTGGAGCGCCGCAGGCGCTCAGGACAAGTCCCAGTGCCAGTACTGAACTGAAGGGAGTGGAAATGCGGGTGCTCATGGTTGTCTCCTGATTGAAGTCGATGGTTGCCCTCGCTGGGGCCACAAGTTGCCGGGACTGCGGGATGGCCCTCAGTTTCGATTCCTGCGAGACGTATCAGTAATCCTATAAGAGAAGTCGACTTTCCGACAAAAGAAGACAACATCGTCGCAGCAATGGTCTTTCACCTGCCTACCTATCTCGAATGCGCTGATCCGCCCTGTGGATGCGTTTTGTTACGTCGGCCAGTGACGTGCCATCCAGTAGCTCAGAGATGGCGTTGCGAACATCGCCCATCACCAGTCGCAGCCCGCACGTGGCCTCGTCGGGGCATCCGCACGGTTCGTAGGCCATTTGACTCACGCACCTAACCGGCGCGAGTGGCCCGTCGAGGACGCGGACGATTTGCCCAAGGCTGATTTCGGCGGCGGGCCTGGCCAAATGATAGCCTCCGCCAACCCCCATCTTGCTATGCAGCAATCCAGCATTCTTGAGCGCCAACAGGATCTGCTCCAGGAACTTCGCTGGCAATTGGTCGCGTGCCGCGATCTCCCGTATTTGCACGACAGCGGATTTTCCATCGGGCCCTGGCTGTGCCAGAACGATCATTGCCCGCAGGCCATACTCGCCACGTTTGGATAGCCGCATACTGTGTTAGTCCTATTATGATAGTAGGGTTTCTAGGAATACTATAATTCAGCCTCTGAATTTTGTCAAGTTCCGACGAGATCGACCAACTCGGCCTGAGGGATCGCCCGCACTAGGTCCGCGCTGCTCAAGATCACACCCGTGTTGGCTGTACCCGAGCCGATGGAGACCCGGGACTCACGAACCACGCCTCGGTCAACCAGAATCCGGAGCGGCACTGGCAGGCCGAACGGCGACACTGTCCCCAAGCGGTAGCCGGTTGCGCCCGGCACCTCGGCCTCTGTAGCCATGGTCAGCCGCGTCTGACTGACGTACTCACGGAGTTTCTTCCAGGACACCTGGCTCGGCCCTGCCGCCAGAACCATAATGAACCGTTCCGCGCCCAACCGGAAAACGATACTGCGCACGACCTGCTCCGGCTGCTGGCCTCGTTCGCGCGCCGCCTGCTCAAGCGAAGTGACCACTCCCGCATGCCGGAAGACATCGTGCGGGATTCCAAGTGCCTGGAGCGCTCGGCTGACGGGGGGTGCCTCAGCCATGTGCGGTCAATCGGATTGCGACGCCGTCTTGGGCTCGAACTCGCAAGATCTTCGCACCGGGCAATTGGGACAGTCAGGTTTTCGCGGATGGCAGACCTCTCGGCCCAGCCGGATTAGATTCAGATGCGCCGAATAGAACATCTCTTGCGGGAGCAGCGACTCCAGGTGCGGATGCGATCGCTCCACGGTCATTTTCATCGGACGCAGCCCGATCCTGCCGCTGACCCGATATATGTGCGTGTCGACCGGAAAGGCAGGTTTGTTCATTGAGAACAGGAGCACGATCGCCGCGGTCTTCGGACCGACCCCGTTGAACTTCATCAGCCAGCTGCGGGCCTCTTCCACGGGCAGGTCCGCCAGAAAAGTCAGGTCCAGGCCGCCGCGCTCCTTGGTGATCTCGCGCAGAACCTTCTGGATGCGCGGCCCCTTCTGATTTGCCAGTCCCGCGCTGCGGATCGAGCGGATGACCCCGCTCCTGGGCGCATCGCGTACGGCCTCCCACGTTGGGAACCTCCGGCGCAATGCTTCGAAGGCTCGATCCCGGTTCAGATCGTTCGTGTTCTGTGAAAGGATCGTGGAAACCAGCTCGTCTACCGGCGGCAATGGATTGCGCCAAGTCGGGCGGCCGTAGGCCTCGAGCAATCTCGCATGGATTCTGCGTGCTCGTGCGGCGAGCTGGGTCATGCTGCTGGAGCGGACGGTACCTGATGCACGGCGTCGCGGGAAATTGTGCCCCGGGGCCGCACTAGTTTGCCTGTACGAGCCTGAAGACCGGCCTTGATGTGCCGACCACGAATCCGAGATGGTTCGTCAGTGGCAGCACAGGACCGAATTCGGATAGTTGATCCAGCTCATCGTCTGTGAGCGCGCTCATCTGGCGCAGGATTTCCAGTGTTACTGCCGGCCTTACCCTGTTGCGCGGCTCGATATTGATCGTGCGGAAGGGCAGATCTCCATCCGCTACTTTGAACGCGATTCCCACTCCCGGTGAATTATCGGAGAGAACCCTTGGCATGATGCCGATGGCTTGGTAGCCCTCGGCGCCCCTTTTGCACAGCATCTTTCCACGGGTCGCGCTCATTAGGCGGCAGTCGAATTCCTGGGCGCCGCTGATCATCTCCGGATGGCCCGTCATGGCCGCGGTAATGCTGCGCGCCGCGCGCTGCCGTCTCGCGCTCATTTCGCCTGGATCGCACAGGCGCGCGTACGCCAGCGCAGCATTGTATAGGGGAACGGCGAAGTTCGGGGCGCTGCAGCCATCGGTCCCGATTTCGATGCTCTCCCGCTCATGGCTGCTCATTTCGGCAATGGCTGTCAGAATATCCTGTTGGATGGGGTGGCCCATTTCGAGGTACGTGCCCAAAGGCAGACCGCGCAATTTGGCCAGCGCCAGCATCCCGCTGTGCTTGCCCGAGCAATTATTGCGATTGGGCGTGGGTGTCTTGCCGCCCGCGATCAGTGCCTTGTAGGCACTCGCGTCGCCAGGCATGTGAACGCCACACTGAAGATCGCTCTCCTGCAAACCAGCCTTGGCTTGGATGCTCTCCGCCACGGACACATGATCATCCGACCCCTCGTGCGACGCGCAAAGTAACGCCTGCTCCTTCGGGTTCAGGCCGAAAGCCTCAGGACCACCGCGTTCGAAAAAGGGAAGCGCTTGAAATGGCTTGGCCGAAGATCGCAAGAAGGCGACTGTGCTAGGGTCACCGACCGAATACAGCAGCCTGCCTTGAGCATCCGCTATGGCAATGGCGCCGTAGTGTGTGGATTCGACGATGTTGCCGCGCGTGAGCTCGAACAGCGGGGCGATGCGCTCATCCATCATTCCTCGGCGTAGCTGCCCAGGCGATAGTGACGGGCGTAGTAGTGTCGCAGCCCGTAGCGCAGACGCTGCGCGAATTGCTTGTGCTTCGCCGCGGAGGATCTGAACCCGCCCAGGAATACCTCGATCAGCTTCTCGGTCGACTCAGGTGAGCTGCCCCTGCGCGCCAACTTCTCCAAGCGCTCATGCATCTTCTTCATGAGATCGGCCTGCGCCTTGATGATCGTGCTGGAGACCGTCCCTCCTCGCCCGCTCACCACCGTGAAGCCGCGGAACTCGGGGCTCATCAGGTGATCCAATCCCTCGATCCAGGCGGGCAGGTCAGCATGCGCCAGGAACGGCGGCTGGTTCTTGGCAACCAGATCTCCAACAAAGGCGACCTTTTGCTCACGCAGTATCACCCACATCGCCCCGGCAGTGGGCCCCGGGTGATGTTCCAGACTGACCGGACTATCGTCCCAGTGAAGGGCCATGCTCGCGCCAAATGAAACCTCCGGCGCGGCCCACCTCACCGTTCCAAGCCCCGCGATCGTTTCCCAGTCAGCACCCGTTTCTGTTCCCTGGGCTTTGAATGTGGTGGGGCGTGTCCGAAACACCTGGGCGGTCTCTTCCTGAGCAATGACGGTGCACTCCATGCCGCGTGCCCCCAGGGTTCGATCCGGATGCGCATCCAGGATGAGCAGCACCCGCTCGGGCCCCCCGCTGAGGCTCATCAGTGCAGCCCGCCATGAACGGCTGTCCTCCGGCGATGGCGGCGCATCGATCTGGATCAGTCCCCGCGCCTGTTGGATCACCCCGAGGGCTACGCCCAGGTAGTGATCTTCGATGTACACGTTGTCAGCAATGGATTGCATGGTCGCCCTTGTTTCCCCGCGCGCTGTCTTCTCGTCCCCGATTCGATCAATTGGGGCGTATGCTTGCTCGCTGGACTGGGGAGGCGACGCTATTGTACCTTCAAACTCCCGCTACCTTGACCGGCAGCGTGACGGTGAATCGGGAGCCCCTGCCTTCCTGACTTTCCACGCGGATCTTACCCTCGTGTGCCTGCACCGCCATTTGGCAGAACGCCAGGCCCAGGCCTATGCCTTCCGCCGAGCCTTTATCCGGCGCGAGGCGTGCGAATTTCTCGAATATCCGTTGCTGCTCGGCAGTCGGGATTCCCGGACCTTGATCCTGCACCCAGAACTGCACCGCGTCGCCATCCTTTTGCGCCCCGATTTCCACTTCACTTCCGCCTTTGGAGAATTTTATGGCGTTCTCCAGGAGGTTGATCAGGACGCGGCGTATCATGTCGCCGTCCACCCTCAGATCCGGCAGGCCCCCTGCCACAACGGTGCGCAGCACATGTCGGCGGGCTTCTGCTGCGGGGCCCACATCTCGGACGGCTGCGTGTACCAGCTCCTCAGGCTTTTGTTCCGATTGCGCCGTCAGTGTGTGCCCCGCCTCCAGCCGGTTCATGTCCAGCAGCGAACTGACAAGTCGATTCATGCGCTCGGCCGAGCGTTCGGCAATCTCCAAGGTTGCCCTCGTGTCCGCATCGTCGCCGATCATTCCTTGAAGCAGATCAAGGCTGGACACGAGATTGCTGAGCGGTGAACGCAGGTCGTGATAGATCATCGCTGTCAGGCTTTGGCGCAGCTCGTCGAGTTGCTTGTGTTCGGTCAGGTCGTGCAGCGTCCATAGAATGGCATCCGCCGCGGCAAACTCCATTGGACGGGCGTGCACCTCGACAGCAACGGATCGCCCGCCCGCGGTCTGCACGGTTGATTCATAGGACACGGCTCCCTGCCGCCGAAGCGCGACAAAGCCCTTTCCCACTTTGCGCCAATCTACATGCTGCAATTGCCGGATGTTCATGGCGTGCAGATGCTCAGGCGCGAAGCCCGTCACCTGCACGGCTTGCCGGTTGGCATCCGTGATCCGCCCCTCCCAATCCGTCACCAAGACCATGTCCATGGTTTCTTCGAAGAGCTCAAGGTAATGGCGCTGTGCCTTCTGCAGCTGCTCGTACAGCTGTGCGTTGTGAATCGTTGTCCCGGCCAGGCCGCCGATCCCGTGCAGCACGGTGCCATCGTCTGGATCGAACCGTCCTGCGACCGGATTGATCGCCGCGAGCACTCCCATGGCTCTGCCCTGCGATTGGATGGGCGCGAACATGATCGCACGAACATCGATAGCGGCGAATCGATCGGCTTTTGTAAACCGGGGATCCTCGGCCGCGTTGACGACGAGGATGGCGGCCCCTTGCCGCAAGGCCTCTCCTGCGAGACTCTTATCCTGTGCCGTCTTGTGTCCGATGATGCCTACTGCATTTTGCCCGGCGGCCGCCCGGAAGACTATCTGTCCTTCGGCTTCGTCCAGCATGCCCAGAGCCGCGGTCTCCACTTGAAGTGCCTCGATGGTTCGATTCAGGATGCGCTCCCACACCTCCTGCAGATCCAGGGAGCTGCCGAACGAAGCCGCACCTTCGGCCAGCGCGGTCATGATCCGCGCCTGCCGCGTGCTCTCGCTGTAGAGACGCGCATTGAGCACCGCAATGCTTGCCTGGTCGGCAATGGCCCCCGCCAGATCGAGATGATCGGAGCCGAAGGAATCGGGAACGGAGTGTACGATTGTGAGCGCTCCCACTATTCGGTCGCGTGCGACCAGCGGCACGCACACCGCCGACTTCGGTCCGCTCTGGCCGGGGGCGTCATCGGGCCTTCGCAGCCAGCGTTCATCCAGGCTGGTATCGGGCACGAGGGCTGGTTTCCGATTTCTAATCACCCACCCGGCGAGACCGCGGTCCAGTGTTTCCCCTAGTTGCCTGGTCGTGTGTTCGTGAAGGTTGGCGCCGTAGACGATCGTGGCGTCCACGGGCATTCCCGTGTCGTCCACCACAATGATGCTGGCTCGCTCACCCCCCACGTGCTGCATGGCCGAAAAGATCAAGCGCTGCAGGACCGTGCGCAAATCGAGGGCACCGGCAACATCACGGTTGATCCGGATCAGCAATTGCAGCAGGTTGCTAGCGCGGTCCCCGATCATCGCTCCCCGCACATGTTCCCCTGGATCGGTTGCCTGGGCTTGCTGCGGGCGCCGAGTCTAAAGATATTTCAGTCCGCTGCCCGTATTGAATATTACCACGCGTTCTCCCGGTGCCACCCAGCCCTGAGCAGCCAGGTGTTTCAGGCCCGCCCACGTCGCCGCGCCTTCGGGCGCAGCCAGCAGGCCCTCGGTCGACGCCATTTCCGCCTGTGCCTCAGCGATCTCCGCCTCGCTCACCGCAATGGCTGTCCCGTTGCTCTGGCGGAGCGCCCGCAGCATCAGTCGGTCCGCGAATGGTGAGGGAACCCGCAGCCCCGACGCGGCGGTCCTGGCATCTTGCCAGCGCTCAGTGCGCTCCGCGCCCGTTTCGATGGCCCGCACCACGGGCGCGCAGCCCACCGCTTGGACGCTCACCATTCGCGGCCGCGCCGGCCCGATCCACCCCATAGCCTGCATCTCTTCGAACGCCTTCCACATGCCCACCAGTCCCGTGCCTCCGCCCGTGGGGTACAGGATCACGTCAGGCAGCTCCCCGTCAAAATGCTCGGCCAGTTCAAGCCCCATGGTCTTCTTGCCCTCCAACCGGTACGGTTCCTTGAAAGTCGAGACGTCGAACCAGCGGTGCTTTGCTGCCTCCTGCGCGGCCATTTCGCCCGCTTCGCTGATTGAGCCATCCAGCAGCTCAAGCTCTGCTCCGAACGCAACAACCTCCATCTGGTTCGCCTGCGGCGCATCCCTCGGCATATACACGTGTGCCGACACCCTGGCCCGGGCCGCGTAGGCTGCGAGCGCCCCGCCCGCATTTCCCGCCGTGGGTATGACGAAGTCCCTTATGCCCAGTTCGATCGCCTTTGAGACGGCTACTGCAAGTCCGCGGGCTTTGAACGATCCCGTGGGGTTGCCCGATTCATCCACCACCGAAAGATGGTTCATGCCAATCGATCCGCCGAGTCGTGGCGCGGGCACCAACGGGGTGTCACCCTCACCCAAGGTGACCCGGTGTGTGGCGTCTAAGACGGGCAGCAATTCTGCCCAGCGCCAGATGCCACGCGGCCGCCTTCCGGCGGCCTCCAGGCTCAGAGTCCGGCGCGCCTGCTCCAGATCGTAGCGCGCCAGCAGCGGCGAGTTGCACTCCCTACAAACAGTCTGCCGGCGTCGACTGTCATAGCGGCGACTGCATTCTGGGCACTCGAGGTGCGTCAGCGTGCTCTGCATTCTTGATAGTATACTGCCCGGGCCTCATGGATGGAACGGTACCATCGAATACAATTGCCTGATGCCGCTGGATCTTGGACGGATACAGGCTCTGTGTTTCGATGTCGATGGCACGCTTAGCGATACAGACGACTACTACGTGGCAAGGCTCTCCGCATGGCTGCGGCGCGCGCCGTTCCTTCATCATCCCGAACGTGCAGCGCGGCGCCTCGTCATGTCCCTTGAATCACCAGGCAATGTCGTGATGGAGCTGGCCGATCGGCTGGCCGTCGACGACGAGATGATCGGCCTGGTCAGCTGGCTGTTTCGCCGTGCCCGCCGGAGGCTCAGGCCGATACCCTCGATACCCGGGGTGGTGCAACTGCTTGAACAGCTTTGCCATCGATATCCAATGGCTGTTGTCAGCGCGCGGGATGAGCATACCACCCTGGCCTTCCTGGATCATGCCGGTCTGCGTTCCTACTTCCAGGTGATTGTCACCGCCCTGAGCACGCCTCGGACCAAGCCCTATCCGGATCCGGTCCTCCTGGCGGCCTCCGCCATGGGCGTCCCGCCTGATTCCTGCCTGATGATTGGCGACACCATCGTTGATATCCGTGCCGGCCGGGCCGCTGGCGCGCAGACCGCCGGCGTCCTGTGTGGGTTTGGCGAACATGAAGAGCTCCTGAGGCATGGCGCCGATCTCATCCTTGCAAGCACCGTCGATCTCCGCGGCGCGCTCCTGCGATAGTGAGCTTCATCTGTATCGTCCCGGGAGATGTACGCAGTGTTCTCGTGTAGAATTCTCAGCACCCAGGCAAGGCCGACATGCGGACCACGGTTTGGCGCTGCCCGATCGTGGGCGGCCCCCTGCGAAAGGAGTCTCCATGGTATATGAAACCATCCTTACAGAGTCCCGAGACAAGGTCGGGCTGGTGAAGTTCAATCGTCCGGAGGCGCGCAATGCCATCAACAATCAACTGGTGCACGAATTGATGGATGCTCTGGAGGCCTTTGACCGCGCCGATGCCATCGGCGCCACGGTTCTTGCTGGCAATGACAAGGTATTTGCCGCGGGTGCAGACATCAAGGAGATGTCCGCGCAGGGAGCGGACGACATGCGGTCGAGCGACTTCATCCAGGCATTCGGACGTTTGGCGGCGCTGCGGAAGCCACTCATCGGTGCCGTCTCGGGATGGGCGTTGGCAGGTGGCTGCGAAATCGCCCTTGCCTGTGACCTCATCGTGGCTTCGGAGTCTGCCCGGTTCGGCCAGCCGGAGATCACCATCGGTGTCATCCCGGGGGCAGGCGGCACGCAGAGGCTTGCGCGCGCCGTGGGCAAGGCCATTGCCATGGAAATGATCCTCAACAATCGCGTGCTGACGGCGGCCGAGGCATTGCAGTACGGGCTGGTCAACCGCGTCGTCCCCGTTGAGCGCTGCTTGGAGGAGGCCGTCGGCCTTGCCCAGCAAATAGCCTCGCGGGCACCCCTTGCAGTACGCGCGGCGAAGCGAATGATCGATCAGGCCTTTGAGACTGCGCTTGCTCGAGGCATGCAGAGTGAACGAGAAAGCTTTTTCGAGTTGTTCGCATCGGAGGATCGCGACGAGGGAATGCGAGCATTCGTGGAGAAGCGTGAGCCAAACTGGGTAGGCAGATAGCACAACAGCCGTCTTGCGGCCAACGTGGTCACATTCACGGACCTGCGGGTGTCGCTGTTCAAACTCGGGCGTTCGTACGCGCCCGTCATTACTCACGCTTCGCTCAGGGCCTTCGGTGAGCTGGAAGGGGGCGCAGAGACCCTGTTGCGCGCGACCACGGATTCGGTGTGGGCCTTGGTGATGCCGATGTTCACCTACAAGACCATGGTCGCGCCCGAGGTCGGTCCTCCCAACAACGGGATCGTGTGCGGCGGTAAGCGCGGCGCGATCTAGCCCGCAGGGCCGAACCGTTCACGCCGGAGATGGCCGCGGATAGGCAAATGGGCGTCGTGACGGAAGCCCTGCGCCTGCACCCTCGGGCGGGCCGTAGTTCACATCCAATCCTTTCCCTTTGCGGGCCTGCATGCTGAGAAGTTCCGTAACGGTCAATCCATGGCTGAGCCGCTCGAGGCCAGCGGCGCGCTGCCCGAGGCCGATGGATGTGTGCTATTGCTCGGCGTCCATCACACGGTCAACACGAGCATTCACCATGCCGAAATCCCGGCTGCACGCAAGCAGTTCATCCGCTGGGCGCTCTTGTAGGATCGTATCATCGCCTGCCCGGCCTTCCCCAGCGACGCGGCAGGTTTCGAGGTCATCGCGACGAATCTGGCAGACGAGGCCCGGCAGGTCAAAATCGGCAAGGCTGTGGTGCAGGCCATGCCGATCCGCGCGGTGATCAGGGCCGTCGGCGCACGCCTCAAGGCCGACCCGCGGGCCCTTCTATGCTCCCGCCTGGACTGTGCCCGCTGCGGCGCCGTCTGGGAATCAGTCGCTGTGGCCGCCCGCCTCTCCTGAACACGCCCGGTGGGCTTCCACAAGCCGAATTCGATTTCTCCGGATTACGCGGTCTAGTACACCCTTAGCAGATCGACTCGAGCTGCCGGTGCGATTAGCGCCACGTTCTTCCTGATGTCGTCCAGATGGGACTCTATTGCGCCGCCGCCGATTCCATGCGGAGCATACACGGTGAATACCACCCTGGTGGTCCCGGCCGTTATTTGCGTCCGCTGATCTGGACCGTACACAATGCTGGAGATGATGCCGTCGGTGTCTAAGATCATCATATCGCCGGCCTTGGGAGCCTGCGGCGTCCCGCGCAGCAGGACGTAGTTCTCCGTCCCACGTGCCACGTCTATTCTCAGGGGGGCACGCACTGCATCCAGATCGTGCCCCGCCGTCAGGAGCATGTTGTCCACCTCGGCCATGAACATCGCCTCTACCAGGGCTGCACTGTTCGGGATGCGCTTGCCCTTGAAAATGATCGACTCCAGCTGCAGCTGCACGTGGTAGGTCTTGTCGAAGCGCCTGTAGTGCTCCGCATAGGCCGTGAGGATCGGATGTGCGCGCAGCGCCGCACGATCCATCCCGGCAAAGCGCCGCCTCAGGTCCTGCTCCAGTTGCCCCTTCCGTCCCTGCAAGGCCGTATCATGCTCGGGGTTCGCGACGTCCTGCATCGCGAGCACCCCCGCGTGCGCCCCCGCGTACGCGCTTCTCCACGCGTCCGACGGCGCAAAGAATTCGGCCGGCATATCGCTCGCCCCGCTCACGGTCTCTCGCTGCTACTGTGAAACACCGGTGAAAGTGCCCCGTGCATGTGGGCCCCTACTGAAACGTGATCTCGTCCACGCTCCAGTTTTCCTCCCCCGTCACCTTCTGCAACCGGCCCAGCATCTCGGGGCAGACGCGCGTCGTCTCGCCCGGAAAGTCGAGCAGCACACCGCGGCCGTCTTCGAAGATGTGAAAGCTGAACCGATCCCGCCCGTGGAATGAGATCAATGTTCCGTAGATCGTCTTGATGCGACGGCGGTCGCGATCTTTGTCGCCTGTCGACCGGAGTCTCACCGTTATTTGCTTCGGTGGGTGCTCCGGATCGACATCCTCCTGCGCCATGGGCGCGTACAACGAAGGAAGGCTGCGCGAGCCGGCTGTAGCGGTCGGCTGAGGATGCGCGGCGCTCACTTGGGCCGGCGCGATTGTAGCACTGGGCGTTCGCCCTGAGATGAACGGCCCGCCTGCTGGCGGCGTCACATCCGCTGCAGCGGGCTGATCGGCCGCTTCGTCTCCTTGGGCGCCCGCGTGCTGCGGCGTGTCCGCCTGTCCTGCAACGGCGGCGTGTTCAAAGGAGGGCTGCCACTCTGCCACCCAGTCAGCTGGGAAATTCTCGGGTGGCGGCGGCACGGCGCTGTCGCTCCAGTCATCCCCGGCCGATTCTGGGTTCCTAGTGGCGCTGCCCCGGGGTGTTTGCGCCATACTGGCTGCGCCGTGGGGCACAGCAACTGCCTGCCTCAGTTCATTTGAGGGGGAGGTCGTTTGCGCCTTGGGAGCGTGGGCTCCGGCATTGGATCGGTTCTGCCTTCCTGATCCATCGGTCCTTGGTTCCAGAGCACTTGCGCCGGTCGCCGCGCGGTTCGCACTGCCGGGCTCTGTGGAGACAGCTGACAGATCCGTCCGCACCATGTCAACCAGAATCTTGGGTGGCGTACTGCTCGTGTCGACTTTGCCGTCCACGACGATGATCTGGTCTTCTGTCAGCAGCGGGCGTGTCCTGTCCCACGTGCGGGGAAAAAGCACCAGCTCAATGTTGCCTTGTATGTCCTCGAGCGTTACGAATCCCATCTGCTTTCCGGCCTTGGTGACGTAGGGGCGCACCGTCCGGACAAGGCCGGCGACACGTACCGGTTCCTCGTGTCCTGCATCGGCCAACTGACCGGAGAAGTGGCTGACGATCCGCGACAATACTTGCTGATGGGGCGTCAACGGGTGGTCGGACACGTACAGGCCGATCAATTCGCGTTCCCAGTTCAGCATCTCGCGCTGGTCGGGATTCCCGACCGGCGGCAGCGTCAACGTCTCCTCCACTCCAGTAGTTGTGCCAAACAGGCTCAATTGTCCCGACTCCATCGCTCTGAAGTGGTTGGCGCTGATCCCGCTGATACGCTCGAGCGAAGCCAGCAGAGCGAATCGCCCACCAAAAGGATCCAGTGCCCCCACCTTGATCAGGCATTCGAGTCCGCGCTTTCCAACCGCCCTCAGGTCCACACGGCTGGCAAAATCATTCAGGTCCTTGAACGCGCCGTTCGCTCCCCGTTCCGTCAGCACTTGCTCTGTCGCCGTCCGGCCAAGATTCTTGATCGCCCCCAGCCCAAATCGGATCGCCGGCTTACCATCCACGTCTTCGATCTCGAAGTCCCAGCCCGAGGCGTTGATCTCCGGCGGTAGCACGGGCACGCCCAGGCTCCGGGCGTCGGCGGCGTAAAGCGCCACCTTTTCGGTTTGGCCCGCCGAGGCGGAGAGTAGCGCAGCCATATACTCGGCCGGATAGTTGGCCTTGAGATAGGCCGTCTCTACCGCGATGACGCCGTAGTCGGCCGCGTGGCTCTTGTTGAAGCCGTAACGTGCAAACTCCTCCCAATCGGCAAAGATCCCCTGGGCTGTTCCCTCGTCCATCCCCTGCTTTACGGCCCCTGCAACGAATTTGCGACGATGCTCCTTGATTTCCTGCTTCTTTTTCTTCGAGATGGCGCTCCGCAGCTCATCCGACTCCGAGGGCGTGTATCCCGCCAGCTCGATGGCCGCCCGCATAAGTTGTTCCTGGTAGACCGGGATCCCGAACGTTGCATCGAAGATCGGGGCCATCGCTGGGTGTCGGTACTCAACCTTGGCTTTGCCGTGCATGCGCTCAATGTAGTCGTGGATGAAATTCATCGGCCCGGGCCGGTAGAGCGCGACCATCGCGATGATGTGATCCAGCTTGCTGGGCCGCATCTGCATCAGGTAGCGCGTCATCCCGCCACCTTCCACCTGGAATACCCCCGCCGTGTGACCGTTGCCCAATAGCTCAAACGCCTTCGGATCGTCAAGCGGTATGTTGTCCAGGTGCAGCCTCACCCCGTGGCGCCGCTCGATCAGTTTGCACGCCCGCTGCATTACCGTAAGCGTGATCAGACCCAGGATGTCCACCTTCAGCATTCCCAACGACGCCAGCACGCCCATTTCGAACTGGGTGACCGTCTTGATGGGCGTCTCCTCCGAGCCGGACGTCGGCCGGTGCAGCGGCAGATAATCCAGGATCGGCTTGTCCGAGATCACCACGCCAGCCGCGTGGGTCCCGGCATTGCGGACCGTGCCCTCCATCTGAGCCGCCACGTCGATGAGTTCGCGCAAGTGCGGTTCTGAGTCGTAGACGTCCTTGAACTCGGGTTGCCCGAGCGCATCCTGCATGGTAGTCGTGCGGCCGGAGACGAACGGCACGAGTTTGGCCACACGGTCCACCTCGTTGAGGGGGATGTCCATGACACGGCCGACGTCCCGCAACGCCGCCTTGGTTCCCATAGTCCCGAACGTGATGATCTGTGCTACCTTGTCGCTGCCGTACTTCTGCGCGCAGTACTCGAGCATGCGGCCGCGCAGATCATCCTGGAAATCCAGATCGATATCCGGCATCGAGATGCGGTCGGGATTCAAGAACCGTTCGAACAGCAGGTCGTGCTGAAGCGGATCGACAAGCGTGATGTGCAATACGTACGCGATGATCGATCCGGCCGCCGAGCCGCGCGCGTTATACCAGATGCGTTGTTCACGCGCATATCGGCACAGGTCCGAGACGATCAGGAAGTAGGCGTCGAAACCCATCTTGTGGACGACGCCCAGTTCGTACTCAAGCCGTCTTTGGACCTCCGGGCTGTCTGCCCGATCGCCATAGCGCCTGTGCGCGCCCTCCCGGCACAGATGGCGCAGGTAGGTCTCCGTGGTGTGGCCCTGGGGCACCGGAAAGTCCGGCAAGTGATAGCCTTTGAAGGAAAGGTCTACATTGCACCGTTCGGCGATCAGGAGCGTGTTGCTCAATGCCTCTGGCACCTCGGCGAACAGCTGGCTCATTTCCTGCGGCGTCCGCAGGTAGTACGAGTCGTCTGTCATCCGCATTCGCGAGGGATCCGTCAGCAAAGTCGATGTTTGGATGGCCAGCAAGATGTCTTGCAGCCGCGCGTCCTCGGGATTGATGTAGTGCACGTCATTGGTGGCGATGAACTTCGCTGAGTGGCGCGCGCCCAGCTCCACGAGCCGCCGGTTCAGATCCTCGATCTCTTTGATATCATGCTGCTGAAGTTCGATGAAGAACCGCTCCGGGCCGAAGACATCGTAGTACCAGTTCATCCGACGTACAGCTTCCTCGGGTCTCTGCTCCACAAGCGCCCGGGGGATCTCTGCCGACATGCAGCCCGAGGTGCAGATCAGCCCGTCGGAATGGTTCGCCAGGAAGTCGTGATCGATGCGTGGGTTGTAGTAGAAACCGTCCAGCTGCGCCGCAGAAGCGATCTTCAGCAGGTTCTGATACCCTGTCTGATTCTCCGCCAGCAGCAGCAGGTGATAGGCATTGCGGTCTGCCTTCGGGTCACGGTCCTGCATGCCGCGCGGTGCCATGTAGGCCTCGAGCCCGATCACCGGCTTCACGCCCGCCTCGTGGGCGGCCTTGTAGAAGTCGATCACTCCAAACATCGTCCCGTGATCTGTGATCGCCACGGCCGGCATGCCCATCTCTTTCACGCGCTGCACCAGTTTCTTGATGTTGCTGAAGCCATCCAGCAGCGAATACTCGGTGTGCACGTGGAGATGGGCAAATGACATTGTGATGGCCAATACGTGGGAGTGAGCGCATTATAGCACCCCGCCGCAAGCGGGAGGCGGGGTGCGCTCCCACGTACCGGAATCTCCCCGGGGCATCGGCGTGACCATCGCCGAGAGATCCGACTCGTTGGGATCTCCGGCCAACGAAGGACTCTCAGTTTGGTGAGGGGATGCGGAGCGCCCCGCGCCGCGGCCTCTTGCCCCACCGGATTGCACACCGGGTCGCCGTCTTTACTGCCTCAATGACTTCTATCGGCCTGAACCTTCTCGTCCGCTAGGACCTCTGGCCGATCCCTCGCCGTTTGAATCCGTCCAGAACCTCATGCACCAATTCCGTGTCCAGCGGTTCCGATCGTGGGAGTCCTCGTCCTGAGCCGCACGAAAGACTCCGTAGATCCTCAGCTCTTGGGGGGTTCCTCGGCGACGACGCCGCTTCCATTTCAAGTGCCATGGTGATGATCGCACGCACGATTCCGTGCACCTGCTGGCCGCCATTCATGACCTCGACGAATGCTCTGTTGATCTTGACGGCGTCGATTGGAGGACGCAGCAACGCAGGGATCGCCAGGTCGCCCGTTCCACAATCATCGATCTGTAACCGTCTGCCCGCAGCATGCAGCTTCGGGTGGTCGCGTCCGCCGCTCGAATGCCGCCGATCACGGCCTTCTCGGTGATCTCGAACTCGAGTCTCCCGGGCTTAGCCCCTGGATTGCGCGGCTGCAATTGCCCTGCCGATAGGGCACCGAAACGCCATTTTGGCCCGCGCGATTGTGCCGTCGGGACGGCGTTCACGTGACATTTGGGCGCAGGCCGGGGCGGCGACTCTGGGCTGCGGAGGCCCATTGTGGCCAGGCTAGGAGCACGCCCGGGCTCGCGTCCAGGCGATCAGCTGTCCCGAATGGCCCCTCAGCAGCATGCTTGGGGCTGAATGTTATAATCGGTCGTTCGAAAGGCACCTTATGCTTCAACGATTCGTGAAAACAGTGGGGGGCAATCCCCATCGCCGCCTGCTCCAGGAGCTCAGCGAAGAGATCCAGGCAATCAATGCTCTCGAGCCCGAGCTCGAGAAGCTGGCCGATCAGGATCTGCGCGCCAAGACGGCTGAGTTCAAGTCCCGCCTCAAGGGTATCGGCGAGTCGATCCCTGATGACATGGAGCGGCACTCCACTGAGCAGGCGGCTCTTGAGGAGATTCTGCCTCAAGCATTCGCCCTCGTGCGCGAGGCTGCCAAGCGAACCATCGGCCTCCGGCACTATGACGTGCAGCTCATCGGCGGCCTCGTCCTGCATCGCGGACAGATCGCCGAGATGAAGACCGGCGAAGGGAAGACCCTCGTCGCCACTCTGCCTCTGTATCTCAATGCCTTGGCGGGTCGCGGCACGCACCTCGTCACCGTCAACGACTACCTTGCGCGCCGCGACGCTCGCTGGATGGCGCCTGTCTACCAGATGCTGGGCATGTCCGTGGGTGTGCTTCAAATGGCCGCGGTTACTGAGAACGGGAAGAAAGCCTTTCTGGTTGACTTCGAGAAGCCGTCCCCCCACGAGGATCAACTCCATCTGCGGATGGTCGACCGGCATGAGGCGTACGCCGCCGACATCACGTATGGCACCAATTCCGAGTTTGGTTTTGACTACCTGCGTGACAACATGACCATGCGGCTCGATGACCGCGTGCAGCGCGGTCACTATTTCGCCATCGTCGATGAAGTGGACAACGTGCTCATCGACGAGGCCCGCACACCGCTGATCATTTCGGGTCCTGCCCAGGGCGATCTTGAGTGGTACGGAAAGATGGCACAGATCGTGAAGCAGCTGCGACCCGAGGACTACGAGGTGAGCGAGAAGGACCGCGCGGTGAACCTGACCGAAGTCGGTATGGGCCACGTGGAATCCATGCTGGGGCAGCCCCTGCTGGACCCCGACCGCCCCGAGGATCTGACGCCCGAGCAAGCGCGCCTCACCGGTTATCTGGAGCAGGCGCTGCGGTCGCAGACGCTCTTCCATCGCAACAAGGACTACCTGGTGCAAGGCGGAAAGGTCATCATCGTCGATGAGTTCACGGGCCGGCTCATGCCGGGGCGCCGTTGGTCCGATGGACTGCATCAGGCGGTCGAAGCGAAGGAAGGCGTGCGCGTCGAGCCCGAGAACGTGACCTATGCGACGATCACTTTGCAGAACTACTTCCGCATGTATAGGAAACTCGCCGGCATGACCGGCACCGCCTTGACGGAAGCGGAGGAGTTCAGCAAGATCTACAAGTTGGAAGTCACCCCGATCCCCACCAATCTCGAGTACCAGGCATTTGGGGACGACGCACTGCTCGTCGAGATCAAGGCGAAGGACGACGAGAACTACCCGTACTCCTACTATGCCCGGCGCGATGATGGCAGCGCCCCCGTGTTCTACCGGCGAAAAGACTATCCCGACATGATCTTTCGGACCGTGGAGTCCAAGCTCCGCGCCCTCGTGGCAGAGATAGTCCGATACCATGTGCTCGGCCGCCCGCTGCTGGTCGGAACGACGTCTGTCGAATCCTCCGAACGCCTGTCGAACCGCTTGCGCGCGGAGCCTGTTCGCCGACTTCTGCAGATCGGCCTGGTTCGGCACTCATTCATGCAGCAGGCTAATCGGGAAGAGGATGGCCGCCTTATTCCCGAATTGCAGCCTTTCAATGTCCCGCTGGAGTCGATCACATCCGACTCCCTGCGCAAGTTTGCCGCCGGCTTTGGGCGCAATAGCATCAGCTTGGACGACGCTCCGAACCAGGCGGCTGTGCTGGAATTCCTAAGACTCCCCGAAGACTCGGTACCGCGCCTGAAGGCCGTATTGCAGGGCGGCGTCCAACATCAGGTTCTTAATGCCCGCAGACACACCGAAGAATCGCAGATTATTGCCGGCGCAGGCGCGTTCGGAGCTGTGACCATTGCCACCAACATGGCCGGTCGCGGCGTCGATATCAAACTGGGGGGTGAGGTAGCCGAGGAGATCACCAGCGCCGTCAATCGCGTTCTGCGTCGATCCGGGTATGCCGATGCGTTCGACCTGCTCATCGACGAGCGCCGTCAGGCGCTGCTCAAGGTCGATCCCGCCCAGCACGGAGTGTACGAGGGAGAGGTCAGGCACTTCCTCCAGTACTTCGAGGACATGGAACGCGTCAAGATGCTCGGCGGCCTGCATGTCATCGGCTCGGAGCGCCATGAAGCCCGCCGAATCGACAACCAGCTGCGCGGCCGCTCTGCCCGTCAGGGTGATCCCGGTTCCTCGCGTTTCTACCTTTCGCTGGAGGATGAGCTCATGCGCCTCTTCGGCGGTGAGCAGGTCAGTGCCCTGATGCAGCGGCTCAAGGTTGACGACTCGCTTCCTTTGGAGGCGCGCATGGTGAGCGGCATCATTGAGAATTCTCAGCACCGCGTGGAAGGTGCCAACTTCGACGTCCGCAAGCATCTACTCGAGTACGATGACGTGCTCAACAAGCAACGCGAGCAGATCTACTCGCAGCGCGACCGCATCTTCACCAAGCAGGACCTGAGCGAGGATATCGCCGAGATGCTGCAAACGGAGGTCGAGGCCCGCGTTCAGGCAGGTCTGGCAGACGAAGAAGGCCCGTGGAAGCTGATCGCCTGGCTCGAGGGTCTCCAACCACCGTTTGAATCGCGCGGCCGGCTTGTGCCGACGTTTGGCCTCTCCCTGATCCTTCACGAGCTAACCGGAGCCGGCGACCTGCGTCAGGCGATCCCGGCGCTGGTCTCTCGCGCGGTTCAGGCAGAGCACGAGCACGCGCAGCGCGCCATTGAGACGTTGGTAGACCGCACCGGGGAGGGCCTCGGGCCGCAGATCGACGAACGCAAGGACTCTCTTGACGCCTTTTTTGAGGTTCAGCGCGATGCGGCCGAGCCGCTGCGGCCCCAAAAAGCTGCCGAGGACCTCGGCGCCCTGCTTCACCTGCCGCTTCGTCTTGCGCCGGAACAAGCGCGCCAGTTGGCGGAAGACCCCGAGTCCCTCAAGAAGTGGCTGGGCGAATTGGTGGAAGGTCAGATCGTCGCGCTCAACCTGAATCGCATCGTGGGCGCGATCGAGCATCGTCTTGGCGAACCTCTTGGCGTCAAGGTCGATGCCTCCGAGTGGGACACGGCAGCCGAAGGGGTTCTGGCAGCCGCACGCGAGCTGATGCAGCGCCAGCGCGAGCGCCTGAGCTCGCAGGTGGAACGCGATCTGGACATCTTGCTGCAGCGGGAGACGGGCAGCGATGATAGCTCGCGCCTGAAGCTCCTGCTCTCCCTCTCTCAGGGCGTGCGCACCATGTTTGACCAGCGCACACACCTCCAGTTGCGCCAGGTCTTCAACCGCTTTAGCTACGTCTATCTGGCGGCAGGCCTGCTCGAAGGTCGCCAGGCGCACGAGGTTGCCGATTCTGTCCTCGATCATCTTGAACAAGCGGAGGCAGCTCTTCAGACCGCGTGGGGGCAGCGGGAATACGAGCGCTTGGGCCAAAACGCTGTGCGCCTCGCCGACTTTGGCCCGGCCGCCCGAGTGTTCGGCGCTGAGCGGCTCAGCCAGCCGGCCGCCTCGCTGGATGAGGTTGATCGTCAGGCGCTTGTACAGGCCATTGGATCCTATGTCTTGAACGAGGTGGAGCGCCAGTTGCTGCTCACGTCCATCACGGAGCTGTGGGTCGACTACCTCACGAAGGTTGAGGGGCTGCGGGTCTCCATCGGTCTGGAAGCATATGCCCAGCGCGACCCGCTGGTACAATACAAAGGCCGGGCTTCGGAACTGTTTCAACAGTTGCTTTCCGATGTACGCGCGGCTGTAATTGGGCGCGTATTTGCCTACCAGCCTCGGCGCATCGAGATAACCCCAACAGAAGTGGCCGATGCGCCAGCCGCTGCACAGCCGGAGTCGGCTGGCAGTGGAAAGAAGAAACGTCGGCGCCACTGATTCGGCCTTTCATCCCCACCCGGTCGCGCTGGCCGCTGCCGCGGGTCGCCGCAGGTGATCGAGATTCGTCCCGGAGACACCCATCGTGCCAGAGCGCATTACCGCGACCCTAGATCGTTTTCGGCGCTTGCCCAAGGTGGAACTTCACCGTCACCTGGAAGGTTCCCTGCGCCTCACTACCATGCTCGATATCGCCCGCCGGCACGACATTGCCATCCCGGAGGATGTCATCGGTCTGAGTAACCTCGTGCAGATGCAGGAGGATGAGAACTTCTCCTTCCGCAATTTTCTGGCCAAGTTCGATACCTTGCGCCTTTTCTATCGATCTCCCGAAGTCATCGATCGCATCACGCGTGAAGCTGTGGAGGACGCGGCCAAGGACAATGTCCGCTACATGGAGCTGCGCTTCACGCCGGTCGCCCTGAGTCGTGCAGAGCGCTTTCCACTAAACGAGGTCATGGACTGGGTCGCCGTCGCAGCGCAGGCCGCCGCTGTCGAATTTGAGATGGTCGTCCGCCTCATTCCCTCCGTCAATCGGCATGAGAGCCCGGAGCTGGCAGAGCAAGTTGCCTGGCTGGCCGCAGAGCGAAAGGACTCCGGGATCGTCGGCATCGATCTGGCCGGAAACGAGGCGGAATTCCCCTCCGAGCCTTTCCACGGGATATTTCGCGAGGCGCGTCAGTCCGGCCTGCACCTCTCCGTTCACGCAGGCGAGTGGGGCCCCGCTGAAAACGTCCGCGAGGCGATTGAGCAACTGGGTGCCGAGCGCATTGCACATGGCGTGCGTGTCCTTGAAGATGCATCCGTGATGGCGCTTGCCCGCGAGCGCTTCGTGCCGTTCGAGGTCTGCGTGACCAGCAACTACCAATCGGGCGTCGTGCCGGAACCCGGCTCGCATCCCTTGCCTCGCATGTTGGAGGCCGGCCTGAACGTCACTATCAATACAGATGACCCCAGCGTTTCGCGCGTCACACTGAGCCATGAGTACCACGTGGTCTGCGACGAGTTGGGAGTGCCGGCCGACGCACTCCGGGCCTGCATCCTGGCCGCGGGCGAGGCGGCCTTTCTTCCTGATGCAGAGCGCAAGGATCTGATCCACGGTCTCAAGAAGGAAATACCGTCGGCCAGCTAGGCTCGAAGCCTCAGCGGCTCTCGCCGCAGGCCCCGACCCGCGGAGGAAAAAGCAGTACAATGCGGGCTCGCTCCACACCTACCCCCCGACTTGGGGTTGGAGGACATCTCAGGCGCTCCTTTGTGTTCTTCGCCAACATGTGGTGTGAGAGACGCCTCCGCATAGCCTGCGGCATGCGAATTCACACAGCAGAGGACTCGTAATGAACGATCCGTTCAACGCGCTGGATGTCCTGCGGGTGGGGGATGAGAAGTACCGGTACTACCGGCTGGATTCCCTTGAGAAGAGCGGTCTGACAGCGCTGCGGCGGCTGCCTTTTTCCATTCGTGTCCTGTTGGAGGCCGCGCTTCGTCAGTGCAATGATCGTGAGATCAGGCCGGACGATGTCAGGCGCATCGCAGGCTGGCAGCCGAGCGGCGAGCGTCCGGGCATTCCATTCCTGCCCGCCCGCGTCATCATGCAGGACTTCACCGGCGTGCCAGCGGTGGTGGACCTCGCCGCCATGCGGTCGGTGGTGGATCGGTTGGGAGGCGATGCGCGCCGCATCAATCCGCTTGTCCCGGTCGATCTCGTGATTGACCACTCGGTTCAAGTCGACTTCTTCGCCACGCCGGATGCACTGCGGCGCAATACGGAGATGGAGTTCCAGCGCAATCGGGAGCGCTATGAATTCCTGAAGTGGGGACAGAAGGCTTTCAACAACTTCCGCGTTGTCCCGCCGATGACGGGCATTGTTCATCAGGTTAACCTGGAATACCTGGCGCAGGTCGTCTTGGCGCGCCCGGCCTCTCCGGACTTGGGCACCTCCGAGTTCCTTGCGTTTCCGGATACGCTGGTAGGGACGGATTCGCATACGACGATGATCAACGGGCTCGGTGTCCTCGGATGGGGAGTGGGCGGGATCGAAGCCGAGGCTGTCATGCTTGGTCAGCCGATGGACATGCTCCTGCCGGATGTGCTCGGATTCAAGCTGCATGGCAAACTCCGCGAAGGTGTCACTGCGACCGATCTCGTGCTCACCGTAACGCAGATGTTGCGGCAGAAAGGCGTGATCGACAAATTCGTTGAGTTCTTCGGCTCCGGCTTGGACTCGATGTCCCTGCCTGACCGAGCCACGATCAGCAATATGGCGCCTGAGTATGGAGCGACCATCGGCTACTTCCCTGTGGACTCGGAAACGCTGCGCTATCTACGCATGACCGGACGCCCTGCCGATGTTATCCAGCGCGTGGATGCCTACTGCCGGGAGCAGCAGCTGTTTCGCGACGAGTCCTCTCCCGACCCTGAGTTCACGGATATTCTGGAGCTGGATCTCGCCTCAGTCGTGCCCTCGCTGGCCGGTCCCAAGCGCCCTCAGGACCGCGTCCCCCTTTCTGGGATGAAAGAAGCCTTCACCCGGGCGCTAACGGCGCCGGTCAGGGAGCGGGGCTTTGCCCTCAAGCCGGAAGCGGTAGGGGCGCAGGCCGCGGTCGGCACAAACGGGGGCTCCGTGAAGATCGGCCACGGGGCGGTCGTCATCGCAGCCATCACATCCTGCACGAATACCAGCAATCCGAGCGTGATGTTGGCGGCCGGCCTCCTCGCCAAGAAGGCCGTCGAAAAAGGCCTCCGGGTGCAGCCCTACGTGAAGACCAGCTTGGCGCCGGGCTCACGCGTGGTTACCGATTACCTCAAACGAGCCGAACTGATCGAACCCCTCTCCGAACTTGGATTCAACATCGTCGCCTACGGCTGCACTACCTGCATCGGCAACAGCGGACCGCTTCCGGGCGAAGTGGCGAAGGCCGTCATCGGCGCCGATCTCGTTGCGGCTGCCGTGCTCTCCGGCAACCGGAATTTCGAGGGGCGCATCAATCCGCTGGTCCGCGGCAGTTTCCTGGCCTCGCCGCCCCTTGTGGTGGCGTTTGCGTTGGCCGGTCGCGTCGACATTGATCTGGATAGGGAGCCCCTCGGTGCTGGCAACGATGGCGAGCCCGTCTTCCTGAGGGATCTCTGGCCGTCCCAGGCCGAGATCGCAGAAACCATGGCGCGCAGTGTCGAATCCGGCGCGTTCACTGAGAAGTATGCAGAAGTCTTTGAAGGCTCGGATATGTGGAAGGCCATCACGGTACGGGAGGGCGGCCTTTATCAGTGGGACGAGGCTTCGACCTACATCCATCATCCGCCCTTCTTCCAGGACTTTACCCGGGAGGTTCGGCCCATGCAGCCCATATTGGGGGCACGTGTCCTCGGAATGTTTGGCGACTCAATCAACACCGACAATATATCGCCCGCGGGAAGTATCGCCGCGGATAGTCCCGCTGGCAGGTTCCTCCAAGAACGCGGCGTCCAGCCCAGGGATTTCAATTCTTACGGCTCCCGCCGTGGCAACGACCTCGTCATGTCCCGCGGCACGTTCGCCAATATCCGCCTCAAGAACCTTCTCGTCGCCCCCAGGGAGGGCTTCTGGACACGGCACTTCCCGGATGGCATCGAGATGCCCATTTTCGATGCAGCGATGCACTACATTCGTCAGGGCACGCCCTGCCTCATCATTGCCGGGAAAGAATACGGAGCAGGTTCGAGCCGGGACTGGGCGGCCAAAGGACCCAAACTGCAGGGCGTCCGGGCGGTCATCGCTGAGTCCTTTGAACGCATTCATCGTTCCAACCTCGTGGGCATGGGCATTCTGCCGCTGGCCTTCAAGGATGGAGAGAATGCAGAATCCATTGGCCTCAAGGGCGATGAAACGTTCGATGTCACCGCTATCACTGTGGAACTGAAGCCCAGGTGCACCCTAGTCGTGCAGGCCACCCGTCCGAACGGCGATCAAGTCCAGTTCAGCGCCACGGCGCTGCTGAACACAGAAACCGAGGTCAACTACTATCGCAACGGCGGCATTCTGCAGACCGTGCTGCGGAACCTCATGAACTGAGCCCGCCTTGTTGCCTGAATCCCCGCCTTTCCTCCGCGCCCGCCCTGGGCATCCGCGGAGTTGCAGAGCGGACCGCTCACCTCAGCTCGCCGCGTTTCATTTGCCTTCAGGGACTTCTCTCCACCGCGGCACCCGTATGGTCATCGCCGCACTACGTCAATTGGATTGATGCGGGTTGATGCACGCTGCTGCCCTGCATTGACCACGGCCCTGTCCACGTGATTTGGACCGGCGTCAGTCGGCCGCGCAGGTCCTCGTCCGATTCCATGAAGACGAGCTTGTTCGTGGGCGTGCGGCCCTTCCAGCGGCCGCGCACTTTCTCCTCGAATAGCACTTCTACGGTCGTACCGAGATACCTCCGATTGATCCCGTCGACAATCCCTTCCTGCAGCTGTTCCAGTAGACGGAACCGTTCCATCTTCTCTTCGGCGGTCACATCATCCTGCATGCGCCGCGTCGCCAGCGTTCCCTCGCGGCTCGAATAGCGCGCCAGATGTGCCACGTCCAGCCTGAGATCCTGGAGCACTCGGTAGGTCTCCATGAACTGCTCATGGGTCTCGCCTGGAAAACCCACGATGACGTCGGTCGCGATGGAGCAGTCGGCGATGATATCTCGGATCCTGCCAACAAGCTCGCTGTAGTCTCGCTGCGTATACCCGCGCTTCATGTTTTCCAGGACGCGATCATCGCCGGCCTGGATGGGAACTTCGATATGCGGCATGACTTTGGGCAGCTCCGCCACGACCTGCATCAGCTCTGCCCCGAAGTAACTGGGATGCGAGGTCAGGAAGCGGATCCGGTCGATGCCCTCAATCTCGTGCACGCACCGCAGTAGGGCCGCCAGGCCGGGACCATGCGGGATGTCCTTGCCGTAGCGATCCACTATCTGGCCCAGAAGCGTCACCTCCTTCACGCCCTGCGCCGCAAGCGAGCGTATCTCCGCCACGATTTCTCCAACCGGGCGGCTGCGTTCCACACCCCGTCGAAGCGGGATGATGCAGAAGGTACACGCATGCGAGCAGCCGTACACGATGGGCACATGCGCGCTGACCAGCCTGCCTTGTTCGTGTTGCGGAAGCACTAGATCGTCGTCTATGACCGCAAAGCGGCGCCTCGTCTCGTCCGATTCGATCGTCCGCATCTGACCCTGGCTCAGGAACGAAACCAGTGGGCCCGGATCCGAGGGCGGAGAGAACACGTCCACGTACGGCAGCCGCTGCCTGAGTTGCTCTGCCCCGCGGACGCCAACCATGCACCCCATAAGATTGATCACCAGCTCTGGCTTTCGCTCCTTCAGTGGCCGGAGCGACGTCAGGCGCCCAAGCGCCTTGTCTTCCGCCGACTGACGGACAACGCAGGTATTGAGCACGATGACGTCGGCATCCTCGGCGCTGCCTGTGGACGAGTAACCCAGACGCTCAAGCGACGAGCCGACTCGTTGCGAATCGGCAACGTTCATTTGACAGCCCTCGGTCCAAATGTGATACTTCATGGGAGCAAAATTATACCAAGTCGAGTCTGATTTGAGCCTAAGCTGGCGCCTCGCCCCCGCGCCTCAGGAACTTTCTCCACCCATGGTAAAATCCTCCAGCCTGGAGGGATGGCCGAGCGGCCTAAGGCGCATGTCTTGAAAACATGTTTGGGTCACACCAACGTGGGTTCGAATCCCACTCCCTCCGCCACCAGTCTGCGGCTTTCGATTGACAGCCAGCGGTTGTCAATTGCCGATCGCCTGTCCTGAGCGGAGCTCCGCAGGGGCGCACGCGAAGGGTAGATTGGCTTGGGGAGGTGCCAGAGTGGTCGATTGGGGCCGCCTGCTAAGCGGTTACTGGGGCGAAATCCTCAGTCGCAGGTTCGAATCCTGTCCTCCCCGCCACCCGCACTGACGCGCCCGCTTGCGGGCGCGTCTGCATTTCTGCCCAGGAATTCCCCCGTCACATCATCGCAATTCTGACCATACGGGCTGCCGCCGCCGGTGTTCTAATCCATCCTCAACGGATTCTTCCCCCGATGGACGAAGAGTACGGACTCAGCCGGTCATCCATCAACATGCGTCTTGAGCCCACACTCGAGTCGCCGGTGGTGCATGCCCTCGGACCTCAGGAGCGCGTCCTGATCCTGGGCGAATCGGGGGACATGCTGGAGTTGGAATCTGCTCGCTGGCAGCCTCCGATCCGCGGATTCGCCCCGAATGCAGCCATCGTCCGCCCGCGCACCAAGCCGGCAGTCTTCCCGCAGGTCGATGTCGGGCCTGGGATCAAGATTCCCTCCGTTCCGATCTCTCTGCCCCTCGCATCTTTCCTTCGCTGGTTGGATACGACCGACGAGTCCCCTTGGCTCCCCGCAGGATATGCCCACTCAATCCGCGCGGGAAATGTGCCGTCGGTGGCAAAACTCATCCGGGAGGGGATCGCTCGGAGCCGCCCTGCCTGGGACGCCTGGGTCGCGGACGTCGAAGCCCAGGGCCGTATCGACTCGTGCACGTTGGATGAGTGGGTCGCACGGGTTCAGGGCGGACGCGATATGTGGAGCATCCGTGCCGAACGGCTCTTCACCGATCCGTCACAGCACGGCGCCACGCTGGGGTGGGTCGTGCCGGAGGATGTCGTCCGCTGGACTGGCGGGGTTCGCGTCAATCACAAAGAGCCAAAATACAAGACTTGGTACGAGATCGAGCTTTCCAAGGCGGACAGACATATCAGGGGCTGGTACAAGGCAAGCCTGCTCGATGAGTTCGTTGCGCCCACGGCGCACACGGACCCGGCCGTGGCCGACAACCGCGGCAAGGTGTTTGATCTCACGCGCCCGCGGCTGAGGCTGCCGGCGGATCCCGAGATAGAGGATGCGCGAAAGGCCCGCCGCGCCGGCGCGCAATTCATCGATGTAGGACGGGCTCTCGGGAGGGGACAGCTTCACCACAACTTGTGCGGCGAGTTCTGCGCTGCCGCGTTGGCCGCCACCGACGTCATTCCCCTTCTACGAAGCTGGTTGGTCGGGTATTCTGGGGCTCGCGAGATCCTGGCGCAGGACCGCGGCACAAGCATCCCGGACCTGCAGGCCATGCTGGATGCTTTCGATCTCAAGCACGAGTTCTATCGCTCCGTGGGCGGCACCTCGCCCGTGACGCCCACGTACGTCCGGCGCAAGCTCGATACAGGCATGATGGCTATCGTCTTCACCGGAGTCACGCCGTATGGCGCAGTCAAGTCGCACAGCCCCATCCGGCACTGGGTTGTGATCGAAGACATCGTCCCTGTCGGCAGCAGCGGCTGGCTCCGCATCTACAATCCATTCACCAACCGGGAAGAAACATGCCTCTTTGATGAAATCTACGACTTGCCTTCCAGAGACTCAATAGGGCTTTGGGCTGAGCCGCGGCCCGTTGCCATTGCGGAAAACATTTCCATCCAGCACGCTTTTGCGTCACAGCCTGCGGACTCCGAACTCCAACTTGTGACGGCAGGCTGACGAACGCCCGAGGCCGTACCGGAATTGTGAATGAAGAGCGTCTCGCAGATCGCGGGACGCATTGGATTGCCGGTCAGGTATCTGGGCTCCCATGACAAAGGCCCCCGTCATCGTCGGGCGTGCCCGCCTCTCCTACTCCGCGAGGAGATCTTTGTACTCCGGGTGTCGTCGAATGTAGACTTCCATGAACTCGCACGCGGCGACAACCCTGTGAGATCGCGTCCGCGCGTACTCCAGGCCGGTCTTTGCCAGCTTGCTTCCGATTCCTTGCGCCTCCAAGGGCCCGGGCACACCGGTGTGAGTGAACACCATTGCATTGCCTTCCATCTCGTAATCCAGCACGGCCATCCACCTGCCCACCTCGATCTGGAATCGGCCTGCCCGCGGATCGTGTTTCACTTCGAGTTTCTCAGCCTCTATGGTCATGCTTCACCTCTAATTCCTTCTGGCGTGCCCGGATTGCGATGAACTCCATGATGAACTTTAGTGCCGCGAAGACCGTGGCCTCAGAAGGATCGAGCGCCGGCGCAACCTCGACCAAATCCAATCCACAAAGCCGCAGACCCTGCAGTGATTGTATCAACGTGAGCACCTCTCGCGATGTCAGGCCCGCCGCGTCCGGTATGCCGGTGCCTGGTGCCGCCGCGGGGTCGAGGCAATCTATGTCCAGCGAAATGTGGATCGCCTCGCAGTGCGAAAGGACCTCTCTCACCTCGGTGGCTACCGCCTTGATGCCCCGGTTGGCTGCGTCGGCCGCGGTGTACACGTGCAGCCCGCCAGCTTCGATCAGCTCGATCTCCTCCGACTCCCAGGAGCGCAGGCCCACCATGCAAACATCCCTGGGGGCGATGCCTGCCTCGAGACCGCGTCGCATCACGCAGGCATGTGAGAGCTTCGAGCCCGTGAACTCATCGCACAGGTCCGGGTGCGCGTCCAGCCACAACACCCCCAGCCTCTTCTCCGAGAATCGCTCGCGTTGCCCCTGGAGGACCGGGATCGTCACCGAATGGTCGCCTCCCAGGATGATCGGGATGTTCGGCAGCCTGCCCACCACGCGGCGAATCGCCTCGAAGTCGCGAGCCTGGTCTGCGACCGGCATGTCCCCGAGGTCGCAGATACGCATGCCTTCCAGCCGCGTGCGGTCCTCGCTGAACGGCGTTGTGTGTTGGGACCAGAACCGGATGCGTTCCGGTGCAAGCCGCGCGCCCCTGCGCGCTGAAGCCGCATCGTCGTAGGGAATTCCGATGACCGTGAAGTCGGCCTCGGTTGGAGATGTGTCAGGGTGGTGCAGGTCGGCCCACAGGCCATGTGTTGTAGGGGGATCGGACAACGGCAGCCTCTGTGGACCGGATTGTATCTCGAGTTGCGCCATAGGCCGTCCCGGGTATCTCGGCTCCGTTGCATGCCTCCGGCAGGCTGGCGGCGCGGTCGGTCACGGCCGCAGCCCTTTGCATGTCGTTCCCCTCGATGCTCCCCTGGTTTTTTGCCTGCCGAAACCCCCCTGGGCAGGATGACACACGTGCGCTCTTGCACATGACCAGTCTTCTGCTCCCGACGAAGCTTTGCCGAATCTTCATATGGGCTTTGCCGTGGCTTTGTGACTGTGCACTATTCTAGTGACCAATGCCGCAGGGCAGCCGCCCTTCGGAAGGTACGAAGAAAAGGAGAGCTCAGCATGAAGAAGATCCTTGTGGTTGGTTTGATGGTTGTTGCCGCCCTGGCAGTGTTGACCACGGGCGTGGCGTTCGCGCAGTCGCCGCAGCCGCCTGCGCCGCGCGGCGGGGGAACGGGTCCGGGTGGTGGGCACGGCCCGATGCAATACTTCGCTGCGAATGGTGAGGCGGGCCCGATGCATGCGTACATGGCAACCGCCATCGCCGATGCTCTTGGCATCACAGCCGCCGAGCTCGAAGCGCGCCATGAGGCCGGTGAGACGGCCTATCAAATCGCGCTGGACCTCGGCTTCGCCGCCGACGAGATTCCCACACTCTTGCGCGATGCCCGCCTCAAGGCTTGGGACGCAGCCGCCGCCGCGGGCGTCGTCCCGCAGGAGCAGGCGGACTGGATGAGCTCGCGTCAATCCGGCATGGGACTGGGCAATTGCAGTGGCACCGGCCTGCGCGCTGGTCTTAGGATGGGCGGCTGGCGCTTTCAGCAGTCGGATCCGTAGCGTCGCGGTCGGTTGATTGTTGCAGCCTGGAGGGAGACTTCCGCTTCAGGCTGCTCTGTTCTTTTGGCTGCCGCCGCGTCGCCGCCCCCGCGAGCTTGGCTCATCTCAGGATCTTGGCCATGTGATGAAAGCCATGGCACTGGAATCGCCGCCTCAACGGCTCCAGGGCGATGGTGGATGTGATGTTGAAGCCCGCCCGCGTATACAGCCGGATCGCCCTTGCATTGTCCGAGTCCACTGTCAAGGTCAACTTCGGAAGCGCGGCCTCCCGCGCCTTATCCTCCGCTCGCTGCAGCAATTTCCGCCCCAGGCCGCGGCCCTCATACTCCGGCAACACTGCGATGTGCGCCAGGAAGTACTCGTCCGGCGCGGCCTCAGCGATGCTTTGCAGCGGATACGATCGCACCAACATCCGAACGGCATTCGCCAAGCCCGCCGCGCCAATGTACTGAAGGGCTGTGCGGATCTCTAGATCTTTGATTCTGCGCCCGGGGTATGACAACACCAATCCGGCAACCTGGCCGGAGACGGACGCGTACTCGGCAAACTCATGGCTGAAGAGGTTTCCGCTCGCTGCGAACAGACGACCAAGTACATCATGGGCCATCTGGGCATCATCCACCCCCATCCAGTAGTCTGCCAAAGACCCGATGGTAAGGTAGAGCAGCCTGGATGCGACTGCGGCGAGCTCGGCCGTGGCTCGCAGGAGCACTTCGGGATCAGGATTGTTCTGCATTGCGGGTTTCCATGGTTCCAGAATCCATCGAGGCTGGCCTCATGACGCGTGAGGCGACGTTCCCCGGGACCGCTCCGACCTCGGATGCCTAGAATCTCAGCAGCGTCCGCCCGAGCCAAATGCACCAAAGAGGATAGAGCACCAGCGCGCCGAGGTTGCCCGCACGGCCGACGTGCCTGCTTATCCACGGTGCGGATTGTTCGGTGTCGCCGCCAGACAGGATGCCTGGAATTGCGGCGATCCCCAGCGCCATCACAGCTCCTGCAAATAGCCCGACGGTAACTACGCCGTTCGGAAGCGCGTCCACCGCGCCCCTGGACCGATTCAGCATGATCAGCCAAATGCCGATGAGCGCATTGCCTGCCGCCACGTACAGTTGCGCCCTAAACCAGGTCGCCGTGCCCGTGTCCGCCAGCACGGACCCAAAGGCCGCGACAAAGCCACCCACTAGTGCGAGCGTGAGGCCCGCCCATGCGGACTGAGGGTCCTGGGCGCGCAACTGCGGGAAGAGCAGCATGCTGAGGGCGGCGCTGAGCAGGGCGGCGAGACCAACCAGCTTATCGTCCATTCGGCCAAAGGGCCGCCCGAGCAAGAAGCACAAGACCGCGAGCGCCAAAGCAGCAAACCCTGCAACGCCCGCGGCAATTGCCATCCAGCCGATGGCAGCCGGTGGGTAGGCATCCAATAGGAACGGTTGGATCACGCGGCCTGGTTCCTCCTTAGTTCGCCGTCTCCGAGCCCTCGGTCCGCTACGGGTATATTCCAAGCTGGGGTGATGCAGAGGCTTCCGGCCGCACGGCAGCGCGGCTGGTGCGCAGCCTGATGGTCATCCTCAGTATACGGGCATTCGAGCAAGCTTTCAATCACAGGGCTGCAGCCTGTTGAACAACTCCCGTCCCCTGCCCGAGCGCGCAGCCAACTCTGGAATGCGCCTCTCGGCCCCATAAGTGCAATGAATATATGCGACGTGCATGCCTCCGGCACGGGCCGGACTTCCTCCAGGCAAGGTGACATGTATCACCAATTCAGACACACTTTGTCCAAACTCGTCGGGGCGGTGGACAGCCCCTATCCCACTCCTCCCACGAGCGCGGGGAGGGGAACTGAACCGGAAAACGGATATGCTGGCGGGGAGAACGCCCGGCCCATATCCTTCTTCGGATGCACTGATGGGTGAGGGGTGCTCGCCCGCCGGACGCCCGCGGACCCGAGGTCCTGCAATGAGGGGTGAGGAGGTTGAGCGGCCTGGCGACCGATCTGAGTGCGCGAAACGAATAGAAACGAATATGGAGATGTCGGCTTTCGGCCGGGGATTCCGTAGAGTCCGAGTGCCCGGAGGAATCGTCCTCGCCGATTCCCTCGTCGTCGAACTCGACAGATTGGAATGGACCGGTGCCTCCAAGACCTTTGTCGTCCCCGCCCGTGACCCCCTCGACGAAATGTCCAAATTCCGCTGGCGTCACTGTCGCTGCCAGCAGCTCTCCAGCCCGCCTACTGGGGGTCCAGCTTCAGGAATGCCTGCACCACCTTGGGATCGAAATGCTTTCCGCCTTGTTCACGAATGTGTTCCAGCGCCTCCTGCCGGCTCCAGGCCTTGCGATAGGGTCGGTCGCTGGTCAGCGCATCCCAGACATCGACGACGGCAAATATCCTTGCCGCCGTGGGGATCTCCTCGCCCTTGAGCCCGCGCGGGTAGCCCGTGCCGTCCCATTTTTCATGATGGCAGTAGGGAATATCCAGCGCGGGCACCAGGAACGGGATGGAGCTCATCATTTCGTAGGCATAGAACGGATGCATGTGGATGGTCACCCACTCCTCCACCGTCAATTCGCCTTGCTTGTGAAGAATATCTTCAGGCACCAGTAAATTCCCAATATCGTGCAACAATGCACCGCGCCGGATGTGCACCAACTTCGAGTCGCTCACCCCCATGGTTCCTGCCATGGCGAGCGCCATCTCCGTGACGCGCCGGGAGTGCCCCTTTGCCTGTCGATCACGCAGATCCAGGGCGGCTGACAAGGCATCCAGGGTGGCGTCGTAGACCTGCCTGAGTTCTGAAGTGGTGTGATGGAGTTTATGCGTGACCAGCGGACTTTCAGCCTGTGTCAATTGGGGCCTCCGTCAAATGGAGCTCTGCAACCCAGGGTTAGGATCGGCTTCGGCTTGTTTCCTACTGTTGCCAAGGTTCGCAAAGAGGTGAGGTCGTAAGGCGCGAGAGAAAGGGGATTGCTCCGCTCCGCTCGCAACGACGTGAGGGAACGGAAATGCCGCGGACTGATTCGCTGCATTCGCAAGGTCGTGAGGCGATGAGAGCTGGGCGGCACCTTGTCCCTGCCTATGACAAATCCGGCTTCAGGAACACCTTCACCACGTCCGGATCGAAATGCTTTCGACTTTGCTCGCGGATGTGCTCCAAGGCGGCCTCCCTGGTCGAGGCCTCGCGGTAGGGCCGTTCGCTCGTCAACGCGCCCACGATTTCGCCGGAGCACTGCCCCGAGCCGTCGACCCGGTCATATGGCATTGTATCCTGCCGATCGACGCATATCATATCGTGTACGGGTGCGCGCCCCGCCTTGCAGCTCGATTGCAGCCCGATGGGGTGCCGCGAGGCCGGATGGCTTCCGCTAGGATTGAGGACGCCGTCCTGCGCCGGGGTACAATCGAACCGGAGGGCCAATCATGAGCCATTTACCTATCGACGCCAGCCGCGAGGCAGAGCCTATTCGCTTGTTCAAGTCCGATTTCATGGAATTCTTCACGCACATCAGCCCGGTAACCATCATCGCCCTGTGGCTGCCGATCGCGGTGCTCTGCATCGCTTACGCCGCGGTGAACGCACCCGGGGCTGCATTTCCTGCCTTTATTCCGCTGGGTCTTCTGCTCGGTCTCGTCCTGTGGACGTTCGCTGAGTACACGCTTCACCGCTTTCTTTTCCATTTCAAACCTACAAACCCAACCCAGGAGCGCGTCTTCTTCCTGTTCCACGGCATCCACCATGCCCAGCCGCAGGTGAAGACCCGGCTGGTCATGCCGTTCCCGGTCAGCATTCCTATGGCAGCCGTTCTTTTCGGGCTGATCTACCTCGTGGTCGCGGTCCTGCTGAAGGCGCCGCAGTGGGTCGCGCCGCTTATGTCGGGGTTCCTGATCGGATACCTGGCCTACGACCTGACGCATTACGCCACCCACCACTTGCCGATGCGGTCCGGCATTGCCAAGTACCTAAAGCGCTATCACATGCAGCATCACTACAAGGACCCCAACACCCGGTTTGGCGTGAGCTCACCGATTTGGGACTGGGTGTTTGGAACGCAGGGGGTGGACTAAGAAGGCAAGGCGAGTGCTGGGGAGGACGTGGAGGCCGCCACCACCACCTGTCCCCTGTCATTGCGCCTCATGGCGCAGGGATGGGCGATGCTCGTAAGAAGCTCGCTCGCCCGACGGGGGAGGGGAGTCAATCCGAAAAAGAAGGAATGGGTGGAATGCTCCTACCTTCTATTTCGGTCACAATCGCGCAACGAGAAGGCAAGCGCCGGAGTACAACGATATTGCCTTGATCCTGCTGTGCTCGGGACAGGTCGGCCGCTACCCAGACTGTGGGCAGGGGGCAGTCCGCTGGAAGGAGGATTCTGCCGGGGGAGTACCCCCGGCCCAGGCCCCGCGATCGTCCCACACCCAAGGGCCGGTTGACCAGACATTCCTTTGCTCTTACAATACTCTTGGGTATGTACGTGCCAAACCAGTTCGCCGGCTTCTTCCGCCCCGACCATGATCCTCCGTTCGGACCGCCTCGCCGTTCCGACTAGCTTAGAGTTGCCGTTCCTAGCAATCCGGAGGATATTCTCATGCCCACCCCGATCATTTCCAAGCGTGCCCCTGCCTACGCCGAGGTCCCCGACGAGAAATGGAACGACTGGCGCTGGCAGCTGAGCAATCGACTGAATTCCGCAGAGGACATCGAGCGCATCCTGCCGCTCACGCCATCGGAACGCAGGGCGCTTCAGACCAGCGGATTGTTCCGCGTCGACATCACCCCCTACTTCGTCTCTCTGATCGATCCAGACGATCCGGCCGATCCCGTGCGCAAGCAGATCATCCCGACGGAGGCAGAGATCGCGCCCTTCACCGGCATGATGGAGGACTCGCTCGCCGAGGACCGCCACTCTCCGGTGCCCGGCCTGGTCCATCGCTATCCCGACCGGGTGCTGATGCTGGTCACCACTCAGTGCGCTTCGTACTGCCGGTACTGCACGCGCTCGCGTATCGTGGGCGACCCGGGGCAGACATTCAGTCGCAAGGAATTCGAGATGCAGCTCGAATACCTGCGCAAGACGCCGCAAGTGCGCGATGTGCTGCTCTCCGGCGGCGACCCGTTGGTTCTGGCCCCAAAAATCCTGGAAGAGATCCTGACGCGCCTGCGCGAGATTCCGCACATCGAGATCGTGCGCATCGGTTCGCGGGTGCCGGTATTCATGCCCATGCGCATCACACAGGAACTGTGCGACATGCTGGGTCGCTTCCACCCACTGTGGCTGAACATCCATGTCAACCACCCGGTGGAGATCACGCAGGAACTGGCCGACGCCTGCGACCGCATGTCACGAGCAGGGATTCCGCTGGGAAACCAGTCGGTGCTGCTGGCGGGCATCAATGATTGCGTGCACATCCAGCGCGAGCTGGTACAGAAGCTGACTCGCATCCGGGTGCGGCCGTACTATCTCTATCAGTGCGACCTCGTGGAGGGCGCAGGGCACTTCCGCACGCCGGTCTCCAAGGGAATCGAGATCATCGAGGGTTTGCGGGGCCACACCTCCGGGTACGCGGTCCCGCAGTTCATCGTGGACGCGCCGGGCGGCGGCGGCAAGATCCCGCTGATGCCAAACTATGTGCTGACTGAGTCCGACCACAAGGTGGTCCTGCGCAACTACGAAGGCTACGTTACGACCTACGAAGAGCCGATCCAGTACACTCCCCACGATCCGAAGACCTGCGCGTTCTGCCAGAACAAGCGTCCCGAGCCAGGGCAGGCCGGACTGACCGGCCTTCTGGATGGTGAGGATATGTTCATAAAGCCACTGGGCTTCGACGAGATACACGACCGTCACGGCATCCAGCATCGTCTCAAGGACGAGCGCAAATGGCAGCCGCTGGGCATCGGCGCAGGAGAGCCCAATCCGAAGTAAGATTAGGGATTGCTGGAGTGCGCGCGGCAATACGAAGGCGAAGGAGCACATGATGAGGAAGAACAAATCGGCCCTGCGAATCCGGGTGCTGCTACTGGCGGTGTTCGGGGCAGCCATTGTCCTGGGCGCGTGCGCGCCGGGCATGACGCCGGAACAGATCCAGGCGTTGGTACAGGAGTCGGTGGCGCAGACGGTGCAGGCGCAAAACAGCATGGGAACGTCGGTGGCGCAAACGGTCGAGGCCATGGCGCCGGCCTTTACTGCCACCCCCTTGCCCACTCTGGCCCTGCTAAACCTGCCCACGTTGACCCCGAGCGTTCCGACCGTCACGCCGTTCGTGATCTCATCGGGTGGTGGCGGTGGCGGCGGGGGCGGCAAGGCGAAGTACGCCTGCGACGTCTGGACGCGGCCATTTGACAACACCGAGTACAAGCCCGGCGACCCCTTTGACATTAAATGGACTATCACCAATACCGGCACCGCGACCTGGGAAGCGGGCACGGACTTTGAGTACTACAGCGGCCCGCAGCTGACCACGAAGCCCGGCGTGGAGCTGCCTGAGATGGAAGCAGGGGATTCCTATACCTTCACGGCAGATGCCAACGCCCCGCTCGAAAAAGGCTTCTACGTTATGACGTGGAGAGTGCAGGGCGGCTTCTGCTGGCCCTACGTGGCGATCATTTCGGGAAAATAGGACGGGCAGGCAAGCGTTTGTAGCCACTCACCTGGAGGCCCCGTACGAAATTGAACAGGCGCATTCGGCAAGTGGTCGGGGTGCTCGCCATCATGGCGATCAGTTGCGACGTCTCGCTCCTGGTTCCCTCGGCGCCGGTTTTCCCGACCGCCGCGCCGGGCGTTTTCGAGACCATCATTGCGGGGACGGCTGCGGCGGCCCAGACTCAGACCGCGGCTCTGGTGCCCCCGACATTCACGCCGACGTCGACGCCCACGTCAACGCGCACCCCCACGCCCACACCGACGTTCACTCCCACCTTTATCTTCCGGCTGCGGTCCCCGACGCCGGCGCGTACGGCAACCTCGAGCTTGAGCTCTGTTTCTGACGACTACGCCTGCAAACTGCTTAGTCAGGATCCAGCCGACGGCACGAAGCTGGACCCCGAAACCAGCTTTGATGCGGTATGGGAAGTGCGCAATACCGGAACTCCGACTTGGGATCAGAACAGCATCGACTTCCGGTTCTTCAATGGCGACAAGCTGCATGAGAAGGCCATCTATGATTTGCGCGATAATGTCAAATCGGGCGCCTCGATCAAGCTGATAGTGGATATGGTGGCCCCAAAGAATGCTGGCAAGTACAGGACGGTGTGGTCGCTGCGGAAAGGAAACTTTGACTTCTGCCGCGTGACCCTTATGATAAACGTGAAGTGACGCGGACAGTCACTGGTGGGAAACAAAGAAGGCGGCTCCTCGGCCGCCTTCTTTGTTCGAAGCGCACTGGTCATGCCGCCGGGGGCATTGGACCAGCCATGTCCGGCGCGGCCGCCTTCTTGCGCAGCGTCAGGAAGCCCACGACAACGGGGACAGCCAAGAGGATTACAGAGAGGCAAATCAATGCGTAGCCCCACGTGCTTGGCATCGGCGCGTTTCCCGTCACACCGTTGACATCGGTCTGAAACGGTACCTGGAATGCGCCCAAGACGCCGAATATGCAAGCGAACAGCCCCACGCAGCCGCAAACTACTGCCGACGCAACCGTGGCGATGATGCCTTTAGTTCGATTATCCATGATCTCTTCTCCCTGATCAATGTTGTTCGTTCATTGTACTCCAGCGCGGGTTTGCGGACGCGGGGCAGCGATCCGCCCCAGGAGCCTTAGCCGCGCAGGGCGCCGCCAAGCTCCTGCTCCAGGCGCTTCACCACGCGGCTGCGAATTGCCTCGGCCTCGCCGTCGGTTAGCGTGCGGTCCGCCGCCTGATAGGTGAGGCCGTAGCCCAGAGATTTCTTTCCGGAGCCGATCTGCTCACCGCGATACAAGTCGAATAGCCGGGCGTTCACGAGCGCCGGCCCGCCTGCCTCGCGGATCAGGGCCTCGACCCGTGCCGCCGGGATGCTCTCATCGACGATGATGGCAATGTCCTCCAGCATCGGTGGGAACTCCGCCACGGGCGCGAGCTGGTAGGGCAACCGGATCTCACGCAGCACATCCAGATCCAGTTCCGCCACCAAGACGGCGAACTGCCCAAAGTCGTATCGCTCCTGAGTCATCGGGTGCAGCTCGCCGAGTGCACCCACCGCCCGTCCATGAACGGTAATTTCCGCGGCTTTGCCTGGGTGCAGATGCGGCAGCGCGGAGGCGGGTGCGAATGACACGTCACGGAAGCGCAGGCCGCGCATCAGCAGCTCCAGCCGTCCCTTGATGTCGAAGAAATCGTAGGACGAAGCCGCCTCCATGTCCCAGGCGGCGGCATGGCGCAAGCCTGTCATGGCTAGGGCAAGTCGGCGGCGCTCGCGGGGCAGATCGCTGCCCGTGGGCTCGAACACTGGTCCGATCTCGAAGAAGGCCAGGCTGTCGCTCCAGCGCACGTTGCGCTCGAGGTCGTCGAGCACCGAGGCCAGCAGGCTTCTGCGCAAGACGCTGCGCTCCGGAGCCACTGGATTGGTGATGCGCAAGTGGTCGCCAGTTACCCCGAGCATGGCCTCCCGCTCCGAAGAGGTGAGCCGATAGCTGACCACCTCCTGGAAACCAAGGGCCGCCAGGAGGTCCCGCAGGTGCTCCTCCCACTCGTGTGTGGAGTTGCCGATCTGCGGCGGTAGGGGATCCGCCATATTCGTTGAGGGGATGCGATCATAGCCGACCATCCGGGCGATCTCTTCCATGATGTCGGCCAGTCCGATAGGGCCCTCGCCGATGTCCATGCGGTGGGGAGGCGCTGTCACGGTGATCCGAGGATTGGAGGGGGCCAGCTCGGAACCACGCTTGGTGGGGCCGCGCTTCCGAGGCGCCTGCAGCTTGCACTTGAAGTCCAGGGCGCGCAGCTGGCGGACGATCTCTTCAGGACCGATTTCGATGCCCAGGAGCCGCCTGACGTCCGCGGGCGTGAGTGAGACGGTCGCCTCGCGCGGCTTCAGCCGGTAATCGTCCACGAGCCCGGGAGCGACGATGCCGCCCGACCACATCGCCATGTACTGCAACCCGCGCCGCACGCCGCTGATCGCCAGCGCAGGGTGTACGCCGCGCGAGAAGCGGAAGGAGGCCTCAGAGGCCAGGTTGTGCTGTCTGGTAGTCCGACGAATATTAATGAAATTCCACGCCGCGCCCTCAAGCAGAACGTCCCTGGTGCTCTCACGGCGTATATTGACTTGGCCCGGATGCAATTCGCCCGCCTTCGTCTCCGGGCCCCTTGCATCCTGCGCCTCTTGCAAGGCGTCGTGCACTTCACTTTCCGAACCCCCCATCACGCCTGCGATGGAAAGTGGTCCTTGTTCATCACATACCAGGACGTTCATGGCCGTCAAAGTGCGATTCACACCGTCGAGGGTGGTCAGCTTCTCGCCCTCGCTGGCGGTGCGGGTGATGATCCTGACCGGCTTCTTCCCGGCGCGTTGCCTCAACACATCGTAGTCGAAGGCGTGCAGCGGCTGCCCCAGCTCGAGCATTGCGTAGTTGGTCGCGTCGACAATACAGTTGATCGGACGCATGCCCGCCAGCTTGAGCCGGCGTTGAATCTCGTACGGGCTGGGCCCGATATGCACGTCGCGGATAAGACCGACGACAAAACGCGGGTTCAGCCCGGGTTCTGTGATGCGGATTGAGACCAGCGGTTTCACGGAGGCGCCGCCGGTCTTGTACTTGATGCGCGGCTGGATGAGCCTGCGGCCGGTCAGCGCCGCGAGCTCGCGCGCTACCCCGAGTACGTTCGCGTTGCGGGCCATGTTCGGCAGGATATCGATGTCCAGCACCGCGTCGCCCATGTAGTCCGCGAGCGGTTTGCCCACCGGGGCTTCTGAATCCAGCAGGATGATGCCCTCGTGGTCCTCGGAAATGCCGAGCTCCTTCTCCGAGCACACCATGGAATAGGACTCGATGCCCCGGATCGTGGCGCGCTTGAGCGTCATCAGTTGCAGACCTTGCGCGTGCCCGTCGTACAGGGTGGCGCCCTCCTTTGCGTAGGCCACCCTGAGTGGCTTCGCCAACTTACCCTGGCCTTTGAGGTGGAAGATGTTTGGTGCGCCGGTCAGGACCGTGTGCCGTTGCTGTCCATCGAACAGGTCGAGGAGCGTAAGCCGGTCCGCGTTGGGATGCGGCATCACCTCACGCACCTCGGCGACGACGATCTTCTCTCGGTCCCAGGCGACGCCGCGGGTCTTGAACTCGTGGGGCTCGCCCTCCCTTTGCTCAGGCATGGGCAGGCCGGCGTAGGCAATTTCGCCAACCTCAAGGCCGGCAAGCGTCAATTTGCGGGCAATCTGCTCTACCGGGATGCCCTTGAGATCGACGAAATCGTTCAACCAGGAAATGGGGAGCTTCATTCTGCCCTCCTAGAATTGTTCCAGGAAACGAACGTCGTTTCCCCAGAAATACCGGATGTCCTCGACGCGGTAGCGCAACATCAGCTGCCGCTCGGGGCCCATGCCGAATGCGAAGCCTGTGTAGCGCCGCGGATCATAGCCGCCGTTCTGGAGAACGACCGGATGCACCATGCCGGAGCCGAGGATCTCCAGCCAGCCCGCTCCCTTGCACACCGCGCAACCCTTTCCGCCGCAGACGAAGCACTCGACATCCATTTCCGCCGATGGCTCGGTGAAGGGGAAGTACGAGGCGCGGAAGCGGACGCGCGCCTGCAGTCCGAACATTCGGCGGGCGAAGTCGGTAAGTGTGCCTTTTAGATCGCTGAAGGTGATGTGCTGCCCGACGGCCAGACCTTCCACCTGGTTGAATTGCACCTCGGACCGGGCCGTGATCTGCTCGTGGCGGAAGCACATGCCCGGCAAGGCGATGCGGATGGGGGGCGGGTTCTTGGGATTCCCGGCGGAGAACTCGCGCATGGCACGTATTTGTCCTGGTGAGGTATGGGTGCGGAGCAGCATGGGGTTATCGCCGCGGTCCGCAGTCTCGACGTACAGGGAGTCCTGCATTTCGCGTGCGGGATGATGCGGCGGGAAATTCAGCAACTGGAAGTTGAGTTCATCGGTCTCGACTTCGGGCGAGGTGTAGACTTGGAAGCCCATCTCGGCCAGGATGGACAAGACTCGGCGGAGCTGTTGCGTCGACGGATGCAGGCGTCCTCGACGAATCGGCCTGCCGGGCAGGGTGACGTCGAGTTGGCTTTCACCTAGGGAGCTCTCGAGGTCACGGCGCCTGATCTCGGCGGACCTCTCGTTCAGGGTCGCCTCAAGCGCCAGCTTGACCCGGTTGGCAGCCTGTCCGACGGCAGGCCGCTCGTCCTTCGAGAGGGCCGAAAAGCCGGCAAAGACCTGCATCAGCGGTGAGTTGCGCCCCATGTGGCTGACGCGCCAGGCCTCAAGCGCCGGTCCGTCCTGCGCCGCGGTCAAGGCATCCACGGCGGCCTTCTCTATCTCGCTCAGTCTATCCAACATGTCGCGCCTCCGCTTCGATGGCCGTCCACACCCTGCTCGCACTGCCTGGCAACAAGAATCCTCCCGTCCCAAAATGGGACGGGAGGGGGTTCCCGCGGTACCACCCATATTAGCCGCATGCGGCTCGCTCTGCGCTGACAGACATCAGCCCCTCTGATAACGCCGAGGCTGCGGTCTGAACTACTGGGTGCGGTGCACCGTTCACTCAGACGGCTCGGGAGGGAACTTCGGCCGTTTTTCGCCGCGTCGGGATCTCAACGTCACTCCCGGTTTCTCTGTCGGCCTTCCCCGGCGTACTTTCCTCCGTCCAAGCCTTTCTTGGTGCGCTCAATTATCATCCAAAGCGATGCCCTGTCAAGTGCGCCACGATGTCGATGGAGCCGACAGGTATAATGCGTTCCGTGCGATCATCGCAAGCCACGTACGCGATTATTCTGGGGCTGATTGCCCTGGCGTTGACCCCCCGCTTGATCGGAATCGACAAGTTTGCGACCGTCGATGAGCCGTATTGGCTTACCGCTGGATCGGACTTCTACTACGCGCTGGGGCAGCGCGACTTTGCGAAAACGGTCTACGACTACCATCCGGCGGTCACTACCATGTGGATCGTGGCGGCGGCGATGTTGCTTTACTTCCCCCAGTACAGGGGTCTCGGCCAGGGCTACTTTGATGTCTACAAGGACAGCCTGGAGCGGTTCCTGTTGTCGCACGACAAGACGCCTCTGGGATTGCTTGCCACCGCACGTGTACTCCAAGTGCTGCTAATCGTCAGCCTGCTGGTCGCCGTGTTTCTGCTTCTGCGGCGTCTGCTCGACGAGCGTGCCGCACTTGCGGCTGCTTTGATGATCGCCCTCGATCCATTCTTCCTGGGGCATTCCCGGCTGCTAAACCATGAAGGCATGATGACGCTCTTTGTGCTGGTGTCGATCCTGGCCCTCATCGCCCACCTGTTTCATGATCGCAATCGCAGCCTGCTCGTAGTTTCCGGCGCAGCGGCTGGACTTGCACAGCTCACCAAGTCTTCCTCGGTAGTCATTGTTCCCGTCGCAGCCCTGCTGTTTCTGGTTGCGGCCGCGTGGGCACGGCCCACTGAGCCGAAGCGGCGCCTGCCCATCATCATCGGAGACCTCGGCATATGGCTGGTGACGCTGGGGGTGGTTTATGTGCTCGTCTGGCCCGGAATGTGGGTGGCACCGGGCACGATGCTGCAGCAGGTTTTCGGTAATGCCTTCAGCTATGCCTTCGAGGGCGCGCGGCTCTCTGCGGTTGCCGTTGCGCCGTCTGCCCAGTTTCAGCCGCGACTGGTGGACGTGAGCCTGTATGTTCAGTCCATGTTGTGGCGAACCACCCCGGTCGTCTGGCTCGGCGTGCTACTGGCCGCGGCGACGCTGGCACGCATGGACCGAGGGCGACGCGTGGTTGTGATCGTGCTCGCGGTGGTGGGCGCGCTGTTCATCTTGCTTTTCGGGTTGGCAGGCGGCAGGAACTCGGCGCACTACGTCCTCGTCTCCTACGCCGCGATGGATATACTTGCGGCGGCGGGCTACGTCAAGGCGGCCGCGCTCTGGGTGCGCCAGCCCGGAATGGGAAAGATGCGCATGCTGCCGGCGTTGGTTGCCGGTTCCGCCGTCATCCTCCAGGCAAGCAGTGCGTTGCCTTTCTTTCCCTACTACTACAACTACAACAGCCCTCTCATGGAGGCCCTGGAAGCGGGCCGTCAGAACCCGAATTTTGGCTATGGCGAGGGACTGGACCTGGCCGCGTCCTACCTTGACCAGAAGCCGGCGGCCGCCGACTCGACGGTCATGGCCTTCTACGGGCGGGGCCCATTTTCGTACTTCTACAGTGGGAGGACCGATCCGCTGAAGACCGTCTACGCCGATGCGGAGAACGTTCCCCAGCTGCTGCAGAACCTTCAAAGATCAGAATATCTGGTGATCTACTACGCCTTGCAGCACGGCAGGAATTCACCCCCCAACGTGATGCGCGCACTGGAGCATGCCACTCCAGAGAGAACGATCTGGTTGAACGGGATCGAATACGTGCGCATCTACGCGCTCGATTCCGTGCCCGAAGACTTCTTCGACCGCCTGCGGCCGTGATCAGCGAATTCCCGTGTCGTAAACGATATCCTGGCGCGTGAACTGGTTCGGTAGCACCAACGCAACGACCTCAGACCCACGCGGAAGAACGCCCGGGGACTCAGGGTGAATGATGTAGGTACCAGGCGCCAGGGGCACCCTGAAGTAGCCTGAGGCATCAGAGGTCACCTCAGTCACCTTGGCCCGACCATGCTCAGCCAGGATGGTCAGACTCCCCGCGTAGGGCTGATCCGGGCACGGCACATTCTCCTGGACTACCGGGCAAGCGGGGCCAGCTGTCACGTAGCCCTCGATGCCGCTATCCGAAAAGGGGGTGGGGGAGCAAGCGGCCAAGCACACCGATGCCAGGGTGCCCCAAATCCTGAGTCTCATCCAGGCTCCTTCGCGATCACGTCTCGTCTGCCTCGCGGTGTGACCATCTCTGCAGGTTGACGTCCTACTCGTCCCATTTGTTCCTGCATCATGGGGTTGGCGAAGACGCGGGAGTCCTCGTGGGATACTGCGTGTAGGTGGGTATCGGCGTGCGCGTCGGCCGGGTGGTCGCCGTTGGAGTGAAGGGCGGCAGGAATGAAGGATCGCCGTGCCACGGAAGGAAGCGCGTGATGGTGCGGGCATCCTCCGAGGCCCGGATCTCGACACGTTGCAGCACGAAAAGGTTGCTGGTTCCCTGGTCTGCGGCAAACCCGGTTGCCCCCATGCCTGCAATGTAGCCTGCGAAGTGCACGTAGTCGACCGCCGCACTGCTGTTGTTGCCGAAAGGATACGCAAACGTAAGGATCGGCAAGCCCAGCAAATCCGTCAACATCTGTCGTGACCCAACGATCTCATAGCGCATCGAGGCCGGTTGCAGTGCCAGGAAGTTGGTCGGGTGGCTTACGGTATGGCTTCCCACCTCCCACCCGGCGGCAGCCATCTCGTGGATCTGGTCGACGCTCAAGTAGTTGGGCATGCCGATGTATGAGTATGGAACGTATAGGACGCCGGTGAAGCCGTACCGCTGCATGATAGGGAACGCGTTTGTGAAGTTGTCGGCATTGGCATCATCGAACGTGATGATGATGGGGCGAGCCGGCAGTGAGGCGCCCTGCGTGATCGCCTTTACCAGCATGGAGGCGGAGATGGTTGTGTATTCCCAATCACGCAGGAGCTTGAGGTGAGACTCGAAGTTCTCCGGCGTCACGTAGTAACGGCTGCCGGTGGGCGAGACCGCGATGTGGTGGTACATGAAGATCGGCACTTGCAGATGGTCTGGGCCTTGCGCCACCCATGTGGGCGTGGGTGTGAGGGAGGGTTCCGGCGTTGGCGTGATGGTAGGGGTGGAACTGGCAGTGGGCGTGGCAGGCACAGGCGTGGGGGAGGGCGCAGCCAGCGTGCTGCAACCCCAGAGCAAAAGCGCCGAGATCAACCAGGAGTATCGCAAGCTCATTATTCCCTTTGAAGGCAGGTTTCTGCAAACGCTGCATTGTACCCGAGGGGCTGAATAGTATCGAATATCCCCCCGCCGGACACCTGCAGACGTGATTGGCTAGCGGTTGAGCTCCCAAATGATCCGCAAGCCGTCCAGCGTAAGCCATGGCGCCAGGACATCGATCACTTTGGTTTCGCGGGAGACGAGCTCGGCCTGGCCGCCAGTGGCGACCACCTTCATGTCTTCCCCCAGCTCGTCCCGGAATCGCTTCACCATGCCCTCGGCCATGCTTACGTAGCCGAACAGCAGTCCTGCCTGCATGGCGTGCACGGTATTTCGGCCGATCACAGAGGGCGGCCGCTGCAGATCGATGCGCTGCAGCTTGGCCGCGTGCGTGAAGAGAGCGTCCGCGGCCAGACTAATCCCGGCGGTGATGGCACCGCCCAGGTAGTCTCCCTCTTTTGTCAGCGCGTTGAAGGTGGTTGCGGTCCCAAAATCGATGATGCAGGCCGGGCCTCCGTACATACGCAGCGTGGCCACCGCGTCCGCAACGCGATCCGCGCCCACGGCGCGAGGATCTTCGTAGCGAATGCGGATGCCGGTCTTCACGCCCGCGTCGACCACGAGGGGCTCCTGCCGGAGGTACTCCCGACAGGCTTGCGCCACGCGCTGGGTGAGCTGGGGAACTACCGAAGCCAGGCAAATGCCCGTGAGAGTGTCTGCGGAGCGCTGTGCGTGTTTGAGCAATCCCAGGAACTGCAGGCCGTATTCGTCGGGCATGCGGGCGTGGTCCGTGGCGAGTCGCCAGTGCGGTCCCAGGGTTTCTCCCTCATACAGGCCGAGCGTGAGATTCGTGTTACCGACGTCTATGGTGAGCAGCATGGTTCACTCCGTGGCGAGGCGCCGGCCCGGGCCAAGAATCGTTTCGGTCTCCCGGCTCGCGCAAAGCACAAGAAAGAGCAGCAGCGGAAAGATCTGCAGGACAATGCGGGTGGATGAATAGGACAGGTGCCACGCGAGGTCGTACGGGGAAATCAGATAGGCCGCGTAGTATCCGAGGACTTGGATCACCAGGATGGCCAATCCGGCCGCGTACGCCGGCCTGAGTTCCGGCGGAATGCGCGACCGGAAAAGCGCGTAGTAGAGTGCAAGGATGGGAAGAATGCCGATGCCCAGTCCCGCGATATTCCAACTGCCAAACCCCGAGATCTCGCTCCAAAGGTACCGCAGGATCAAGGCATGGCGGGAGAGATCGGTCAGCTGGCTGAGCGATCCTCCAGCGGCCGCGCTGAGGATGTCGCCGGAAGGCGCGATGCGGAGCTTGAAGAACAATACGACCGCCAACGGCAGCGCAAGCCCCGCGGCGAATCGCAGGATGCCGCGCAGAGAAGGTCGTCTTCCCAGGGCAAGCAGCACCGCAATTCCGGCGCCGATGACCAACACGCTACCCTCGTTCTTGGTCCAGGCTGCGAGTCCTGCGGTGACGCCGGCCAATACCAACGGGCCTGCGCCTCCGTTGAGGACGCACATGTAAAGCAGGACGCCCGTTGCCAGGACAAAGAAGGCCATCGGCATGTCAGCCATCTCGCGCGCACCTTCATTTACGAAGACCGGAATGCCCCAGAGCAGGGTGAGCCCCAGCGCCGCCTGCCCAACCGACTTAACCGTCGCCAGCGCGCATGCCGTTAGTCCGACGCAGGCGATGGCGAAAAACGCGCTTTGGAGCATGGGCACAGCCGCCGAATCCCTTCCGAGCATCTCCCAGCCAGCGACGATGTTCAGTGCCAGGAGCAGCGGGTAATCGGCATGGAAGATCGGGTGCATCTGGGGGGAGAAGGACTCCAACCAGTGCGCCTGGTCGATATACATGAATCGGGCGGCGCGGTTGTACATCATCCATGCGTCCCAGTCTCCCTGCCGGCGGCGAAGCAGGTAGTTCGCCGTGCTCAGGAGCGAGATGACGAACACGACGCCGGCGATCGCTGCAAGCAGGCGTTGGGTAGTGCTCAGGCTCGGAATCGATGTGTGAGACCAGGCAGATGGTCCGCGCTGCATCTCCCGCGCCGCGGCAACGATGAGCAGGCACGCAAGTGAAGCCAGGTCAATGTAGATGAATGCGTTCCTGGCTGGCAAGATTTGCAGGTAGAGGAAATAGAGAACCGAGCGCAGGCCCATCCCGACACCGATTCCGAGGAAGACCTTGAATCCGAGCCTCCAGAATCCACGATCCGGCCATAGGATGTGCACAAGGAGTATGCCGCCAAGGATGGCCGGCACGAAAACAACGGTCGCATGCATACTTAGTTGCCGATTCGGTGCAGCAGGTAGAGCCCTCCCGAGGGGGGACTGACATCAAATTCGCCGTGGTGCTCAGCGCTCCAGATGGCGAACGCCTTGGCGCCTAGGTTGGCAATGTTCCACTCCTGGTCTGTCCCCTTGACGATGATGATGGGAGCCAGCGCGTACTGCGTTAGGACGTACTCGCCCGCGTCGTTGGCCGGGCTGAACTCTGCGCCGGGGATGTCGGAATCGGAAATATAGCCCACCAGACCCCGCACGAACGGGAGCTGCTCTTTCAGCGGCACGAAACGCTCCTCCCATTGGGCTACCGGATCTTCAGAAATGCTTCCCAGATCCCGGGTCAATATCAGATTCTGGATGCTGGCGTAAAGGCTTGCCGCGGCAATAAGCCCGAGGCAGACTCGCTGGAGCCACAGGATCTTCATGCGGCGTTTTCCGGTATTTTGACCTTTTCGATGATGTCAGCGACCAGATCGAAGCGGCTGAATTGGGGCATGATGTACACACCCTGTGCCCATTGCTTGATCTGTTCGATCAATTCTACCGCGATCGTCACGCCCTCCTTTGCGGCATCCTCCCCGGCCTGCTCAAGCCGGCGGATGGTCTGGTCCGGAATCGAGATCCCGGGCACCTCATGATTCAGGAAGTCGGCGTGCCGGATGCCCACCAGCGGCAGAACACCCACGAGCACAGGCTGTTTGAGCGCGCCATGTTTGTCCTGGTAACGAGCCAGCAGCTCGCGGCCGTCGGCGGGACGGTAGATCGGCTGCGTAAGGAAGAAATCCACGCCGGCCCGCACCTTTCGATCCAGGTTGCGCATTTCCTGCTCCGGCTCAGGCGCTGAAAGATTGAGCGCCGCGCCGACGAAGAAATTCGTCGGCTGGCCGATGCTGACGCCGGAGTGATCCACGCCAGCGTTGAATCCCTGCTTGATCAGGCGAATGAGGCCGGACGGGACGAGGTCATAATTGTCCATGGCCTCTGGATAGTCGCCAATGGCGGTGGGATCACCCATGATCACCAATACGTTGCGAATGCCCAAGGCGTGCGCGGCAAGCAGATCACCCTGCACGCGCAAGAGATTGCGGCCGCGCGTGGGGAAGTGCAGCGTGGTCTCCACATTGACGCGGCGCTGCACCAGGTCGCACACCGCCCAAGCGGACATGCGCATGCGTGCCATGGGGCTGTCTGCCACGCTAATGACATCCGCGCCAGCCTCGGCCAGCAGGGAGGCCCCGGCCAGCAGCTTGTGAGTGGAGAGGCCTCGCGGCGGGTCCATTTCCACGGAGACGGCGAATTTGCCGCGGCTCAGCTTCTGCGCGAATTCCGTTGGTTGAGGCTGGGCCGAATCGACGATCTCGTTTTCGGCCAGGATGGCCAGCGAGGACGGCTCGACGGTAGGCGCTGCATCCAGCGCCCGTCGCATGGCCGCGATATGTTGCGGCGTAGTGCCGCAGCAGCCGCCCATAATCGAGGCACCGGCGGCCTGGAAGGAGATCGCGTACTCCGCGAAATACTCGGGATCGGCCGGATACATGATCCGACCGCCTACTTGCTCGGGCCAGCCGGCATTGGGCTTGACCCAGAATCGGCTCTGCGGTGCGGCCTGCCGCATCTCCTTCAGGATGCGCAGAAGCTGCGCGGGACCGCCTGAGCAGTTCACGCCGATCACGTCGGCACCCGCCTCTTGCAGCGCCCGCGCCACGGTCATGGGATCGTCACCCAGCACGGTGCGGTCATCGCGCGTGAAAGTGACAGAGGTGACGAGGGGCAGACTGCAGACCTCCTTGGCTGCGCGCACGGCCTCACGGATCTCGTACAGATCACTAACGGTCTCCACGACGATCAGGTCGGCGCCAGCTGCGCACAATGCATCGATCTGCTCGGCGAAGGCGGCCCGCGCCTGTTCGGGTTGCACGCGCCCGAATGGAGCTATGCGCACGCCGAGAGGCCCCACGTCCCCCGCCACGAACACACCTCCGGAAGCGTCGGCTGCCGCGCGCCGCGCCAATTGCACCCCAGTCCTGTTGATCTCCGCCGTGCTGCGCTCAAGGCCGTGCCTGGCCAGCTTGAAGCGGTTGGCGCCGAATGTGTTGCTCAAGATCAGCTGCGCGCCAGCGGCAACGTATTGGCGGTGGACGTCGGCCACTGCCTCCGGATTCGAGAAGTTGAGCTCGTCGAAGCACTTCTCAAAGCTCACGCCGCGACTGTGCAGCATAGTGCCCATGGCGCCGTCCGCCAGTAGCACGGCGTGAGAAAGACGTTCCAGTAGATTGCTCATCGCCTCACCACTATGGCTTCTTGATCACGGTCAGCGGCGCGCCCTGCCGTTCGATGATATGTACGACCGGCGCCTCCGGGTAGGATTGTAGGTCGAGATCGAAACGTGTGAGGGCGACCACGTAGTCGTAGTGGTCGGCACGCTCGAGCTCGTAGGTCGAATAGATCTTGAGATCCGGCCGCGCGTACTCCTGCAGCAGGTGTGTCGGCCCCTCAACCCAGATGCTCGCATTGGCCGGCGCCACGCTCGCCAGATAGGCCGCCGCCTCGCGGTAGGAGGTACCCCAATAGTCCAATTCGTACTTCCTGAAGGCGCCCTGCACACCGCCAATGAACCGGTTGTAGTAGATGTACTCATAGGGATGCAATCGCAGGCCATCGATGAGTCCCGGCAGGAGCGCCATCGCGATCACGGCGAGCTGCAGCGTGGGGCGTCTGATCCTCTCGAATACGAGGCCGGCCAGCATGAAAAGGGGGGGGAGGATGAAAAACACCTGGCGGAAATTGTCGTAGAGGGGAGCGCGGGTGGCCACGAACCCGATGAGCGGAAGCACACACCAGACCAAGGCCAGGAGCAGCAGATGACGCCCGTCGCGGTGCTTGCGGATTGCTGCGCCTATGCCAACGGCCGTTCCAGCAATGACCAGCAGCCAGGTCGTCTCCGTGAATTGGAAGGCCAGAAGCATGGGCAGGTAGGAGGCGGGCAGGTCAGTGCTGGGGTACAAGGTCCCATTGAACAGCACCACACCTCTCCATGGATACTGCGACATGACGATCACGCTCTCCGCCAGGTGCCCGAGCGGATCGGGCCAGAGGTATGGCCAGGTGGCGTACATGGCGAATAGCGCTACGACGCCGTACGTGAGCAGCAGAGGCAGTGCCCTGCGGCCGAGCTTCCGCAGGGCGTAGGCGGCGACCATCAGCGCGGCGAAGGGTCCAAGCACGCGGATCGAAGTGCTGAAGCCAAGTGCCAGCCCCGCGGGCGCGACTGCCGCCCATCGGGGAAGACCGTCCGGCGCGTTCCCCCACCGGCGCGCCACGAGCCCTGTCAGAAGCAGCAGGAGCGCCGCGCGTGCACGTAGGAAGAGCACGAAGTACTTCTCAACGTAGATCGCAGGATCGGCGCTGCGAACGTCGGTTGCGATGCCTGCGAGGATGTTCGTTTGGCCCGCCGCGGCGGCCTGAACAAGGCTCTCGATCTGGGCGTGCACAGCCGGTGTGACGAGGACCAGGCCGAGTACGATTGTCAGCCATGCGGCGGTGATGAGCAGCATACGGCGCTTGATTGTCGGCGTCGCATTGTGCGGCGATGCTCTTGCGAAGGAGTCGACCAGTTCAAGACCGAGGACAAGGGTGAGGATGAAGGAGGTCAGGAACGGGATGTCCTTCGGGCTGATGAAAGCATGTCCCCATATCACCGGCTGAGTGGCCAATAGCAGCGTGGCGCCGAGGGCTGCCCCCTGGTTGAGCCAGCGTCTGCACAGCCTGTGAAAAGCCCACACGCCCAGGACGAACGTGAAAAAGTAGACGAGGTGCCGCAAGTCCGAGGTCGACCACGGCAGGATCAAGCCGAGCAGGCGTGCGCCCAAGGCCGTGAGCATTACGTACGCCGGTCCGTAGTTGTCGTAGGTATTTCCAGTGAGCGGAACGGTGCCGGTGCGCGGCCAACTTGAATATGCCTCAAGGGCGTGGTCGGCATACTTGAAGAACTGCCTTTCGTCCCAGGACTCGCCGTAATGGGGCGTGATAGCCAGCCCCAGGGCGATGGTTGCCGCCAGGATCACCCACCGTATGGTCGTATCACGAGGAAGCCTTGTCATTGACATCTTGCGCCGACGGGGATTCTGCGCAATTCAGAGAAGACCGCGCCACGCCGGCCGAGCGAGTATATGATTTCTGCATCCCGGCACAGGCGCTGGTCGGCGTTCGACCTGGTCAGCAGGACTACATAATCGTATCCGGGATTGGTGCCCTCACGCGGGATGAAGACCTGCAGGTCGGGCCGGAGCCGTGCAGCCAGGATCTGTTCGGGTCCGTACACGAGAACCTTCGATCCCGACGGTACTTTCGTATTGATTTGGCGGCTGAGTTCGTCGTACGAAGTTCCCCAATAGTCCATCTCGTAGTAGCGAAAGGCGCCGCCTGTTCCACGCACGAGGGCATTGTAGTAAACGTACTCGTAGGGATGAAGCCGGGCACCGATGAGGACGCCAGGCAAGGCCGCCGCCAGGAGGAGGGCGCCTTGCACGAGCGGTTGACGGAAATGTCGAAACAGCCACTCAAACGCCAGGCCGGCCACAATGAAGAGCGGCGGCAGCAGAAAGAACAACTGCCGGGCGTTGTCGTACAGCGGGGTGCGGGAGCCCAGGACCGCCAGAGTTGGAAGGAGAAACCATGCCAGCAGCAGAAGGAGTGGTCCCTTGTTCCCGCCCTGGACGAATGAAATGATCGAGACCACGAAGCCGACTGCAATGAGAAAGATGGCAGATTCGGTCAACTGAATGCCGAGGATGGTTGGGAAATACGTAAAGGGAAGCTGATCGGCCTTGTAGAGTTGACCCGCGAACAGGATGGAGCTCCTGAAGGGGAAATCCGCCATCGTATTGAGACTCTCCAGGACACGGCTGACCGGCGCCACCCAGAGATACGGCCAACACAAGTAGGCCGTAAGTCCCGCGAGGATTAGATAGATACTCAAGGGCAGGATTGCCCTGGAGCGCCACCGGTACCCTGCATAGGTGACGACGATCACCCCCGCCAGCGGTCCAAGCACGCGCAACGAGCTGGTGAATCCCAGGAGCACTGCGGCTATTGCCAGATCAACGTGAATCCGGGCCGAGTTCGTCAGGCCATCGACCATCCTGAAACCGAAGTACATCGTCGCAAGGAACAAGGTCAAGAAGGGCATATCCTTTGGGTTGATGAAGGCGTGGCCCCAGAACAGCGGCTGAGAAAGGAACAGTAGAGCCGCGCCGAATGCAGCCCGATCGCTCATCGAACGATGTGCCAGCAGGTAGATGCAGAGGACGCCGCCCAGGAATGTGAGGAAGTAAACGGCGTGCCAGGCCGTGACGATTGACCACGAAGGATATACGAAGGCAAGTGCACGCGAGGTCAGACCAGCGACTGCGAAGTAGCCAGGTCCGTACAGGTTAAGGTTGGTGTCGAACTGGGGAAGATCTCCCGGGTGGAACAGGAAGGGGTAGGCATTGATGGCGTAGACGCTATAGCGGCGGATATCCGCCTCATCCCAACTCTCACCGTAGTCATGCACGGTGACGATGCCCAGCATCAACGCCGCCAGCAGCAACAGGGCAATGGGTAGGTATCTCGATCCTGGCAGTCTGTCCATGTGGCCTGACTTTGCCGGCGCAGGTGCGCGCGTTCGCGGCGGTCTATTGGGTGAGCTGCTCGACCCTGGATTCGCCGACGCTGTAGTAACGGGCGTCCTTGTGATGCACGATGATGGCCGCTGTGGATTGTTCCGGGATGAGCTGGAAGGCGGCCGAAAGGGTGAGTCCGAGCTGCCCTCCAGCGGCTGGAAGAAGCTCAAAGACCTTCCGGTGGTCCGCCAGATCCGGAATGGCGGGATAGCCCCAAGAATAGCGTTTGCCCTGCGTTGGGCCGATGCCCAGCTCGCGACGGATATGCGCGTGCAGGTACTCGGCGGCGGCCTCCGCAGCCTGCACCGCCAAACCGTGCGCAAAGTAGGCCTCCGAGTAGTCACCGCGTGACTGAAGCGAGTCAAAGTGCTCCGTCGCCTGTGCACCGACAGTCACGACCTGGACCCCGGCGACATCCAGCCGGCCCGACTCGACCGAGGCGAAGTAGTCAGCCAATGAGAGGTGCTCGTCATAGGGTTGTCGCGGGCAGTTGAAGCGTGTGAGCTCGTCTGGCGAGGCAGAATTGGTGCTGGCGGGATCGTAGATGACAAGGTCATCGCCATCTGCCTGGCATGGGAAGAGTCCGTACACGCCCTGCGGTTGGAGCCACTTCTCGCGCAGTGCCTCACGCCCCATGCTCTCAAGCCGTGCATCGAACTCGAGGCGCAGTTTGTCCCACTCGGCGCCGTGGGTATTCTTCGCTCCCCAGGAGAGTCGGTAAAGCTCATTGAGGCTGAGATGCTTGAGCACGATCTCCAGCGGCATGTCCCTGACCACGCGCTGTCCCCACTTGAGAGGGTGCGCCAGCGGATGCGGCTCGACGCTCGAACGAGTTCCGGCGCCCTTCCGTTTCGGAGGCACCGCGGCTGCCCGGCCGATCTCGAGTTCGGCTTCCCGGTGGATCCTGTCCAACAGTTCCTCGCGCTTCTGCGGCACGATGAGCCGATCCATGGTCTCGAGCCCTTCAAACGCATCCTTGCAGTAGAAGACACCCGGCGCGTGCGGACTGCCGTCATCGGTGAAGAGGATGCGTCGCCCGAAGCGTCGGTTGATCGCCGCGCCGCCGATCAGCACAGGGAAATCCAGCTTCCGGCGGTGCAACTCATTGACGATCAATGGCATCTGCTTGGAGGTCGACACGAGCAGGGCCGAAAGCCCGATCGCCGTGGCGTTCACCTCGGCAGCCCTGGTGATGATCGTCTCTGCGGGGACTTGCTTGCCCAGGTCCACGACGTCGTAGCCGTTGTTGGAAAGGATGGTCTTGACCAGGTTCTTGCCGATATCGTGCACGTCGCCGTATACCGTGGCCAGAACGACAATGCCCTTGCTCACGCCTTCCTTCTTCTCAAGATAGTTCTCGAGATGTGAGACTGACTTTTTCATCACTTCTGCCGACTGCAGCACAAAGGGCAGGATGAGTTCGCCTGCGCCAAACTTGTCTCCCACCTCCTTCATCGCCGGCAGGAGAACCGTATTGAGCACATGGACCGCGGCTTCGTGTTTGTTCGGATAATCCCCTCGGTTTACGAGGCTGTCTATGTCTGCCTCGATCCCATCCTTGTGCCGATGCAAAATGCACCAGTGCAGGCGCTGTTCCGGGGTCAGGTCGGCGGCGGGCCCCGCCGCGCTGCGCTCCGCGGCCTGCGGCGATACCTTGTCAAAGTGTTCAATGTAGCGCGGCAGGGCGTCGGACCGACGGTTGAAGAGAAGATCCTCGGCCAGCTCCCGCTCGTTCAGTTCGATCTCCGCATATGGGCGGACGTGGGCTGCGTTGACGATCGCCATATCGAGGCCGGCCTGCAGGCAGTGATACAGCATCACCGAGTTCAGCACCGGACGGGCTTGCGGGGCGAGACCGAAGGAGAGGTTGCTGACCCCAAGTGAGGCCAGCACACCGGGAAGGCTCTGCTTGATGAGTCGGATTCCCTCGATGGTCTCGACGGCTGAATCGGCGAACTCGGCGTCTCCGGTGGCAAGCGTGAAGGTCAGCGTATCGAACACCAGGTCTTGCGGACGGAGCCCGTGGTCCTGGATGGCGATATCGTAGACGCGCCGGGCCACCTCGAGCTTCTTCTCGCGGGTCTTGGCCATGCCGTCCTCATCGATGGTCAGGACGATCACCGCCGAATTGTGGGTTTTGGCAAGCTGGAATACCTGATCCGCCTTGGCGCGCCCCGATTCAAGATGTGTCGAATTGATCATGCAGCGTCCGGGAGCGGTCTTGAGCGCCGTCTCCAGCACATCAAGCTCCGTGGTGTCGAGCACCAGCGGCACGTCCACACCCAGCTCCAGCTTCTTGATCACCTTGCGCATGAGATCGACTTCGTCTGGGCGCTCGGTCACCGCGCAGGAGATGTCGAGCGCGTGCGCGCCTCCAGCGACCTGCTCCCGAGCCAGCTCAAGGATGCCGTCGTAGTCCTCCTCCAGCAGCATCTTCTTGAACTTGCGGGAGCCTTGGGCGTTGCAGCGCTCTCCAAGCAGAGTGGGCGGTGGATCCTGGCGCATGGCTGTGGCCGACATGGCCGAAGCCAGCCTGGGCTCCGTGTGCTGCGGTCGAGGTGGGCGCGGATGCGATCGCAGGCCGTCAACCAGCAGCCTCAAGTGCTCGGGGGTGGTGCCGCAGCATCCGCCGACCACCGAGATATTGTGCTTTTCCACGAACTCGATCAGCGCCTTGGCGAAGGGCTCAGGCTCCAATGGATAGACAGCCTGCCCGTCCACGTTCAGGGGCAATCCGGCGTTCGGGATGCAGGAGACGGGCAGCGTGGCGGTTTCACCGAGGATGCGCATCGGCTCGCGCATGTGTTCGGGCCCCGTCGAGCAATTGAGCCCGATGACGTCGATTCCCAGGCCCTCCAGGATCGTCAGGGCCGCAGTGACGTCCGTGCCCAGCAGCATGCGGCCCGTTGTGTCCAGGGTCACTTGCGCCTGGATGGGGAGGTACTGCTGCGTTTCGTCGAAGGCCCTATGGCAGCCCGCGATGGCAGCCCGGACCTCAAGAATGTCCTGCGAGGTCTCGATGATCAGCACGTCCGCGCCGCCTTCGATCAACCCGCTGGCCTGTTCGCGAAACACGTCTGCCAGCTCATCGAATGTGACGTTGGAGAGCTCGGGGTCGTTGGCGGACGGCAGCTTGCCAGATGGACCGATCGAGCCTGCCACGAACCGCGGCTGGCCCGTTCGTTCGGCGTATTCGTCCGCCAAGCGTCGAGCGAGGCTTGTGGCGGTCTGGTTGATCTCGATGGTGCGACCTTCCAGGCCGTACTCTTTCATCGTTATGCGATTGGCGCGGAAGGTGTTGGTCTCAATAACATCCACGCCGACGTCCAGGAAGGAGCGGTGGACGTTCTGCACCGCCTGCGGGTATGAGATGACCAGGTAGTCATTGCAGCCGTTGTATTGTTCGCCGCCGAACTCCCGCGCGCCCAGGTCCTGCGCCTGCAGGCTTGTCCCCATGGCGCCGTCGTAGACCAGCACCTTCTTTTCAAGGGCATCGAGGTAGCGGCGGTTGGTGTATTTCCTGATCATGTATGCTAAGGCCATTATTGCGCGGACCGGCTGCTGTGCGACTTGCGTTTGCCTGCGCGGCTCAGCCGGACCCGGGGATGCGGTTCCGGCAGGACGCCCCGGCCGGCGTCATCTTGCCGGCCTCGATCATACGACGCGCCCGCTCAAGGTTGCCGGCGGTCCAATTGGACTTTGGCCGCCTCAGGCTGAAGCGCCTCGCGTACCGCTGTTCGTCCATCGACTTCTTGAAAACGTCAATCCAGCCGAAGCAGATAGCTTGCTCCACGGCTTCGGCATAGTCGAGCGAGGGTCTGCCCGTGGTCTTCTTGTACCGCGCCAGCCAGATCTCAGGCCGGTCTGCATGATGCTGCTGCAGCCAGCTGCGAAAATCCTGGCGCGTCGTGACGTATAGGGTTTCGCCCATCTCCATGGTCAGACTCTCTGCGGAAGGGACGCTCCAGAAGCAGCCCGGGTTCCTTTCAGCATGCGGGGAAAACAAGCCGCCTCCCGGAGACGAGAGGCGACAGCATCGACTTGTCATCTCTCATCTCTCAGACTTTCGTCTGCCGAAATTGGCACCTGCTCGCTGAGCGGTTGCCGAGGCTTCACAGGGTCGGTCCCTCAGCCTCTCTGGATGAGTCCAGCTCCCAAATTGTTGGCGCAGTTTATCACGGCGAGCGGAAGTTGTCAAACGGCATGCGTTTGTTCATGTTATACTGCGTATCCACTTAGGAAAAACTTATCCGTCATGCCGAACGTTGAGTCCTTGCGGTCGTTCGAAGCCATCAAGGTGTTGGCGGACTCACGCCGCCTCGAGATCCTGCGGATGCTCATGGCATCCCCTGCCACGTTGACGCAGTTGGGCCATCGGCTCAAGCGTTCTGCGGCCTGGATTCGCCATCACATCTCGACGTTGGAGCATGTGGGGCTCGTCCAATTGCACGAGATTCGGGTTGTGGGCCGGGCCACGGAAAAGTACTACCGCGCCGCGGCCGGCGCCCTTTTGCTCGAGCAACTGGTGCTGCCCAAGACACGATTGCCGGTCATCATTTTCTCCGGAAGCCATGACCCGGCCCTGCAGGCCGTCGCAGACGGCCTGGGAAAGCAGCAATTGTTTCTTACGCTGTACGTGGGCTCGCTCAACGGGCTGACGAACCTGAGGCAGGGTGTGTGCCACCTTTCCGGCATCCACTTGCTGGATGAGACCGGCGAGTACAACCGGCCCTACGTTCGGCATTTCTTCGCAGATCGAGAGGTTGAGCTGGTCACGCTGGCCTATCGCACCCAGGGCTTGATCCTGGCGCCCGGCAATCCCAAGTCAGTTCGGAGGATCCAGGACCTGGCCCGCCCCGGCATCCGGTTTGTGAACCGAAACTCGGGTTCGGGAACACGCCTGTGGCTCGAGGCGGAGCTGCACAGGGCGGGAATCGACTCCAGCTCCATCCAGGGCTACTCCCAGCAGGTCTCAACTCATACGCAGGCTGCCTCGTGCATCCAGGCCGGCAAGGCCGATGCTGCACTTGGGCTGCAGGCTGCCGCACATCAAGGTGGCTTGGATTTCGTGCCGCTCTTCGAGGAGCGGTACGACCTGGTACTGCCACCCGAGGCCGAGAACATGCTGGCGCCTTTCCTCGGTTACATCCAGACTGCCGCGTTTCGCGCAAGCGTGAGAGCCATGACCGGATATGACACAGCCCACAGCGGCGAACAGATACCACTATAGGAGTGTTTCCACCATGCTCTTCCGAACTTCGCGATGCACGCCTGTTGCTCTGGCCGGCCTCGCCCTGCTGGCGGCCTGCAGCCCGGTCTCGACGCCGCTGCCTGCACCGCCGACTGAGGCAGAAGCAACCGCCGCGCCCACAGCCGCTCCGACGGCGATGCCGCTGCCTGCGAATCCAGATGTGATTCTGGCCACCACCACATCGACGCAGGACTCGGGCCTGCTGGATGTTCTGGTTCCGTTATTCGCGGAGCAGACTGGTTACAAGCTGAAAGTCATCGCGGTCGGCACCGGACAAGCGCTGCAAATGGGGCAGGAGGGGAATGCCGACGTGCTTCTGGTGCACGCGCCCTCGTCAGAGAAGACGTACATGGAAGGCAACTACGGTAACGAGCGCCTACTCGTTATGCACAATGACTTCATCATTGTTGGACCTGCCTCGGACCCCGCGGCGGTCAAAGGCGGCTCGAACGCCGTTGAGGCCTTGACGAAGATCGCGGCAGCCACCGCGCCATTTGTCTCCCGCGGTGATGAGTCCGGCACCAACACCAAGGAACTTGCGCTGTGGAAGAGCGCCGGCCTGGATCCAGCCACCGAAAGACCTTCCTGGTACCTTGAGTCGGGTCAGGGGATGGGCGCAACGTTGGTCATTGCCTCCGAGAAGTCAGCCTACACGCTCACCGACCGCGCCACGTACCTTTCCACCCAGGCGAACCTGCAGTTAGGTATCCTGGTTGAGAAAGACAACGCCCTTCTCAACGTGTATCACGTCATCACCGTGAACCCGGAATTGTGGCCCAAGGTGAACTACGACGGGGCCATCGCATTCGCAGAATGGCTGATCGAACCCGGCATCCAGAGCTTGATTGGCGAGTTCGGTGTGGACAAGTTTGGGGAGCCACTGTTTATTCCGGATGCCGACAAGACCGATGCCGACCTCGGCCTCTGAGCGCCGCCTGCGCATGATCGGCTGGGAACGCAAGTGCCCAGCCGCCTCCACATCCAGCCAGCTTCGCGCCTGTGCCCATGGATCTTGAGGTCCTTCAGATCACGTCGCTTTCACTGCAGATATCCACGCTGGCGACCGCAATCAGCCTGCTGCTTGGTTTGCCGTTGGGGACCATGCTTGGGCTCGGCACGTTCCGCGGGCGGTCTTTGCTCCTGAGCCTGATCAACACAGGCATGGGTTTGCCGCCGGTCGTCGTGGGATTGGTGGTGGCCATGTCACTGTGGCGCTCAGGACCTCTGGGAGACTTGAAGCTGATCTACACGCCGGCTGCGATCGTTATCGCGCAAGTGGTCATTGCGTTCCCGGTTGCGGCTGGTCTGACCGCCGCGGCCCTTCAGGCCCAGGATCCACGATTGCAGCTTCAATTGCTGGGCTTGGGCGCCTCGCGCTGGCAGATGATCTGGTTGCTGTGGCGCGAAGCGCGCCTGCCTTTGCTGGCGACGCTCATGGCGGCATTTGGATCGGTCATCTCCGAAGTGGGTGCCTCGATGATGGTGGGCGGCAACATACGTTATCAAACCCGCGTGCTCACGACTGCGATCGTCCTGGAAACAGGAAAGGGCGAGTTCGAGCTGGCCATCCAGCTGGCGGTGTTGCTGCTCGGCATCACGTTCCTGGTGAACCTGGCGCTCACACGCATCCAACAGCGGAGTGCACGCAGATGAGCGCTTTGGTCAGGGTCAGTGGGCTGCGTGTGCGCCGCTCGGGCTCGCTCGTTCTGCAGGTGCCGTCATTGGAGGTGAGGGCGGGCGAGGTGCTCGCCCTGGTCGGCCCGAACGGCGCGGGCAAGACCACTTTCCTGCTTGCTTTGGCGCAACTGCTCGGCCACCAGGAGGGGGAGATAACCTTCTCCGGCACTCCATTGCGCATGTGGGACGCACTGACCTATCGCCGCAAGATCTCGCTCGTGTTCCAGAATCCCATGCTGCTGGACATGAGCGTCGCGGACAACGTAGCCCTTGGCCTGAAGTTCAGGGGCATCCCGTCAGCACAGGTCAAAGTGCGCGTGCACCACTGGCTCCGGCGTCTTGGGATAGAAGCACTCGCGCCTCGCCGCGCCGTTGAACTCTCAGGCGGTGAGGCTCAGAGAGTGAGCCTGGCGCGGGCGTTCGTCCTGGAGCCTGAGCTGTTGTTTCTGGATGAGCCTTTGCCGGGTCTCGATCCGCCTGCCAGGGCACGCCTGCTTGACGACCTGGCCGCGCTGTTGGCCGAGGATCACCGAACGGCCATCCTGGTAACACACAACCTGAAAGAGGCGGCGAAGCTGAGCGATCGGGTCGCCGTGATCGTGGCGGGGAAATTGCGCCAGGTGGGTCCAGCGCGGGAGATAAAGGCCCACCCGGCGGACAGGGAAGTGGCGGCGTTCCTGCAGACCATGCCGCGATGACCCGGATTTAACGGCTTGCCCCGCGATCGCTCGCGGGGTAGCCAAGACCAACTCAGAGGGAGGAGAGAGAGTCTGACAAGCAGGGCTTCGTGGAAGCCCCACCTAGTCATCTAGATTGGTCGGTGCTCCGGGTTCGTGCCGCACCAAGCGCATGCGGGCTTGTCAAGGCCATTGCACGCAAGGGCGTTCGAGCAACGGCGGGCGAGCACCCGGGCGGGTTGATCGGGCAGATGCTCGGACGGATACGCCAATTCAGTCTCCAGCGCGATCTCGTGCCCTACGTGCTCGCAGTACTTGATCTTGTTGATTTCCCAGGTGCGGAAAGCCACCGGAGCTCCTATCTACGGCCCAAGTCTACGAGATGTCAGATAGGAATTCCAGTGACACGCGTCACAATTGCACGTGACAAAAAGCCAGATTGAGACAAAAGAGACCGATTTACTTGTGCGGTGCCTAGGGGAGCGCTTCCAGCCGGTACACGGCCCCGCTTCGATCGGCTAGGTACACTTCTCCCTCGGTATCCTGGCCGAAGGTCGTGATGCTGGCTCCGGTCTCGTAGAGCAGATCCGTCTCCCAGGGCGCCCCAAGGTTTGCGCCTTGTCTGCGCAGGAGGCCCCAGAGCTTGCCAGTACAGAAATCCCCGTACAGATATATGCCGTTCCACTCGGGCATCCTGCCGCGATATACATAGCCGCCCGTGATGGAGCACCCGCCTTCACTGTGGCTGTATTCGGAAATGGGATCAATGAACCGCGTGGCCGCGGGGGCACTGCCGGCGAAGGCGTGCGCGCCTTCGCGGTAGTTCCACCCGAAATTGGCTCCGCCCGGTGCGCCCGCTGGCAGAAGATCGACCTCTTCCCAGGTCCCCTGGCCGACGTCACCGATGTACAGATCGCCGGTTGAAGGATCGAACGACATGCGCCAGGGATTGCGCAGCCCGTATGCCCAGACTTCCGGCCTGCCTCCGCTCGGGGCGAACGGATTGTCTCTGGGGATGGCATATGGCTCGCCGCCATCCACATCCAGCCGCAGGATCTTACCGAGCAGACTTCCGGTATTCTGTCCGCTGCCAAGTGGGTCGCCGCCGCTGCCGCCGTCTCCCATCCCGGCATACAGATATCCGTCAGGTCCAAAGGCCAGCACGCCGCCATTGTGGTTTGGGAACGGGTCATCGATGCTGACCAGGACTGTCTCTGAGGACGGGTCGGCAAAATTCGGATCACCCGACCGCCGAAAGCGGGCGATCACATTGTGGTTGCCATTGTCCGTGTAGTTGACGAAGAAGACGCTGTTCTCGGCGAACCAGGGGTGGAAAGCCAGCCCGAGCAGCCCCTGCTCGTTGCCGCGGCTGTTGACCCGGTCTGTGATATCAAGGAATGGGGCCGTCGCCAGTCCGGAAGCGGCGGCAACGCGTATCCGGCCCGGCTGCTCAACGACAAACATGCGCCCGGAATCATCCGGCGGAAACTGGATGTCGACGGGTGACTCGAACCCGGTGGCCACCAATTTCCATGTGTAGGCTTGAACATTGGGAAAGTCTCGGGCCTGCACAATGGGGATCGGCGTGACCGTGGACGCCGGGGCCGGTGGAATTGGACTCGGGGAAATGGTCGTGGCAACGATGAGGGTGTGCGTCGTAGCCGCGCTGGGCTCCGACGGATTCTGCGGTGCACACGCGGTGAGCAGGATGGCCGCGAGGGCGGCCGGCACCATGATCCTGTGCATGTCAGCATCCTGTCTGGGAGATCAATAGCGATGGCGCCGGGAAGACATCCTCGAGCCGCCCATACCTTTGGTGTACTGCAGCCTACTTGTCTACGTCCTTGATTTCTACGGACTCGGCGTCGACAACTTCATCCGCATCTGCCTTGGGAGCACCCCCACCGAGCGCCTTCACGTGCTGCAGCACGATCTCCGGGGGGCAGAGCTCAATAAACACGTAGTTTGTGAGCCACAACACCGCGGCATCGTCCAGTTCACCGACGAGGGGGAGTGCGATCTCGGAGACGAAGTCGATCGGCATGACGAGATACACGAGGCCTGCCACCGGGATCAACTTGAGCCACGGGCTCACCCGTCCGTCCTTCAAGAGCCCCCAGATTAGCTTGACCCGCATGATGAAGTCACGCAGCATGCTCCCCTGGGACGGGATGGTCAGATCCTTCTTGTCGCCCATGCGGGACTCCTCTCATGCTTCATCGGTTACATTATACACGCCGGTTTCCTGGCTTCGGCCTGTCTAATCAGCATACGCAAATCTGTCAGAGGAGTTGTTGCCATGGAGATGATCATCGATTTTCCGGGAGGCGCGAGAGTGGATGCGCATTTCGGCGAGTTTACCGTCAAGACCGATCAGCCACCCAATTCCTCGGCGCCCACTCCATTCGACGTGTTTCTTTCGTCGATCGGAACGTGCGCAGGCATCTATGTCCTGGGTTTCTGCCGCCAGCGCGGTCTGTCCACTGAGGGCATGAGGATCATTCAGCAGGTGGCGCGCGATCCCCAAACCGGCCTGATCGGCCGCATCTCCCTCGACATAAAGCTGCCAGCTGGTTTTCCGGAGAAATACCGCCAGGCTGTGATCCAGTCAGCCCAGCATTGTGCCGTGAAGAAGCACATGGAGCATCCACCGGCTTTTGATATCGTCACATCACTCAGCTGAGACCTCTCGACGCGCACGCGCTGCCATGCCCCGGAGCCGCTGTCCGGCAATTACGCCGTGGGACCCCGTCGCAGGTAGAATGGGGCGATGCCGTACCTGATCGACGGTCACAATCTGATCCCGAAGCTGGGTTTGCAGCTTGATGCAATCGATGACGAGCTTGAGTTGATCGAGGCCCTGCAGGTCTACAGCCGTCAATCGCGCCGGGCGATCGAAGTGTTCTTTGACGGCGCGCCGGCCGGCCACGCCGGCATCAAGACGTTCGGCCGGTTGACCGCGCACTTTGTAAGCCAGGCCTCAACGGCTGATGCTGCGATCAAGAGCCGGCTCGGCCAGTTGGGGGGCAGCGCGAAGAACTGGACCGTAGTTAGCTCTGATAGGGAGGTGCTGGTGGCCGCGGCTGCGGTCCGCGCCCGCAGCGAAACATCAGAGCAATTCGCCGACAGGCTGCGGCATGCAGGCGCGACTGCGGCTAGCAGTGGTGACAGGGGGCTCCAGCAGGACGCCGAAGGGGGACTCTCGGACCAGGAACTCCAGAATTGGCTTGACCTGTTCAAGAACCGCTGAAGGCACGCGGTCCCTTGTGCGCGGCTTCACTAATGTGAGTTTAATGATATTTGGATAATTCGGATGTATATTGTTCACGAGACACCTGCCCTCCCTTTTACTGGTATCCAAGGTGTCGGCCACCGTAACAACGGCCCGCATGTCCCCCCCATGTTGGCTGACGGTGGTGTCCCTCCCCCCTCAAGGTTGCCGGGCGTGTCTTTGACACGCCCGGCAATCGCTTAAGGACGGATGCCACCCAAATTCTCTGGGGGTTAGAATGAAATGATGTCCACAGGGTATGCATTTGAACCTGCCCCGGCGCACGTCTACAGCGGGCATCCCGAGCATCCGAACCGGCTGCAGCATTTACGGCCACTTCTGGGCTCGATGGGCGCGACCGAGATCGAGGTCCGGCCTGCCACACGAGACGAGATCCGGCTGGTTCACACCCCGGCGATGATCGACTCGATCACGGAGGCCTGCCGTCAGGATGAGACCATCATCGACTTCGCCCCGACATTCGTCACCCGCGCATCCTTGGACTGCGCCCTGCGCGCGGCCGGCGGCACAATTGATTGTGTGCGCCACGTGCTTGACGGGGAAGCAAGCAATGCCTTCTCTATCGTTCGTCCGCCGGGCCACCATGCGGAGCCGGATCGCGCCATGGGCTTCTGCCTCTTCAACAACGCGGCCGTCGCGGCTGCCTCGGCTCTCGAAAGCGGCCTGCAGCGGATAGCCGTCGTTGACTACGACGCGCACCACGGTAATGGCACGCAGGCTGCCTTTGCCGAGGACACCCGTGTGGCGTACTTGTCCACCCACCAGTGGGGGATCTACCCCGGCACGGGCTGGTTCGCGGATGCCCCGCAGGCGAGATCTCGCATCGTGAATGTGCCGCTGCCGGCGATGTCAGGGGATCGGACCTACGCGCGCGTGGTGGAAGGCATCGTCGTACCTTTCATCCGTCGATTCAAGCCTGAGCTTCTCCTTGTCTCCGCGGGCTTTGATGCGCACTGGAGCGACCCGATCACAACACTCGGACTATCATCCGCCGGCTTCCATCAGATTTCCCGGCGGCTTGTTGAGCTTGCCGATGAATACTGCTCCGGCCGCATCGTATTCGTTCTGGAGGGCGGCTACGAGCCTGCCAACGTGGCCAACGGCGCGCTGGCGGTTTTTGCGGCCCTCGAGCACAAATCGTTCGTCGATCCACAGGATGTCCCTCCGGACAGCGAGCCCGATGTGGATGAACGGTTGGCTTCCGTTCGAGCCCTGCACGGCTTCTAGGGCGCAAAAGTGCGCAGCGCCTCTCGGCCCGCGCCGTGCATAACGTCCGTATAATTGTGGCCGGAGGAGACCGGCATGGCACGCAGAACTCGTGGATATGTGCAGTTGGAATGGGTCTGCCCGAATTGCAGCACGCGCAATCCGGGGGCCAAGAAATCCTGCCTCAATTGTGGCGCGCCGCAGCCCGAGATTGTACAGTTCGAGCGGGCCGCCGACGAAAACCTGGTAACTGACCAGGAATCACTGAAGGCGGCGCAGGCCGGCGCGGATTTCATCTGTCCGTACTGCGGGACGCGCAATAGTGCCTTGGCCAAGGCCTGCGTGCAATGCGGGGGAGACCTGGTTGAGGCTAGGCGCCGCGCAGCCGGGGCAGAGCTGCAGGCCAACACTGGCCCGCGCGAGATCGCCTGCACGAACTGTGGCACCCTGAACCACGTGAGCCGCTCCAATTGCTCCAAGTGCGGGTCACCGCTTCCGCGCGCCGCGGCGCCTGCCCAGGTTGCGCCAGTCGGAAAGACGGGCGCCGCCCCCCAGAAGAAGGCCTCGCGGTGGTGGCTCTGGGTGGGCATGGGTGTCTTGATTGTGCTGTGCGCGGGCGCCGTGATGTTGTTTGCCATCCCCTCGACGACCGTGAGCGCCACTGTGGCAGATGTCCGCTGGGAGACATCCGTGCCGCTTCAGGAGATTCGGGCCGTCCACTACTCCAACGAATCCGGAAGCCCGCCGTCGGGAGCATACGATGTCTCGTGTAATACTGAGAGCCGGGAGGTATGCCAGGAGCGGGTCGTCGATCAGGGCAATGGTTTTGGCGAGGTGGTGGAGGACTGCCACGATGAGTCGGAGCAGTACTGTTCATACAGTGTCGATGAGTGGGCGACCATCCAGACCTACACGCTCGCAGGGCACGACAACTCTCCGGTTTTCGCCCAGCCCAGCATCGCCGGGGGACAGCGCCTCGGAGATCAGACAGCCGAATTCACTGTGGTCTTCGCCACAGAGGATGGGCAGAAGACGTACTCACCCTCGGACGCTTCGGACTACTCCCAATTCAGGATGGACAGTACGTGGACCCTCAGTCTGAATGCCGTGGGCGCAGTATTGGACGCCAAGCGCTAGCGCGTCGGGCAACTTTCTCGCGTCTGTTCGGGAGGACCCCCATGCGTAGCTTCCCTTCTGCCTCCTGGGCTCAGGAGCGTACGCGGTCAACGGAGGTCAGCCAATGAACGCCCCGATCGCCAGCAAGATCGGCGTAAGTATGCTGATTAGCACGTTCTGACCAAGCGCGGGCATCAACGCCGCGGTATCTTCCGCGTTCTTGCCTGTGACCCGGATGGCTTGCACCGCCAGGAAGCTGGTAAGCAGTCCCAGTGCGCTGAACGGTGGCAGCAGCCCGTACACGACCCCCAGCACGATGATCCCGTAGGCTGCCACGAGAAACGCCGTGTAGATGCCGGCGCTGCGGCGGCGTCCGATCAGGATCGGAAAATGCCTGCGCCCGACCTGCTGATCAGCCTCGACATCCGGGAATTGATTAAGCAACAGCAGGTCGCTCACCAGAAAGAACGGGACCAGCGAGGCAACCGCGGCCTCCCACGAATACTGACCGGTCAATGCATAGTGCGTGCCGATCACAATCACAGGACCAAATCCGAGGCCCGGCGCCAGCAGGCAAAGAACGGGGTGATACACCAACCACGCTGTGTAGCCGTACAGCAGAAACAATCCAATGATCCCCAGCGGCAAGATGCCGAGACCGCGCAAGGCGGCCACGTAGATTCCGACAGCCGCGCTGACAAGCATGGACGCCAGGGCAATTGCCAGCGCCGCCGGCGCCAGTTTGGGATGCGCCTGCAGTGTGCCGCTGCCGCCGCTGAACGGCGTGCGTTTGGTCCGCGAGTCCAGGCCCGTCCGAAAATCAGAATACTCGTTGAAGGTGTTGACGCTGATGTGGGCGGCAAGGGTCCCGATCATCACAACCACGAACATCACCCAGTTCAACTGGCCCGTCGTCCAGTAGGCGGTGCCCAGACCTACCAGCGTGCAGGCGGGGGCCAGGATCACGAACGGCAGACGCATTACCCCAAGCAGGACCTTCCAGTCTCTCATGTCAGCCGTTCTCCTGTAGCGGATGTGACCAATCCGTGCACTTCTATCACAACATGGGGTCGGGCAGGAGGTGCTTTTGTCACGATCGCCTACTGCATAAGCGCACAGGTTCAGCAACATCGTGGCGTTTCCTTGATCAGGGGCGCGCAGGCATTCGCTCATGCGGCCCTTCTGGATTTCACAATTAGCGGTCCAGCGGGCCGATGGCCCGCTCCACCTCGTCCAGGATTTCCCCCGCTCGCACGAGCTCCTGCATCGCGTTGTGATCCGGGTAGAGGGGCCGATCGACGTCCAGGTGCTTCACGTGGCGGCGGATCACTTCGCGAGCCGTCTGCGTTCCTTTGCCGGCGGTGAACTCCCGGAAATCCAGGGCCTGCGCGGCCGCCATGAACTCGATGCCGAGGACGCCGCAGGCATTGTCTAGGATCTGAGCGTTCTTCAGTGCGGTGTTCATGCCCATTGAGACGAAGTCTTCCTGGTCGGCGGCGGCCGGGATGGATTGAATGGACGCCGGCGCGGACAGGATCCGCTGCTCGACGATCAAGTGGTCCGCGGTGTATTGGCTCAGCATCAGACCCGAGTAGAAGCCGGGCTCGTGCGCAAGAAAAGCGGGCAGGCCCTGCGACAACGCCGGATTCGTCAGTCTATTGAGCCGGCGCTCGGAAAGCACGGATACCATCGTGATGGCTGCACCCGCCATGTCCATCGGAAGGGATACCGGCGAGCCCTGGAAATTCGCGCCGGTGAGCGTCAGCTGCTCTTCCGGCACGAAGATGGGGTTGTCTCCCACACCGTTGAGCTCTGTCTCGACCTGTGACCGGGCATAGGCAATCGCATCCCGTGCAGCGCCGATGACCTGCGGCGTCGAACGCATGGAGTAGGCGTCCTGGACCTTGGTCTTCATCCTTCCGGTTGCCAGATCCGACCCCTCGACGACCCGCATGATATTGTATGCAGACGTGACGGCGCCCTTGAAGCCGCGCAGTTCATGCAGCTTGCGATTATAGGGCTTCAGGTTTCCCAGCAGGGCCTCGATGCTCATCGCCGCGGCGATCTCGGCCTGCTTCAGCCAGCGTTCCATATCGTGGATCTGGAGAGCGGACATGGCTGTAAGCACGTTGGAGCCATTGATCGCTGCCAGGCCGTCCCTGGCCTGCAGCCCGGGCGGCTGGATGCCGGCGCGACGCAGGGCCTCGGCTCCTGCGAGCCGCTCGCCGCCAAAGAACGCCTCGCCTTCCCCCATGAGCAGAAGCGCGGCCTGCGCCATTGGTGCCAGGTCGCCGCTCGCGCCCACGGATCCTTTCTGGCTCATGACGGGTGTCACGCCCTGGTTGAGCATGTCAACCAGCGCCAGGGGAATCTCGATCCGGCATCCGGAATTGCCGTGCGCGTGGACGTTTATCCGTCCTGCGAGCGCCGCGCGCACCGTCTCGATCGGCATGGCTTCGCCGATACCTGCCGCATGGTTGTAGATCAAGTACTTCTGGAACTGCTTGACCTGTTCGTCGCTCAGCAACATCTCGGAGAATTCGCCGATGCCGGTATTGGTGCCGTACATAATCTCCCTGCTGGCGAGCTTCGATTCCAGCATCCGCCGGCACGTCCGGATGCGTTCCATCGCCTCCGCTGACAGCGCCACTTGCTCTTTCCCCCGCGCGATCGCGACCAGCCTCTCGACCGTAAGTGACGAACCGTCAAGCATCATGGTCATCGATTTGCGCTCCGCGAACGAAGATGTCGCGAATTGTACATCGTTGAGCGCGAGCCCGGGAAGTGCGCGCATGGCTTCCGGTCATCGCCGCTCAGCAGTTGCCTTCTCGGTAGAGGCCATTCCGAACAAGGCCCCGGGGATCAGGACCAACGCATGTGGCACGAGCATGAGCCGGGTTTCGGCCACCAGGGAAGCCGCGAAATGGACTGCCACCCAACACGGCACGACACTCCAGAAAAGAATGCGAAGCGACCGCGGCCAGCGTCGATACGCCAGCGCAGCCAGCAGCGGGATGATGCCGAACGCGATCAGGAGCTGCTGCCATGTCGCTGCGCGTGTCAGGTTAGTCATCATCAACGCAATGCCCGGGGAGTATCCGTCCGCCGTAAGGAATTCCTGGCGGCCGTAGTAGATTCGCAGACTGAAGAAGATCGTTGCGTAGACGGCGAGCCCTGCAGCTGCGGCTAAGAGTGGGCGCCTAGCTCCTGGCTTCGGATCGCGCTGCAGGTATCCATGAGATGCCAGCATCACCGGAATGAGCAGGCTGGTCTCGCGGTTCAAAGCCGCCGGCACCATGAGCAGGGCTACCCAGAAGTATCGACGCTTCAGGATGAGGATCCCGGCCAGCAAAAAGAAGGCCAGGTCGAAGAAGACACTGAACGACAGATCGCTGTTGTACAGTGCAGACGACATCCCCCACGTCAACACTGACAAGCCCAGCAGGTTTGCAGTGTCCGTGAGCCCCAATCTGCGGTAGAAAATGCCTGCTGTGATCAGGATCAGGACGCTCTGGAGGAATCGAAAAGCAATGAAAACGACGGCTGCCGGTCCCGGCAATCCTGCGTCCCGGGCCCAGCGTATAAAGGGCTCCAAGATGAGATCGGCCAGGATGCGATATTGCCACGGACTGCCCGCCTCCCCGGAGAGGATTTGCTCGTGAACCTTTTCCTGCTGGACGCGAACGAATCGCATCCCCAGGTGGCCAACCTGGGCAGTCACCGTGGCGACGCTCAGGGCCAGGGCGACGATCAGGAGCAGCACCGCAAAGTGGATCCTACTGGGGCTTTCTGCCTTCATCCCGCACCCGGCTGGGCGGATCGTGTGCGCACGCGCGCCCCCATCGATCCGGCTGTGCCTGTCCGCCTGCGCAGAGATTGTAACAGTCCGGAGCAACGGCCTGCCCCGTATCATTTGGCTGAAGTTGCAGGCCCTGCCGCCCGCAACTGGAGTACAATCGTCGCCCATGGCTGCGGAATTCACACCCAAGTCGGCGATGAGCATCCACGCTCATCCGGATGATCAGGATTTCACCGTGGCAGGCACGCTTGCGAGCTGGGCGAAGGCAGGTGCTGAGATCGTTTCAGTGATCATCACCAGTGGCGACGCAGGCACAAATGACCCGGGCAGGGGCCCGGAGTACAAGGCTGAACTGGCGGGCCTGCGGGAGCAAGAGCAGAGCATGGCCAATTCCCTGCTCGGGGTACGCGAAACAGTCTTCCTGCGCTACCCGGATGGCGAGCTGGTCGCCTCGCTGGAACTCCGCCGCGACCTCACACGTCTGATTCGTCGGTACAAGCCGGAGGTGGTCGTGACCGGTGATCCGACCGCCTGGTTCTACGGCCAGGACTATATCAATCACCCCGACCACCGTGCCGCGGCAGAGGCAGCCGTATACGCCGTGTTCCCTTCGGCCGGCACGCGCATGATCTTCACCGAGCTCTTGGTCGAGGGCCTGCTTCCGCACAACGTCAAGCGCCTGTACGTTCATGGCAGCGAGAAGCCGGATACATGGGTGGATATTGCCGAAACGCTCGAGCTCAAGATCCGGGCGCTGCAGAAGCATTTCAGCCAGGGAGACACCCACAACCCAGACAAGATGATCCGGGACTGGGCCGCAGAGGCAGGCAGGGCCAAGGGGCTGCGCTACGCAGAGTCTTTCCGGGTCATGATGCTGGAGCGCGAGGACGACAGCCCGCGCGAGTAGAGGCATCCCGGCCGACCTCAGGGCCGGGGCGCCGGATCGACACCTTGCAGCAACCGCGGACTAGTTCGGTGGAACGTACTCGAACCGAAAGCCGTCGATCTCGATATACGGCTGGAACGAGCGGTAACTGACAGCCCGAATGCGGCGGGCGATCTCCTGCCCAGGCATATCGGGTGTGATCCTGAAGAGCTCGTTGAATTCCTTCCGGGTGAACGGGCGCCGCGTCCAACTCTCACCCGCCATCGGAAGGTTCCTGCCGGCCGCCATCATCGGCGCGATCTCTAGGAACAACTCGATCTGGTTCTCGTAGGTCCGCTTGAGTAAGGATTCGACGTTGTCTTCCGGCAGGACCGGAAAGCGCCTCACCGCGATGATGGCCCCCGTGTCCACCTGTGTCGCCATGTGGTGGCACGTGACGCCGTACTCTTCGGCGTTCTCATACAGGGCGAAGTTGTTGCAGCCGATGCCCGGATAATGGGGCGACGCAGGATGGAAATTGACCGCGGCTTTCCGAGCTCGTGTCAACAGCTCCGCTGGCACCACCCAGCGTGAGAGATAGGAGATGATGTAATCTCCCTGCCATTCACGCGCATGCACAGGCAGGGGCTCGCCCCAACGCCCCAGGCAGTGCGCCACTGGCGCGAAATACCGCTGGCTAAACTCGAGGGCGCGTGCGCAGTCGTGATCATCCGCCTTTCCCAGGAACAGGACTGAGAACTTATCATGCATGATGGGGATCGCTGGCGTCGCGCCTGGAAAGGCCGCGACCACTGGAATTGTATCCGGTCCCGTGCTCCAGGGCGCGCCCAGCCCGACCGGCCGCCGGCGGAATCAGAACGGCGCCACCGTGCATCAGGTGGCGCCGCCGCGATCTCTCAAGGCCGAGCGTCTAGGTCGAGATGTACTCCCGCAGACTGTGCTCAACCGCGTAGGCCGCAGCCTCAGCCCGATTGTTGACTCCCAGCTTGGAGAGGATGCTTGAAACATAGTTGCGCACAGTTCCTTCGCCCAGGAAAAGCAGCTTTGCGATCTCGCGATTGGTCTTGCCTTCGGAGACCAGCAAGAGTACATGCTTCTCCTGCTGGCTCAAGTGGGCGAACGCCGAAGCCTCTTCCTCTTTCACCGCCCGGCGGACCTCCTGGAACACTCGCTGGGTGACTGCCGGGTCCAAAAGGGCTTCTCCCCGACTGACCGACTCCAGGGCCTTGATCAGGTCCGTGCTGCCGATCTGCTTCAGGATATAGCCCGAGGCCCCCGCCCGGATGGCCGAGAACAGCATCTCGTCCTCGGCATAGGAGGTCAGCATGATCACCCGGGTTGCCGGGTACTTGTTGACGATTTCCTCACAGGCCTCAATGCCGGAGGTGCCCGGCAGTCGGATGTCCATCAGCACCACATCCGGTTTGAGGGCCGCCACCTGCTCGAGGCATTCACGCGCCGAGCCAGCCTCACCGACCACCTCGAACTGCGGATGGCGCTCCAAGAGCGATTTCAGCCCGAGGCGCACGACTTCGTGATCATCCACCAGCAGGATCTTCTGTTTAGCCATGGAGGGAATTTTCCTCGAAGTTATCCGCAAAGAGTATAGTCGATAGGCAGCGGTCTGGCAAGGGAGAATACGCAAAAGAGAGGCGATCCGAGCGGATCGCCTCTCTTCGCAGCCTTGACTACTTGGCCTTCACAGTGATGGTCTTGGGCTTGACTTCCTCGGCCTTCGGAAGAGTGATGGTCAAGATACCGTCTTCGAATTCCGCCCTGGCCTTGTCAGAGAGCACCGTGGTGGGCAGGGGCATGCTGCGCTCAAAGGTTCCCCAGCGCTGCTCGCGGATGTGGTAAGCCTTTTCCTGGACTTCGCTCTTCTCTTTGCTTGAGCCCTTGATGGTGAGCATCTCGCCCGTGACGCTGAGATCAACGTCCTCGGCTTTCATGCCCGGCAGGGTCACCCTAATGACCACGTCGTTCTCAGTCTCGAACATATCGAGAGACGGAGCCACGCCGAGCCGCCCACCATCAGTCAGACCCCACGGCCTGGTGAAGGCCTCATCGAAGAGCCGGTCCATGGCGTCGCGCAGCGTCACCATCTCGCGCATTGGCTGCCAACGGATAAGATTGGACATCTCAACCTCCTTATGTGGGTTTGATCTGATACGCAAAGAATAATGCGCCTGCGTTAGAGGAACGTAGGCGCACAGTATGATGCTTGTAGGAAACGCGGCGCTCCGCCGCGCGGGCCTAGGTCCCGGTCTTGTCTCTCCGGAAATCCACGAAGCGGTAACCGACGCCTCGCTCGGTTAGGATGTATTGGGGGTCGGAAGGATCCTTCTCAAGCTTCTGGCGCAGGTAGTTGACGTACAGCCGAACGTAGTGCGGCTCGTCCCGGTACTCGTACCCCCAGACTTTCTGCAGCAGCTGGTCGTGAGAGACCACCCAGCCGGCGTTCTGGACCAGGTGGTACAGCAGACGGTACTCGGTGGGGCGGAGCTTGACCAGTTTTCCCTCCAGCCAGATCTCACGCCGGTCGAAATCGATCCGCAGGCGGTCGTCCACTTCGATCAGGCCGTGCATGGAGCCGGTCGCGCTTTCGGTTCGCCTGAGAACCGCCTTGACGCGGCTGACCAGCTCGCGAGGGCTGAAAGGCTTGGTGATATAGTCGTCAGCACCCAGCTCCAGGCCTCGAACCCGGTCATCCTCCTCTCCCTTGGCCGTAAGCATGATGACCGGCACGTTGCTGACCTGGCGCACAGTTTCCAGGACCTCGAACCCGTCGATGTCGGGCATCATCACGTCCAACAGCATCAGGTCCGGAGTGTCTCGCAGCTTGTCAATCGCCTGTTTGCCGTTGAGTGCCTCGGTGACCTGGTAGCCGTCGTGTTCCAGGTTCATACGGATGAATCGCACCATGCGTTCCTCATCGTCCACGACCAGGATCCGTCGCCGAATGGTCTGCTCGGGCATGTCACTCCCTCACGAAGCCAATAATCTTCTCTTCCTCTGCGCTTTCAATGACCTCGATCAGCGTCAGGCGGTCGATCGGCCAAATCACCTTCAGGATGTTGTGATCCAAGTAGGGCAGGTCCTTGCCGTCGCGCTCGCGCGGGTTGCTGACCGTCAGGAGCGTGTCGGTCGGCTTGGGTAGTTCGTCGATCTCGCCCATGACGGGCACTCCACTCGTCAGATGCAGAACAACTGTATATGCCATGGCGCTCTTTTCCTTTATGGGGATCTAAGAAGAATCTGGATTTTCAGGCCGCCCAGTGCCACCACGTCGCCATGCGAGATGGCGCGTTCCTCGTGCGGTTCCAGCCGCCTGCCGTTGACGAATGTACCGTTCGCCGAGTCCAGGTTTATCACAAAGACGTCCTCAACGCCGCGCCGGATGACTGCGTGAAGTCTGGAAACGCCCTGGGCATACGCCTGATACGGCGTCAAGTCGATGTCTGGCATGACGGGCTGCCCTTCCGCAACCCTTCCGAGCGTGAATTCGTTGCGGGCGGTTAGTGGAAGCATCTCTCCGCTGTCCAGTAGATGCAGCGTCCCCCAGTTGTCACCGGGTGCCGCAGCGCTGGCGACCGGGGCTGGTCTCGGCTGCGCCGCCGAAACGGGGCGGCCCAGGTCCATCTTCTGCATTGTCAGCATACTAGAGGGGACCAGGATGACGCCGCATTCAACGCAGAACGCGGACCCGGTCATGTTTTGATGATTGCAGTTGGGACACTCAATCATTCTCGTTCCCCTGCGGCGGGCTGTAGCAGCGCCCGCGTGCCGTACTTGACCCGCTTGTTGCCTTCCTCGCTGAAAGCCTGTCGCTGTTCTATGGTTTCGGCTTCGAACATCGCGGTTTTCGACAGGTCGTGATGTCCTTGTGCGTGGAGCTGAAAAGCCAAATTGCGCAGGTGTCGTGTCGCGGATGCGTATTCGCCGGCATCGGTCTCCCGCCTGGCGCGCTCCTGAAGGCGATAGAGTGAAAGCCTGGACAGGGCGCTCACGATGGACTGCGGCGGGGGTTCTTCCGAGGCCGACGCCGTGCTCGGACGCCACATGCGGACGCGGATTGGTGGGAAGGGCGTTGGACGGGCCGCGACGACGGGACGCATCGCACCGTCAAGCAGGGTCACCGACTCCGACTTCGAGGCCGAGGCCTGGATCACGAACTCAAACAGGACACTGAGGGGCTCGTCATTCAGAACAGGCCCAAGATGAAGCGCCTCGCCAAATTCGACGGGTCCACCCTCGGGCTGCAGGCGGTAACAACTCCTGAGCTCGACCCCGGACTGGGGTTGGAGCTCGAGCACGGCATCGTCCACCAGTGTCCTCGCCAGTGCATTGAATTTCTCCACGAGGAAGGCCTGGATGTCCTGCGGCTGCGCGATATACGTGCTGTTTCCGCCCGTCCGGCCGACGATCGAATCCAGGAAGATGTCATTCCAATCGCCCCCAATGCCAAAACCGCTGATGCTGACGTTGAGGCGCGCAGCCTCTTCGGCAAGCTGCAGGCAGGCGTGCTCATCGCCATACGTGTGGCCGTCCGTCAGCAGGATCAAATGATTGCCGCGTGCCGGGGCGAAGCTGCGGCGCAGCTCAGTCAGGCCGGCGTTCAACCCCTGGAAGATCTCGGTCGCGCCCGAGGTCTGGATTGACTGGATGCGACTCTGTGCCTTGTTCAGGTCCTGCTGATAGGCTGAGGGTAGCAGCACTTCCGCCCGATCGCTGAAAACCACGAGCCCGAAAAGATCCTCGGGCCGCAGCATTTGCACGATGCGCACGGCCGCAGCCTTTGCCACATTCATCTTTTCGCCCTGCATCGAAGTCGAGCGGTCCAGCACCAGGCACAGGTTCAGCGGTGCCATTGCCTGCTTGCTGCGCCCCGGCGGAGGCTCGGCCTCCAGGAGCGCGTACACGAGCTGAGGCTCATCCAGGTGGATCAGGCTTGGTCTGCTGTATTGCACGCGGATATCGACGGGCCCTTGCGATCCCGGTTCCTCCAGTGGCAAGGTTGCGTCGTAGAGGGCACGCCGCTCAGAATTGGAGAGCACCTCGTAGGCGCGCTGCACCTCCAGGAACAGCTCTGTTTCTCCGGGCAGCATGTTCTTGTCGGGATGGAATCGCCTGGCCGCCGCGTAGTATGCGCGCTTGATCTCTTCGGGAGAGGCATCCCGTAGGACCCCAAGGGCGGTGTAGTAATCCTGCCGGCTGGCGGGCATGACTATCCGATCATCTGCACCAGCACCACGCTGATGTTGTCCGGGCCCCCAGCGATATTGGCAGCGGTCACCAGGTTGTTGCAGGCGCGCTGCAGGTTGGGCGCCTCCACCAGTGAACGATAGATGGCTTCATCCGGCACGACTCCCCACAAGCCGTCCGTGCACAGCATGAGTGTCGATCCATGGGGGAAGGGGATGGTGAAGACATCTGCGTCAATGGCCTCCCCCTGACCCACTGCCCGAATGAGCACATTGCGGTGGGGGTAGGTGGCCGCTTCTTCCTTGTTCAGGTGCCCCAGTTCTTCCAGTCGCCTCACCAGCGAGTGATCCTGCGTGAGTTGTTCAATGCGACCGGATGGATGCACGCTGTATGCGCGGCTGTCCCCCACGTGCCCGATGGTCACCTGCTGACCCAGCACCAGAGCAGCCGTCACCGTTGTCCCGCTTCCCGGTGCGTCCTTTTGTACCGTCCGGTGGGCATCGCGGATCGCCTCCCCCATGATCTCCTGCAGTGAGTCGTCGGGCTGCTGCGTGGGCACGGCAAACAAATACGAGTGGAACTTGCGCAGCACCAAGCCCGCCATGATGCGCACCGCGGCGTTGCTTGCCACCTCGCCGTACTGGTGGCCGCCCATGCCGTCCGCCACGATGTACAGACCGAAGGGCACGTTGTTGTGCATGCCGGCCAGCGTCGCCGTGATGGCCAGGACGCTGTCTTCGTTGTGCTCACGCTGCTTTCCGACGGATTGACCCGTCGCGGCCACCAACTGCTGGATCTCGTGCCGGCTCTCCTGCTGCTCCACGATCGATTCGATCTGTTTCTCTGAGAGCGGAGCCGTTGTTGCCCGATCACCGGATTTGCCGGCCAGGCGGGCGATGAACCTGCGTAGCGCATCAAGCATGTGGATCTCCTTGTTCAGGCGAGCAGTGCATAGATGTGATGATTGGTCGCGCCCACGTAGACGATGTCGTCGAAGACCACAGCTGAGCCGGTGATCGCTGCCCCCGCCTCAAACTTCCAGCGCAGGCGGCCGGTCCGATATTCCAGACAATACAGACTTCCATCCACGGAGCCGCAGTAAACTGCATCTCTGTACACGGCCGGGGAGCTGCTGACCTGGTGTTCGGTGCGGAAGCGCCAGACCTCCCGGCCGGTCTGCACCTCGACACAGTAGATGAAACCGTCTGCCGCACCGACGATCAGCAGGTTCTCCACAAGAGCAGGCGAGGATACCGAGCCCTTGCCAAGGCGGAACCGCCAAACGGCCCAACCGTCAAGCGCGCCAAGACAGTACAGCATTCCGTCCAGCGACGTGACGTAGACCGCCTGGGCTGAGGCCGCCGGCGAGGAGGTAATGGCGCGCTTGGCGTGGAAGCGCCACTTGAGGTCGCCGCGGTAGTCCACCGCTAGGAATTCCCCGCTTTCGGTGCCCACGTAGATGAGCTCGTTGGCAATCATCGGGGTTGAGCGCACCTTGTCCCCGCCGTCGAACTTCCAGGCGCAGCGGCTGCTATTCACGTTGACCGCGTGCAGGAAGCCGTCGTCGGAACCGAAGAATACGTGCCCCTCGGCTATGCGTGGGGAGGAATGGATCGGACCCTCCGTGTAGTAGGTCCACAGCACCTTGCCAGATCGCGAGCTTATGACATGCAGCCGCTGATCCTCCGATCCGAAGAAGACATTGCCCTCGTACACGAAGGGCCGTGAGACCACACCTCCCTCGGTCGGGTACTTCCACTGGAAATTGCCGTCGCCGGCGTTCAGCGCGTATAGGTTGTTGTCGTAGCACCCTACGTACAGCATGCCTTGCGCGATCTGAGGCGTGCCGCGGATCTCGTCCTCGCACTTGAAGGACCAGATCGGCTTGATGCCCCCCGCGGGGGAAACGGGCGCGACTCGCACCTTGGAGAGGGCGCCGGTCTTGCGCGCCACTCCCATGAGAGCCTCCTTCATGGCCTCGGCGCTTGGGTAACGGTCCGAAGGATTGTATGACAGCGCGGTGTTGATCGCCGCCTCAAGTTCGGCCGAAACGTGCGAGTTGATCCGGCGCGCCGGCCGTTCAGCGAACGAGAACGGGGGCTCCATTCGCGGATCCCGGCGCGTCAGTGCATGGTGGATCGTTGCGCCCAGGGCGTAGAGGTCCGCCGAAGGCGTCGCTTCCCCGCGATACTGCTCTGGCGGCGAGTATCCCTCCGTGCCGATCATCGTGCCGCGCTGCCCCACTTGGAAGGTCCTGGCGATACCGAAGTCAACCAGCTTGATGTCCCCGTCCGTGTCGATCATCACGTTTGACGGCTTCATGTCGCGGAAGATGATCGGATCCGGCTTGTGGTCGTGCAGGAACGACAGCACGTCGCAGAGCTGGATCGCCCACGCCAGCACCTGCTCCTCCGCCAGGAAGCCGCCGGTGTCGTTGATGATGGCTTCCAGGTCCTTGCCGTGGATGAACTCCAGAACCAGGTAGGAGCGGTCCTCTTGGGTGAAGTAGTCGTAGATACGCGGGATCGAAGGGTGTGCCAGCGTCGCCAGCAGGTTGGCTTCGCGTTCGAAGTTGACCACGATCGTCTGCCGCACTAGCGGGTCCGGAGCCGTATTGATCATCTCCTTGACCGCCACCAGTTTCGTGATGTTCGGAAAGTGCAGGTCACGGGCCCGGTAGACCGATCCCATTCCCCCAATGCCGATCACCTCCTGGATGGAATAGCGCTCAGCCAGCGCGATTCCAGTACGCAGCTGTCGCCGCGTTACGGCCGGCTCACTATCCAATGGTTGCGTCAGGTTTTGCCCGTCCAGTTGGCCTCTAACCTCGGTGATTATAGTGCGGGCTCCACGTATTTGCAAAGCCCCGGTGCATACGGGGTGCCGCCGCCAGCCCCGGGGCTGCAGCTTGCATGGAACGCTCTTCTGGGGCACAATTCCGAGCGATGAAGATCCTCGCCGTAAGCGACCAGGCGGTTGACCGCATCTACGAGCTCATACCCCAGGGTCACTTCAGCGGCACGCAGATGGTGCTCGGTTGCGGCGACTTGCCCTATGAGTATCTTGAGTACATGGTCACCCTCATGAATGTCCCCGTCTTCTACGTGCCGGGTAACCACGATCCAGCCTACGAGCCGGAGCTGAGCGGGGCGCATGCCGCGGGGTGCAGCAACCTCGACCTGCGAACCGCCCAATGCCAGGATATCCTGCTCGCGGGCTTCGGCGGGAGCATCCGCTATCGGCCTGATGCAGTGAACCAGTATACGCAGGCAGAGGCATTCCTGCGCGCGGCACGGCTGGTGCCTGCCCTGCTGCGCAATCGCCGGCGCTGCGGCCGGGCTCTCGATATTCTCATCACGCATTCACCCCCCTTTGGCATCCACGATGACGATTCCAGTGCCCACCAGGGCCTCAGGGCAATTAACTGGTTGCTGCAGTTGGCAAGGCCTCGGTTCCATCTTCACGGACATCTGCACGACAGGCGCCGGAACCTGGAGCAGGCACTTGCCTGGCTTGGCGCCACCGCCGTACTGAACGTTTTTCCGCACCGAACGATAGAGTTTCCGGATGACGGACTACCTCAGCGACAAGGTCAATTCTGATTTCAGCCGCGCGCGACTGAAATCCTTCCTGAACCGGGTGCGGTCGCTCATCTCGGGCCAGCCGACGCGGCTGCTCTCGTACGATGAGGTCAAGACCCGTCTGCGCCTGGGAGGGCCCATCTACCGCGGTATCGAGACCGTGCCGTTGAGGCAGATCGTGGGCAGCCTGAACCGTTACGCGGAATTCGACCGCGCCTTCAAGCCGGCCGAAGATCATCTGGCGGAGCGCTGGCAAAACGTCGACTATGCCTTCTACAAGGCCATCAGCCTGCCGCCCATTCTCCTGTACAAGGTCGGGCAGGTGTACTTCGTCGTCGATGGGCATCACCGGGTTTCGGTGGCCCGCGAGCAGGGGCAGGAGGACATCGATGCTGAGGTGCGCGAGTGCTCCACGAAGGTGAACATCACGCCGGATATCAGACCCGAAGATCTAGATATCCTGGGCGAAAAGGTGCTCTTCCTGGAGCGAACGCGCCTCGACCGGCTCCGCCCGCAGTCCCGCATCCGCCTCACGATGCCGGGCGGTTTTGACCGCATGCTCGAGCATATCGCCGTCCATGGCTACTTCATGGGACTTGACCTGAAGCGCCACGTCTCTGATCAGGAAGCCGCAACCGATTGGTACGATCGCGTGTACGTGCCGATCGTCAAGGTCATCCGCAGTAGCAAGGTGCTGCGAGAGTTCCCTGGCAGGACGGAGGGTGATCTCTACCTTTGGGTGCTTGACCGCCAGCAGTATCTGGCCGAGGCCGAGGGACAGCGCCTTGAAACACCCGAGGATGCCGCCCGGGAGTTCCTTGAGGACCGGGAAGCGTGACTGAACCATACCTCCCACTACACGATCAGGCGTCCCTCGAGGAGGATCAGCGATGAGCAGAACAGCCCTGTCTGGTGTGTACGCAGCTGCGGTGACGCCGCTCAAGCCGGATTTCGCGCCGGACCTGGATGCCATCCCGTCCCTGCTCAGCTTCCTTGCCGGGCGTGGAAGTCACGGGGCATTGCTCCTCGGCACCACAGGCGAAGGCCCCTCCTTTTCGCCTTCCGAACGCGAGGCCATCTGGCGTGCCGCCCGGAGGGTGCGCGAGCAGCATCCAGAGTTCCGCTTGCTGGCGGGAACCGGCACACCCAGCCTCACGGAGACCATTGACCTCACCAGGCTGGCTTTCGACCTGGGCTTTGACGCTGTGGTCACGCTGCCCCCGTACTACTTCCGCAAGGCTGGCGACGACGGCGTCTTCAAGTGGTTCCACGAGTTGATCGCGAAGGCCGTGCCGAAGGACGGTTCCCTGCTCGGCTATCATTTTCCCAGCGTGGCCGGCATCGGCTTCTCCATTGATCTGCTGGCCCGCCTGAAAGATGCCTTCCCGCTGCAATTCGAGGGCATCAAGGACTCGTCTCACGATGCGGAGTTGACGCGCGCCCTCGGCGCCCGCTTCGGCACCGACCTGGCGGTGTTCACCGGAACGGACTCAGACTTCACGCTGGCGCTGCAGAACCACGCCGCGGGCTGCATCACCGCGCCAGCCAACCTCATCTCCCCATCCCTCAGGCAGATCTACGATGTCTTTAGTGACGGCAACGACACGTCCGAGATCCAGACCCGGGTCACTGCCAAGCGGCATGCGCTGGAAGACTTCATGCCGTTTGCGGCGAGCTTGAAGGCCTTGCTTCACCGACTCTATGGGCTGCCGCGCTGGGCCGTCCGCCCGCCTCTTGTCGAGATATCAGAGGCCGATGTGGACCGCGCGGTGACGGAACTCGGATAGCTCGCAGCGCCGCCTGGCCGCAACCTGGGGCGCCGGCTTCACCCCCCGTTATAATCACCTTATGTCGACTGAGTGGCGGCTGCTGACAACGGCCGCAGCGCACGGCGCGTGGAACATGGCTGTGGACGAGGCGGTCCTCGAGCACATTGGCCGCGGCGAATCGCTGCCGACGCTGCGTCTCTATGCCTGGGATCCGGCTTGCCTGTCCCTCGGTCAGGCGCAGCCATTTGCGGATATCGATGAAAGTCGACTTCGCGACCACGGTTGGGAGGCGGTGCGGCGGGCGACGGGTGGCCGCGCCATCCTGCATACGGACGAACTGACCTATTCCGTGATCGCCTCGGCGGACGAGCCCGCCTTCGCGGGAACCCTTCTTGAAAGCTACAACCGGCTGGCATCCGGGCTCCTGCTCGCCGTGCGTGCCCTGGGGCTGCCGGCCGATATGAGGACCGGCCCTCGGCTCGCGGTTGATGCCTCCAATCCGGTGTGCTTCGAGGCCCCCTCGACATGCGAGATCACCGTGGGCGGCAAGAAACTCATCGGATCTGCCCAGGCCCGCCGTCGGGAGGGTGTGCTGCAGCACGGCTCGCTGCCGTTGACGGGCGATCTCGGTCGCATCACGGAGGCGTTGGTCTTCGGCGAAAACGGCGCACGGCAGAATGCTGCTGCACGGTTGCTCTCGCGCGCTACCACTGCCGAATCTGTGTTGGGGCGACGGGTCAGTTGGGAAGAGGCGGCGGAGGCCTTCAGGCGTGGCTTTGAGTCCGCGCTCGGGATCCTTTTGACCGCGGGATCGCTTTCAGAGAGTGAGCAGCGCCGCGCAGACGAGTTGGTACGCCACAAGTACGCCCATCCCTCGTGGACCCAGCGGGTATAGCCCGTGCAGACCCGGGGGTCGACGAAGACGAGTGCACAACACGCAGGAACTGCGGACGATCGCTGTGGACACCGCCTCGCGCGTGGCTGAGATCTTTCTCCGCCGGTTTGGACATGCCTGCGCCGGAATCGCGCGCGCGCCTGGCCGGGTGAACCTGCTCGGTGAGCACGTGGACTACAACGACGGCTTTGTGCTGCCCGCAGCGACGGATCGCGCCACATACGTTGCCTTTGCGGCGTCGGATTCGCAGGAGAGCCAGCTGTGGGCGCAGGATTACCAGCAGGAGACGCGCTTCTCACCACAAAGCCTGCAGGAGAAGCGTAGCATTGCTGGGACGGACCTGCCCGCCTGGGGGAAATATCCCGCCGGTGTGGCATGGGCCCTGATGCAGGCCAGCTTGCCGGTAAGCGGCCTCAAGGCTGCGTATGCATCCGATGTGCCGCGCGGCGCGGGTTTGAGTTCATCGGCCTCAGTGGAGCTTGCCTTTGCCATGGCGTGGTTGCATATCGGCGCGGCCTCGCTGGCTCCGATGGAACTGGCGCGCCTCTGCCAGCAGGCCGAGAACCGCTACGTGGGTGTCAACTGCGGCATCATGGATCAGGCTGCCTCGGCCTGCTCCGAGCACGGACGCGTCATGCACTTGGACTGCCGTTCCCTCGAGTATCAGACCCTGCCTTTGCCCGAGGGCGTGGTGATTGTTGTGGCAGACAGCGGTGTGCGTCATACGCTCGCGGGCAGCGCTTACAACGACAGGCGCGCGGTCTGCGAGCAGGCAGTTGCGCTGCTCAAGCGTCATCTTCCCGGCATCCGCGCGCTGCGCGATGTAAGCCCGGCTGATTTCAACCGGCTCGCGCCGGATATGCCGCATGAGGTCCAGATGCGGGCGCGCCACGTCGTGCAGGAGATCGATCGCACGCAACGCGCCGTGAAGCTTCTGCGCTCAGGCGATATGCGCGCGTTCGGTGCTCTCATGAATGAGTGCCACGCCAGCCTCCGTGATCTCTATGAGGTCTCCTGCCCCGAGTTGGATGTCTTGACCAGCGTTGCCCAGTCGCTAACGGGCTGCTACGGCGCGCGCCTCACAGGCGCGGGTTTTGGCGGCTGCACAGTGAACCTGGTCGAGGGTACCCAGGCAAATGCGTTCGTCCAGGCGCTGAGGCGCGGCTACAAGGCTTCCGCGCAGCGTCATGCAGAGATCTACATCTGCACCGCCTCGCAGGGCGCAAACATCCTGACGCCGTCGGAGCTCGCAGGGCAGAAGATGACGTGACCTGTGTCCGGCGATACGCTCTACTGGCTGTTAAGGCGTGCGCTGGATGTGACCGTTTGGGGCGGCCAGCTGATCGGTGACGTGACGCAGCTTCCGCCCGACGGCGCGGTCTTCGTGGCCAATCATGCCGGTTCCATCGGCCCGATCGCCGTCGCTGCGTCGTTGCCGGTGCGTCTGCATCCCTGGGTCATCGGCGATATGCTGGAAAGGGAGAAGGCCGGCGCCTACCTAAGCAGGGACTTCCTTAAGGCCGAGCTGCATCTGCCGGATAGGCTGGCGGCACCGATCGCCGCCGCGATGTCACGCCTCACGGTCTGGCTGCTGCGCCGCATCGGATGCATTCCCGTCGGGCATGACCGGGAATTGCTGGAGACCTACCGCATTAGCGACGAATACCTGGCAGCGGGGCGCAGCCTACTGGTGTTGCCCGAGGATCCCGGACTGCCAATCGACCGCCGCACCGGGATGCGGCCCTTCAAGACCGGCTTCGCGCATCTTGGAACCCTGCACTTCGCGCGCACACACCGCAGCCTGACGTTCTATCCGCTGGCGGTGCACCGGGCTTCACGCCGTGTGCAGCTTGGCGAGCCCATCATGTACAATCCCCAGAACGCGGAAGCTCGCGAGCGCAGACGGGTAGCGCAGGTGCTCGAATCCGTCACTGCGGGCATGCTGGCGGGCACCTTGGACTGGGTGGGCGCTGGCATGCGCCAGCCCCACTGATCCGCTATGTCCGAGCGTTTCCGTTCCCTGAGACAGGGAATTCAGGCTGAGTTCCCCCTTCTGGTGGGCGTGTTCCCGTTCGGCATGATCTTTGGGGCCGCCGCGCTTGGCGCCGGCCTTGCCCCGGCGGAAGCGCAGAGCATGTCCTCCATCGTGTTCGCGGGCTCAGCGCAATTCCTCACCGCGCAGCTCGTTCATGCGGCGGCGCCGGCGCCGGTCATCATCCTGACGATCGCCATCGTGAATCTCCGGCACGTGCTGTACAGTGCCTCGGTAGCGCCCTACGTGAAGCACCTGCCTCTTCGATGGAAGGGGCTGCTGGCCTACCTGCTCACCGACGAGGCCTACGCCGCGACCATCGTGCATTACGAAGAAGAGGGCGCCGCTCCGACCGGACACTGGTTCTTCCTGGGGGCCGGCGCCTCGCTTTGGCTGACGTGGCAGCTCAGCACCGCGCTGGGCATATTCCTCGGCGCGAACATCCCGAAATCGTGGCCGCTTGAGTTCGCATTGCCGCTCACGTTCATCGCCATGCTGGTGCCCATGCTCAAGGACCGGCCCATGGTGGCTGCGGCGCTTTCCGCGGGAGTTGTGGCAGTTCTCGGCGCGGCGCTTCCCTACAAGCTCGGCTTGCTGCTGGCAGCGCTGGTGGGCATCAGCGTCGGGATGATCGCGGAACGTCGCTCATGAGCATGCTTCTGATCTTCATCGTCGGCGGCCTGCTGACGTTCGCCATGCGCTTCTCTTTCATCTATCTGCTTGGGCGCGTCCCAGTGCCTGAGTCCGCACGTCGCATGCTGCGCTTCGTCCCGGTTGCCGTGTTCTCGGCCATCGTGGCACCTGAACTGCTGCTGCCTTCCGGCCGCCTCGACCTAAGCCTGGGGAATTCATACCTCCTTGCCGGCACGCTCGCGTTCATTGTGGCTTGGTGGACGAAGAACACGCTGATCAC
>Ga0315288_10000048_pt1 | contig 122185 bp, 108 predicted proteins | sample YL17G11_20_MG_FD_203454 | JGI IMG/M metagenome (GOLD analysis project Ga0315288, IMG submission 203454) | Sediment microbial communities from Yellowstone Lake, YNP, Wyoming, USA - YL17G11_20 | ecosystem: Environmental > Aquatic > Freshwater > Lake > Sediment | place: USA: Wyoming | collected... | reverse complement strand
GACTGCAATGCTTACCACTGCAACGATGATAGAGATGATCGTTGCAGTTTGGTTCCAGGAGGTCGCCCTATCGCTCTCGAGACTTTCTAGTCTGTTGAGCATCGAGGTCACCTGGGCTTCGATTGCTGTCATTCTGCCACCAACGGAAATCAAAGTGGTGAGGGCATCGCGGTTCTCGGCGATGAATGTTGCCATGTTGCCCAGAGAGGTCTTGGTTTCCGCTAGCTGAGCCTTGGCCGCGTTCAACTCAGATTTGATGGGTTCCATGACGGTTTCAAGGCGGGTGTCGAACGCGGGCTCGGCATTCACATAAGCTTGGCGCTGCAGGGAGTCAATCTTCTGTTCGAGCCTCCCCAGAGTGGTGAGTGTCCCCCCTATCTGAGTGTCTGTGCTGCTAAGGCCGGACTCGGCGATGCGGAGAATTCGGAGGTAGGTCTCCATGACGGAGGATGGTTCTTGACCCCTGGCCAGGAGCCACTCAGGGGGGAACGGTACTGCCGTTGGTCGCTGTGAGCTCGGTTTGCGATCTTTCATGGTTTCTCCATTGCCACTGCATGACTGCCACGAGCGGCGTGCAAGCGTATGCGTGGTTATTGAAAGATGAGTTGCTCCTTAAAGAATGCTTCAAAGGTGGGCCCAGTAGGATTCGAACCTACGACCAAGCGTATTCAGGCTCAATTCCAGTTGGGCTATGATTCTGCCTTGTGTAGAGGTGCCGTTGTGAACCTAGCGGATGGGACTACGCATCCGGGAACTCCGTCAACTCCTTGTGCAATTCGAAGACATTAATGCACGCCCCTCCAAAATGAGTAGTCGCATGAAATAGGTCACTATCGTGCGTGACCAGAGTGAGGCCGTTCTTGATTGCCGTCTCCGCAATGAGAGCATCCATGATATTGTTGGGTTTAGCTCTATTGAGCTTGTTGAGCATTGACCTTATGGAGTCGAAGAGATTGTCAGGGGCTGTCCATTTTGCGCGGCCCCATTGGGAGATGCCCAAACGGGCCGACTCTGTCGGGATCATTCGGTCTCCACCCAGGTTGGCTTGATCTAGTCTTGAGACATCAAGGACAAAAGACTCCGTTGGGAGTGCAGTGCCCTTTATATCGGCAAACAGTTGAAGTAGGGATTCTCTCCGTTTGTCATCCGAGGTATTGCTAAGCTCATCGGCCTGGATGTGAGTAGCGAAGAAGGTTGCCTTGCCGACGAGATCCTCGATCGGTAAGCTGCCGTCTAGTAGGGAATTGAAGATATTTGTGTCAAGCATGTACTGTTTCATTTGCATGTATGAGATCCGCGTTTGGTGATTGCAGGAAACGTATTCAGGCTTATTTCAAGTCGGGTACGATTCGGGGCTCCCTAGCAGCAACGATTGGTGAATAGGGGTTAGCGTCTCGGAATCACTGGAAAGCGAGAGTGGGGCCAGGCTCTAGCAATCACCTAGACTGCAAACAAGGAGTTGCTCATAGCCGGTGCTCTTGTTGAGGCCATATGTGGCGATAATCGCTTGGTCTTGTGCGTCTGTTAGTGGAACAGTGGTGGGGGCTTTGCTGAGATCATCCCAAAACCAGATGTAACAGAAATCCTTGTTGCCACAAAGACTCTTGGAAATACCCTGCAACGCGGCTCTGTCGGTACTCGTCTTCGAGTCAACGACGACCATGATTGTGTTGCCCCCCGTTCCCACGATCGTGAAGTCAGCAGTAGGCTGGGTTGTGCTTTGGCAGGCACTGAGCAAGATAGCCATGGTAAGACAAATGGTGACTCTGTGGCTCATGATCCCTCCGTTTTCAGTGTGGGCCGCGGACGCACCGCGCTCGTTATGGCAGAGTCTCGCACGCGTTACCATCAGCTTCCCTGTCGAGGCGGTACACATCGCCGCGCCCAATGGAGAGGCAGTACTCGTAGCAGGCCTGTGCTTTCGAGTGCGTGCCGAAGTCCGCACAATCCAAGTCGGGCCCCGAACAGGGGCAAGGGATCACTTCACCAGAGCGCGAGGCGGTTGGCAGCGCGATTAATGTGGGCGGCAGAGCCCACAAGCCGAATGATGTAGTGCTGGCGCGCGATTGCGCGGCATCGAATGTGGAATTGCATGACGTATCAGGGCGGTAACGGTATGACCGCGCCGCTCCGTCTGCCACCAGCTCATAGTTCACGAAAGTCTCCCCGACGATGACATATCGCAACAATCTGTCGTAGATGTCCGTGTCGGTAACGTCGCGAAAAAGTACTACCGTCTTGCCATCGACAAGTTCTCTGTTCTTAGCCGTGGATTCCGCCGCGTACGCCCAGCCGCTCTCGGGTGCGTCGATACCGATGTAGCGCACGGGATACTCTTTGCCGTCCTCGTACAGCCGCACGTGGATGGTGTCCCCGTCCACAACTTGCACTACTTCGCCCGTCTGCGCGGGCTTGTCGGGAATGCAAGCTGCCTCGGCGATGTTGAACGAGGCCAGTCTAATCGGGGTGGGTGTTCCAGTGCGAGCAGGAGTCGCCGTGGCGAGTGGCGAGGGCGTGGCTTGGGCTCGCAGGGTGGCAAGGTTGGCCTGGACAGCCGTTTCGAACGCAGCCGTGTCGATAGCGCGGGCGTCGATGGTAGGCACTGCGGATTCCGCTGAACGGGAAGCAAGTCGCGCGACCAGGATGCAAGGGAACACGAGCTCGCATATGGCGACGAGGATCCCGGCGCCAATCAGGACTCCGAACGGTAACTTCCCGCCTGCATTTGTATTCGGTTCCACGCCCTACTTCTTCTTCCGGCGCTTCTCACTCCACTTTCGCATTTCCTTTTCGTCCTCGAGTTGCGCCGCAGTAAGAGGTGCTTGCTCGAGAACAAACGCGTCAACGTCCAGCGTACCAAGAGCTTTCACTACCCCGATTATCACTTTGCGGAGGTGGTCAGAGACAATATCGTCTCGAAAATGCAAGATCAGTTCATTTTCTAGAGGAGTCAAGTCCTCGTTGTGGATTTCCTTGTAGTAGTAGGCAGGGATGAAATAGGCCAGAGGTTTCTTGAGGTAGTACGCCAGCAAGGTGAGACTGCCCGAACTCGCCTCGGCCTTTCCGTTTTCGATGTCTGAGAGCGTCGCCCGCCTGAGGTAGATTAGCTGCGCCAGCTTTTCTTGACTGTAACCCGACTCCTCGCGGGCTAGCCTGATCCTCTCCCCCATGAATCTCGTGAGCTTGTTGGGGCGGGCCTCGTAATCGGCAAATAGGTCGGCGATTTTTCCTAACAAGCAGCGGCCTCTTAGGCTTGACAAAGCTGTACGTTTTCCGTACAATAATGTACGAAATACGCACAGCCGCTATCGGCTCCGGATTTGGCTTGCAACTGAATGATACATGCTTCTGCGGGAGTGTACAAGACCTGCGGCCGACCGTGAATACCGTGGCCGCCCCGTTGCAGCCGCTCTCACTGGGCTTGCCGGGCCCCGTTGTCAACTGGCCGCTGAGCGAAGCGGCGCAAGCCAGGCGGCCTTGACAACGGGAGCAAGCACAGTAGGCTGCGCCCCACGGGCGGCGAAGGAGATTGGAGAACACGTGACAGAGAACATCATCACTACAAAACGCGGAGTGTATGGGCGAGTCAATGTGACATTGCCCCTGCCGATAAAACTCACCATGCTTGCCTGGGCAAAGAGATCGGGTATGAAGAAGGCTGAGTTTCTGCGAACAGCGCTCACCACGGGCTTTCTAGCGCTGTCTAATGGCATTCCAGCTGGTGAACGCGAAGAGGCGCAGGGGCGTGCGCCCGGACGTGAGGAGGACGCACGCCCCTGCGCCCTCGCCACACAGGGGCTTGTCTTAATAGTCAAAAAGATAACTTGACCAGATTGCTGAGGCGAGTGAATGCGACATCGTTACACGGTGCTTGAGAGTGCGAACGGCGGGACGAAAACTATTGACAACGTGAAGAAGCGTCTGTTTTGCATGCGTCGTCGGCTTTTCGCCTGGGCCCGTGTGGTGACTGACGCCGGATACAAGTCTGCTTATCGTGTTGCCATGGTGACGCTCACCTATGATGTGTACGGCACGCTGGTGGCTTCGGCGAATTGGGAAGCAGGGCACATGCGTCAATTCATGCACAGGCTCAAGAAGCGCATGGGGGAGAGGCTGAAAGCCTACGCCTGGGTTGCTGAGCTACAAGCGAACGGGCATATGCATTACCAGGTCTTGATCATCTTCGAGGGTCGGTTCTTGTATCCGGACAAGGCATGCATCATCGATGGCATACGTTACACGCGTCTTTGGCCTCACGGCATGACCAGGGTGGATTTCAACATCAGGACTCTCTACTACATTTGCACCTATGTGGGCAAAGAGTACCAGAAGGACTTCATGGAGTTCCCTGACGGTGCTCATGCTTGGGCCGTTTACGTGAGGGATGAGTATTGGGCCGAGAGACTCAAGTACCTGTCACTTGACGAGCTCAAGCAAAAGGTCGTGGATGAGTTCGGCTGGCTGTCTCTCAAGTCCGGTAGGTGGTCATCAAATGAGCACAAAGAGGAGGGCGACAAGCTGTACTACAGGGGGTCGGCATATTCGAAGGACTATGCAGCCATTTTGGCAGGTGAGGCGTGAACCGGACTGCTAGCAAGAAGAGTCCTACGGTGATGAAAGACTCCGTCCTGTTATTGAAAGGACGGCTCAAGGGCTTTCAGCGAATGCAGATGTATAAGCTGCTCGATATGCTCTACACGCCTCGGGAGTTGGCCGAAGAGGTCGGTTTCACACAGAGGCAGGTGTATCGGGTCTATTTACCTGCTGGTTGTCCGCACGAGAGGAATCAATGGGGCTACTTGTGGATAAACGGCAAGGCATTTCGCGAGTGGTACGAGGTCACATATCCCAGGGCTGAATTGAAAGACAACGAGGCCTTTTGCCTGACATGTAGAGGGCCTGTGCAATTGGGCAAGCGCATCAGGAAGGCAAGAGGTCAATTCGTGTACTGGCTGGCAACGTGTCCGAAGTGTGGGCGCAAGCTGGCAAAGATCATCACGAATGGCAGGGCCAAGCATGATTGATCGGGGGAATTGGAAGGCGGTAAGGGATTACTTGAAGTATCGGGGAGAGGTAGATCAGATTTCGCCAAAGTCCGTGAGGCTTGAGGAAAGTCGTCTGCGTCAGTTGCTGGAGTGGGCCGATAAGGACTCATTCTCGAAGGCTCCTGCAATTCGTCCTGCGTTTCCTCGGCATGTGGTCAAGGCCCGGCATTCTGGTCAGGGCGAAACACTATCACCAATGTATGTCAGTCACGTGATTGGCACGGCTCATGCCTTTTTCCGTTGGCTTCCACGACACAAGCGGGGCTATTCGGCAATTACGTCTGGATGGCTGGACACGCTCAAGCCGCCCAGGATGACCGTCGAGCGTGGAGAGCATGAAGCCGTGACTCTGGATGAGGTGCTGGCAATATCAAAGGCTAAGGCTGTCACGGTTGCGGAAAGGCGTATTCGGGCCTCATGCTGCTTCTGGTTTCTATCGGGCATTCGGATAGGGGCCTTCGTGACGCTTTCGCTTGAGGCTGTTGATTTGGAAAAGCTGACTGTGAAACAGTGGCCCAAGCTAGGCGTCAAGACCAAATTCGGAAAGCATGCAACGACGTTTCTGCTGCCTATTCCTGGCTTGTTGAACGTCGTTAGGGAATGGGATGCGGAGGTAAGGGGGGTCTGCGGATATACGGGCCTTTGGTTTGCCCAGGTTTCGCCGGAAACGGGGCTCATTGTGCCCCAGGCAAGAAAGGCCGGGGATCACAGGTCATCTATCGCATGCCGGGATTTGCGAAAGTGGCTCAAGAAGTGCGGTCTGCAATATCATTCGCCTCATAAGTTCAGGCATGGGCATGCGGTGTATGCTCTCAGCATGGCAAAAGACGTAGCTACTCTCAAGGCAGTCAGTCAGAATCTCATGCATGAGAATCTGGCAGTTACAGATGGGGTATACGGCGTGCTATCTGATACCGATGTGAAGCGGCAGATTGCCGCCCTGGGGGTAAATGAGGCTCAGGGTGATGATGTGCAGGAGCTCAGGCTGCTTGTTCGTCGGCTCCTGGTCAAGCTTGATAAGAGCAGTTCGCCTTAGAGACCTATCTGGGCCTGCGTCGGGGGAAAGCAGAGAAGATAACAACCAGAATCGCAAGCGGCCACAACTTGAGGGCGCTAATCAGTCCGCCCGCGAATTGCCCCGATAGGAACAGCATTCCAAGAGCATCGGGATAGAAGATCTTCATGAAGATGATCATGAAGATGCCTACTCCGATGAGGACGGCAAGCGTCACCCAAAGGTTGTGAAGCCAGTCTGCAAAGAATCTTCCCATTGATAGTCCCTCCTACTTGCCCGACATTAGCGAGCCGAATAAGCGCAGGGTGGCCCGCTGCATCGTCGACAAGGGAAGCCCATCATCCTTGGGAGGGCATGACGCCGTACCAGACCATATGTCTTCGCTCGTCTTCGGGCTCGCCGCGCTTTGTCCCATCAAGATATACACGGGTCTCATGAAAGTGACCATTGCTGCCGGCGATCACATACCAGTGATAGAGCCTTTCTTGAAAAACAATGTCACCTTCTTTGTTGCGTTGCTGGGAAATGCTCTCAGTATTTGAGGCATAGACAGTTGCATGGTCCACTGTTAGCAGCTGAGCATCCATCACCTGGGTGGTTTTGTTAGGGTGATGGATTTTCACCTTGATAGGATAGCCCTTCTCCACTGCCTGTCTCAAACGATCGACGCTTCCCTGCATCGGCTTCCCGTCTTGATCGTGTTCAAGCAACAACTCTGGGGATGGTATGTTGCGAGAGACTTCTTCTATACGTTCGGTCGTTTCACTTAGCCTTGCTTCTAGTGTGGCAAGCTTAAACACCTTGAATCTGGATAGGTTCGCGAAGAACAGTGCTATGACGAGCGCAAATACCACCAAGCCCACTCGGGCCGCGTCAGTGCCCAAGGCGGCCATTATGGCAGGCACAATTGCCAGGAGCGCAATCAGAATGATGTTCAGGATTTTCATTTCTCCTCCTGGGTGGGGGTCGTGGGCGAAGAAGCGCGCGTTTCAAACATTAGTAGCAGCTTAAAGAATGCATTAAAGGTGGGCCCAGTAGGATTCGAACCTACGACCAAGCGATTATGAGTCGCCTGCGCTAACCGCTGCGCTATGGGCCCATTCCGATGATCAGCATTCAGCTCTAAGTGAATCTGCACCTCCGCTGATAGCCGAAGGCCGAGTGCTGATCGTTTCCACTGAGCGGGAGACGGGATTCGAACCCGCGAATATCAGCTTGGAAGGCTGACGCCTTACCACTTGGCGACTCCCGCAGCCTGCCGATTCTACCCTTGCGCACAGGCAGGGTCAAGCATGCTTGACCGTCACCCTTTTGTGCATTAGAATCCTTTCGCCTTTGCTCCTGTAGCTCAGTGGATTAGAGCGTTTGGTTGCGGACCAAAAGGTCGCGTGTTCGAATCGCGCCAGGAGCGCCAGTCTCGCAGAAGCGGATCATCCGCTTCTTTTTGTGCCGCGCTTTTCCCCTGGGAGGCAAATCGCGGGACAAACTCCCAGCGACCCGGCGTCGGAAAGCCCTGTGCATCCGGTTGAAGCAGCCTCTTCCGACTTTGCGACCTTGCGCTCTCGTCATGCTCCTTCGTGCACTTTGTGTTCAGAATGGATCCATCATGCCCAAAACCTCCAAACCTCAGATTCTCCTCACGAACGATGACGGGATCCAATCCCCTGGGCTGTGGGCCGCGGCCAGCGCCCTCGCGGCCATCGGCCGAGTGACCGTCGCCGCCCCGGCAGAGCAATCCTCCGGCATGGGGCGCAGCCTGCCCAGCACCTCCAGTGGCATCATCCGCGAAGAGAAACTGCGCGTCAACGGGCAGGAATGGATCGTCTATGCGGTCAGCGGCTCGCCCGCCCAAGCCGTACAGCATGCGGTGCTGGAGATCATGCCGAAAAAGCCGGATCTTGTCGTCTCCGGCATCAACTATGGCGAGAATGTCGGCCTGGGAACTACCATCTCCGGGACCGTCGGCGCGGCCATGGAAGCCTCCTCGCTTGGCATCCGGGCCCTGGCGATCTCGCTTGAAGCGGCCCAGCAGTACCACCTCTCGTACTCCTACGAGGTGGATTTCTCTGTTGCCGCTCACTTTGCTGCCTTCTTCGGCCGGCTCCTGATGGCAAAGAAGATGCCGGAGGATGTCGATCTGCTCAAAGTTGATGTCCCCTCAGACGCCACCGCCGAAACATCCTGGCTGATCACCTGCGTCGCCCGGCAGGGCTACTATGAACCCCTCCGGCCGAATCGGACCTCCTGGAATGTGGCAGCTCGACTCGGCTACAAGGAGGCAGCCGTGCTGGATGGCGAAGACGAGGATAGTGACGTGGTCGTGCTGCGCAAGCGCCGGATGATCGCCGTCACGCCCATCAGCCTGGACATGACCTCCCGCATCAAACTCTCGGATCTCGAAAGACAGCTTCGGGCCTGACCGGTATCCCTACGGAAAACAGGGATTGCGAAGGTGAATTCCCTTCGCAATCCCTGTTTTCCGTCCTCTTCCCCCTTCCTTCTGGGAAGGGGGTAGGGGGATGGGGCGCGGCCAGCTCTCCGACCGACTACAAATGAGGATTCAACTTCGATACTAGCCTGTCTTTGGATTGATAACCGGTGAGTCGTTCCTTGATCTCCCCGCCCCTGAAGAGCATCAGCGTCGGTATGCCCATAACGCCGTACTGCATCATGATGTTCGGGTTCTGATCGGCGTCAAGCTTGACAACCTTCACCTTTCCGTCCCAGTCCTGTGCCAGCTGCTTGACGATCGGATCCACCATCCGGCAGGGTTGGCACCACACCGCGGTGAAGTCGACGAGTACGGGATCCTGCGCGTTCAGGACTTCACTCTGGAAGTCCGCCTCGGTAACGTATTTCACTTCAGCCATATTGCCTCCACGGTGCCCTTAGACGGCGCGTGCCATGCCCGTATTACCTGGTTGGATGTCATTTCCGGGAGGGCAGGGCCCGATCAGGCAATCCTGTCGCGCTCGGCAAACCCTGGCCGCCACCATGCGCCGCTGCTGCCGCAGACTCCCAAAATGGGCAGCGGTTGCGCTCAATCCCATCTTACTCCTCATTCGGAACGAGTAGGCGACATTGCCGCGGCCTCGCGTTGACCGCCCCATTTCAGCATGATAGAATGCAATCCGCTCTTGAGTGCCAGGGCGCGTAGCTCAACGGCAGAGCAGTGGCCTTTTAAGCCATTGGTTGAGAGTTCGAATCTCTCCGCGCTCACAAACAACAAGCCGCCGATTCCTGGCGGCTTCTTGTTTGGTGCTGCTGGCTATCTCGTGACGGACAGATCCCCCGTATGACTCGTATCCAGCATGCGGACGAATTCGGCCGCGATGTCGGGATCAAAATGCTTGCCGGCCTGCTCCAGGATGTATGCGCGCGCCAGCGCCCTGTCCCAGCCTGGACGATAGGGCCGGGGTGAAATTAGCGCGTCGAACGCATCAATCACCGAAAACAGCCGAGCCGACAGGGGGATCTCGGTCCCCTTCAATCCCTCCGGATACCCTGTGCCGTCCCACCTCTCATGATGATAGTGCGGGATGTCCAGGGCCGGCCCGAGGTAGTCGATCGGCCTGAGCAGCTCATACCCGTAAAGGGGATGCTGCCGGATCTCCTTCCATTCGTCCGCCGCCAGCGGACCCTGCTTCAAAAGAATGCTGTCCGGTATGGCCATCTTACCTATGTCGTGCAGCATCGCGCCGCGCCGCACCTGGATCAGGTCGGCTTCAGACAGGCCGAGCCGCCGTCCGAGCTTGACCGCCGCATACGTCACGCGCCGCGTGTGGCCCTCTGTATCCCGGTCGCGCAGGTCGAGGGCGCGCGACCAGCCCTCGATCGTGGTGTCGTAGGCCAGCCTCAATTCGAAGTTGGTCTTCTGCAGCTCCTTGAGCAACACGCCGTTCTCGAGCGCAATGGCTGCCTGGCCGGCCAGGGCCTCCAGGAAATTGAGCCATTCGGAATCCGGATCCAGCGCTCGGCGGTGGAAGACCTCCAGCACGCCCCGCACACGCCCCTTGGCAATGAGCGGTACGCCGTAGTAGCAATGGAATCCCTCCGCCAGGAACTCGGGTGACCGCAAGAAACCCGTCTTCCCCCGCCGCAGGTCGGCTACGTGCACCATCTCCCGTCTGGATGCGGCCGCACCGGCGTAGCCCTGGCCCAGGCGCAGGCTCGTGCGCCGCAGGGCCTCAGTGCGAAATCCCAGCCCGGTGGCGAATTCCAGGACGTACTCCGAGTTGAGCAGCAGAACATCGGCAGCATCCACCACCAGTTCCGCCGTCACCTGGCTCAGGATGACCGAAAGGGCCAGGTGCAGATCCAGGCTGGAGGAGATTGCCAGGTCGATCGCCCGCAGCGAAGCCATGCGCTTGAGCTGAGATTTGACCTTCTCCTCGGCCTCCTTATGGCGCGTGGCGTCGCGCACCACCACGACGATCTGGCCCGGCAACGCCCGAACCAGGCGCGCCTCGAACCAACGGATTGCTCCTGCTTGCCTGGTGGAATGCTCGAAGGAGACCGGTCCATCGCCGGCCTTCAGCTGCTCCAGCGCTGCCCGCAACTTTTCTGCGAAGTCGTGCGGCAGCACATCCTCAAGCTTTTGGCCGATCAGCGCCTCCGCGGAAGCGAAGAGCGTCGAAACGTGATCAATCCCCTTGTAATCCAGCAGGTAACCACGTTCATCCAGCGTGAAGAGCAGGTCGGGGAAGGCCTGCAGCATGGCGTTGAGTTGCGTGCTTGCGCTTGGTTTGCTGTCCAGGACCATGTGAACCCATCATCCTGTGGAGGGCGGGACGCGGGGCGCAGCGATCCCTTTTTCGCCGCGCCCCCTGTTCCGCCGCGTCATCTCACAGGCAACTTTGGATGGCGGATCAAAACCTCGCTTGTGTAGCGCTACTTTCCCAGCGTGTGCACCACTTGTTGCGCCAGGTCCGGCAGTGATTGCGCATTGATCGAAACGATCAGCGCCGAGTCCTCGGGGCTGATCGCAAAGCTCTTTCCTAGGTAGCCCTGCCTGAGGGCCTGCTCCGGATCGCTGAGCAGCATTCGGCAGAAACTGCGGCTGATGACTGCAGCCGCGAAAACACCGTCGATCCCGGTATGTGTTTGGGCCGGATTCATCGTCAACGGCAGTTGTGCAACCAGTGAATCAGATTTCAGCATTTTCACTCCGTTGTGGATTGGGCGCCCTCGGCGGACTTGCCAGAAGCCAGAACGCGCCCGCGGCCACGAACAGGTCTCCAAGGCTGAGGGCCGCCCGATACCCCGCCACATCCGCCAGCAGGAACCTGTCGGCAAGGATCTCCAATCGAGTGTCCTCTGCCCGCAAGAGAATACTCTTCTCGTCCACCCGGGTCCCGGTCACCGCAGCCTCGGGCGGACTTCCGCCCGGAAGTTGGCTGGCTGTCTCCGGGCTGATGGGCATCCACCCGCCGTTGGCCACGATTACCATTAGATTGAGCACCAGGCCGACCATGACCACTGGCATGCCTGGAATCTGCCGGTTGAGCCAGACGAAGGCAAGCAAACCAAGCAGCGAGACTGGGACGAGGGTCGCGGCCACCATCGGCGGCACCAATGCCCGCGCGGCTGGCCAATATGCGGCCGCCAGTTGCGGCGCAAAGGCCGCAGGAACCAACCACAGGTGCTTGGGCTCGGGCACCCGGTAGGGCCGCCCGTGCCAACGCGCCAAGCACCATCCCGCTAGCAGCCCTAGGAACAGGGCTACGAGCAGAATCACACGCCGACCTAGAACTTGATGCGGGTGGCGCCGCCGCCGTCTGAAGGCGCGCCGATGCCCAGGATCAGCATGGCCAGGCTTAGAATGACGATGGCCAGCTGCACGTGCTGACGGTTGACGCGATTCCCCAGAAATGCGAGCTTGCCGAGCTTTGTGTTCATTTTCGTCTCCTATCGAATTTCGGTTGCGATTGACCGAATATACGACCCCGTAGGCTCCAAAACAGGCTCCATTCTGGCCCAAACAGGTGGGGCTCTTTCCGGTCCCGCCGACGGGAAACTCGCTGAAGCGTGGCCCGCTTCTAGGTCACCAACTTTCTGAAGAGATCCTCTGTCTCCTCTGAAGGTGGCAGGCCGAACAGGCCCTGCAAGCTCTCCTCGCAGTCGCGGAAGGTGCGGATGAGGCCGGCTTTGTCCCCCAGCCGCTGATGGATCTGCATCTTGACGCGGCACACCGCCTCAGCAGTCGCCTCTTGCTTGAGCACAAGCTCGCACACTTGGAGCGCCTCGCCCAGTTGTCCTTCCTGCAAGCGCAATTCCGCCAGTTTGAGACCTGCAGATACGAACGCCCGGTGAAGCCGCTCTCGTTCAGGAGCAACCCACACGGCCCCGAGGTCCTCCAGGTACTGCCCGCTCACCTGGTCCATGGCCTTCTGATAGTAGCGCATCTTCTCCGCTGACGACGCGGCCGCCTCTGCCTTGGCACAGTACGCCTCGAAGGCCTCCACGTCGTATTCATGGTCGGAATCTGGATTCAGCTGATAGTACTCGTCCTCGTATAGGATGGTGTTTTGTCCCAGCGCCCGCCGCAGGCGGTAAAGCTCATTCTTGAAGCGCAGTCTTAGCCGGGCCGGCTCGGTCGTGTTGGGCCAAAGAACGCTGCCGGCCTGTTCTTTGGTGACCGGCTTCTTCATGGCCAGGAAGTAGAAGAACAGCTCGCGCACCGCCTGGGTCTGCCACTCGCTCGCGCCTACCAGTCTCCCGTTCACCCAGACCTGGCCTCGACCAAACGCATGGATCGTCAGCGTCGGTGCGGGAACTTCGATCGTGCGCGCCATCCGTCGCAGCTGGCGGCGGATGCCCGGCAGCTGGTCGTCCAGCCGATCTGCGCGGTCGAGCAATCCGCGCAGGGTTGGTCGGGCAAGCGGGTCGGATCGCAGTACTTCAAGCCACTCTGCGGCCTGCCTCCCGGCCACGGCCGCAGAATGAGTTGCCTGATTCGAGTCGTGGATCGCCGTGCTCAGCGCCTGGATGGCATTGGCCGACTGACCCTGCAGTCCGTACGCCGCAGCTATCCAGATACTCACCCAGGTGCATTCCATTTCGCGTCCATCCAGGACAAAACAGGCTCTGGCTTCGGTCAGTCGCCTCAGAGCTTCTCCTGCATCGCCTTCTTGAAGCGCCAGGCGCCCGAGCGCCAGTTGCAGATGGCCGTATTCATAGCTGGAGTCCTCTTTGCTGATCAGGGATGTTGCCTCGTCCAGGATGCCGCGGGCCAGCGCCGGCTCTCGCTTCAGCAGCGCCAGGTTTGCCTGCGCGATGCTCAGATAGTTGGCTAGGAAGCGGTCCGCCAGTCCAGGCGTCAGATCCTGGGCCCTGCGGTAGTTCTGTGCCGCGACTTCGAAGTCTTCGATCTCGCTGTACAGGTCCCCCATGCTGATGTAGATCAGCGCCTCCATGCGTTTGTAGCCTGACTGCTGGGCGCACAACAGGCCTTCCTCGAATGCCTGCGCGGCGTTCTCGTAGTCTCCGAGTTGGTAGTGAAGAAAACCCAGGTTGTTAAGTAGGTTTGCCTGGTAGAACAGATTGCCGCTCTGCCTCCATATTTCGAGCGCCTTTTCAAATGAAGCCTTCGCCCTGCGATACTCGCCGAGGGCGGCCTGCGCCATGGCCGTCTCCATCATGAGATGCGGTACTGTCGAGCTATCCCCGTGGTGCAGGTGGATTTCCAGCGACCTCTCCAGATCCTCTATCGCCTGCTTCGTGCGTCCCTGTCGGTACAGGCTCAGGCCGCGCAGGCGTAGCGCATCTGCATATGCAGCACGCAGGTTGTCCTCATCCTCGGTGATCTGCATTGTGCTTGCCGCGTCCTGTATCGCCTGTTCATATCGCCCAAGGAAGCGGTGGGCGTGGCCGCGTCTGATCAGCGCGACTGCCAGGGTGGGCACGTCGTTCGCGGCGCGTAGCTGGACGATGGCATCGTCCAGCAGCTGAACAGCCTCCGTGGCATGCCCTCGCATGTGGGCCACAGCTCCGCGCAACGAAAGCAGCCCCGGCCGCTCCTTCACCACCGACGGAGGCAGATCGTTCAGCCACGATTCCAGTGTCAACATCGCCGTCCGGTACAGAGCACTGCCCGCGCGCTCGATCATGTTCGCCAGTGCCTGTGAATCCCCCAGCTGACGGTACACCGGATACGCGGCTTCCCACTCTCCGCGCTCCTCCCGCACCTGAGCCAAGCGTCGCAGAAGCGGTTCGACTTCATTTGGATACTCTCTTCGGAACCGCGCCTGCAGGTAATCACGGAACAGGTGGTGATACCGGAGCCACTGCCCGTTGGAGCCCACGGGCAGGGTGAACAGGTTCTTCTGGCGGACAAAATCCAGCAGCTTCGCATGATCCCCGTGCTCCGGGTACAGCGGCGTCAGGACCGCATCGCACAAGGCGGCGTCGAACTCCTCCAGTATCGACGCGCGTAGCAGAAATGCCTGCATATCATGGGGTAGTTGATCCAGCACCTGCTGCCCCAGGTAGTCGAATACGCTCACCCCCATCACCCGCGTGGTGTGGAACGGATTCCGTCCGGAGCGCAGCGAGTCCAGATCGGCGAATTGGATGCCGGTGATCCATCCCTCGGTTGCCTCGGCAAGCCGCTGGGCGTGCTCGTTGGACAGGTCCAGCTGCTGGTTCTGGGCCAGCAGCGCCTGGATCTCTTCAGATCGGAAGGCCAGGTCCGAGAAGTCCAGACCGCCGACCTCATCGCGTGCCACCAGCAACGGCAGGTCCGGAAGCTCGGGCAGTGTTCTTGAGGAAAGGATCAGGTGCACGTTCTCGTCCATCAGCCGGGCAAAGCGAGTGACGAACGATCGGACCGGGGCTGCATCGTCCAGATAATGAAAATCGTCGAGCACCAGGACGAAGTGCTCGGCGATCTCATCGTGGATCTCGTTCACCAGAGTTACCAGCACAGCCTCAAAGCCCGACTCGAAGCTGGTCAGGCCGTTGACTACCGACCGGGCCCGGGCACCGAAGTTTGGGAAGCGCTCGGCCAGCGCGCCGATCAGGTAGCTGATAAAGCGCTGCGGATCTCGGTCCAGATCGTCCAGCGCTAGCCAGCAAAATGTCAGTTCGCTATGGTGGGCCAGGTCGATCAGCAGTGAGGTCTTGCCGTAGCCGGGCGGTGCCGCAACGATTATTAATCGTCGGTCCAGGCGCTCAGTCAGAATATCGAGCAAGCGCGACCGACTTAGCAACTCGGGGCGACGCCGCGGGAGCGTGATCTTGGTCTTGCTGATTGGTACTTCAGACACTGCCATCTGTCCGGGCCTGGCTCCCAGCCGATTCTAATGGGGATGCGCCTTGCCCAGAATTGCAGTGTGGTTACTGGCCCGGCGGTGGCTTCTCCCGAACTGCCAGCTGTGCCAGGATCTGGGCATGCAGGCCGGGGGCGCAGGCCACGATCGATTGCGGGATCGAAAGGTAGTCGGGGCCGTTTCTCACGTTCGTCACCCTGGCGCCGGCTTCCTCGGCGATCAGTCCGCCGGCTGCAATGTCCCACGGATTGAGTGAGATCTCCCAGAATCCGTCGAACCTTCCCGCGCCCACCCAGGCCGCGTCCAGGGCGGCCGATCCCAGGCGGCGGACGCCCTGCGTCATCTTGCTGAAGCGCACAAAGTTGTCAAAATTGTCCCTATCGCTGTCCCAGGCATCGTAGGGAAAGCCGGTTACCAGCAGGCTCCTCTGCAATTGCGTTGCCTCAGACACCTGGATCGCCCGCCCGTTAAGCTGCGCGCCTCGGCCGCGTTCTGCGCTGAACATCTCATCGCGCATCGGATCGTACACCGCGCCAAGCTGGACCCTGCCCCCGTTGGCATACGCGATCGAGACGGAAAAGATCGGTACATGGTGAGCGTAATTGACGGTGCCGTCCAAGGGATCCACATACCACAGGTGCGCCGTTTGGCCCTGCGTCAGCCCGCTTTCCTCGGACACGATGGTACTTCCCGGCCAGCGCCGATTGATCTCACCCAGGACGTAACTCTCCGAAGCCCGATCGACTTCGGTCACCAGGTCGATCACGCCTTTGTACGTAATGGTATGCCGCTGCTCAAAACTGTCGCGCACGATCGCGCCGGCCTGGCGCGCCAACTGCTCGAGCTCACTCAGCTTCGGCTGCATCATATTCCCGCGTCGCTTTCCTGCAGGCCGCTCATTCACCCTCCCAGATGCGCTTTCCGAGGGCTGAAAGCACGAATTCCACCGCCAGGGAAGCCGTCTGGTTTTGCACATCCAGGATGGGGTTGACCTCCACGATGTCCATGCCGATCAGCCTTCCGGTCTCGCCGATCAGCTCGCAGACCAAGTGCCCTTCGCGCTGCGTCAGACCCGCCGCCACCGGAGTTCCAACGCCGGGGGCGTGCCTTGGGTCAAGGGCATCCATGTCGAACGACAGGTACAGCCCATCCACGTCCTGTGAGACGCGCGCCATGGCCTTTTCCACAGCCGCCGTCATGCCAAGTCGGTCGATCTGCTCCATGCCCATCACCATGACGCCGGCCTCGTGCAGGTTGGCTTTTTCACCGGGATCCAGATCCCGCGCGCCGATCACCGCCACGCGGCGTGGGTCCACCGCTACGGGCTCTTCTTCCCACAGGCGCGTAAGCCGCGTGTCGCCCAGGCCGCACAGAGCGCTGAGCGGCATGCCGTGGATGTTGCCGGAGGGTGTGGTCTTGTCGGTGTTGAAGTCCGCATGCGCGTCGACCCACAGCAGGCCCACTTTCCTGGCTCTGGCCGCGCCTCGTATGGAACCCAGCGAAAGGCTGTGGTCGCCGCCCAGCACCAGCGGGAACCGCCCGGCCGCCACCGATGTGGCCACCGCGCCCGCAGTGCGGCGCGCCATCGGCACAATGCAGTCTATGTACTTGAGAGTGGGCTCTTCGACCGTGCACATCTCCGCGATCGCGACCTCGATATTGCCCTTGTCGTCCACGCCGTGGCCCAGGATCTCCAGTTTCTGGCGCAAGTGGGCGTAGCGTATCGCGCTCGGGCCCATGTCCACGCCGCGCCGATCCGCGCCTAGATCAACGGGCACGCCGATGATATCGATCTGCATTCGTTCTCCTGACAGAATGAATCCGGCCCGTTGCATCAAAGCGGGCTTCCGCTTCCCGAAATCCAACCGGGATGGGGATTCGCCCCGTCCCGGTTTGAAGCGCCTGGCTTCTCCCCTAGATCAAGCCCAGCAGCCGCAGGATATACAGCACAACCACCACTAAGAAGATCACAGCGCAGCCTCTGAGCAGCACGTGCAGCAGGCGGCCGAAGAATCGCAGCATGGCCATGACGAGTACGACCACCGCCACACCGATCAGCAGCCAACCCAGCACGCTGATATCGAAGGAGGAAAGATCAATCGGCATGCACGAGTTCCTTTCCCTCAGGCCCCTCATGATAGCCGGTGTCAACGGAATATACCCTGCCGCGCTTGACCACCTGCCGCACGAGATTCGTCCCAAACCGGTAGCCCAGGTGCCGGTATTCCGGCGCCTCCAGGATCAGCAGGTCGGCCTGCTTGCCCTCCTCCAGCGAGCCGATGCTTTCATCCCGGCGGATGGCGTGTGCCGCGTTGATGGTCGCGGCAGCGATCGCCTGCGCCGGCGTCAAACCTAGGAAACGGCAGGCCAACGCAATGGTGAACTGCATCGATTCGTTCCATGCCGTCCCGGGATTGCAGTCCGTGGCCAGGGCCAGCAGGCCGTCGGCTTCGAGGATCTTCCTTGCCGGCGTGTACTCCCGCTCCGCCAGACCGAAGGGCGTGCACGGAAGCGATACGGCAACGGTATCCGATCCACCCAGGGCCGCGATGTCGGCGTCAGATGTCCTTACCAGGTGATCCGCCGAGGCGGCTCCCAGCTCCACGGCCAGCGAGGCACCGCCAAGATTGTCGAACTCGTCGGCATGGATCTTGAGCGGAAAGCCCAGCTCCCGCGCCCGCCTCAGGATCTGGCGCGACTGCTCGAGCGTGAACGCCTTGTTCTCACAGAAGACGTCCACAAACGGCAGCGGCCGCACGCCCGCGTGGTCTTCCCACCAGTGTCTCGCGGCGGGCAGCATCGATTCGCACATCAGGTCGGTGTATCCCTGCGGATCGTCCTTGAACTCCGGCGCGACCGCGTGCGCACCCAGAAACGTGATCGCGATGTCGATCGGCGAGGCTTCGTCCAACGCGAGCAGCGCCTCCAGTAGTCTAAGTTCGGACGCTGTCTCGAGCCCATAGCCGGTTTTCGCCTCGACCGTCGTTGTGCCGTGCGCGAACATTCGCTCCAGCCGCGCTCGCGTCTGCTCCACAAGCTCGGTGGCGGAGGCATTGCGTGTGCTCCGTACAGTGGACAGGATGCCTCCGCCGGCGGCCAGGATGTCCAGGTATTTCGCGCCTTCGAGGCGCATCTCGAATTCTCGGGCTCGATCTCCCGCCCAGATCACATGCGTGTGCGCGTCGACGAAGCCCGGAAGCACCACGCAGCCACTGGCATCAAGCGCTGGCTCATCCCCGTAGGCGCCTTGCAGCGCATCAGTCGTGCCCACGGCTGCGATCTGGCCATCGCGAACCAGGACCGCTCCGCCCTCTATGATGCCAAGCGTGCCCAGGGTACGGCCGCGCTGCGGACCGCCCGCAAGCGTCAACAGTTCAGTTGCTGAATGAATGAGCATGGCAGTTCATTTCCGTGCCGTCGCCCACATGTTCAGCATCAGCTCGAAGTAGCCGAACCTGACCTTGTTCATTTCAAAGCCGGCTTGCCCGAAGTGCCAGCCGATCAACGGCAGGGTGTACGCGAAAGCATGTTCGTGGATCTCCGTCGCGCTGACAAGGTTCAGATGCGCCATGACGTGCAGCAATCCGTCTGACCAGGCCGCCGGCGTTGACAGGACCACAATTCCCCCAGGCCTGAGAACTCGGTGGCATTCCTTGAACAGCGCAGCCATGCTTTGCGGGTCCAGGTGTTCCACCACAGCCAGGAGGCTAACGACGTCGAAGTACGCGCCCCCAAAGGGCAGACGCGGCTCCTGGTTGAGATTCAGCTCGAAGAACTCGATCTGGTTGCGTTCGGCGGTTTCCTTGGGCATTGGCAGCTGATCGACGGCAAATTTCTGCTTGAAGGCTGTGTGCGCCAGGAAGTATGGATAGGACCCGCATCCGATATCGAGGATCCGGCCGTCTCGCAGCTCTGGCGGAATCAACTGATTGGCTCGCTGTGTGCGCAGCCGCGCCAGCAGGGGCTCAAGAAGCCCCTTTCCCCGCGTGTATGTTGTCGAATTCCCGGTCATGGACATGATTCTGCGTGCTGTGTTTCTTTTTTCGATTATATCAGCCGGTCTACGCGGCTCGCCGCAACCATGCCAGCACTCGTGGCAGCAGGCTGAGCTTCTGCTGCATTTCCGCCAGCGCCAGCAGCGCCAGGACGTTGAAGAATATGGCCAGGATCGTTACTGCCCCGAAGCCAAGCCTGGCGTACACGACCGTGGACAGCAGCGCGCCGGCTGAGCGCCCAATGCCGAATCCGATGGAGTTGAGTGCGATGGTTGTCGCCCGCGCTGCCGGCACAACCTCTGTCATCATGGGCAGTTGGCTGACTAGAAGGTATTCGAAGGAGATGTAGAACAGGAATAGGCCGGCCAAGGCGCCCGGCGGCGTCCGCCCGATCCACGGCAGCAAGGCCGCCGCCAGGATGTTCGCCGCCAGACCCACTGCCACGGCCCGCGGCTTGCCGATCCTGTCGGTCACCGTGGCAACCAGTCCCTCGCCCCCCAATTCCGCCAGTCCGATCACAGCGGATGCCCCGGCCAGGGCCGCGATCTGCAGCCCAAATGAATCGGCTAGCCAGACTCCAAAGACCAGATTGACCACCTCGTTGGCCGCGCTTGCCCAGAGTGCAATCGAGACGCCAGCCAGTGCCGGCATCGAGTTCAGCACCGTCCGCATGCTCGACAGTACCGGCACGGAGGTTGCGATCCCTCCGTCTTGCGGTATCAGCCGCCATATCACTGCCAGCATGCCCAGACCCAGGATCGCCAGTACCGGGAAGGGCGCCTGCCAGCCAAACCTCGCGATCAGGAACCCCATCGCCGGCACGCCGCCAATGAAGGCCGCGGACCATGCCATCTCGCTGATCGCAACCGCGGTGCCGCGCCGTTCGTAGGAAACGCGATCGCCAAAATACGCAAGCACCGCCGGGTCGAATAGGTTCTTGCTCAGGATTGCGAGGATCAACGCCGCCGCGAAAGTTATGACACCCGGCCAGATCGCTACCAGCGCGGTGCCGAGGCTGAAAAGCCCGGCGCCGAGGAGCATCCCGAGCCTGCGTCCGCGGACATCGGCGATCGGGGCCAGGAGCGGGCCGAAAATTCCCACAATGTTCCGTCCGGTCAGCGCGAACGATACGGAGATCACATCCACGCCCAGGCCGCGCGCGAACACCGACAGGAAAGGATAGACCATCCTGTGCATCGTGTTCAGGATGGTCCGCAGCAGGGAAATCACGATCAGTTGAGATCTAGTGCTCATGCTTGGCAGCATTGCCCGGAGACCGGGCGCGGATCCTGGGCGCGGGCCCCCTGCAATGCCGCCGGATTCTAACAGTCTCCGGCTGTCCTTCAGCCCGGGCCTTTACCAAAACCATACAATCTCTTAATGCTGTTCTTCGCTTCCTGCTGTACCATTCTGGAGGTCGAAAAAAGGAGTCATTGAATGAGCAGAACGTGGAAATGGATATTGGGGATCCTGGCCGGGCTGATTGTCGTCGGTCTTGTTGGGGGTGCCGTCTTCATGTGGAGCAATCACACGGCCTGGTGGGGGCAGCGCGCGGTCACATTCGCCGCGCCCAACCTTCCCGGCTGGCAGGAGAGGTCGGTCATGCCCCATGGCTACGATGGCTACCGACGCTACCACATGGATGATTGGGCAGGGCACATGCCGATGATGGGCGGCGGCCTTCCTGGACCGTATGCGTTCAGCCCGTTCGGGATGGGATGTATGATCGTAGTCGGCCTCATTCGGCTGGCCATTCCCCTGGGCGTGCTCGCACTGGTGGCCTACCTCTTCTATCAGATGGGGAAGCGTGCCGGTTCTGCCTCGGTCAGAGCGGCACCATCCATGCCCGACGTTGATGCGCTGCCGCGGCGAAGGGTCGCCAGGCGCTAGGCGACGAGCACAGCGTGCGCGAGCGAGTCGTTCACAGCCGGCCCATGGCCGGCTGTTGATTTTGGGTCCCGGCGACGCCTCCTCGACCCTCCTCCTCAGGGCGGATTTTCTGGAAACAAGACCTCGCTGGCGGCGCAGTTCCGCACGACTATATCCGAGCCACGGCAATCTCCCTCCTCTGTCGCCGCTACTAGTTCAGCGCTTCAGCGCTCGGTAATCTAGGCGGTGCGGGCTGATATTCGGGATCTGTCGTTGCGAGGAGCGAAGCGACGAAGCAATCTCCTCGCCTCCTATCGCTTCAGCGCTCGGTATTTTATGCGGTGCGGGCTGATATCCTTCCCCAGCTTCTCCCGCATGTAGGCCTCGTAGTCCGACCAATTCCCCAGGAACAGCCGCGCCTGGGAATCGCCCTCGAAGGCTAGGATATGCGTGCAGATGCGGTCCAGGAACCAGCGGTCGTGGCTGACCACGACCGCGGTGCCGGCGAATTGCTCCAGGGCCTCCTCCAGCGCCCGCAGCGTGTTGACGTCCAGGTCGTTGGTCGGCTCGTCGAGCAGCAGCACATTGGCCCCTTCTTTGAGCGTCTTGGCAAGGTGCACGCGGTTCCGCTCGCCCCCCGACAGCGCGCCGACGTTCTTCTGTTGGTCCGTTCCGGCAAAGTTGAACGAGGAGCAGTAGGCGCGCGAGTTCATCCTCCGCGAGCCGAGCGTGACCTCATCCTGTCCGCCGCTGATCTCTTCCCACACGCTCTTCCCGCCGTCGAGCGGCCGCAGCTGATCCGCATACGCGAGCTTGACGGTCTCACCCGTCCGGATCGTGCCGCTTGCGGGTTTTTCCTTGCCGGTGATCATCCTCAGCAGCGTGGTCTTACCTGCCCCGTTTGGGCCGATCACACCGATGATCGCGCCCGGCGGGATCTTGGCTGAAAACGCCTCCAGCAGTAGTCGGTCGTCATAGCCTTTCGTGACCTTGTCGAACTCGAATACGATGTCTCCCAGCCTGGGCCCCGGCGGGACATAGATCTCCAGGTCCTCGCGCCGCTTCTCCGACTCCTGGCTCAGCAGCTTTTCATATGCCGTGACGCGCGCCTGCCCCTTGGCCTGACGCGCTTTGGGTGACATGCTGATCCATTCCAGCTCGCGCTCCAGGGTCTTCTGCCGTTTACTCTCGGACTTCTCTTCCTGCGCCAGGCGCTCTTTCTTCTGGGCCAACCATGAGGAGTAATTGCCCTTCCACGGGATGCCGTATCCGCGGTCCAACTCCAATATCCAGCCGGCGACGTTATCGAGGAAGTAGCGGTCATGCGTGACGGCGATCACCGTGCCCTTGTACTCGCGCAGGTGATGCTCCAGCCAGGCCACCGACTCGGCGTCCAGGTGATTCGTGGGCTCGTCCAGCAGCAGGATATCGGGCTCCGTCAGCAGTAGGCGGGTCAGGGCCACGCGCCGCCGCTCGCCGCCGGAGAGCACCTTGATGAGCGTGTCCGCGGGCGGGCAGCGCAGCGCATCCATTGCCAGCTCGAGGTGGCTGTCCAGGTTCCAGGCATCGTGCTTGTCGAGCTGCTCCTGCAGCTTGGCCTGCTCTGCCACTAGCGCGTCGAAGTCCGCCTCGGGCTCGCCGAACTTGGCGTTGACCTCGTCGTAGCGCTTCAGCATATCCACGATCGGCTGCACGGCCTCGCGCACCACCTCGATCACCGTCTTGCTCTCATCCAGCTGCGGCTCCTGCTCGAGCAGCCCCGTGCTGTAACCCTTCGACATGGCGATCTCGCCGACGTAGTCCTTGTCCACGCCGGCCATGATGTGCAGCAGCGTCGACTTGCCGGCGCCGTTCAGACCCAGCACGCCGATCTTCGCCCCGTAGTAGAAACCGAGCGAAATATCCCGCAGTACCTGCTTGTTCGGCGGATGGATGCGCCCCACCCGCATCATCGAGTAGATCACCTGGCCATCAGTCGTCATGCCAAGGATTCTACTTTATGCCGCTCCCCTCCCTGAATTCCGTGCACTTTGGCATTCGGGGAGGGGTGGGGGTGGGGCAAAACGCGCCGAGGATGGAACAATGGTGTCTCCGAAGGGGCTCGGCGGCAGGGGCGCCAACGCGCAGGAGTCGCGTCGCGAATACTCTGCACATACTTGGGGCGCATAATGCGAACATGACCACCGGACGCCGCATCGACACCGTCCTTTCGCTTCTCCGTGACTTGCTCCCTTCGCTCGCGGAGGGTTACGGCGTTGAGAACCTTGAGGTTTGCGGCTCTTATGTGCGGGATGAGCAGGGGACTGACAGCGACCTCGATGTGCTGGTCACATACCGGGAAGTTCCGACACTGCTCGGTTTCATCGCCCTGGAAAACTACCTAACCGACCTGCTGGGCGTGAATGTTGATCTGGTGATGAAGGATTCGCTCAAGCCCCGCATTGGACGATACATCTTGAAACAGGCGATTCCCGTATGAAGCGGGAATACGATGATTACCTGCGGGACATGCTTGAGAACGCCGAAAAGGCGCTTTCTTTTGTTGAGGGCTAGGGCTTTGAGGCGTTTCGCAAGGACGACAAAGCTCAGTACGCGGCGATTCGGGCGCTCGAGATCATCGGCGAGGCCGCACGCAAGATTCCCGCGTGCGTGCGCGCGGCCAACCCCGGGTTGCGATGGCGCGAAATCGCCGGAATGCGAAATAAGCTGATGCACGAGTACTTCGGCGTGAATGCCAAGGTTGTCTGGTGCACCCTGCCAGAGGATCTGCCCGGGCTCATTCCGCTACTGCGCAACATGCTTGAAGGACAAGGGAGTTCGGCGTTCCTCTTCGTTACCCCCGCCCGCAGCATCCACTCGTCAATGACGCCAATCGGTTGGCCCGCGATCCTTCCGGTGCCCCTCCCAGCCATCCTTTGTTCCCGAAGTCTTCAATGGCATACCACGTGATGGATTGTCACAAGTAGAGGCCTGTAACGGCTTGAATGAAGCTCGTGTCCTGACCAAGTTCTAGAGGAAGACGTCCAACCGCGACAGACCACGCAGCGCCCTGGGACATCGTCCCGCCCCACCACAAGCCTGGCTCTTGCCCTCGATTCCGCGGTGTGGACCAACTGATCCACAGGTACAATCTATTGTCGCGACCAGGAGAAGATCCGCCTCAGTAGTTGACAGAACACTTGACAGACGTTGTTTCTGACTCGCGGAGTGAAGCCCATATGACTGATCTACTTTACCGATTACGCTCCCTGCCACAAAAGATCAGAGTGGGAGTGATTGGGGTGGGTAATATTGGCAGGGGGATTGTCTACCAGGCCGGCACCACGCCCGGAATGGAGTGCGTTGCGATTGCTGACATTCTTCTGGAACGCGCAACTGCTTGGGCTGCTCGTCTCGGGCGTGAGTATGTGGTGGTGGAGAGCTTGGCGGATATGCACGCCGCGATCCGCGGGGGTAAGTTGGCCATATGCAGCCATGGTATCCTCGTAGCTCAGTCCGAGCTGGTGGACGTGTTGGTCGATTCCAGCAACTCAATCCCCGGCGGGGCGCAATTTGCCCTGGCTGCCATCAAGCATCACAAGCACGTGGTAATGATGAATACCGAGGCAGACCTGATATTTGGTCCCTATCTGCTGACGCAGGCCAGGCAGGAAGGTGTGGTTTATACCAGCGCGGATGGCGACCAACACACGGTCCTCAAGCGCCTCATTGATGAAGTCGAGTTCTGGGGCTTTCAAACGGTGCTGGCCGGCAATATGAAGGGTTATCTGGACCGCTACAGCAACCCGACCACCATCGTTCCCGAGGCCGAAAAGCGCTTCCTGGACCACAAAATGTGCGCCTCATACACCGACGGCACCAAGCTGTGTATCGAGATGGCTTTGACTGCCAATTCCATCGGAGGTCGGACAGTGATCCCCGGCATGCTTGGCCCGCGAGTCAAGGATGTCTATGAGGTCTTTCAGCATTTTGACTTTCGCACGCTATGGAACGGGAAGACTCCGCTGGTGGACTACGTGCTTGGGGCAACACCGCCGGGTGGCGTCTTTGTGGTGGGTTTCAATGATCATCCACACCAGATGGAAACACTCAGCTGGTATCCCTGTCGACTTGGACCGGGACCGTTCTATGTTTTTCATCGCCCCTACCACCTGGGCCATATCGAGGTAATGGCCGGCATCGCGGAAGCCTTTCTGGATGGCCGGGCGGTTATGCAGCCAAGCTGCGGATTTGTGACTAATGTCTACGCCTACGCCAAGAAGGACCTGCGTCAGGGAGATCCTCTGGATGGAGCTGGCGGTTACGCAGCCTACGGATTGATCGAGAACTGCGCGGATAACCAGCTTCGTCCCGGGCTGCCTATCTGCCTGGCGGAAGATGTGACCTTGCGCCGCGCCATCCGGAAGGATGAGAAGATCCTTCTCGATGACGTAGCCCACCAGCCGTCCGATCCCAGGTTTGAGACCTTCCGGCTGGCATTGCAGTGTTGAACTTTCAGGGCACGAAACTGATGCAACCCGGACCAGCCTCTCCCGCACCGATTCACTGACAGTCCGTACAAAGAAGGTTTCCCCGAAGCGGGCCGCACTTGCTGCCCTTGCTACCAGAGATGTTCAGGGGAACGGTTGCAGGCCTGACCTCCCACCCTACTGTAGAATGGGTCGTTGCATGGAAAGAGCTGGAAAGAGCAGGATTTGAAGTGAGCAAAGTCTCCATCTATCTGTCATCCTACAATCATGCGAACTATGTCCGTGAGGCCATTGAGAGCGTCCTGAATCAGACTCTCAGGGAATTTGAGCTTTTCATCGTCGATGACGCTTCGACGGATGCGTCCTGGTCCATCATCCAGAGTTTCACTGATCCGCGCCTGCGCGCTTCCAGAAACACCACCAACCGGAACGACAAGCAGGAACTTAACAGAGTGATCCGGGAGTTGGCGAGCGGGGAATACATAGCCATTCACCACTCCGATAATGTGTGGGAGTGCGAGAAGCTGAGGCGGCAGGTTGACTTCCTGGATGCGCATCCCGATATCGGCGCAGTATTCACAAACGCCCAGATTATTGGGGAAGATGGCGAGCCGTTCAAGGACGAATCGCACTCCTATTACCGGATCTTCGATCAGCCCAACCGGAGCCGATTTGATTGGCTGCGTTTCTTCTGGGACGGGGTGAACGCCTTGTGCCACCCCAGCATACTGATCCGGAAGAAGTGCTACGACGAGTGTGGTCTATATCGGAACGGGCTTGCACAAATCGCCGACTTGGATATGTGGGTGCGTTTGTGCCTGAAATATGAGATACACGTCATCCCGGAGAAGCTGCTCCGCTTCCGGATTCGATCCGATGAAGGGCAGAGCAGCGGCAATCGTCCGGAAACACGAATTAGGGCGCAATTCGAGTTCCTTCAAGTGTTGGAGCACTACCTGAAAATACCCACCTATCAGGATTTGGTGAGGGTATTTCCAGCGGCTCAGAAATACCATCTTGCAGAGGGCAGCGATGTTGGCTATGTGCTGGGCAGAATTGCACTCGAAACGCCGGGGCGCAACCCTGTTCATCACTTATTTGGCCTTGAGTTGTTATTCGAGGCCCTCAACGATGTTGACAGGGCGAGAAGGATTGACGAGCTTTACGGATTTGTCCACAAGGATCTCGTTGCGCTCACGGCCAAATATGATGTGTTTGCCACCGAGGTAAGGGAGATCACGCGAAAGCTCGCGCTGGTCTTGGACCGAATTCGCGCTGCCCTTGTCCCGCCGAACAGCTTCGGTCACCGGAGACTGAGAAGACTCTATAAGTCCATTGTGTTTCCGGTGGACATCGTCAAACGGGACCGAAGCAGCAAGGACGATCTGTAGTCCGTCAGACAAGCCTGTTTGTTCGACAAGACCTCTTGCATTGCGAACAATCCATCCGTCGCGCCTGCTCCGATGTACAATCAGCCCATCCATCGGGAGGCCTCATGAAACGCATCGCACTTGTGCTCGTCCTGCTCGCCGCCTTCGTCTTCCCCGGCGCCGTCTACGCACAAGACGGCATCATCTACGGTGATGGCATCCCCGCCGGGGTGACCGTCAATCACGACGTGCTGCTCATAGGCAGCGACGTGTTCATCGACGGCGTTGTCAACGGCAATGCCTTTGTCCTGGCTAATCAGGTGGCGCTCAACGGCACGGTCAATGGCAGCCTCATCATGCTGGCTCAGAACGCGGCCGTCGGCGGCGAAGTGACCGGCGCGGTCTACGCCGCAGCCCTGACACTCGACCTCCCCGATACGGCCTCCATCAATCGTGACCTGTACGCCCTGACCGTCAGCCTGACCAGCAAGCCGGCCTCGGCGATTGAACGCCACCTCTTTGCTCTGGGCCTGGATGCCGGTCTGAATGGCCGGATCGGCGGCGACCTGCATACCGCCATCGGCCCGATCCAGCTTTATAACGGCGTCGTGCGCCTGCTGGGCTTCGATGAGCTGACCCTGGAACTACACTTCGATACTCCCTCTGCACCGCCCTCGCCGCAATCAAGCACGGGGCCGGTTGCCGCCCCCAAGGTCCATCTGCGATTCAAGTTCAAGGGTCCGCTGCCCGCATTCGATTGCTCTGCCTGGGGCATCGAGGTCCTGCGCAACTGGGGTGTGCTCTTCGCCCTTGGGCTGCTCGTGATGTGGCGTGCCCGCCCATCGCTGGAGGCCTCCGGCGTTCCCCTGCGCGCGCGTCCCTGGCGCACACTGGGCATCGGCCTGCTTGTCTTGGTGATCTCGCTAAACCTGTTCGTCGTCGCTCTGCTGTCGGTGGCCATTGTCTTCGCCATCGGGCTGGGACTGAACGCCGTTGGCCTCTGGCCCATCTCGATTGCCTTTTGGGTCATCGCCTATGCCCACATCGCGGTCGCGCTCACTCTACTGTGCCTGTTCATCATATACGGCAGCAAGATCCTGGTTGCCTATCACCTGCTCTCGTGGCTTGTCAGCAAGCTGCGGCTGCAGCAGACCTGGTGGCTGGCCATGCTTGCGCTTCTGGTGGGCACGCTGATCTACGCGCTCCTGCGCTCGGTTCCGTATGTGGGCTGGGTCGTTGGCCTGCTCGTGATTGCCCTCGGCATGGGCTCGGCATGGCTTGCCTACCGTGAAGCCCCTCGCGGGGCGCACGTCCAGGCCCTGGCTGAACTCCCCAAGCCTGGTCCGCGGCTCTCTCGCAAGGCCACGGGCTAACCTCGTGCCCGTCGGCCCGAGGAGTTGTAGGGGCGACCCTTGTGCTCGCCCGGTCACTAGGGCCAGGGAGTTCCTCGAGAAAACGTGGCAATCAGAACGGCCGCGTAAGCGGCCGTTCTGATTGCCTTCTGCCACTCCCCTCTCCAAATTCCGTGTTCTCCGGCATTTGGGGAGGGGTAGGGGGTGGGGCCCTTAGTGTTGAAGCTCCAACCCAACTACCTCACCCTCGCCGGCTGCCGATACAGCCTCAGCACTTCCCACCCCGCCAACCTGTGATTCGCCTCATCATACACGCGCCACTTGAGGCACTGCAGGCTCGAGATCACGGTCAGCGGCTGGATGTGGAACAGCGCGTTTTCGCGATACGCGCGTGCCAGCTTGTAGGACGGGATCTTGGCGCCCAGGTGATGGATATGGTGGAAGCCGATGTTGCCGCTGAACCATTGCAGCACGCGCGGCAGCTTGTAGAAGGAGCTCCCATCCAGGCTGGCCTTGACGTAGTTCCACTGGGGGTGGCGCTCCCAGTACACCCCCTGGAATTGGTGCTGCACGTAGAAGAGCCAGATGCCCGCGATGCTGGCAATGTACATGGTCAGCAGCTGCACGATCACGTAGGCACGCCAACCGAAGGTCAATCCCATGGCTGTCACGATGCCCATCAGCGCCAGGTTCGTCCACCACACGCTGGCGATCTCGCGTTTGCCCGTAGCAGGCGGGATGCGTTCCACCAGCAGGAACATCAGCGGCGCCCCGATCAGGAACATGGCGAACGGATTGCGCATTACCCGGTAGCCGACCTTTACATACCAGGGCGCTGCGAGATACTCCTGTACCGTCATCGTGTACACATCCCCCACGCCTCGGCGATCCAGGTCACCGGCGGTCGCGTGGTGGATGGCATGGGCATGCTTCCAGCGCTGGTACGGCGTGAACACCAACAGCCCGGTGAAGATGCCCAGCCAGTCATTGGCCTTCTGCGACTTGAAGAACGATCCGTGCCCGCAGTCGTGGAAGATGATGAAACCCCGCACCAGGAATCCCGCCGCCAGGACGCACAGCGGCAGCGTCAGCCACAGCGAGATCTCCACGCTGCGCAGCGCCAGGTAGAACAGCGTGAAGTAGGGGAGCAGCGAATTCGCCGTCGCCCACACCGCGCCTCTCAGGTCCGGCTTGGCGTACGCCGCCACGATCTTCTTCCACTCAACGTTTCCCGCTGCCAATTCAGCCATAGGAACTCTCTTCCGCCCCTCCATTGTACAACCGCCGTGCCATTGTTTGTTTTGGCCGGTTAGAATCGGTCTGTACTATGGAGGGTGAGCCATGGCGCGCATTAACTGGACTCGGGAAGAACTGATTCTGGCCTTCAATCTCTACTGCAAGATACCGTTCGGCACGATCCATAACCGAAATCCGCAGATTGTTTCGCTCGCCAAGATCCTTCATCGCTCGCCTTCCGCTGTGTCATGGAAACTGGCGAATCTGGCGCGCCTGGATCCCTCGCTGCAGGATCGGAACATCGCCGGCGCTTCCCACGGCAGCCAACTGGACATTGCCGTCTGGAACGAGTTCACAAGCGATTGGCCACGCCTTGCCTATGAGAGTGAGCGACTGCTTGCTAAGTGGCAGCGGCGTAGGGTGGAGGACGTCTCAGATATTGACGCTCAGGGTTTGCCAAGGGCCGGCAAGGAACGGCAAGCATGGGTGAAGCAGCGCGTCAATCAGAGCTTCTTTCGAAGAACAGTCCTGGCTTCCTACAATGGCCGCTGCTGCATCACGGGGCTCGGTGTTCCGGAACTTCTTGTTGCCAGCCACATTGTCCCTTGGCCCCAGGACGAGGCCAATCGCGTGAATCCCCGCAATGGCCTGTGCTTGAACGCCCTGCATGATCGTGCTTTCGACTCTGGGCTCATGACGGTCACGCCGGAGTTCCGCGTGAAGATCTCTGCAGCTGTCGTCGAGGCCGTGAACGATGTGGGTGCAAGGGCGCTTCTGGCGCTGTTCAATGGCCGCCGCATGACGCTCCCAGGGAGATTCCTTCCGGATCTCGACTTCATCCAATACCCTAACCGCCACGTCTTTGTCGGGCGTTGACGGACTTGACCCAGCCGCCTTGACAGCCTGAGGGCTGCCCTACCCTCTTGACAAGGGAATGATATCCATGACAAACGCGGTTGAAAGTAGAATGGGAGCGTGCCGATATTGCTTCAAATCCTTCTTGCTGTCTTTGGACCAGAATTGGGCGGCTCTATAATGGCTTGGTTGGGAGGCCCAAAGCTGGTAGTCGGCGAACCGTCTATTGAAAACATACCGGCACTCTTGCCGAATCTGGAGATCAAACCGCACTTTAGCGGCATACCCTCTGGCGGAACCATCTCCTACGACCACCTGTATTCACCGAGTCGGCAAAGCACCATAATTCCATCTGGTCACTATTTGAATAGGCACTATATTCACGTTCCCATTCATAACCAACAGAAATCCCGGCTCCCAATTAGTACCGCCAGGGACGTGTATGCCAAACTTCGTTTCTTCCACTTGGATGGAACTCAACTTGGCAGGGGTGCAATATTTGATGGCAGATGGTCAACATCAGATCAGCCATCAGGACATCAAAACGCGGAGAAGCTTAGGTTCAAAGACATTCTGGCGGGCGACAGCCAGGCGCTTGATATCGCCGCGCAAGCAAGTAGGGGAGGGGTCTGGTATGCCTGGAACAACAACAACTATCCGGACTACAAATATCTCCCAAATGCGCTTGCGGAGGAAGGATTCGGATTCCTCCTGGAACTAAGCGGGAAAAATTGTGCTGTTGCCCCCGTTTGCTATAGGTTCGTTTCTGGTAAGTCCCAATTTGAGCGTGTGCGACAGGTAAAACAAACAAGAAACCCGGCCTAATCGCCGGGCTTTTGCTTTCGAAGGGGCCTCTTCTATGGGGCAGGAGGCTTGCCTTTCAACAAGGCTGCAAGGGCCCGCTTGAAGTGAAGATGCAGTAGAAAAGCCGGCTTTTGTTCGTGCCTTTCTGATCCAGCTTATGCCAAAGCGCGGCGTCTTTGGCAGGCAGAATCAGCTGCTCGCCAGCCTTGACAACTCAGAACAAATGTTCTATCATGCCGCCTGCCTCACACAGGCGCCCTCTTTGAGGCCTTGGTGTCCTTCGTGTTTGCCTGGCCGACTCGCACACCCGCATGCCTACCTTCAATGGCCCCCTCTGTCGCATTCGTTCCTCTTCGTTTCGCCCAGCCGGGTACGTGCCCGCAGCACCCCAGATCCACCCCATTACCCGTACCACCACGATGAGCAAAAAGCTTCCATTGCATGCATTGATTCCACGCCTCGCATACGTTCGCATGTCCAGTCAACCTCTTCCCGTAGATCCCAGAATCGTTCCTCATTGTTTCGCGGGAGGTCGCATCGCGCGACCATCCCGCACCCCGAAGCCACGGGGCTCGGGGTCGCGTTGCATCGCATCGCGCGACCATCCCGCACCCCGAAGCCACGGGGCTCGGAGTCTGAGAGCATCCATCGCGCGTGTGGGCGGCCCTGGGAAGGAAGAATTGAACCTCAACTGAAGTTTTTCGGGCGGGCGAGCCTTCCCGGGATGTGCCTCGAGCCACCAAAGTGGTTCGTGCTCTTCCAATCATCTCGCACCCCGACGCCTTCGTACATTAACAACTGAATACTGACAAAACATCACGGCCCCCAAGCTGCGCTCGGAGGCCGTGCCACTGCACAATCATCAATCCACAATCATCAATCCGAAATCGCCTCCGCCACTATCTCCGCCACGTCCTTGACCGCCACTCGCGCAAGGCGGCCTCGCGCCGCCATTGCGCATCCCTGTCGAAGATCCTGGCGCTTTTTCCAGGGCGCCATGAGGCGCAGGGACAATTACCCAATGAGCCTATCTGCCACTATTTCGGCGATATCCTTGACTTGGACATTTCCTCCATCCGCCGTCGCCGCGTCGCTCAGCATCGTGATGCAGAATGGGCAGCCCACCGCCAGCGTTTTCGCTCCCGTGGCCTTCGCCTCGGCGAACCTGGCCGTGCTGACACGCTCGCTGCCGTTCTCCTCTTCCTTCCACATCTGCGCGCCGCCTGCGCCGCAGCAGAACGACTTGGCATCGTGCCGCGGCATCTCGATCACCTGCACGCCCGCGGACTTCAGGCTGTCACGCGGCGCCTCGAAGGTCCCGTTGTGCCGGCCCAGGTAGCACGGATCGTGGAACGTAACCGAGTACTGGTCCCCCCTCACAGAAAGATGGATCTTCCCCGCTCCCACCAGCTCGTTTATCAGCTGCGTGTGATGGATCACTGTATAGTTGCCGCCGAAAGCCGGGTACTCGTTCCTCAGCGTGTGCAGGCAATGCGGACAAGTCGTCACGATGCGCTTGGGCCTAACCTCATTCAGGATCTCCACGTTGGCGCCGGCCAGCGTGAAGAAGATGTCCTCGCGGCCCGCGCGCCGGGCCGAATCACCGGTGCACTGCTCGTTCTGTCCGAGCACCGCGAAGTTGACGCCCGCCGCGTTCAGGATCTTCGCAAATGCCTGCGCGGTCTTCTGCGCCCGTGCATCGGTTGCCGGCGCACACCCGACCCACCACAGGATCTCCGGATCGGGATTCTTCTCAATGGTCGGCACGTTCAAGCCCTCGGCCCACTTCATGCGGTCGGCCTGGGACACGTTCCACGGGTTGGAGTTGCGCTCCATGCCCTTGAACGCCGACTCGAGCTGTTTCGGGAAGGTGCTCTCCATCATCGACAGGTTGCGCCGAACATCGAGGATGTCGCGCATTGGCTCGTTGCCCACCGGGCAGATGTCCACGCACGCCGCGCAGGACGTGCAGGCCCAGATGGCCTCTTCGGAGATCAGCGTGGTCAGCCGCACATCCGTCGCCCCGCCGGTATTGAGGTGATAGCGCTTGTTGATCTCCAGCGCCGCCGGGCTGAGAACTTTGCCGGTGTCGTATGCCGGGCAGACCTCCTGGCAGCGGAAGCACATGATACAGGCGTAGCTGTCCATGATCTGCTCCCACCCCAGATCCCTCATTTTGGCCGCGCCGAACTGCTCGATGGATTGATCGTCAAGATTGATGTAGCCCAGTTCTCCGATGGATCGGCGCTTCGGCTTGAGGGCGAAGTTGATCGGCGCGAAGAACAGGTGGATGTGCTTGGAGTGCGGAAAGTAGGGCAGGAACGCCAGCACCGCGCCCAGCGAGGCCCAGAACATGACGTGCTCGCCAATGATCAAGCCGCCCGGGTCGGCGCCGGACCACAGACCTGCCACCGTTGCGACGATGGGTTGCCAGCTGTCGCGTGCGCCCTCGGCCGCAAGCTTGAAAGACTCGCCCAGAAATCGCGCCGCGTTGTGCACAAAGATGAATGTCGCCACGATGGCCGAGTCGCGCAGGATGCCCCTTCGGGCGTGCCCGTGCAGCAGGCTGGTCTCGCGCGTCGTCAGAGTTGCGGGCCGGAGCACATACCGGCGCAGCACCATGCCGATGAGGCCCACCAGAATGGCGGCGTTGGCGATGTCTGCCAGCAGGCGATAAACATTGCCGGCAGCCCCGGTCTGATTCAGAATGCTGATGCCGGTGTAGCCGTACACCAGGTCATTGAGGTTGACCACCAGGAAGATGATGAATCCCCAGCCGATGAGTCCATGCAGAATGCTGGGTCCGAGCCTGAGCCGGAAGACCGGCTGGAAGAAGCCGACCTTGGCGATCAACTCCCCGATGCGCTTGCCTATCAGGCTCCAATCGACCTTGCCGCCGCCGCTGGATATGTTCTTGATGATGCGCTGCACGCCCCGCCATGTGAAGTACAGCGAGGCGATCGTCGCCGCGGCAAAGAGGACCTTTTCTGTGATGCTCAGCATGTGTTCAAACCTCCGCACGTCACTGCGAGGAGCGAAGCGACGAAGCGGTCTCCTGACCCGTTCCCAGGATGGGCTGCCGGTTGCTCACAAAACTCCGCATCTATCCCTGTTCATCTGCCTGCACCGGGTCGCAGGCACACGTGTGGTTTCAACACGCAAGTGTAGCATGTCACAAATAGGGCGGAGGCCTCCGCCTCCGCCTTATCAATCCATGTCTCGCAAAAGCCCTACCCAGAATGTCCTATTTGCTGATGTCGTTGACGTAGTCGCGCGCCGGGGCGCAAACCTCCGTGAAGTGGTTCGACAGGGCCTCCCACGTCAGCGTGTGCTCGATATTCCAGGCCTCATTGATGGTGAGTGACAGGCATCCCGGACCGGCGTTGTAGTTCACCAGCGTCATCCTCCACAAGTCCTCGTACGAGGCGACCGTATTCGGCAGCTGACCCACAGTGTTGTACACGACCTGCCCGGTCTGTTCGCAGGACGCCAGCAGCGTGTGGGCGAAGACGCCGACGCTGAAGCTGGCCCGGTTCAAGTCGATGCCCAGCGCGCACTCCTCGCAGTCCGCGTTCACGCTGGAGACTAGAGCCTGGCGCAGGAGTTCCTGTTCCTCGGGCTCAAGGTGCACGTAGCCCTGGCTGCAGCGCTCGAGGGGCAGCATCAACGGGCAGAAACCGCCATAGAAGGAAGGATTCCAGAGCAGCGTCGTATCCGCGCCATTCTCCGTGAGCTGTCCGAGCCCGGCGTCGGTGCTGGCCCTGAAAACGCCCGGCCAGAATTGGCTCTCGCGCCCAAAGAGATTCTTGAGTAATTGGGCCGGCACACCGGTCTCATCAGATGTGGACAGGATCAGGGAATCGAATTGGTTTTGCCATTCGTCAACCGCGCCCCGAGCTGCCTCCTGGCCGCACGTGTTCGCGCCGCCATCCGGCAGCAGTCCGGCGTCAGGGCAGGCGCTGGCATCGGCGACGCCCTGGCGTATGAGGTTGGCGGCCAGAAAGTTGTACGGGATGTCGCTGGTGAGCTCGGCCCTATCCCTCGGCGAGCTCAACCATGCTGGTGGCCCACCGACCGGGGCGAAGGAGTCCCAGGCGGCGGAACACGAGGCAGTGCGCACGCCCTGCCATTGAGTGGAAAGAACATCTATGTACCACGAGGGCTGATCTGGATTGTTCTCATAGGCCTGCGCGACGCGCACCTGGGCTTTGAACGGCGGGCTGCTATCGCCGTAACTGGACCAGGCCCAGAACTCCAGGCTGGCGCCGTCCGTGTCGGTGACCTGGAACTCCAACCTGCAAGTCGGCTCGCACGCGAAGGCAGCGCCGTCCACCGTGCCTTCGATGCTCAGGATGTGCTCGTTTGGCAGCGGCTCCCGGCCCTCGAGCACGAGGACGGGAGGTGCCTCACATATGCTCGTCCCGATTCTGGATACAGAGTTGCAGCCCTCCAGCGAAAGCCAGACCTGAGGCGCCGGCAGCCCTACCGTTATCTCGTGCTGGGATAGCTGCGTATCGACCAGGAGAAGGTAATACCCCTCGCAGTTGCTGCGATGGGAAGCCCCGTAACACGGCGGCTGTTCCTGGTAGTCAAAGTAGATGTTCTCGCCGCAGTCAAGAAAGATATCCCCCAGCGTCGGTTGGCCCTCGTGGTCGACGGTGAGCGAGCACTCGACCCGGTTGTCATCCCAATTCGCCATCCACCAGGTGTAGGCCGTGAAGTCCACCGTGATGGGCGCTATGCGGTCGGGGCCCGGCGGTGCCGGTGAATCCTCGGCCATGGCTGTCGTGGCCGGCAAAACCAACTGGCTGCCCACGGTGAGCACAAGGGCAGCAACGATGTTCGCGAATATGGCACTTCGTGGACCAAGAAGCGTCATCCCGAACCCCTATGAGACCAAAGTCCACTTCTATTATAGTGGACTTCCCTGACTTCGTGACTACTTGCTTCGGGTGACTTTCTTCCTCACCAACTTGCGCCGGGGTGCGGTTGATCTTGCGGCCTTCGCCCTGGCACGGGAGGCTGCCGGGACCGGTGTGCGCACGGTAGCCCGCCTGCTCTCGGCCTCGATGGATTCAAGTGTCTTGAGGTCCCGCTCGAGATTGCGGCGGCGTACGGCCAGGCTCACCAGGTAGATTGCGCTGATGACGAAGAATACCGTGTAACCGGCGATCATGTAGGGGGATGTATCGGGAATTGCGTCTTGAAAGCGCATGGCAGCCATCCTATGTCTGGGGTTCGCTGGGCCCATTCATCTGGGAGCGAAGCAAAAGTCCTGGGAGAATATCAATGCGTGAGGCTCAGCTTGAGCTGCTCCACGCGCGCCGCGAGCCGGCCCATGAGGATACGGTTCCACAGCAGATCGATGAAGATCACCGTGAAGGTGAACAGGGCGAAGAAGAAGGCCACTTTCATGTCGGCCACCATCGAGAACGTGCCCTCCGCACCCGGATCCCCGCTGCCGATCACCACGGGGTGGATCGTTCGGAAAAGGCGGATGGCAAAGAATGTGATCGGCGCGCTGATGGCACCCACGATGGTGTAGACGGCGCCAAAGCGAGCGCGCCGATCGGGGTCTTCGATGCCCTGACGCAGCATGAAGTAGGCGACGTAGATGAGCTCGGTGACCGCGGCCGTCGTGAGCCGCGGATCCCAGGTCCACCATGTATTCCAAACCGGGCGTGCCCAGATGGAGCCCAACACGATGGTGATAAGGAAGAACACCAGGCTGATCTCGACCGCGGCCACCTCGACGATGTCCCATCTCTGATCCCTGGTGGCCAGGTAGACGCCGCCGGCAATCCCGGCTGCAAGGAAACCCAGCAGCGCGGTCCAGGCTGTGCCGATGTGGAAGTAGAAGACCCGCTGCACCTGGCCCATCACGGCCTCCGTCGGCGCGAAAACCAGCGCCAGGTATGCCGCCACCGCCAGCAGCAGGAGCGAAAAGGCGTCGAGCACTTTCAATGAAACAGGTTTTGCTTGCATGACAACTCCTTTGGTGAACCGTGGCGCGGCCCGCGTTCACTCGAGGCGGCCGACCCGCCTCGGCCTGGCTCTATTCCTCCACCACGTAATCGAAGACCATGAATGCAATGGATGTAAAGATCACGTCGTATACGATAAGCAGATTCAGCCAGGGCACAATGCTCACGGGATCATCGCCGGTGAGGAATCCGCCGCTGGCTTTGACCGCTGCAATGAGCACGGGGATCACAACCGGAAAGAGCAGGATCGGGAGCATCACGTCCCGCGTCCGGGACTGGACCGCCATGGCGGCGAGCAGCGTCCCGACCACAATATATCCAATTGAGCCCAGCAGCAGGATGAGCAGCAGACCCGGCTGCAGGAGATTGACGTTATACAGGAAGGAGTAGACGGGCAGAACGATGGCTTCGACGATGAGCATGAAGGTGAGATTGCTGAGCACCTTGCCGAAGTAGATGGCGGAGCGGTCCACCGGCGCCAGCAACAGGCCGTCCAGCGATGCCTGGTCCTTCTCGATGCTCATCGAGCGATTCAGCCCAAGGGTTCCGGCGAAGGCGAACGTTACCCAGAGCACTCCAGCGGTCACTGCCTCGCGTGTCCGGATATCGAGCTCCAGGGCAAAATTGAAGATCAGGATGACGAGCAGCGAGAAAACCAGCATGGCTGTGAACAGCTCGCGTGAGCGGAACTCTGCTGCCAGGTCTTTCCATGCGACGGCGCTCACAGCCCGCAGGAAGCCGGCTGCCGGGGATTCGCGCTGGGGGGGCGTGCTGGTCCGTCCTGCCATCTCAATCCGCCAGGGAGTGCTTGTAGAAGGTCAGCAGGTTGCTGCCGCGAAGCTGCCTGCGGGTGGTTGAGGCGACAATGACGCCCCGGGACAGGACGTCAAAGCGGCTCGCGAGTGCCTCGGCGCGTACAAGATCGTGCGATGTCATCACCACCGTTCTGCCCCGGGCCGCCACGGATTTCAATACGGTGTCCAGCATGGCAGAGGCGTCCTGATCCAGGCCTGTATGCGGTTCATCGAAGAGCATCACATCGGGATCATGCAGGACGGCGCGCCCGATGGCCAGGCGCTGCTGCATGCCGCGAGAGAAGGTGCGCACCAGGTCGCGTCGGCGGGCGTCGAGACCGATCAGGCCGAGCACGTCATCGATGCGTTCGGCGAGGCGCGGGATTCCATACAGGCGCCCGTAGAAGCGCAGGTTCTCCTCAGCCGTCAGATCGCCGTAGAGCAGCGGCATGTGGGAGACGACTCCCAGGCGTGCACGCACCGCCGCTGCTTGCTGCGGCAGTCGATGCCCCGCCACTCGCACTTCGCCGAGGGAAGGGTGCGAGAGGGATGCAAGGATCCGGAGGAAAGTTGTCTTGCCGGCGCCGTTGGGCCCCAGCAGCGCAACGAACTCGCCCGTGCGGACTTCGAGATCGAGGCCACCGAGCACGGTCTTGGTGCCGAAGCGCTTGACCAGCTTTGTGACCTCAATCATTGAGGCTTCGGAGGCGGAGAGGCGGGGCAGGGAAGGCAATGTCGGTTTCCCATTCAACTCAGTTGACGCAGGATGTCTTTGAGCTCGCCGCGGCGAGCCGCGTAGGCGTTTTCCGGGATCTTGCCGGCGCGGTGCAGGTCATCCAAAGCAAGGATCGCGTCCAGCACCTCCTCGGCGGTCTGGAATTCGGCAACCGGCAGATCGGCCACAGCATTCCGGCGGTCGCGAATGTAGAGGAAGATTCCGCCGAGGATCAAGGCCAGTCCCAGCGCGCCTCCGCCGATAAGCCAACCCTGGTGAGCGTCCAGGCCGGTGGCTGAACTGAGCCTGGGGCGGCCGCTGATAGTGAAACTCAAGCTCTGGCCGGACTTCAGGTCGGAGGCGGAGAATTCCTGGTACTTGTTGTTCTGGATCACCTGCAGGCCTCCCGAGGCAAGCTGCTCACCGATCACCTTGATGCCATCCGGCACAAGCAGCAAAACCCGCGGCGCGTCGATCGCGAGCGGTTGCTCAAAGTCCAGCGACTTCTCAAAGGGCAGGTTGAAGAAGGCGATGATCGAATACGGCTTCTCGCTTGGCAGTGCCGCCAGTCCTCCGTCCGCGGCAACGAACGCCTCGCTGCCTTGTCCAGCCTCGTAGCCCTGGTTGACGGCGTCCGCGGGGAGTTGGATGAACGGGATGGTGACGCCATCCGTCGATATGACCACCGCCCGGTCGCTGCTATTCGTGAATGCGAATATCTCCAGCACCTGGACCGTGCCCGCCGTGGCGAAATCCGTGTAGATGTGAACCTGATCAAATCCGAGCAGGCTGGTATCGGTGCTGGGTTCGTACAGGATCAGCGCTGGCAGGTCGATGGTGGTCGCGTCGGCGCCTGCGGCTTCGAAATCGGAGCGATAGGTGATGCCCGCGTACTCCACGTCCGCAAGGAAGATGCGGTTCTCCGGCATTTCGACGTTTTCGAACGCGTAGGTGCCATCCGATGTGACCGTGGCCGTCAGGGTAAGGATCTCCTGGGGACCCGCAGTTTGATCGGCGGCATGATCGAATCCATGCAGGGTGGCCGTCAGGCCTTCGGCCTTTCCGGGACCGCGGACCTCGAGCTTGCCGCTAACCGTCCCAATGCCCGCGGCGGGCGCCGGCACGGATCCGGCGAGCGGCGTCCCTGCGGACTCGGGGGCGCCGGCGATCTGTGTGGCCTTGGACTCCGGGGTGGCCTGCGCGGTGACTTCACTGGGTGCGGCAAACGTCAGCCCTCTGAGATGCGCGGCTGCCGCGTACGCGTCGTCGTCCGAATAGTCCTTTGCGAATGCAGGCACGTCGCCTTCGCCGCTGCGGATGATGCCCACGAGGTCGGTTTCCGATAGAGCAGACATCTGCATTTGGTCCGCAAAAGCCGCGGGACACTGGGAGCAATCGGCTTCGACCAAGGACCTGCCGCGTGCGAGCGCCTGCGGAGGTGTGTGGAGCGTGAGGGCGTATGCAACGACATCCCAGCGCTCTTCATCGCTCAGCGCTCCGACGAACGGCGGCATGAAGCGGTCCAGGTTGCCCTGTGTGACCACCTTGAACCAGGCGGCAGGCGCGGCCGTACGAGCCGCCTCAGGCAGGCCGATACCCGGAACCGTCACGGGAAGCTGCAGGCTCTGCGGACCATCTCCCAGGCCTGTGGCACCGTGACACGGTGAGCAGCGCTCGGCGAAGATCGCGGCGCCCGCTTCAATATCCGGCGCTGAAGCAGGGTAGAGGGCGCCGAGCGTGGGCATAGGCGTCGGAGGAACGTAGTCGGGAGGAGGGGTGATGTCCTCCGCCAATGTAAAGTTGCAGGCGGCCAGGAGCGTGGCGGTCACCAGTACCAGCAGCGAGAAAGAGAACTTCATCGATACCTCAATGGCCTATGGCAGCGACTTGCCGCAGTTGGAGCAGAACCGATCGCCGGTCAGGACGGGCTTGCCACAGCGCGGGCAGAAGCCGGCAGACTTGTCTCGACGGGCGGCGCGGCGGGCTGCGAGCATGGACTCGATCTTGTCATCGAGCAGGGGTTCTCCCTCCGGTGCGTCGCCGGGCTCACCTGCTGCCCGCTCAATGCGCGCACCCGCATCCGAAGAGACGTTCGAGCCCGCAGCGGTTGATGGCGAAAGCTCATCCAACTTCTGCAGGATCGCCGCCCCCCGCTGCAGGAGGCTTGTGCGCTGCTCAGGGTAGGCGTCCTCGGGCACCTTGCCCAGCTTGAAATCAAAATCCAGCTCCTGCAACGCGTTGATGACCCGGTCTCGCTCCGCCAACAGCGACGATTCTTCGACGGACTCATCCATCGCCCGCGGATGTGCGCCGCGCATCAGCGGCGCCGCCAGGAAGACCGCTACTCCCAAGAGCAGGGCAAGCAGCAAAATGACTGCACCCAGATCCATTCTCCCTCCTACTGAAGCAGCGGATCAACAATAGCTCGGATCTGGCCCTCCGAACTGAACGGTCCGACCTGCACATAGCGCAGGATGCCTTCTCGATCGACGAAATACGTCTCCGGTACGCCCTTGATGCGGAACATCTGCGAGATCCTGGTGCCCACGTCGGGGCCATTCGGGAAGGTGATATCGAACTTCTTGAGATACTCGCGTGCCTCCGGCTCGGTATCCACGTAGTCGACGCCCAAGAAGAGCACGTCGCCTCGATCCTTGTAGTAGGCCCAGGCTGAGCGCAGTTCGGCAGCCTCCTGCTCGCACGGCTTGCACCAGGAGGCCCAGAAATTGATGAGCAGCACCTTGCCTCGCAGCCCTTCGAGGCTCACCTGCGCTTGACCGTTGTACTCGTAGCCGGAGAACAGCGTAAGGTCGAAATTCCCGACGCGCTCTCCCGGCTGGACGGTGCCGCGCTGTGACCGGCTCAGGCCAATGGCCAGGATCACCAGCAGCCCTATCAGACCTGCCCAGATGAGCACCTGGACCCAAATAGGTACCGCCCGACGCGCCGGCGTTCCCGCAGTCGTTTCACTCATGTTCGTGTCCTATTCCCCACCGCGGCGATAATTCCTGCTGACTTGCCGCCTCCCGATCCTTGTGGTAACCCAATTCAAGACCTTTTCTTGAGCTCGTCTTCCAGCCGCGCGACGTAAGCATCCGCAGGCGCCTCGGAGGACGGGGCCGCCTCATTCTTGGGGGATTCGTCCGATGCCTGGGCCCTCCATGAGCGCAGCGATCGGAAAAGCACGATGACGCCCGCGAGGATGAACAGGGGAGGCAGGACATACACCAGCCAGTTCAGCCCGGTGCGCGGCGGCTCTGCCAGAACGCGGGCACCATATTGATCCACGAAGTACTGCTGGATGCGCGATTCAGTCCAACCCTGGGAGAGCTGCTGCCGGATCAGGTCGCGCCACTGGCGGCAGGCCTCCGTCGGGCACACATCCAGCGGTGTGTTCTCGCAGACCGGGCAGTACAGGTGCCGCGCGATGCGGTTCACCTCATCGTCCGTCGGCGTTGGTTCCTGCGCCCGGACCGACTGCAAGGGCAAAGCAATCAGAAGGCCGGCCAGCAGCAGAAGCGCGAAAGTAAATGACGCCAGGCCTGGCCTGCTGCCAGGAAGCTTTGTGATCATTGCGCGGACCTATGCATCGGGTTTGAATTGTACATTGGGGGTCAGTCCGCCGCGCTGGGTTGGCTGCGATCTGCCCGCGCCGGACGACGTGCCCGAGCGGGTGCGCTGGCTGCTTCCCGCCTGGGCCAGGCTGCGATCAGGATACCGACCAGGAAGAGCAGGGAGCCAATCCACAGCCAGTTCACCAGGGGATTGATGATTACCTTGAAGGTTGCGCCGGTCGCCGAGGCAGGCCGCCAATCGATGAGCAGCACATAGAGGTCGTCCTTCAATGAGGCGAATTCGCCGGGGATGGTCATGTTCTGCTCGGCGTCGGCGTAGAAGTCGATGCGTGGATAGAGCTTGCCGACAAACGCATCCTGCGAGTCGTAGACGCCCAGGACCGCCCGGGTCACCTGCCGGCTGTCCGGTCCCCTGAACTGCGCGATGGACTCGTATTTCACGCTGTAATCGCCAAGGCTGATGGAATCGTCCACTGAAAGCGTGGCCTGGGTCTGCATCTGAAAGAAGCTGATTCCCAGGATGCCGACGGCCATCAGCATCATGCTAATGTGAATAATGTAGCCGCCATAGCGCCGCGGGTCCCGGCCGAAGAGCGTCCACAGGGCGCTGAAGAAGTTCTCGCCCTGCGAACGCATGCGCGCTTGGGCAGCCCGCCAGAACTCCTGGAACGTGATCGACAGAACGAGCGCCACCAGAAAGAAACCAACGAGCGCCATCACGTTGCGTGTGTAGCCCGCGAAAAGGGCGGCCGTGACCAACAGCGCCACAATCGCGGATTTCCAGAGCAGGCGCCCGAGAGTGCGCACGGCGGAAATGCCCCAGGCTGAAAGCGGCGCGATGCCCATCAGGAGCATGAGCGAGGCAAAGAGGGGCGCCGTAGCCCGATTGTAGAAAGGCGGTCCAACGGTCACTTTCTGCCCGGTGACCAGTTCGGAGATCAGCGGGAAGATCACTCCCCAGAAGCACACGACCAGAATGCTCATGAAGAGCAGGTTATTGAGTAGGAACAGCGCCTCGCGTGAGAGCATCGATCTGAGCTCCGTCTCGCCGCGCAGCTCCGGCCAGCGATGGATCAGCAGCGCAATGGAGGTGATCAAAGTGACACCGATGAAGGCGAAGAATGCGGGCCCGATGGCGCTTTGGGCGAAGGCGTGCACGGACGAAAGCACGCCACTGCGCGTGAGGAAGGTGCCGAAGATCACCAGGGCATAGGTCAGGATGATCAGCAACATGTTCCAGTGCTTGAGCAGGCCGCGCTTCTCCTGGATCATGACCGAATGCAGGAAGGCCGTACCGGTGAGCCAGGGCATCAGTGCGGCGATCTCCACAGGATCCCAACCCCAGAAGCCTCCCCAGCCGAGCACGTCATAGGCCCAGCGACTTCCCAGCACCAGGCCGAACGACAGGAAGAGCCAGGCCCACAAAGTCCAGCGGCGCGTGAGCCGTATCCAACGGTCATCGCTGCGCCCGGTGATCAGGGCCGCCATGGCAAAGGCGTAGGGAATGACGAAGGACACGAAGCCAAGGTACAGCATGGGTGGATGGATGATCATGCCCGGGTGCCGCAAGAGCGGATTCAGGCCGCGCCCGTCCGCTGGATAGAAGGCAGCCGCATGAGAGGGCGCGAACATGCTCACGATTACGTCGCCCGCCGCGGTTTGCCAGTAGCGCGCGAACGGATTCTCGAAAAACACGACAAGACCCAGGAAGAAGGCCGTGGTCACGGAGGTGACCACGATCACCCACGGCAGGAACTCGCGGTCACGATCCCACTTGCGCAGTGTGACCAGGGAGGCGAAGGCGGCCATCAACCAGGACCAGAATACCAACGATCCGGCCTGCCCGCCCCACCAGGCCGTAATCTTCAGGTAGGTGGGCATGCTCCGGCTGGTGACCTCATAGACGAAGCTGACCTCGAAATGATTCGAGATCAGCAGGTAGATCAGGGTTGCGGCGGAAAGCGTGATCAGCGGCCACAGCAAGAGCATGGCGCGACGTGCGGATTCGACGGCGCCTGCCGATCTCCTGCGATGCCCATAGATGGCGGCTGCCACGCTGTACATGGCAGTGACGAACGCGACCACCAGTATTCCGTATCCGATTTCAGCCAACATACGTATCTCCAAACGCCGGCAGATTGCCGTGAATTCCCTGGACGGATCTCGAAAAGAAGACCTGACGAGGGTGCGCGCCGTCAGGTCTATTCATTCCAGCGTGAGTTGCCTACCGAGAGACTTCGGCATCAGCTCCTATCGGCTGGGGTCCGCTCCAGCTAGGAGGCCTCGGCAGCCTGACCGGGGATGGCCTCCTCATACTTCGTCGGGCATTTGAGCAGCAGCTCATCGGCATGGAACACGCCATCCGTACCGATCTGCCCGGTCATGATGGCCTGGGCCTCGTTCTTCAGGAGGTCCGGCTTTGGCCCTGAGTATTCGACTTTGAAGTGCGTACGATTCGGATCCGCCACCGCGGCATGCAGAACAGCAGCCAATCCACCCTGACTTTCCACCTCCTGGTTGCTCCCAGGCACGTGTGCGACCTCGAATGAGAGGGTGAGAGTCTGCGGATCATACTGGATGGAATCGCCCACGACCGCGCCCGAGAGACGTAGATTCCTGCCGATCACGCTCTGGCCCTGCGCCTTGAGCTCGTCAACGGTCATGAAATATTCGGCGCTTGCCTGCGTCGAGGAAACGATCAAATACACGACCGCCGCCAGGATGAGCAAACCACCGATGATGAATTTCGAGCGTCCCATCCGCTGCCTCCAAAGACCATCCAAGAAGAGCCTGCAATACGCTGTCATTCTACATGACCAGATAAGAGCAGGCTGAGAGTACGTCGAAGGGATGTCACTGATGGATGTCGCTCCCATGTGGTCGCGTTGACCAGCTGCGCGCCCTACGTTGCTCGGCGCTCCACTCGCGGCCTATTCCAGCGATATCAGGCGCGTGCGAATGGCGAACTTCACAAGTTCGGTGCGCGAGTGCAAGTTGAGCCGGCTCATGATGCGCTCGCGATGCCTACCTATGGTCTTGTGACTGAGTCCGAGCTGGCGGCCGATTTCCATGTTGCTCCGTCCCTGCGCGATCATCTCGAGCACCTGGCGCTCGCGGGCTGAAAGGACATCCAGGCTCGTGGCTTCGGGCTGAATCGCTTCCGGTCGTGCCTCCGGCGTAGGCTGGGCACGGGCCAGACGCTGGTAGTCCTCCAGCAGCCAGCGGGCCAGAGCAGGTTGCAGGTAGACCTGCCCCTGCGCCACGGCCTGTATGGCTGCGACCAGTTCGTCTGCGGCGGCCTGCTTCGTGAGATACCCCGAGGCGCCTGCGGCCAGCATTTCCATCAAATATTGCTTGTCATCGTGGACGGTGAGAGCCAAGATCTGGGTGCTGGGAAATTCCTTCTTGAGGCGCCGTGTGGCCTCAAGGCCGTCCATGTCCGGCATGCTGATGTCCATGAGCGCAATGTCCGGGCTGCAATCCGCCGCGCGCGCCAGGGCTTCGGTACCTGTGCGTGCTTCCGCCACCACGCGCATCCCGTGCTGCGTCTCAAGAAACGACCGCAGGCCCGTGCGGACTACATCGTGATCATCAACCAGCATCAGCCTAATCTCACTCATTGCTGGACTCCTCCCACCGGTCCGGTCCCAATGGAACGGCGGCCTCGACCGTTGTGCCCTGAGTGGGCGCCGACCGCAGGATGAGCTGGCCGCCCAGTGCCTCAACCCGCTCACGCATGCCGGCCAAGCCCCAGCCGCGAGGCGGACTGAACTCAGCCGCCGGATCGAAACCCCGCCCCTGATCACAGACACGCAGCGTGACTCGATCAATGTCGTAGTGCACCTCGACCACGGCCTGGCTCACCTGTGCATGGCGCACGACATTGGTGAGCGACTCCTGCGCGACCCGGAACAAGGCGGTATCGACCAGTCCCTTCAGGGATCTGGCAGTGCCCGTAACGTGCAGGGTCACTTCCAGGCCCTTGGGGCCGTACTCCTGGCTCAATATGAATTTGAGTGCGGGCACCAGCCCAAGGTTGTCCAGATGCGAGGGCCTCAGGTCCCGCACAAGATGATAGAGGCTCTGGGACATCTGGCGCGCCAGTTCCTCCAGGCGATTCAGCAACTGGGCGGTGTCCGCCCGCTTGAGCTTGAGGCGCAAGGCCCTGAGTTGCAGAGTGAACGCAGAGAGCAGCTGGGCCACCTCGTCATGCAACTCCCGCGCAATGCGGGCGCGCTCATCTTCCTGGGACCGGACGACATGCCTGAGTAAGTCCCGTCGAAGTGTGTCCTGCTGCTGTATCACTGCCAGGCGAGCCCGATGAGCCGCCGCGAGTTGTGATTGTCTCTCCTGCTCCGCCGCCTGCATGGCTCGCAGGAGGCCCATGGAAATCAAGGCAGCCATGGCGGCGCGGATCGCCTGAATGGGAATCCCCGTCAGCGACAGGAACGACTCTTGATTGACCAGGTTCGCCGGGAACCACGGCAGTCGATGAACGAAGAGCTGTGCCAGGGCATAACCTCCAAGGCCGAGGGAAGCAAGGCGCAAGTTCGCGGCCATTGCCGGACGATTCTGCGACTGATCCCGCTGAGAGGCGGACCACATTGCCAGCGAAGCGAGCACTGCCGATGGAATGGCCAGGACGTACCTCGAGGCGGCATCCAGCAACGCGACCCACGGAACAGGCGGTTGCCGGTACGCGGAGCCAAGAGCAACGAGGACCCACAGGCTCGCGAGCGCCGTCAGGGCGAATTGCCAGGAGCGTTTGCGGAGGGATAATGGCGCCTGCTTGAGCGACGCCAGCGCGTAGGCCGACAAGCAGGCGAAGGATGCCGCAAGCAACCCAAGCCTCAGCCATTCCCACCAGCTTGGGAGGGTGGTTCCCAGAGACCTGGCCGCCAACAGGTACGCTTCGAGCCACTCATGTGTACCGTGCAAGAGGCCGAAGGCTGACAGCCAATACAGGCTGTGGGGCGAGGCCGCCCGGCCCGACTCCAATAGCACGGCCAGTCCCATGGCCCAGAACGCCAGGCCGTATATAAAATAGATGAGGAGCAAGCCACTACCCAATGTACGCCCCGCCCATTGAGTATTCTATCCCAATGCGCTGGGCGCCGAATATGAGAAGCATCACAGGCAGACATGACATTGCTCCCGGGGCGGAGCCACGCCGCAGGCGGCGTATGGACCGGACAAGTATAGGTAGATCACGAGGAATTCATGACATTTGTCATGTGGCATTCACCCCAATCTCATTTGTGACTTATGGTACACTCACGCCCGAATTTGGATACAGTGCCATGGTGCCTATCCTTGGCGAATTCAGCTTGAACGTGTCACAGAATGACTAGCACGTGAAGATTAGCTTACGCTCTGAAAGGAGAATGCATCAATGTCGTTGAAGAGAATACTCATTCTTCTCGGTGTGATGGTCGTGGGGGCCGCGGTGTTGGCCGCCTGTGGCGGCGCACCTGCCGCGCCGACTGCGGCCGAACCGGCCAAGGCCGCGCTGGTGATTCCATTCGAGGATGTCTTCCGCGCCTCCGGCCATGCCAATGGAACGGAGGAGGCATTTGTCCACTGGAACGAAGATGATCCCGCGATGGTTCCGGTGGCATGTGCCAGGTGTCATACCTCGGCGGGCTTTCAGGAGTTTGTCGCGAGCGGAAAAGTCGCCGCCGACATAGCGGCGCCGGCCGGCGCGTTCAACTGCGATACCTGCCATAACGCGGCTGCCATGGCGCTGAGCGAGGTCACCTTCCCGTCGGGCAAGGTCGTAGCGACCTCCGAAGAGGGTGAAGCACGCTGCATGATGTGCCACCAGGGCCGGGAATCAAAGGTCAGCGTTGACAAGCAGATCAACGAGACCTTCAAGGTAACGGATGTGGACGCGGTTGTCGCTCCGATCAAGGACTCCAGTGGCAAGGACGTACGTTTTGGCTTCCGCAATGTGCACTACTTTGCGGCGGGCGCGACGCTGTACGGCTCGCAGGCCCAGATGGGCTATGAGTACGACGGCAAGCTATACGATCCGAAGTTCCGCCACGTGCCGGAGTTTGATACCTGTATTGCCTGCCATGATCAGCACGCCACGGAGGTTCGCGTGGAGGCGTGCGCTGCGTGCCACCAGGATGTCAAGACCGTTGACGACCTCAAGAACAACCGGGAGAACGGCTCCCTTGAGGACTACAACGGAAACGGGGACACCAAAGAGGGCATTTACTACGAGCTCAAGGGTCTGCAGGACATCCTGTACGGCTCGATCCAGATGTATGCCAAGGAAGTGGGCGGCACGGGCGTTGTGTACGATGGCGCCACCTACCCATACTGGCTTGCCGACGCCGATGGCGATGGCAAGGCTGACGAGAAAGACGGCGCGCCCGTGGCGTATTCAACCTGGACTGCCCGCATGTTGAAGGCAGCGTACAACTACCAGGTGTCCGCCAAGGACCCCGGGGCGTTCGCTCACAACTCGAAGTACATCATAGAGCTGCTGTATGACTCGATCGAGGACCTGAACGGCAAGATCTCCACGCCGGTCGATATGGAGACGTTGGCGCGCGATGACGCTGGCCACTTTGCTGGGAACACCATGCCCTTCCGGGATTGGGATGCGGATGGAGAGGTTCCTGCTGGCTGCGCCAAGTGCCACAGCGCAGGAGGTCTTCCCCAGTTCATTCATAACGCGGGCACTCTTGTGGTCAAGTCGAGCGTGCAGATCACCGGCGTGGTTGGCCAACCGCCTGCCAACGGATTCATGTGCTCGACCTGCCATGACGAAGCCAACTGGCCGAACCGGCTGGCGGTCGTGAATGTGCCGTTCCCCTCGGGCGCTTCCCTGACCTTCAGTACCGAGAAGGATGCCGATGGGAAACTGCTGCCGGTGGATGCCAACCTATGCATCGAGTGCCACCAGGGTCGCGAGTCGACAGTGACGGTGAACAATTATCTGGCCGACAAGCCGGTTGACACTGCCGATCCGAAGATCAGCTTCAAGAACATCCACTACTTTGCGGCGGGTGCGACGCTGTTTGGCGATGCTGCCAAGGGCGCATACCAGTACAACGGCCAGACGTACGTGGGACAGAACACCACACATCCGCTCAACAAGTGCACCGACTGCCACGATGTCCACGAACTTGGCGTCAAGGTCGATGCCTGCAAGGGCTGCCACACCGAAGTCTCAAGCGTTGAGGACCTCGAGAAGATCCGCTTTGCGTCCGATACCACGGACTGGAACGGCAACGGCGATGTGACAGAAGGCGTCTTTGGGGAAATTGACGGCTTCCGGCAGACCCTGTATGCGGCCATCCAGGCATATGCGGAGAAGAGCGGCACGCCCATCGTCTATGATGCTGCCAGCTACCCCTACTACTTTGTCGACATGGACAAAGATGGCAAGGCTGACACGAATGACAGCGGCCCCGTTCGTTACAACGCCTGGACGCCTCGCTTGCTGAAGGCTGCCTACAACTACCAGTACTCGATCAAGGATCCTGGGGCCTTCACTCACAATCCGAAGTACGTCCTCCAGTTCCTATATGACTCAGTCAAGGATGTGGGAGGCAGTGTCGCAGGCTTCACACGACCGTAACCTTGCTGGTTGACGGACAATTGATGATGGCGGGCGCCTTGCGCCCGCCATCTCTTTGCCTCAAGGGCGCGGTGCAATTTGCCGGTGGCCACCCGTGTTGGCCTTTTCTACTATAATATGCCGACAAGATCGGGAAATCTATGGGTTCGATCGGCCGCGGCTGTTGCTGCCGGGGACGCACACAGGAGAGAGCAATGACCGTAAGGCCATCCACTCGATTCCGACAGGCTTTGATCGTTCTTGGCCTCGGTCTGCTGGTACTGGTTGGGATCGCCGCGGCGCCATCAGCCGAGGCGGCTCCCGCTGTCCTGCCGCGGGCGCAGGATCAACCCTCCAACGACTACTGCATTGGCTGCCACGCGCAGCAGGGATTGAGCCGACCGCTGGATGACGGCTCAGTTCTACCGCTCACGATCAATGGTGAGCGATTCAGGGAAAGTGTGCATGGCGAGGAAGATGTCGCCTGCGTGGATTGCCACACCGGCATCGATGCTTTTCCCCATCCGGCGTTCTCGGCTGAGTCGCGGCGAGCTGTCACGTTGGATCTGTACACCTCGTGCAAAGATTGCCACTCCGAACAGTACAACAATGTCTTGGATAGCGTGCACCAGAAGGCGCTGGCGGGCGGCAACAGCAATGCCGCGGTGTGCACCGACTGCCACAACCCCCATGAACAACGTCGGCTGACCGACCGCCAAAGTGGAGCGCTCCTGCCGGAGGCGCGACTCGGCATCCCCCAAACGTGCGCCCGCTGCCACAGCGCCATCTACGCGACGTACAAGGGAAGCGTGCACGGAGCGGCTTTGACCGGACAAGGGAACCCTGACGTGCCGACCTGCATCAACTGTCACGGCGTGCACAACATTCAGAACCCGACCACGGCGCGCTTCCGCAACGAAACCCCGCAGCTGTGCGCGAAATGCCATACCGACCCGGCCCTCATGTCCAAGTACGGCATCACGACAGAGGTCTTGAACACCTACGTTGCGGACTTCCATGGGACCACCGTGACCCTATTTGAACAGGTCTCACCTGACACACCGACGAACAAGCCTGTCTGCACGGATTGCCACGGGGTGCACAACATCTCGCTGGTGGACGACCCCGCGACCGGCATCGCCATCAAGGAAAACTTGCTGGTAAGGTGCCAGCGCTGCCACCCGACCGAGACCGGCGAAAACTTCACGGATGCGTGGATGAGCCACTATGTGGCGAGTCCCTCGAGATTCCCGCTGGTCTACTACGTAAACCTGTTCTACAGGATCTTCATCCCAGCGGTGATCGGCGGCATGCTGGTATTCGTTGTCTCGGACATCGTCCGGCGGCGGCTGGAAGCCAGGAAGGGAAGGGCGCACTAATGTCACAGAGAACTCCGGCCGCGCCGCAGGCCCAACGGTACACCCGGTTCAACCTCGCTGCGCGGGTGCAGCATGTGGTCATGCTGGTGTCTTTCACGACGCTTGGGGTAACCGGCCTGGTGCAGAAATTCGCCCTGAGTACGATTTCCGTGTTCACTGTCCGCGTCTGGGGAGGCATTGAGAACCTGCGCGCCACGCATCACTTGGCAGCGACGGTTCTGATGCTGGTCGTGATCTACCATCTGCTCGAGATCGGCTACAAGGCCTTTGTGCTGCGCACACGCCTGACGATGCTGCCCAGGTTCCAGGACGCAAAGGATGCGTGGAAGGCGCTGGCGTACAACCTGGGACTCGGCAAGTCCCGCGCGCAGATGGGACGCTACAGCTTCGAGGAAAAGGCGGAATACTGGGCCCTGGTCTGGGGTATCGTGATCATGGGCCTCACGGGTTTCATGATGTGGAATCCACTGTCGACAATCAACCTGCTGCCCGGGGAATTCATCCCGGCGGCCAAGGCGGCGCACGGAGCCGAGGCGATCCTGGCCGTTCTGGCCATCGTTGTCTGGCACATGTACGCCGTCCACCTCAAGGGCTTCAACAAATCGATGTGGACCGGCCATCTGACCGCGGAGGAAATGCTGCACGAGCACCCGCTGGAACTGGCCGACATCAAGGCCGGCGTTGCGGGGCAGACGCCGTCGCCAGTTGCGGTCCGCAGGCGGCGGTTGATCTACTATCCCGTTGCCGGCGCAGCGTCCATCGTGCTGCTCTTCGCGGTGTACGGCTTTGTGCGCGGAGAGGAGACGGCGATCACGACTGTTCCACCGCAACTGGCTACGGTGCCCGTGTTTGTGCCGCAAACGCCAACGCCTTTGCCGCCCACAACCACTCCATTGCCATCGCCCACATCTGCTGCAGCCTCAGAGGCAACGATCGGAGGCGCCGCTTCAAGCTCGTGGGCGGAGGTCGGGCCGATCTTCGCAGGTCGTTGCATAGTGTGTCATGGGGCGGCGCTGGCGAGCAGTGGACTCGCCCTGGATACATTTGATGGGGCGCTGAAGGGCGGGCAGAGCGGCTCCGTGATCGTCGCAGGGGAGCCGGCGGCCAGCAAATTGATCGTCATGCAGTCCAGCGGGGGGCATCCCGGACGGCTTTCGGCCGAGGAGCTCTCAATCGTGAGCGCCTGGATCGAGGCCGGTGCGCTCGAGAAGTGAATGCAGCACACACTGGAGGACTAGGATGAAAGAGCAGTCTCAACCTTCGCCGGGTCGCCGCGATTTCATGAGAGCGGCCATATTCGGCATTGGCGGACTAATCAGCGCCGCCATCGGTCTTCCGGCGGTGGCCTACATCATCGGTCCGGCGCTGAAGCAAAGTGCCGCTGCGTGGATCCGTCTGGGTGCGATCGGCAAAATTGAATTGGACACGCCCACTCTTTTCAAGGCCACCATTGAGACGCAGACGGGGTGGATCAATACACAGGAGGAAGTTTCGGCGTACGTCTTGACCGAGAATGGGCAGGACTTTGCCGTGATCTCCAATATTTGCACGCACCTGGGTTGCCGGGTTCGCTGGATAGCGGAGGACGGCACTTTCCACTGCCCGTGTCACAATGGTGTCTTCGCAAAGGACGGGACCGTGGTCTCCGGCCCGCCGCCGCGCCCGCTTGACCGCTTTGAAAGCAAAGTGGAAGATGGGGTGCTCTACCTAAAGCGAGGCTGACATGCTAGCAAGATTTGCTGATTGGATGGACGAGCGATTTTCGTGGCGCCAGGTGTGGGAGGCCATCTTCCTGCGGAAGATTCCCCATGTCAATTGGCTTTATACACTTGGAAGTGCAACCCTGTTTGTGGCCGTCATTCAGGGGGTGACAGGGATATTGTTGACGCTGTACTATGTGCCCACGCCGGATCATGCCTATGATAGTGTGCTCTATATCACGACTGAGCTGCCGGCCGGCTGGTTTATTCGGGGCCTGCATCACTGGGGCGCCAGCGCCATGATCATCCTGGTCGTGCTGCACCTGCTGCGGGTTTTCTATTATGGGGCCTATAAGTACCCGCGCGAAGCCACGTGGATCACCGGCGTGCTGCTTCTGCTGATTGTGGTCGGCTTTGGATTTACCGGCTATCTACTGCCATGGGACCAAAAGGCATACTGGGCCACGACGGTCGGAACCCGGATTGCCGGCGTGGCACCGTTGGTCGGCGACTGGGTCCTGCGAATCGCCCGTGGCGGGAATGATCTGTCGGCCGTTACCCTGGCACGTTTCTTCGGTACGCACGTCTGGGTGTTGCCGGCAAGTCTGGCGGCTCTCATAGGCATCCATCTGTATCTCGTGATTCGCCTCGGTATCACGGCTGTGCCGGAGAGGGAAGAGCAGCCATGAACGAGAAAGAGAAGAAGGAATACCTCGAGCGCTACAAGAAACAGAAGGAAAACGGCATTCCGTTCTTTCCGGACGCGATCTTCAAAGACGTCGTCGTCTCACTGCTGGTCTTCCTGATCCTGGCGGCCCTGGCGTACTTCCTGGGAGTGCCCACCGAGGCTCGTGCGGACCCCAATGACGCCGCATATACCCCTCGGCCGGAGTGGTATTTCCTGTTCTTGTTCCAACTGCTCAAGTACTTTCCAGGAAAATTGGAAGTCGTTGGCGTTGTGGTGATCCCCACGCTGCTGATCCTGCTGTTGCTCGCATTGCCTTTCATCGATAGAAATCCCAAGCGCCATTTCCTTGCCCGGCCTCTCGCCAGCGTTTCGGCGTTTGCGATAGTTGCGGGCATCGGGGTGCTGACCGTGCTCTCTGTGCGCGAGGAGCCCCCTCCGCAGGTCACGTCCCCGGTGGATCAGGCGGCCATGCTTTACGTCAAGAACTGCGCCAACTGCCATGGCTCAACCATCAGCGTTCCGCCATCGACCGATCTACATCAAGTGATCGCTCAAGGCAAGCACGAAGGTATGCCGGCCTGGGGTGGCGATCTCAGCACCGATGAAATCGATGCACTGGCGGGCTTCATCACGTCTCCGAATGGCAGCGCCCTGTATGTCCAGTATTGTGGGGAGTGCCACCGGACCATGGTTCAGGCCTCGGGGAATCCACAGGAGCTGCAGCGGGTGTTTGAAGAAGGCAGCGGCTACCCAGGGCACCAGGATCAGAACGTACCGGAATGGAAAGCGGAGCTGACGGCTGCACAGCGCAATGCCCTCTTGAACTTCCTAGCCGCCCCGGATGGCCAGCGGCTCTTTGAGGTCAATTGCTCCGGCTGCCACGGATCTCGCGTAGCATTCAGCGGAAGCGAGAGCCAATTGCGCGATCTGATCAGCGAAGGCGGCCAACATCTGGCCATGCCGGCATGGCAGGGGACACTGTCAGAAGCCGATGTTGAGGTGCTCGCCTCTTACGTGATGGATCCGAGCACACACCCGGCAGGCGAGGTTCTGTTCGGGCAACATTGCGCCGTGTGTCATGGAGATCGGGTGCCCACGTCCCCCGACATGAATACTGCCCGCAAGATCATCAATGGCGGCGGTGCGCATATCACCATGCCCGTGTGGGGCAAGATTCTGACTCCAGAGCAATTGATTGCACTTGTGCAATACACATTTACGGCCAGCCAGGGCAAGGGCGGTCAGGAGGGGGCCCAGCTGTATGCTGCCAGTTGTTCGGCCTGCCACGGGGACTCGGGTCAAGGTGGCCCCAATCCGACGCGCGCGGGTGATATGATTCCACCCATCAGCTCGGCTGAGTTTCTTGCAACTCGCGACGACACGACGTTGCGCAACATCATTTCGCAGGGCCAGCCGGATCTTGGGATGAACCCATTTGGCTCAGCCTACGGTGGCCCTCTGGGCGATGAGGAAGTCGACTCCGTGGTCGCGTATCTACGTGGTTGGCAAGCGAACCCGCCGGAGGTGGAAGTTCCGACGGCGCCAGCTTCCACGCCGGCCCCGGCAACTCTTACGGCCAATGAAATCTTCAAAGGCATTTGCGCACAGTGCCATGGGCTCAATGGTGAAGGCGGCAGTGGGCCGGCAATTGACACCCCGGAGTTCCAATCCAAGTTCGACGATCAATCACTTTTCGATGTGGTCAGCAAGGGTGTTCCGTCCACACCGATGATCGGTGTGGGGGAGGTCTTCTCCGACGGGCAAATCAAGGGGCTGGTCACCCTGATCAGGAACTTGAAACCTGGAACGTCGGGTGCCGGTGCGCTGATCGCTGAATCGAAATTCTCTGAGCAGGTCCTTCCGATTCTGACGGCCAAGTGCCAGGTGTGTCACAACTCCTCCACAAAGCTGGGTGGGTGGGATGCATCGAGCCACGACTCAGTTGTGACAAGCGGCGACAATGCGCCCGTCGTGATACCTGGCGATACGCAGAACGGCCTGCTGGCGCGTTTGATCCAGGGCATCGGCGGTCCGACCATGCCGCCCGGTGGGAGCCTGTCCCAAGAGGAAATCCAGCTGATCCTGGATTGGATTGCCGCCGGGGCAAAGAATAACTAGCGAGGTTCACAAGCATGTTTCGTAGCTTTGTCGCAAGACTCCGGAACTTCTTCTTTCCCCCCCGCGGCTCGCCGCGCCGGCTGCTGGTCCTGCCGTATGCAGTGCTGGGAGCCCTGACGCTCGGATTGTTGATCGGGGGGGCGTACGCCTGGGACTACACAAATTCCCCCTCGTTCTGCGGGACGAGCTGCCACACCATGCCGCCCGAATACGCCGCTTACCAGGCATCGCCGCATGCTCGAATAGCCTGCGTCGAATGCCATATTGGACGTGAATTCGTCGGCAATCAGATCTTCCGCAAGGCGGGCGACGTCCGGCATATCGTGGCGATGACCTTTCAAACCTACGAGTATCCGATCCGTGTGAAGAGTATGCGCCCGGCAGGGGAGACGTGCGAGAAATGCCATACCCCGGAGAAGTTCTCGGATGACAGCCTGCGCGCAGTCGCCCATTTCGCGAAGGACAAGGAGAATTCCCCGTATCAAATCTATCTGGTTCTTAAGACCGGCGGCGGCGACAAGCGGGAGGGGCAAGGGCGCGGCATTCACTGGCACATCGTGAATAGGGTGTACTACTATCCAAGCGATCCCCTCGAACAGAGCATTCCTCTTGTGAGCGTGGTCAATGACGACGGATCCACCACAGACTACGTCGATATCGAAGCCGGGCTGGACGCCTCCCAGATCGATCGCGGCCAGCTGAAGAAGATGGATTGCATCACCTGCCATAACCGGATCACCCACCTCATCCATTCACCCGAAGAATCATTGGACAACGCCCTGGCCATCGGGGTAATCCCCGGCGATATTCCTGAGATCCGAAGTCGGGGCGTCGAGGTGCTGCAAGCGGACTACGCCAGCGCAGATGAGGCCATGAAGGGCATTGCCGGACTTGACGCGTACTACCAGACCCACTACTCAGGCTTCTATGGTGCGAATACCGAGGAAATCAGCGACGCCATTGCGGCACTGCAGGAGATCTATTCCACGTCATTCTTCCCAGACCAGAAGGTCGATTGGGAAACGCATCCGTCGAATGTCGGGCACATCGATTCGCCGGGATGCTTTCGCTGCCATGACGGAAAACACTTGAATGCAGAGCAGCAGGCGATCCGCCTCGAATGCAATGTGTGCCACTCGATCCCGGTGGTGGCCGGTGCAGAGGACTTTCTTACCAAGATCGAGATTAGCCGGGGTCCAGAGCCTGCATCTCACCGCAATCCGAACTGGATCAGCCTACACAACCAGTCCATCGACAGCTCCTGCACGGCGTGTCATACGATGGAGGATCCGGGTGGGACCAGCAATACATCGTTCTGTTCCAACAGCGCATGTCACGGCAGTGTCTTCACGTACGCGGGTTTCGATGCGCCCAAGCTGCGTGAGATCCTGCAAGCGCAGATCCCTGCGCCTGTTCCGGCGCCCAGTGGTGTCCCAGCTGCTGAGAACCCGACGTACGCTGCGAATGTCGGCGCGCTCTTCGGGTCGAAATGCGGCGCGTGCCACAATGCGACGACACTGGCGGGCGGTCTCGATGTCACGAGCTTCGCGGCGCTGATGCTGGGGGGCAAGGACGGCGAGGTGATCGTCCCAGGCGACCCGGCCGGCAGCCTGGTCGTTGGTGTGCAGTCGGCCCAGCACTTTGCCAATCTCTCCAACGCGGAACTTGAGATCGTGCGGCAATGGATCGACGCCGGAGCGCCCGAGGAGTAGAGGCCTGGCGCTGACCGTCTTCACGGAAATGCGGCCCCGCACGCAAGAGAGCCGATCCACACGGATCGGCTCTTCGTTGGTGCAGTGAGAACAAGCTAGGCCGGAACAGCCTCCGGCAATCTTACCGTTGCTGCTTCCCGCTCCTCAGTGGCCAGGCGATGATCGACAACGTTCAGATAGCGGACGCCGAGCGAGAAGGCGAGCAGGCCATAGGCGATCACGCCCATGCCTGTGACCACCTCGACCAATGATGGCACATATGAGACATAGGAGATGGTCTGCTGGCCGGGCAGATAGGGCATGACCACAAGCAAGCCGGACAGGTTGGTATCCCATCGGTAAGCGATCACGCCAATGACGACCAGGCCCAGCGCCAGCATCCTCCAGAACGGATGTCTGCGTGTATAGGCGCTGAGCAGCATCACCATGGGTATCAACGCACCCAGCAGCACCTCCAGCACCCAGAAGTTGAACGAGAGCGGTCCGCTGATGAGCAGCTCCAGTCCCTCCGTCCGGCCGGGGTCGTAGGTATAGTGCTGAGCGAAGGCATCCCAGAAGCGGAAGTACACGTAGGCAACAAGCGCCCACGCCAGGAAGTGCGCCACCCGCTCGAGCAGCAGGTCGTTTGTGCGGGCCCGGCGCGTCAGCCTGACCGACAACATGGAGGCGAACAGCGTTAGTGCGATGCCGCCGATGATCGCCGAGAGCATGAAGAGCACGGTCATTTCCGGCTTGTACCAGATGGGCCGAGCCTTGAGCACGCCGTACATGCCGCCGAGCGATGATTGGTGCAGGCTCGAAAGCGCCAATCCCGCGATGGCGAGATAGGGGGCGTAGTGGTGCACATGGCTCATCCTGTCGGCGATCCGGGGGAATCTCTTCTTCAACCAATCCAGGCGGGCAAAGATCGGCATGGATTCGAGGATCAGCACTGTCAGGTAGAGCATCACGCACATGGTCACTTCCCAAAGCAGCGAGTGATCGTTCCAATAGACCAGAGCGTGCCAGAACCGATCCGGGCGGCCAATATCCAGCAACAGGGACAGCATCGCCATTGTGTAGCCGATCAGACCAACAAAGGTGGCGGTGCGGGCAATGGGCTCGTATCGTTTCAGGCCGATGAGGTACACGGCGGCACACAAGGAGAAGGCGCCCGCGCTAAGTGCAATAGATGAGAGATCAATGGCGATCCATAGGCCCCAGGGCACGCGATCTGTGAGATTCGTCAGCCACAGCCCCTGCCAGAAGATGAGCATGCCTCCAATCAGGGCCGCCAGGAGCAGCACGCCCAGGAAGCCCAGCCACAGGATCCATGGCGAAATCGGCAGGTTCGGGAGTTTGAGTCTGAGCTGCCTCAACATCATGCCTCCATCTTGGTTGGATCAGCGGCAATGTAGTATACGCGCGGCTCGGTTCCTAAGTCCTCCCGCAATCGATACGCCTGATTGTTCGAGAGCAGCTGGCTCACTTGGGACTGCGGATCGCTAAGGTCGCCGAAAACGCGGGCGCCCGTGGGACATGCCACGCAGCATGCCGGGGTGGCATCGGCATCGACGCCAGGCTCCAGGCCAAGGGACAGGCCCCGATCGATGCGCTGATGGCAGAAGCTGCACTTCTCGACCACGCCGCGTGCGCGCCGCTCCACTTCAGGCTGTCCCCATTTCGGCACGACGGGATTGGGGCCGTCGAAAGCCTTCCAGTTGAAGGAGCGAGCCTCGTAGGGACAGGCGGTCTCGCAATAGCGGCACCCAATGCAGCGGTCGTAGTCCATCATCACGATCCCATCCTGGCGGTAGAAGGACGCCCTCACAGGGCAAACTTCAACGCAGGGAGCCTTGGCGCAATGCATGCAGGGCCGCGGCAGGTAGACCGTTCTGCCCGCGACCTCGCCGGCGACCAGCACGCGATTCCACTGAATGTCCGGGTTCGAGTCGTTGTGCGCCTGGCATGCCAGTGTGCAGTAGCCGCATCCCATGCACTTGGACTGGTCGATCACCATTGCCCACTGTCGCGCTCCGGAAGCGGAGTTTTCGGACGCCCCAGCACGCGTCATGATGCGGTTGGCGGTGGCGGCCGTTGCACCGACCGCGGCGATCTTGAGAAAGTCCCGTCGGCCGAATGGCTTAGTCATCCTGGCCTCCATGCTGGTGCTGCACCGCCCGGCTGTACCATTTCTCAAGCCAGGGAGCCATGACCATGCCGGCTGCAAGTCCAATCAAGGCTGCCAGGCCTGCGTAGCCCCATGGGCTCACCGGGCTAGCCTCGGCATTCAGGCCTGCCTGCTGCAACTGCGGCGGAAGCGGAGCTGTCGTCAGCGCAGGTTGGTTTGTGCCGAGGGCCTGGGCAGGGCTGTGCATCTGATCAGAGTGGCAGGCGTTACAGCTGTTCAAGTTCGCCTTGAAGGAGTGATCCGGAATGCTATGAGCCTCGGGCGGGGCGGTCTCGCTGTGTGTGACATGGCAGTCAATACAGGTGACGCCCTGCTGCCTATGCTGGGTATATGGGAAGTTCATGCTGACGTCTTTGTGGCAGGTGATGCACAGCAGGGAGGCGTCCGTGTATTGCGCGCTGCCATCGCGGGGTGTGACGACCTTCAACGATGCGCTGTGCGGATCGTGACAGGTGGCGCAGCTCATGCCGCGCTGAAAGTGCGTGCTTCCCTGCCAGTCCTGCCAACCAAAGCGGATGTCGCTGTGGCACCTGGCGCAGAGGTCAGATTCGCGGTCTACGGGCATCGGTTCCTTGGGGTGGTCGGCAACCATTGGGCCGTGGCAGGCCTCGCAGGCCACGCCGTCTTCCTCCCACGTGCCGCTTGCCGGGTCGTAGTTGGTGACGTGGCAAACCAGGCAGGCGCCGGGCTTGCCCTGGTTCGTCCAGTCCGCAACGAAGGCAGGATCCGAGGCGGCCTGTCCGTGGGGACCATGCTGCCACTCGGTGGCGAACTCTGTGTGGCAGGAAACGCATGGCGGCGACTGTTGGATGGGCTGGTTCGAATCGGCAGGGGCTGGATCTTGCGCCTGCGCGAGAACGAGAGTTGCGCCGGCAGCCAATACCGCGAATGTCAACGCGATCAAAAGACGTTCAAAACGTGAGCGCATCTGGTCTCTCCTGGAGGTGCGATCTATGCGTGAGCCGGCACCGGCGCCCTGGCGAGCACGGGGCACCCAAGGCACTTCTGTGCAAGGTAGCCGTCGCTGTGACGGAAGGCCTGCCAGCAGGGCTGATCAGCCTTGTAGCCTGGGCAGTCTTTGCGCTTGGAAGCAGAGCAGTGTTGCGCCTTCCAGCACTCAGGCTTCTCCACTTTCAGCGGCTTCATGCTTCCTTCGCTCCGCCAGCGCTTGTCCAGACGGGAGAGGGCCAGCACGATGACCGCCGTCACGAGAAGCGGGATCATCAATCTTGCGGCAAGCCCCGCAAGAACAGCAAAGGCGGCTGAAGTATCGTTCACGGTTCACCTACCTGTGGCTGTAGCGCTCGTGCCCGTGCCTGTTCACCCACTCGCCGATGGCGAGCAGTGCGCTGACGGGCAGGATCACCCGGAGGAGCGTCATGCCGATCATTACTTGCAGTGCGTCCATTGCATTCTCCTTTTTCCCGCCTGCAGAGCTACGTTGCGAACATCGCAAGCGAGATTAGACTCTGCTTAGAGTCTACGAGCATGCCCGTGCGAAGTAAATTCGTGCCCCGCCCCATCTTTTCAGTTCCGAGTTGATGCCCCTGCGGGATTGGCGTGCGGCGAGCACCCCATGCCCAGCGCGCCGGCATGGGGCGCTCGCCCCAAAAAAAAGCACCCTTCCACTCGATGGAATGAGTGGAAGGGTGCGCACGGCGCGCGCCAAGAAATGTGGGAGCGTGCCCGCCAGTGCGGTGGCCTAGGATCTAGGGTTCGTCGGAGGATACCGGTGTGATGTGGGGCGCGGCGGGCGGCAAAATAGTGTAGGTCTTGAGCCGGAGCAGGTGGACCGTAACTCCGATGCCGATAGCGGCCAAGAGGAGCCGCACCCACCAGGCTGAGACAGCAAACGCGGCCGACACGCCGAGGGTCAGCCAGAGTGCCAACAACGTGAGAGTCCTGGTCGAGCGCGGAATGCCGCGGCCCTCGCGGTAGTTGCGGATGTACGCACCAAACCAGCGATTGTATAGAAGCCAGTTTAGGAATCGATCGGAACTGCGCGCATAGCAGGCTGCCGCCAGCAGCAGAAGCGGAGTGGTGGGGAGGATCGGAACGAACATCCCCACAATACCCAGAGCGACCGACAGTGTACCGATCGTGATGAGCAAGTGACGCGTGAGGGAGCGCATTGGGCCTCTCGGATAAGTAGTTGTCTCAGTCTGCGGTGGGCGCTCTGGGCCAGCTGTTCCTGCCGGCAAGCGGCCTCACAAAACCGGTACGATGTGGATGGCATGCTTTGGTGCCCGCGAAAGGGATGCTGCGCGCAAAGCAGCCGGGGCTGTGATTCTAAGCCGTGATTATCCCCCGCCGGATCGCGTATCGGACCAACTCTGCCCGGGAATGCAGATTCAGTTTGTGCATGATGTTCTCGCGGTGACGCTCCACTGTTTTTGGGCTTATCACCAGCGAGACCGCGATCTCTTCGTTGCTGGTTCCTTCGGCCAGGTAGGTCAGGACCTCGCGCTCACGCTCGGTGAGGCCATCAAGGTTCGCCTTTTCGGCAGGCGCGTGCTCCTGGCTGAGATAGTCTGTCACCAGCAGCTTGGCCAACGAGGGATAGAGATAGACCTCGCCGGAGGCCGCGGCCCGGATGGCCCTCAGAAGTTCGTCGGGTGCAGCGCGCTTGGGCACGTAGCCAGAAGCGCCCGCATCGAGCATCTTGAAGAAGTACTCCTCATCCTCATGAATCGTCAGCGCGACGACGGCGATCTTTGGGAAGCGTTTCCGTATCTCCCGCGTTGCATCGATCCCTGAAAGGTCGGGGAGGCCGATGTCCATCAGGATCACGTCCGGCGCCACACTGCCCGCCAGCTCGATTGCATCGGCGGCGGTGCCGGCCTCGCCGACAATCTCGACGTCCTGCTCCGCACCGAGCAGCATCTTCAGGCCGGAGCGGACAACGGCGTGATCATCCACCAGCAGCAGGCGTGTGGTCACGCAGTTCCTCGCTATCCTCGCGATACGGCAGGGTTGCCTCGATCAGGGTGCCCTCACCTGGCTGCGATCGTATGGTGACCAGTCCTCCCAGAAGCGCCGCCCGCTCCTGCATGCCGGCCAGTCCAAGCGGCTGGCGGCCTGAGGAGGCCGTCCTGCGCAATCGATCGACGTTGAATCCGCAACCATCGTCGCGCACAGAAAGATGAACCCCGCGCTCGGCATAATCCAGCGCGATGTGAACGCTGCGCGCTTCTGCGTGGCGAATCACGTTGTTCAGCGCTTCCTGGACGATTCGGAACGTGCAGATGCGCGCCGCGTCTGCAAGCGGCTGCTCTGTTCCCGTGATCTCGACCTTTATCTTGATCGGCGCGCGCTCCTCCACCTTGGCCGCATACCAGCGCAGAGCGGCGGCGAGCCCCAGATCATCAATGTGTGAGGGCCGCAGGTCGCCCATCAGTCTCTGCAGCTCCTTTAGTGAGTCTGCCGCGAGCGTCTGGAGTTCGTGCAGCGTGATTGCCGCTTTCTCGGGATCGTGCGCCATGCGTGACTCGAGTCCACGCAATCCCAGGCCAATGGCCGTCAGCGCCTGTCCGGTCTCGTCGTGCAGGTCCCGCGCGATGCGCTGGCGTTCAGATTCCTGTGCGGCCACCACACGTCGGAACAACTCACCGCGCAGCGCCTCGCGCTGCTGCGATTCTTTGAGCCGGTCCGCCTGTAGGGCGGCGATCTTCTGCTCCGTCTCGACCTGGAAGGCACGCAGGAATCGGATCACGTACACGGAGGCCGCGCCTGCCAGGGTGGCGCGCAAGAGCTGAACAGGGAACCCGAACCACCGCAGGAACAGGCCCTCGTTGATGACATTGGACGGTGGCAGCGAGGTGGCTCGAGTGAACACCTGGCCGATGAGGCCGTACCAGGCGAATGCCACCGCTGCCCAGAGAGCATCCTGTCCGAATCGAACCAGGCCTACGCGCCGAAAGGCGCGTTGTTGGGCGATGAGCCCCAGTGCCGCGAGGATGCTGGCGGGAATGGCCAGTGAGTATCGAGTCCAGACATCCACGACTCCGTAGAGAGACGCCGGCGGAACCTCTCCCCTTAGGTTGACCAAGCCGAACACCCACACTGCTTCGAGGCCCAGCGGGATCATGAGACTAACACGTTGAGCCATCTCGTCTCGCGCCAGCAGAAAGCCTCCAAATGCCGCCAACGAGAGAAACGAGAAAGCTAGAGTGGAAAGCCGCAGGATGGTCAGCGCAGGGGCAACCGTATGTCCGCCGGCCGCGGTCATGAAGGCGAACATCTCGATCCACTCGTGCGCGGCATGCACCAGTCCGAATCCTGCAAGGGGCCGCAGGGCCTTGCGTACGCGTTCTTCCGAAGACCGGCCACCTTCTATGGCGACCAGGAGACCCATGCTGAAGAAAGCCAGGCCGTAGAAGAAGTAGATCGTGATGATGCCTAGTGATTCCAGGGCCTATCCTTTCAAGTCGTCCTGGGCGTAGAGTTGCGGGCTCCTGTCGGTGGAGACGATCGCGCCTTCTGGAGCTGAGGGGGGCGCATCTTATTCGGGCAGCCTCAACCTTGTCCCGCACACGCGGCAGAACCTATCGCCCGGCTGAGCGCGTGCCCCGCACTGATGGCAGCCTATATCGCCGCCTCGCTGCAGTGAGCTCTCAGCCCGGCTGCGGTGGCGCCGCTCCCGGGCTGGGCCTCCGCGGCTTGATTGCCAGAAGTACAGGTAGCCACCCGCTATCAAAACGAGGCCAAGCGCGCCCAAGATATACGGCAGGTAGTTGCTCAGCATCACGCGGCCCGGCGTACTGCCGTCCAACGGCTGCGAAGGCTGCAGGTCCTGCGGCGGTGCCGTGAGAGCCTCCGAGCTGCGGGTGTATTTGAGGTGTAGCGTGAAGTCCTCGCCTGCCTCCAGTCGGCCCAAGTCGTTCTCCAGCAGGGGGGTTGCGCCCGCCATTTGCGCGGGTTGCAGTTCAGGCTCGGCCGAAACGGCGGTTGCATCCTCGGGCATGCGTACGCTGATACTGAAGTCCTGGACCGAGTAATCGCCGACCCATTCATAGGAGAACTGGCGCCGGTTGCCGGACCTCATGAGCGGCTGGTAGTACTCAATGCGATAGGTCGTGGGGTTCTGGATCTGCACGACGACGGATTGCCAGGTCTCGTCGCCAGCCGATTCGAGATAATCTGCATTGAGCAGACTGTCGCCCTCGCCATGCGAGGCGACCGCCACGAGGTTGGCATCCTTTGGGAACTTGATGGAGACGCCAACTGGCAGTGCCGTGCCAGCCTCCAGCTGGAAATCGCAAATCACCAACATGCTGGGCTGGTCGTACTCCGGCCACAACTGCACCTGGAGGCTGGCAAGCACGATCGGCGTCTGGGCGAGCGAAGAGGATGGAGCGAAGATCAGCCCCACAAGAATACACGCCGTCAACCACCGTGGCATACCCGCCTCCCGTTAAGAGTTCTTGAATCTTACCATGCGGGTAGCCGTGCGCGGTGCACCCCAGCAGATGCCGCGGCTAGCGGTGCGGGAGGCAACTAGAGGGGGGGGTTTGGCTGGGTAAGCCTGAGGCCAACCTACGGGCTTGAACCTGCTGCATTCATGGGGGATTGAGTCAATGCCTGGACCAGTTGCCAGCAGGCCTGATTCATGGGTGTCGGTACGCGGTGTTGTCTGCCCGCCCTGGCAATGGCCCCGCAGATCGCATCGATCTCCGTCGGTGCTCCTCGTTGTATGTCCTGAAACATGGATGAATGGTTGGAGGCCGTCCGGATGGCGACGTTTTCGACCATTTGCACGGGATCGGACCCGGCAAGTACGACCTTCTCCGCAATGGCCACAGCGGCAGTCTCCTCAGCAAGCGCACGCAGGAGCAGGCGCGCTGCCGGCCGCTCCAAGAGCTGCCCGTTCGGAATCTGCAATATCGCGGTCAACGGATTGATGGCGGAATTGACGACCAGCTTGCTCCAGATGAGGGTGCGGGCGTCCTGAATGACTTCGACTTGGAAACCCGCTGCGACTAGAGCCTGCTGCAGCGGCTCCAGGCGCTCGTGCGCCTGGAGCGAGACAACGCCTTCGCCGCCGGCTTTGGCCAGGCCCGGTCCAAGCAATGTGGCGCCTGTGGTCGTTGAACCAAGCGCCACGCGCTGCCGCCCGAGGCCGGCCGCGAGGATCTCCCGATTACCAAGACCGTTCTGAAGCGTGAGCGCCAAGCCATGATCAGCCAAGCAACCTGCCAGCTGCGCGGCCGCACGCTCTGTCTGCCAAGACTTTACGAGGACGAGCGCGTATTTGGCGCCCCGACAATCCCGAGGATCGCTGGCCACCCTGACCCGGACGCGCCGCTCCCGGCCGTTGCCGTCCACGAGCCGCGCACCGCTTCCGCGAAGTGCCACGAGTCCTTCGGGCCAGGTGCCCAGCATCGTCACGGCATATCCGGCCCGCCCGAGGCGCGAGGCGAATAGTGTCGCCAGTGCCCCGATCCCAACGATTAGCATGCCGTCCCGCTGGATGCCTTCTTGTCCCATGTACGCCCCTCGATCCGTTCAGTTACCCGTTTCCCTGATGAACTGCTGCCACTCCGATTCGTCCATCTCCACGGAATGCGCTGCGGCAGGGAAGGAGCGGGCTTGAACATCTCCGATGAATTCGGTGAAAGCGCGGCGCATTTCGCCGTGGAAGTCGGCATATTTTTTCACGAATTTTGGCGTGAATCGGTCGAAGAGGCCAAGGAGATCGTGCGTCACCACGACCTGTCCGTCGCAGCCGATACCCGCGCCAATGCCAATGGTGGGTATGGACAGCTTCTTGGAAACCACCTGTGCCAGCCGGGCCGGCACCGACTCCAGGACGAGGCTGAAACAGCCAGCTTGTTCCAGAAGCAGCGCGTCCTCCAGCAGGCGCCCGGCGGCCGCGGCGGTCCTGCCCTGCGGCCGGAAGCCTCCAAGCTGATTCACCGATTGCGGCGTCAAGCCGAGATGCCCCATTACCGGTATGCCGGCGCCAGTGATGGCCCTCACGGCTTCCAGCCTGTCACGGCCGCCCTCGAGCTTGACGGCTTCCATCCCGCCTTGCTGCAGGAAGCGGCCGGCATTGCGCACCGCCTCCTCAGCAGAGACCTGGTATGACATGAAGGGCATGTCGCCGATAAGCAGGGCGAATTTGGCACCCCGCGCGACGGCGCGGCAATGGTGCAGCATCTCCTCCATGGTCACTGGCAGTGTGTTCTGATACCCCAAGACCACCATGGCCAGGGAGTCCCCGACTAGAATCGCATCGATGCCCGCCTGATCTTCCGCCAGGGCGGTGGGGTAGTCGTAGGCGGTCAGCATGGTGATGGGCGCGGCGTGCTCTTTCTTCTGACGCAATACGGCCGTCGTCACCTTCTTGCGCTGGGATGACGCGGCCTGCGAATCCGCTATGTTTGGGGCTGGAGCAGTTGTGGTCAAGGTACCCTCCGGCTAAGGTAGGGGCCGTTGGTTGCGGTCTCCCCCGGATCCCGCATGGACAGCCTCGGACTGATTTGTCGTCGGGCTCGCCAACTTGCACTGTCGCGATGCCCGCGGCACACCTATTATTCCACAAAAAGCTCTTTTCGCCTATAATGCCGCTGACCATTCATTACAGGGAGGCACGGCCGGAAGGCTGCGGCCACGAAGGCCCGGCTCAAGGCATGCCATCCGACCCGCTTCGGCCTGTGGTGATCGCGAGGAGACTGACATGCGTCGTATGTTCGGCTTCATGATTGGGACCTTCATCGGTGCCCTTGTTGGATCCACGGTGACACTGCTGTTGGTGCCGGAATCGGGTGAGAGGCTCCGCGCCCAACTCCGCGCCCGCGGCGAGGGCTTCCTGGCTGAGGTGCGCGAGGCTGCCGAAGTCCGTCGCGTGGAACTCACGGATCGGCTCCAGTCCCTGCGCGCCCCGCGAATGGGGCCTACGGAGCTGTCGTAGGGCGGTTGGTCAGGGCGGGCCCCGAGATAATTCGCGTGTAGAAATCCTGGGCTTTGGACATGCAGTGCGCGTAGTCGGCGCGCTGCATAATCAGTTGTTGATTCAAACCTGCGGCCTCACGGCGCAGGTTTTTGTCTTCCAGGGCCCGGAGGATCGCACGGGCGAGATCCCCGGGATTGGTGGGGTCCGCCAGCAGTCCGTTTTCTCCGTGCCTGATCCATTCGCGGATCGATTCCAAATCGCCGACCACCGGGAAGCAGCCGCACGCCATGCCCTCGAGCAGTGAGTTGGGGGTTCCGTCATGGGTACCGGGTGAGACCATCACCTGCGAGCGACGCATCAGCTCTGCCAAATCAGCCTGCGGCAGTTGAGGCAGCAGCGTTGCCGCGTGCCCGATTCCCAACTTTTCCACCCATCTCGACGCTTCCGAATTCCCTGAAAGGGCCACGCAGACAAACTTGGCATTCGGATTTCGGGCCAACACCAGGGGGATTGCCTTAAAGAAGATGTCGTTCCGGACATAGGCTCTCGACCCCCGGGCAATTATGACGATGGGATCGACGGGAGGATTCGCCGCGGCAAAGAAGACATTGGCCCGGATGCCGCCTCCTCCCGGTATGACAAGGGTCGGCCTGGTAGGGCCAAGGCCCCACTCTCGAGCGAGGCGAATGTCACGTCGACAGTCCGCGTGCAGGGCGTTGGTCACCCGCAAGGTCCATTCTGTGTAGTGACGCATCAGTGCGGTGGAGGCGGCATGGAGCGTGAAGTCATTGCCCCAGACTGATATCAGAAGGGGGGCGGCCCCATAGGCGTCCGCGGCCAGCATGCCCTCGAATGGGATGCGCATTGCGTGCACCAAGTCCGGCCGGATACGTTCCGCGAATCCCCGCAGTCTTCGGGCTGCGCGAGGGATGGTCAGTGGTCCGAGCAGATGCCGAAGGGCACTCCGCCACTTGAGCGCGGTGGATGAGCCGCCGCGCGGCGGACGCGCCCTGCCTGTGCTACCGCTGTAGGCAACGGGTGTGATTGCCAACTCTTGAAGGGGCAATTCAGGCGAGCAGGCGAAGGTCGAGGCCAGGAAAACTTCGTCGCCGCGCTCGACGAAGAAGCGGATCCAGTTCAGCGCGATGGGCGAGCGGCCGTCTGCAACGAAGAGCACGCGCATGAGGCGACTATACCAGAAGTTGCCCGGGCAAGTGAGCCGTAGTATCATTGGTGCGCTTGATCGCGGGATAGGACGGCATCCCGAGCACATCGGGGAGCGAAATTCCGGCACGGCCTCGCGGCAGAAGGATATTCATGAAACAGATCTGTGTGGTTGGCGTCGGCTATGTCGGCCTCGTAACGGGGGCCTGTTTTGCAGACTTGGGCAACAGGGTGGTCGCCCTGGATGTGGATCAGAAGCGGATCGACAACCTTAAGAAAGGGATTATGCCGATCTACGAGCCCGGCCTGGATGAGCTTGTTAAGCGCAACGTGGCCGCGGGCAGGCTGGCATTCACGACGTCCTATGAAGAGGCGTTGAAGGGCAGTGAATTTGCCTTCATTGCCGTTGGGACGCCCTCGGGCGTGAAGGGCGAGGCGGACCTTCAATATGTGGCGTCGGCGGCAGAGTCGATCGCCAAGAACATGACCAGGCCGCTTGTGATCATCAATAAATCGACGGTGCCCATCGGGACCGGTGATTGGGTGGCGGACATCGTGAAGGGTGCCCAGCCACGTGAGATTGCGTTCTCCGTCGTTTCATGCCCCGAGTTCCTGCGAGAGGGATCGGCCATCGGGGATTTTATGAGCCCGCATCGGACTGTGATCGGATCGCTGCATCGCGAGGCCGCGGAGAAGGTCGCGCAGCTGCACCTGCCTCTGCGGGCGCCCATCGTCATCACCGACCTGCGTACGGCGGAGATGATCAAGTACGCCTCCAACGCCTTCCTTGCGACGAAGATATCATTCATGAATGAACTCGCCGATCTATGCGAATCTGTTGGGGCGGATGTGAAGGAAGTGGCCGCCGGCATGGGTTACGATGCGCGCATTGGGCACCATTTCCTGGACGCCGGCCTCGGATGGGGCGGATCGTGTTTTCCGAAGGATGTCAAGGCGTTGGCGTACATGTCCAAAGAACGAGGCCTGGAGCCCCGCATTCTGGATTCTGTTACACAGGTGAACTATGCCCGCCGGCTTAGCGCTGTCAACCAGCTCTCTGATATGCTCGGCGGGCTGAAGGGCAAGACGATCGGCATGCTGGGCCTGGCATTCAAGCCAAATACCGACGATATGCGCGAGGCGCCGTCGATCGACATCGCAGCGCACCTGGCGGAGGCGGGTGCCAGGGTGCGCGCATACGATCCGGTGGCTATGGAGGTTGCGCGCCCAATCCTGCCGTCAGTGAATATGTTCAAGGATGCCTATGAAATGGCTTCGGGCTGTGACGGCCTGATGGTCGTGACCGAGTGGAACGAGTTCAAGCAGCTGGACCTCGATCAGCTGAAATCCGTCCTCAAGCAGCCTGTGGTGTATGACGGCCGAAATATCTATGACCCGGCTCTGATGAAGGAGAAGGGCTTTAACTATCGAGCGGTGGGGCGCGGTCGATGAGCAGGCTGGATGCCAGCGCCTGAGCCGCCGGTCTGTGACTATGAGGGCTCCGACTATCAGGCCTCGTTTTGGGAGCAAGGGGATCGCGAGTACGAGGACCGAGTGGAGGCCATCGCGTTGCAGCGTCTGCTGCCTGACAGCGGAGGGTTGCTGCTGGAGCTTGGCGCGGGCGCGGGGCGCAACACTCCGCGGTATACGGGATTCCGGCGCATCGTCCTGCTGGACTTCTCCCGCTCGCAATTGAAGCAGGCACAGGCCAGGCTGGGACGATCCGAGCGGTATATCTTTGTGGCGGCGGACGTTTACCGCCTCCCGTTCATCGAAGGCCTTTTCGACGCCGCCACAATGATCCGCGTTCTGCACCACATGGCTGATGCGCCCAAGGCGCTGAGCCAGGTGCGCGATGCGCTGAAACCCGAAGGCACATTCATCCTGGAATTCGCCAACAAGCGCAACCTAAAATCCGTGCTGCGCTACTGGCTTGGACGGCAGAGGTGGAATCCATTTGCTCTGGAGCCTATTGAATTCGCGAGGCTTAATTTTGATTTCCACCCGCGCCGCGTGCAGGCATGGCTGGAGGAGCTGGGCTTCACGGTGGAGCGCAGACTTACGGTCTCCCATTTTCGCGCCCGGATCCTGAAACGGTTGATCCCCATATCCTTCCTAGTATTCATGGATTCCGTGCTTCAGCCGTCGGGTGAGCTGTGGCAATACACCCCCAGCGTATTCTTCAGGCTGCGAGGTGGGAATGGTGTTGCCCGCATGGTTGAGCCCGACGCAGACCCGAGCCTGATTTTCAAGTGCCCCGCGTGCGGGCACGCGCCGCTCGCCGAGGCTCAGGGTGCGTTGGAGTGCGGCAACTGCGGGAGAGTGTGGGGAGCTGCAGATGGCATCTTTGATTTTCGCCAGCCAGTGACCGAGCTCGCAGGCTCCGGCCTGGCCAGCTGACCAGCTCACGCGGCATTCGCATCTCCCGATATACTCAGCCAGTCATGAGGTGTTCCGTCGTCATCCGCGCCTACAACGAAGCCGAGCACATCGGGCGGCTTTTTGAGGGCATCTCGCGCCAGACGATCAGAGATACCGAGGTGATCCTTGTGGATTCCGGCTCCACAGACGCAACCGCGCGGATCGCGGCGGAATATGGGGCGCGGGTAGTGCAGATCGAGCCCCAGGAGTTCAGTTTCGGGCGATCTCTGAATCTAGGGATGAGTGCGGCCGGAAGCGAGCTTGTCGTGATCGCCAGTGCGCACGTGCGCCCCGTGTATCCCGATTGGCTCGAATGCCTGCTGGGCCCATTCGAGAATCCGGAGGTGGTGCTTGTCTACGGCAAACAGCGCGGTAGCGAAGCATCGCGGTTCTCCGAGCGTCAGATCTTCCGTCAGTGGTTTCCGGATGCCGATGTTCCGGATCAGGCCAGCCCATTCTGCAACAATGCCAATGCTGCAATACGCCGCAGTATTTGGGAGAAGCATGCCTATGATGAGGTCCTGACGGGGTTGGAGGACGTCGCTTGGGCCAAGTGGGCGCAAGCCCATGGCCTCCGTGTCAGCTACGCGGCTCACGCCGAGATCATTCACGTTCACGAGGAGACTCCGCGGCGCGTGTATGAGCGATACCGGCGTGAGGGCATGGCTTTCAAGCGCATTTTCCCGGAGTCGCATTTCAGCGCCTACGATTTCTTGCGCCTCACTCTCTCGAACATCGTGACAGATGTACGGGAGGCGAGCCGGCAGGCACTGGCTTTGCGCCAAGGCCCGTCGATCATTTGGTTTCGTGCGATGCAGTTTTGGGGAACATATCAGGGCTACCGGCGATCGGGGTCTGTGACGCAGGAGCTCCGACGGACTTTCTACTACCCCCCTGGTCGCAGTGAACCTGGCGCCAGCCGCCGGGGAGTGCCTCCAATCCGGTATAAGGATCCGGAATAATAGCAGCCCAGGGGTGTGTGACTCAGGCTGTCATCCCCCAAGTGCCTCATTGAGCCAATCCAGGAATCCCTTCTCCTTTGGCTGCACAGAGGTTCCAAGGGTGGCTGCGAGCTTCTCGAACAGCTCGCGCTGTTCCTTGGTGAGTTTGCTGGGAATCTCCACATTCACGATCACAAGCTGGTCGCCGCGATGATCCTTGCGCCGAAGGTGGGGGACCCCCTTGCCCTTCATTTTGAACACTTTGCCGGGCTGCGTGGCGGCCGGAATCTTAAGCGCTTCCTCGCCATCAAGCGTGGGAACCGAAACGTCGGCACCCAGCGTTGCCTGAGCAAGGTTGATGTCGAGATTCAGAATGAGGTCATGCTCCCGTCGCCTGAAGAACTTGTGGGGCTGGACATCCAGCAGGAGGAACAGGCTGCCGTTCGGACCGCCATATACCCCCGGCTCGCCCTCACCTGCCAGGCGGACCTGTGTCCCGGAATCCACGCCCGCTGGGATCTCGATGCTCTTCCGCAACTTCTTGCGCTCGAGTCTTCCGCCGCGGCACGTGCGGCATGGTGAGGAGATCACTTCTCCGCGCCCACCGCAATTCGGGCATGTGCTGGTCTGCATCATCTGGCCGAGGATGGTCTGTCGCACCTGACGCACCTCGCCCTGGCCTCCGCAGGTGGGGCAGCGCGTGGGCGTTGTGCCGGGCTCCGCGCCAGAACCATTGCAGCGCGAGCAGGTCTCATCGCGTTCGAACTCAACATCCTTGTTTGTGCCGAAGACGGCTTCTTCAAAGGTGAGCGTCACGGGCATCTGAAGGTCACGTCCCCGCCGCGGGCCGCGTCGCGAACTTCTGCCCCCTGCGAACCCGAACTGCCCGAAGAGCTCATCGAAGATGTCCGCGAAATCCGCGGTGTAGTCATGGAAGCCGCCGGTGTTCCCGAGGCCGGCACGTCCGAATCGGTCGTAGCGGGCGCGCTTGCCTCCATCCGAGAGGACGCCGTAGGCCTCGTTGATCTCCTTAAATCTCTCTTCGGCTTCTGGGTCTTTGTTCACATCGGGATGGTATTGACGCGCCAACTTGCGGAACGCCGCCTTGATCTCATCCTCACCGGCGCCCCGGCCGACCCCCAGGATATCGTAGTAATCACGGTCAGACATGTCTCTTCCGCTTGCGGCACGTACCGCGACTATTCCTTTACCTCGCCATCGACGACGTCAGGTTCCGCCTGAGGATTGGGAGTCTGCCCTGACGCAGCCTCGGCCGTGCCGGACTGCTCGGACGCGGCAGCGCCGATCCGCTGGATCGCCTCGCGCAGCCTCTCGCTGGCGGCGGATATCCCCGGCACGTCTTCGGCCTGGGACATGGTTCGCACGTCGGCCAGCTTGCCTTCAACTTCCGCCTTGAGCTCCGGCGGCAGTTCGGCGCCGTGATCCTTCAGGGCTCTCTCGGCGGCGTACGCGGCGTTGTCGGCCTGATTGCGCGCCTCTATCAGCTCCTTGCGCTGGCGGTCCTCCTGTGCATGGGACTCGGCGTCCTTCCGCATGCTTTCGACCTCGGCCTCAGACAGGCCCGAGGAGGCTGTGATGGTGATGTGCTGGCTGCGCCCCGTCGCCTTGTCTTTGGCTGTTACGTGCAGGATGCCGTTGGCATCAATGTCGAACGTGACCTCGATCTGGGGAACGCCGCGGGGCGCAGGCGGTACGCCGTCAAGGATGAACTTCCCGAGCGACTTGCTGTCCGCAGCCATTGGCCGTTCGCCCTGCAAGACGTGGATCTCCACCTGAGTCTGGCTGTCCGAAGCCGTTGAGAATGTCTGGCTGCGGCGCGTCGGGATGGTCGTATTGCGCTCTATCTGCGGTGTGGCGACGCCACCGAGCGTCTCAATCGAAAGCGTAAGGGGCGTCACGTCAAGCAGGAGAATATCCTTGACCTCGCCGCCCAGTACTCCGGCCTGGATGGCGGCTCCGACGGCGACCACTTCATCGGCATTGACGCCCTTGTGAAGCTCCTTTCCGAAGAAAGCGCGCACACGGTCCTGGACCGCGGGCATGCGCGTCATGCCGCCAACCATCACCACCTCATGGATGTCGTCCGGATTCATTTTGGCATCGCCAAGGGCCTGCTTGAGGGGGCCAATCGTGCGATCGACCAGATCGCCGGTCAGTTGCTCCAGCCGGGCACGGGTCATCTTCGTGACGAGGTGCCTGGGCCCGCTGGAGTCCGCGGTGATGTACGGCAAGTTGACCTCCGTCTGCATCACGCTTGAGAGCTCGATCTTGGCTCTCTCCGCCGCTTCTTTGAGGCGCTGCAGTGCCTGGCGATCGCTTCGCAGATCGATACCGTATTCCTTCTGGAATTGGGCTGCAAGATCGTCGATGATGCGTTGATCGAAGTCGTCGCCCCCCAGGAACGTGTCGCCGCTGGTGGAGCGCACCTGGAAGACGCCATCGCCGACATCCAGGATGGAGATATCAAAGGTTCCGCCGCCGAGATCATAGACCGCTATGACCTCGTTCTTTTTCTTATCCAGACCGTAGGCCAGAGCCGAGGCGGTTGGTTCATTGATAATGCGCAGGACTTCCAGGCCGGCGATCTTGCCGGCGTCCTTGGTGGCGTTTCGCTGCGCGTCGTTGAAATACGCCGGCACGGTGATGACTGCCTGACTGACGGGCTCGCCGAGATAGGCCTCAGCGTCAGCCCTGATCTTGGACAAGATCATGGCGGAAACCTCGGGCGCGCTGTAGTCCTTTCCGTCGAGCCGGACTCGAACGTCGCCGTTGGACGCCTCGCTGACTTCATAAGGGACCCGCCCGCGGATGCGCTCAAGCTCGGGTTCGTCCGCTCTGCGTCCCATGAAGCGCTTGATGGAGAAGACCGTGTTCTCCGGATTTATGATCGCCTGGTTGCGCGCAACTCGGCCAACCAAGCGTTCATGATTCTTGTTGACCGCGACCACGGATGGGACGAGGCGTTCGCCCTCGGATGACGGAATTACCGTGGGCTCCCCGCCCTGCATCACGGCGGCCACGGAATTCGTCGTTCCCAGGTCTATGCCGATGATCTTGGCCACTAGTTCCTCTTCTGCAATGTTCTCGCGCTTCCAGGCACGCAGGCAACGATTCGGCCCGCGCCTGCTCAAGCGACATGCGTACTTCGCTAGGCTGCGACCCTAACTTGAGCCGGCCGTATCACCCGTTCCCCCAGCATGTAACCCTGCTGCATAACAGCCACAACTCGACCGCTCTCAACGCCGTCGACGGGTTCTTGGGAAATGGCCTCGTGGAAATTCGGATCGAAGACCGTGCCCACGGCCTCAATGCGCTCCACACCCTCGGCTTCCAAGATGGCCTGCAGTTTCCGCTGGATCAATTCAATTCCACTGGACCAGGCATCGTCTGCGGGACGGTTCTGCAGGGCGCGCTCGAGGTCGTCCAGGACCGGTAGTACCATCTTGATCAGATCGCCTTTCATGGACATCTGCTCAGCCGAGCGATCGCGTTCCACCCGCTTCCTGTAGTTCTGGAATTCGGCGAGTGCTCGCTGCCAGCCATCCAGACTCTCGGCTGCCTTCGCCTGCGCCTCGGCGAGCTGGCTGCGCAGTGCCTCGACGTCTTCTGACGGGGTCTGTTGGTTTGCGGGTACGGCTTGCTCAGCCGGCGCCGCCTCGGCTACTGGCCTCGGTTGCTGTCGATCTTCTGCGTGTCTGATGTGCTTCTTCTCCGTCATCTTGAGTTCCCATGACCAGCTTTGTGCCTGTCTAGCTCTATGCCCCAGTCAAGCGTTCGCTCACCAGGTCGCTGAGCAATCCGGCGACGAATCGGACGGTGGGAATCGTTCTCGCGTAGGACATCCTCATCGGGCCAAGAACTCCAAGGGTGCCTGTAGCCAAACCGGGCACACCATAGCGTGCCAACACCATTGAGCATTCGCTGAGTTCCTCCCAGCCAGCTTCGCCGCCGATCAGGACCTGCAGTCCGCCCACGGCGCTGTTCGTGGTCGTGCGCGCAAGCAGATCCTGCAGGGTGGTCCGCTCCTCGAGCAACTTGAGGGCTCGCCGGCCACTATCGGTGCCAGCAAAGTCAGGTTCGGAAAGCATGTTGGTCAGGCCGTCTGTGTAGATCTCGCCGGAAACGCCCTCGGACGTCCGACGCAATTCGCTGAGGATCAAGGTCATGATGTCCTGCTCAAGGGCATCCTGGCGCCCTGGGAGCACCGCAATCTCATTCACCGTCCGCGCACCCAGGACGCTGTTGAGCCGGGTAGCCGTCTGACTGAGCCGCTCCTGCTGAACCGGTTCGGCGAGCGTTAGCAACTGCTGGGATACTTCGCCGCCGACGAGAACGAGTACCATGAGGATCTGGCGCCCTTGTGTCGTGATCAGCTCGACGTGCTGGAACCGGGGGATATCCGCGCGCGGTGCCGTGACCATAGAGGCCACATGGGATTGGTGCGCCAGGACGGAGGCGGCCAGATGCATCCATTGGTCAGTCCCCGGCACAGCTTGGTCGAACTGGTGAAGAATGGTGTTCTGCACAGCCTCCGGCAGCTCTGCCTGATCCATCATGGCGCTCACAAAGAACCGATAGCCCTCTTCGGTTGGCACGCGCCCGGCCGAGGTGTGAGGCTGGCGCAGGTAGCCCATTTCAGTCAGCGCCGCCATTTCGTGGCGTAACGTGGCGGGCGACAGATCAAGGTGATAGCGTTCCACCAGGCGCCTTGAGCCGATGGGCGCGGCCGCGTCTATGTATTCCCGAATGATGACGAGCAGCAACGTCCTTTGTCGTTCAGTGAGCGGAGACATGTTCTATCACAAGCTGGCACTCTCGAAGCGAGAGTGCCATCCATGCCACTTGATAATAACATGTGCCCGAGAGGGGCGTCAATAAGAGGAGTGTAAGAAAGCACCACAAGGGCGGAGAAATGCCTCCGCCTTGCCTCAATTGGGCAATGGATTGAGCCAAGTGGCGCTATGCAAGCGGCGCTGCGCCAAGTCGTTCTAAGGTTGGAGTTTCGGGCGCCATGCCGGATCAAAATCTATCCCAGGATCGGTGGTGATGCGGGAGCGCATCTCGCCTGTCATGGTTGCGATGAAGATATCGCGGTTCTCCTCCGGGCTCTTGCCCTCAAAGATGATCCAAAGGCCATCGGCCGAAACCTGAGGGTGCTCAGCCGGGAGGGGACCAAGGCTCATTCTGGTGCTTTCTTCCGTGTTGCGGCGCTCATAGGCGATACTCATTATCCAGGGCAGCACGGGGCCAACGGCATTTCGCTCCGTGTAGTAGATGAGTTGGCCGTCGGCAGACCAGACCGGCGAGAGATCCCAATACTGCTGTCCGCCGCGGGCGATCTGCTGTTCCCCCTGCCCTGCATCCGTAATCGACCATATTTGGTAGGCGCCAACGCGCTTCTTGGTGAACAGGATCTGATTACCGAATGGAGACCACGCAGGCTGCCGCGCCTCCTCGAAGTCGGCGCCCGGTTCGGTGAGCCTTCTTACGGACTGGTCTATGAGATCCAGCACATAAATGAGAGGGCGACCATCGCGAAGCGAGGTGAATGCAATGCGCTGTCCTTCGGGCGACCATGCGGGTTCAGAGTCGCCGCCGGGAACTGTGGGGAGCGCGACAAGACCAGAACCATCCGTGTTTACGATGTAGAGGGCCGTGCCTGCGGGCGGTCCTTCAGATATGTCGAGCGGCCGTCCCATGGGCGAGACGCGGCAGGGTGAGACGAACACGAGCTGCGCCCCGTCCGGAGACCACGACGGCTGGCAGGCGCCGTCTGGAACATTCGTAATGGGAACCACCGCGCGTCCGCTGATATCCCCCAGATATACCTGTGGTACCCCGGAACGATTGGAAACGAATGCGATCTCGGCATTCGCAGTGCCGGCCGACGGCACAACGGCGGCCTGGGTGGGCGCCGAAGGGACGGTGGGGGCAAAGCTCGGGACTGACGTGTCGGTTGGAGCGGCGGCCGAGGTGGGCTTTGTCACCGCCGTGGCGGCCCGGACAGTACTGCTTGCCGCTGAGGTGGCCGTGGAGGTTGACGAGTTCAAGGCAGCTTGAGGGCTCGCGGACAACGTTCCCGGGAAGAGGCCCGGAGCCATTGCCCGAACGCTGGCTGGAACCATCTCGGGTAGCAGGATCACGGTGCCAGAAGCCGCGACGATGATGATGAAGAACAGCGTGAGCCATGCGGGACTGGTGCGGCGGCGTTTCCTCGGCGCGACAAAGTCTCGGAGGTGGTTTGCCGTGGCCGCCGGAACTTCAGCTCCCAATGGATGGGAGCGCTCGGAGCCTGGTACGGATGCTGCCGGCGCCGCGGCGTGCGGAAGGTCTGGAGAGGGCGCGACCGTGAACTCGCCGGTGGGACGTTCGGATTTGGTCACCGCGGCGAGTAGGGCCTTCTTAAATTCCTCCGCGGCCTGAAAGCGATCACCAGGATCCACGGCCATGGCCTTCTCAATTGCGGCCGCCACGCGGCGTGACACCCTGGGATTCCGCCTGCGCAGCGAAGTCAGCTGAGCGTTGTCCATGGCCCGGGCCAGGCCATCTTCCGGGATCACGCCCGTCAGCCCCGCATAGAGGGTGGCGCCCAGGGAGTAGATGTCCGTGCGGGCGTCGGTGCGTGCCGTGCCATACTGCTCCGGAGGCGAATACCCCGGTGTCATGGCCCTCGCTCCGGTGGTGGTCGCTTGCGGACCCTGGACGATCTTGGCCAGGCCGAAGTCCACCAGATAGACCGTGCCATCCGGGGAGATCTTTACGTTTCCCGGTTTGATATCCCGATGCAGTATCACCGGCTTGCGGGTGTGCAGATAGGTGAGTGCATCGCACATGGCCGCGCCTGCCATGACCGCATCTTCTTCGGAGATCGTCCCAAGGCGCTCCATGCGCTGGCGCAGGTCCTCGCCCTCGATGAAATCCATGACCAGGTATTGCCCCTGGTCGCCGACCGCAAAATGGTCGGAGACACGGGGTAGGTTCGGATGCCGCAGGCCGGCCAAGATCACGGCCTCAAGGCGGAATTGCCTGGAGTACTCGTCCGAGGCAAAGAGGTTCTCTTTTACCGCTACATCCACCCCCAGGTTCTCATCGACGGCGCGATACACAGATCCCATGCCCCCCTGTCCAAGGATCTCAACAATTCGATACCGCTTGTGAAGGAGTGTACCGCGCTCGAGCGTCATTCCATTCCCATGGTTAGGCTGCTATCATGCTGTCAGGAGTGCTGCTCGAGGATGGTCGGAATCACCGTGATTCGCAAGATCTTCTGGGCCTCGGCCGATCTCAAGGCACAACCGCGACATTATATCAGACGGATTTCGGGCGCCCTTTGGACGAGGCGATGTTTCCATGCGTCTGCACGGGAGCCGATTTGACGCTACAGTGTCAAGTATTGTAGACTATGAATATGGAGAATTCGACTGCACGGCAACGGGACTGGATATCTTCCGGCTTGCTCTTCCTCCTGCTACAGGTTGCCGCTGCCCGGCTGGTGACCACAGATTGGGCGCCTTACCTATACTGGACTGAAACACTCACCGGTTTCGGAACCGTACTGGGGCTTGCCCTGGGATCCAGTCGCTTCCGACGTGGACTGGTGCTAGCCCTCGCCGCAGCCTACACGACCACGGTTGTACCCTGGGAGCTCACAAGGTCGGTTAGAGACGAATACCTTCTGGACAGGTTGAGCCGCGTTGGCGCGATCTTGGTTGTCTCCTTCAGCCAATTTCTCCATCGACAGCCCGTCAAAGACACACTGTTCTTCCTGCTTTTCGTGTGCCTGGTATTCTGGCTTATCGGTGTGACGGCCGGCTACTGGCTCGCAAGGCATGGCCGCGTCCTAACATCAATAGCTCTTGCCGGGGCCGTCATAGTAATTGTCCAGGCGTACGGCGACTATCAGCCCCGTGGCTCATGGTGGCTGGCGTTCTACGCCTTGATCGCCGTCCTACTGGCCGGACGGGTCAACTTCTTGGAGCATAGGAAGCAATGGGCGCAAGGTCGTGTCTTCGTGAGCGAAGAATCGGGCTCCAATGTTCTCGCAGGCCTATTTATGACGGCAGCGCTGGCCATCCTCGCCGCATGGTGGATCCCCAGTTCATCGGGCGGCGTGCAGCGTGCTGCTGACACCTGGAATACCTACGTCCGCCCGATAAGGGAAAGGCTCTCGAACGCGGTCATGCCCCTCGGTGGCCCGTACGGTAAACCTGGCAGCAACTTCTATGGAGGCTTGCTGCCTCTGGGCCAGGGCGCGGCGACGGGGGACGCCATCGTTTTGACCGTAAAGGTACTTGAGTCGCCGGGGTTGAACATGCGCTACTACTGGCGCGGTCGCGTCTACAACGACTACGAGGGGGGACTCTGGTCTGCTTCCACGACCTCCAGGCTGATCTTCCATCCCGACCAGGACAGCCTCGGAATTCCAGACGCGTCGGATCGTTCAACTGGTCTTTTCAGGGTCACAAGCCAGTTCCCCACCCAGAGCTTGATCTACGGGCCCGCAACCGCCGTCTGGATCGATCGGACAGTGGATGTCGCCGCGATGCGGGCAGAGCCGAATGTGTACGATGCGTTCTCATGGGAGGCGAGGACGCTCCTCTCTGCAGGCTCCACATACGATGTCCGTGCCGAGCTTCGCAATCCGACGGTGCGGCAGCTGCGGGCGGCAGGTGAGGCGTATCCATCCTGGGTTACGGAAGAGTACCTTGGCGTTCCCGGCAAATCCCGAGCAGAACTTGCGAGTCTGGCTGAGGAGATCACGACCGGCACTAATACCGCGTACGACAAGGCTGCGGCCATAACCAACTACCTGCGTCTTACCATCGAGTACTCCTCGAGTGTGCCGTCAGCCCCGGAGGGCCGGGATCCAGTCATGTGGGTGTTGCAGAACCACCGCAAAGGATTCTGCAATTACTACGCCTCGGCACAGGTTCTGCTCCTGCGCTCGATCGGGATCCCGGCACGGCTTGCCGTGGGATTTGCCCGCGGAGAACTCGATAGTGGTGTCTACACGGTGACCCGACGCGATGCCCACGCCTGGCCCGAAGTCTATTTTCCTGGCATAGGCTGGGTGGAGTTCGAGCCAACAGCCAACCAGGATCCCCTGGTGAGGGCGAGTGGAGCACTGGTGGAGGACGGCACTTCCTTCGAGTTCCTCTCGCGGACGCGGCCCGAAGAGGAAGCCAACCGAATCCCAGAGCTGGTGGAAATTGCGCCGCCCGCTGCTCCCCTCCCTTTTCCGCTAACGCCGGCGGGCCGGGCGCTCTGCACTGCATTGCCATTCCTGGCCGCAGTGCTCGCGATTGCCTTGGCTTACCGTCTACGGGTGTTCTATAGATTGCCGGCCTTCGTTTCGAGGACACTGGAGGCCGCAGGAGGTCCCGCCCCGGCATGGGTGCGCAGTTGGGAACGCTGGAATGGACTTGAACCGGTTGAACGCGCATTTGCCAGTGTGACCTGGTCTCTCCGTCTGCTGGGGAAAGCCCAGCCCATCAATGCCACGCCAGCGGTCCAGGCCGCGGCCCTGTCGCGCCTTCTGCCGTCGGCGGCGCCACAGATTGATGTCCTGAGAGGCGAAGTGGAGACCGGTCTTTTCACCCCTCGTCCGGTCGATCTTGGTCGGGCTCGCAGAGCAAGCGCGGCGGTGCTTCTGCAGGCCCTTCGTGCTCGCCTGGCCAAGACAATCGCTGCGCTTGATGGCCGCGATGTATACTCGGAGCGCGACGACTAGACGCCCGCCTGAGGAACCAGATGAAGCCTGAAATGCTGCCTTCCGCGTCACTTCGAAAACAGATGAATGCCCTCGCTCTCCAGGCCACGGAGCTGCGCGACCAGCTCCAGAAGCTCAAGGTTCGCGACTTGCCTCCCGGCGCGGCTCAGAACATGGGAACCCTTGCCGAGGCCCTCGGACAGGTGGGTCAGAAACTGGAAGCACTCGAGGCCGAGCACAAGAATCTCACTGCGCTGGCGCAGATCGGCGGCGTCGTGAACTCCTCCCTTGAGCTCGAGGAGGTGCTGCGTATCGTCATGGACAACATTGTCGGCCTGACCGGGGCAGAACGCGGGTTTCTGATGCTTCGCGACGAGAAGGGTGAAATGGTGACACGGATCGCCCGCAACTGGTCCCAGGAATCCATCAAGTCCGGCGAGGGGGCCATGAGCGGTACCGTTGTGCAGCGCGTGATCGAATCCGGCGAAGCCATTGTCACGACCAATGCGCAGCAGGACCAGCGCTTCAGCGGCCAGGCCAGCGTGGTGGCTCTGAACCTGCGGTCGATCCTGTGCGTGCCCCTGAAGGTGAAGAACGACTTGATCGGAGTCATTTACGCAGACAACCGCATCCGCACGGGCACCTTCTCCGAGGCGAAGCGCGATCTGCTGGCCGCTTTTTCGAATCAGGCGGCGGTGGCGATCGAGAACGCCCGATTGTTTACCTCGCTGCGCCGTACGTTGGAAGAAGTGACCGAGTTGAAGAACTTCATGGACAACGTGTTCTACTCGATCACGAGTGGAGTCATCACCGCCAATACCGAGGATGTGATCATGTTGGTGAATCGGGCGGCTGAGACCATTCTGGGTCAGAGCACATCCGCCATCGTAGGGCACTCCTTGGAGGAGGTGCTGGCCTCCGCCGCGCAGCAGATCCGACCGCACCTGGTCGAGGTCCGCAAGAGTGACCATGCAATCATCGATCTGGAGATAACCCATATCGACCCGGCGCGGGGAAGTCTGGACTGGCGCCTGAACCTGGCGCCGCTGAAGGATGCAGGGCAGAAGACCCAGGGTGTCGCCATCGTGCTGGACGATTTCACTGAGAGGAAGAAGCTCGAGGCGCAGCGCCGCCTATTGCAGCGAATGGTTTCTCCGGCAGTGCTGGATCAGATCGACCCCAGCAGCCTGCAGATCGGTGGCAAGAAGGTCGACGTGACGGCGCTTTTTGCCGATGTGCGCGGTTTCACGGCGTACAGTGAGAAGCACTCGCCCGAAGATCTGGTAGCTGTGCTCAATCGCTATCTTGCTGCATGCGCCGAAGCAGTGCTCGATCAGGAAGGCACGGTCGACAAGTTTCTCGGCGACGCGGTCATGGCCTGGTACAACGCGCCGCTGCCTCAGCCCGATCACACCCTGCGCGCGGTCAAGACGGCCCTGGCCATTTGCGACGCGGTTGCGAAGCTGCATGGGGAGCTTCCGCCTGAGGCTCACTTGAGTTTTGGCATCGGTGTCCACTATGGCGACGCAGTCCTGGGATGGATCGGTTCTGAGAAACGTCTGGAATACACGGCAATTGGTGACAGCATCAACACTGCAAAGCGCATTCAAGAGAACTCCGCCAAGAATCAGATCCTGATCAGCAGGATGGCCTATGACCGAGTCAGGGATGACGTGCAGGCGAAGCCGGCGGCGCCCCTGGTCGCGAAAGGCAAGACCCAGCCGATCGAAGTATTCGAGATCGTGGCATTGAAATAGCCAACGCTCGGCGCGCGTGTGGCCAGCAGCGCGTGGGCTATTTCATTCCCACTAGGCGTCTGACGAAATTGGCAAGTTGGCGCATCCCCTTGGCAACGGGCGCCGTGTCGATGTACTCGTGCTGCGTGTGGGCGCCCGCACCCGTTGTGATTCCCAGGACAATAGCCGGAAAGCCCTTGCTCAATGGGATGTTTGCATCCGTGGAGCCGGAGGTGAGCGTGGCGTTCAGCCCCTCGTCAGCTAGGCACGCGACTGCCAATTGCACGAGCGGATGATCGGCCGGAATCTCGCCGGCGGGCCTCTGGCCCACCACCTCCATTTCGACCTCCACGCCGGCCCTGCGTGCCGAGCGGATCCTTTCCTCGACGCTGGCGACCAGGGCGCCCAGCGCGTCTGCTTCCTCGGAGCGCAAGTCGAGTTCGAACTGCGCCTGTGATGCAAGCACGTTGACTCCGCTGCCGCCCGAAATGGTACCGACGTTCATGGTGGTACGCGGCCTGGTTGGCAGCGGTAGAGCCGTGAGCTGCGTGACAATGGAGGCGAGTTCGTGCACTGCCGATGGCTGCCCGTAGTCCGACCATGAGTGACCACCCGTGGTCCCGACACTGACTCTATAGCGTTGAACGCCAACGGCGCGGTGATAGACCTGCGCCAGGGCCGTCCCCTCCAGCACCAGGTACCCTTGGACATCGGCGCCGAATCGACGAACAACGCCCTTCATGCCGCGCAGATCGCCCAGGCCCTCCTCGCAGGAATTGGCCACAAGCCAGACATCAGAGTCGCGCTCCGAGCCATCGTCGCGCAGCATCCACACCAGGCCAAGAAGGGCCGCCACGCCCAATGAGTTATCCCCAATGCCGGGTCCATGGATCCGATCGTGTTCCCGTGCGAGCGGGTTTGATGACCCGGCGAAGACCGTGTCCAGATGCGCCGTAACAATCAGGGGGCCCGAGGTGCTGCGGCCCGGAAGGCGCGCATAGACGTTGTGGAACTGATCCATCGCAACATCCTGCAGGCGCTCGCCTCTGAAGAGTTCACGAACCAGGAGAGCCCGCTTCTTTTCCTTGAAGGTCGGCGCGGGTACCTGTTGGATTTTCACCGCCAGGTCGAGGAGTCTGTCCACGAGGGTAGGCATGGAATCTCCCAGCAGCACGAGGATCCGCCTAAGTCTCTCTTACCAGGTCGCGCAGGACATGCAGGCGAGCCTCCGCAAGCCCCTCAAGGACGCTCAGCTCATAGAATGCGCCGGTGCCCTCGATTTTGAGCGAAGCCGTAACGTTGGCGTACAAGGCGGCCTGGAGCGGATCATATGTCCGCTTGAACCCGGCCAGAAAGCCGCCCGCATAGGCATCACCGGCGCCCGTCGGATCGGTGAGCCGCGCAGGATATGCCGGTATTTCCCACCTGTGTCGGCCCTTGACATCATATACAGCCTGACCGCCCGCGCCCCGGTTCATCGCCACAATCTCGCAGCCGTAGGAACCCACGGCCGCCATCATTTCCCATGGATCATACGTCTGGCCCCAAAACAAGCTCCGAAGTTTTCTTTCGGCTGGCAGGAAGGCAGTGACGGCTCCGACCAGCAAACGAAGGTCCTGCAGGAATGATGGCGCCATGTAGCCGGCCGAGGGATCAACGGTCAATGTCGTGACGCCGGAGGCCTTGAAGGCGGTGATCAGCTGATGGTGACTGGCCAAGTCCAGCGGGCAGAGGTGCACTGCCCGCGCATCCCGGTAGTGCGCGGGAATTTCGGTGGCGGAGGGGGACAGGAACTCGGCTCGCCTCAGATCCTCATCCGCTTCTACTGGAGGCTGGTATCCGAGCAGTGCCTTGGGAAACGGGAGCTTCCGCCGCGCGAACTGCGACACGGGTGAGCCGCGGGTGATCTCGAATTCCAAGTCGTACGCAATGAACTCCCGCAGATCGATGCTCTGCGGAAGGATCTTGATACCCCGGATATCCACGCCACGGGCCTCGATCGACTTCAGCCACGATCGCGGATAGTCCTCACCGACGCGCCCCAGCAGGCCGACCTCGTTGGACCAGGTGAGTAGGCCGCCGCATGCGTATAGGGCACTTCCGCCGGGCGCGTCAAGCAGCGGTGCCCCCACCGGCGGCAGAATGTATTCGCGTCTTATGCCGCCCGCGATGACGAAGGTTATGTCCATGCACACCGCAAGCCCGGCTGGACATGCCCAATGGCCGTCAAGGCCAAGTGTTCTGATGCGCAAGTCCCCAAATCACCGAGTGTGTGGCCAGCCTTTTGCCGTTTCTTGGAATTGCGCATTATCCTCGGTATAATCAGGCTCGCATCCATCGAAGTCCTGCACGCCACTCGCGCAGATGGTGGCGCCCGGACTGGTCCCACAGATCCAGCATCACTGGGCACCCTGAGAGTGACCAAAGGGCACGGCATCAAGGCTGTGCCGGGACGCTGGAGCAACGAGCGAGTTGCTTCCTGGCCCACGAGTCAGTGTGGTCAGGGCGCTAAATCGAGAACCCACCGTAGGCCAGAACACGGTCCTACTGGCCTTGGGGAATTATACACGTCGGAGAAGGAGAACACCTGCATGGCAGACAACAAGGTTCGCGTCGCGATCATCGGGGTCGGCAACTGTGCATCCTCACTGGTGCAGGGGGTTCAGTTCTACAAAGATGCACCCGATGACGCCACCATTCCGGGCCTGATGCACGTCAATCTCGGGGGATACCATGTTCGGGATATCGAGTTCACGCTGGGCATCGACATCAACATCACGAAGGTCGAAGAGGACCTGGCGGACGCGATCTTCGCCGCGCCCAACAACACGTACAAGTTCTGCAGCGTGCCCGCGCTGAACGTGCCCGTCGTGCGCGGCATGACGCACGACGGACTCGGCAAGTACCTGACTCAGGTAATTGAAAAGGCGCCGGGACCGACTGCTGACATTGCGAATCTGCTCAGAGAGACGAAGACCGAGGTGGTGATCAACTTCCTGCCTGTTGGGTCGGAAGAGGCGACGAAGTGGTACGTGGAACAGGTGCTGCAGGCCGGATGCGCGTTCGTCAATGGCATACCTGTGTTCATTGCTTCTCAGGAGTATTGGGCCAAGCGTTTCCGTGAGGCGAAGCTGCCGTTGCTCGGCGACGATATCAAGTCGCAGGTCGGTGCCACCATCCTTCACCGCGTTCTCGCAACCCTGTTTGTCGATCGCGGCGTCCGCATCGACCGAACCTATCAGCTGAATTTCGGTGGCAATACCGATTTCCTGAACATGCTGGAACGTGAGCGCCTGGAAAGCAAGAAGATCTCCAAGACGGGCGCGGTGACGAGCATGATTCCATATGACCTGGGCACCGACAATGTGCACGTCGGCCCATCGGACCATGTACCGTGGCTGACTGACCGCAAATGGTGCTACATCCGCATGGAGGGAACGACGTTTGGCGACGTGCCGCTAAATCTGGAGGCGAAGCTCGAAGTCTGGGATAGCCCGAACTCGGCCGGAGTCATGATCGATGCCATCCGTTGCGCGAAGCTGGCTCTGGATCGCGGGCTCAGCGGTCCCATCATCGGTCCGTCGTCGTATTTTTTCAAGACGCCTCCTAGGCAGTTCCGGGACGACATTTGCCGCGAGAAGGTGGAAGCCTTCATCAAGGGCGGCTCAGACGACTAATCGCGCCGGCATCCACTGCCGAGATGAACTCGGCCTCGCGGCACGCTGGAAGAGAGGCGCACGACCACGAGGTCTGTTTCTGGCAACTTCCATGATCGCCCGCCTTGTAGTTCTCCTCAGCCTGTGCGCACTTGCTGTGTCGGCCTGCGGCCCCGCAGTGCCTACGGTTGACGCTGGAGCTCAGATGACCGAGGCGGTGCAGACTGCGCTGGCTGCCATCATTGGGACTCAAGCGGCGCTAACCCCGACTGCAACCGAGACTCCGGTCGCTACACCGACGGTGATCAGGACTCCGCCAACGTTACCCCCGACCTTCACAAGCGCTACTCTCAATCCCCTGGATACGCCGCATACGTACATCCAGGATGAATGTGGTTATTTGCGCGCCAAGTGGGCATCAACCAGCTCTCCACCGGGGACGATCGTGCTGGTTGTGATGTTCCACAGCATTGAGAAGGGGGAGGCAACCGTAAGCGATCCAAAGAATATTGGTGGCGCTGACTTCAAGCGGCTGGTGAATGGATTGCACGACATGGGGTTCCAGGCCATCAGCACCTTGCAGCTGGCTGACTTCCTGGACAACAATGCCAAGATTCCTGCGCGGGCCGTGTTGCTTGTGCAGGATGATCGCCATGCTGCCGCAAACTACGTCGATTGGTTCCGCCCATACTGGGACCAGTGGCAATGGCCCGTAGTTAACGGCTGGATCAGCGCGCTGGGAGGGAGCGATCCAGTGCTTGCCGAAAACGTGGCGCTGGAGCAGGAGGGATGGGTTGACCACCAGGCCCATGGGGTTGTCCATAACATCCCCATGAGCGACGGCTCAGCCGATGACTATCTCACGGGCGAACTGCAGGGCTCCATTGCCAGCATGCAACAGTACTTCAACAAGACGCCCATTGCCATCATCTGGCCCGGCGGCGGATTCGGAGTGCGGCCGGTGCAATTTGCCCGGAAATTCGGATTCCGGCTGGGCTTCACCGTCAATCCACGGGGGCCATTGATGTATAACTGGATTCCCCTCGCTGACCAGCAGGACAGTTCCAGGCCGCTGGCCATCCCGGAGGGTCCTGTGAACGATCCGCGCATGGTTCTGCCGCGCTACTGGCCCCACCAAGTATTGGGAAACCTGGACGGCATCCGCTTAATGGGTGAGCAGGCAAACGCGTATGCCGAGCAGAATAAGGCCACCGAGCTGGAGTACTACGACATCGTCTGCGCGCCGGCATTGGGTCCCATTCCGTAGGAGCTGAATGCGAGGACTGTCTCGCGGTGCAATACGACCTCTGCTGATCCCCGTATTGATCATGACGGTCGGCTGTCAGGCAGGGCTGGCTCCGGCTGCATCGCGAACTCCACTTTCCCCTGAGGCCACCAAGACGCCAAGACCGTCCCCCACGGCTGTCCGAACTCCACCGAGCCTCCCTGGCCCATATCGATCGCGGTACTTGAACCCGCTTGACGCTGTTGGCACGTACGTGGGAGATACGTGCGAGTACCTGCGCAATCGGTGGGACTCCCACAGAGCGCCTCCAGGCACGGTCGCTATGATCGTCATGCTCCATTCCATCAACCGGAGCAGGGGGGAGGGTCCAGAGGCGCTGACCGCACTCCTTTTTGGCCGGATGATGGAGGAGCTGCACCAGCAGCGTTTCCATGCCATCAACGTGAAGCAGCTGGCCGATTTCCTGGAAGATAATGCCAGGATCCCCTATCGGTCAGTAGTGTTGATTCAAGATGGCCGCCGCTATCCTGAAAACTTCAACGCGCATTTCCGGCAATATTGGAGCAGGTGGGGTTGGCCAGTGGTCAATGCCTGGGATCATCAGGGCAGCACAACCGAAGCGCTCTGGGATGCGTACGCCTCATTGTCGGAGGAGGCCATGGTGGATTTCCAGGTGTATGGCCCGACCTTCAGTCCTTCAGCGAAGCCCCGGACCGACAAGTATCTGATGGATCAACTGCAGACGCCCATTGATATCTTTCGGGAACGGCTGAGCACCACGCCGATTGGGGTGGTCTGGCCCAATGGATTTAGTCCGCAGTCGGTGCGGATTTCCCGGCAGTTGGGCTACCGCTTGGGCTTCACTTTCAACTCCCGCGGTCCAGTGATGTACAACTGGGTGCCAATTTCGGATGCTGTGGACAAGTTCCGGCCTTCTTACCAGCCGGAAGCGCCCGTTGGAGATCCGCTGATGACGCTGCCGCGATTCTGGCCGCATCAGGTGCACAATGCATTGGATGGCGTGCGCATCGCCGGCGAGGAGGCCGCAGCTTATGCCGAGCAGAACAAGAGCATCGAGCTCGAGTACTATGATATCGTTTGCGCGGCCACGCACGGCCGCATCCCCAGAGAGTAGCAGGCAGTAGTGCAGCCGGCGCCCGCCCGCCGCAAGTCATGAGGTCAACGCTTGTCCACTGAGTCCTGTCCATTCTGCCAAATCGTTCGCGGCGAGGCGAGCGCCACCATCATTCATCGGGATGAGACAGTGGTTGCATTTCGTGATATCCAGCCGGTGGCGCCCACGCACGTCTTGATCGTGCCCACAAAGCACCTAAACTCCGTTCACGAGCTGCAGGACGGGGACGGCGGACTATTGGGGAAGATGCTAGCTTTGGCCTGTGACCTCGCAGGCCGAGAGGGGCTGGAGGCCGGCGGCTATCGGTTGGTGATCAACACGGGCGCGGACGCCGGCCAAAGCGTGTATCACCTGCACATGCATCTCCTGGGTGGCAGGCGGATGCACTGGCCCCCGGGCTGATCAAGGCCTTGGCTGCGCGATTGGCTGAAGACTAGCGCCTGAGCAGGCCGCCGGGTCTCATTCTTCCCGGCGGATTCCGAAGCCGCAGGGCAAACCAACCCAAGCCGATTCCGCCGAGCAGTAGAAGCCCGCCAACGATGCCCAGAATTGGAGATGACACCCCGCCGCCTTGCGCGGTGCTTCCAGTTTGCGCACCTGGGGCGTCCCTGCTCTGGGCGCCGAAATCTACAAAGGCGCGGTCTCCGGCGCGGACATCCAGAGTGTAGGTGAGGCTCATGGTGGGATTGTAGTTGTCCGGAATCGCTGCGCCGATGTTGTATTCCCCTTCCGGCACGTCGCTGAAGCAGATCCCGGCGTAGGCCTGGGGGTCGGGGTTGAGCGCCGTTTCACGCGTTTCCGAATATTCGCCGCCCGTCTCCGTCACACTGATGGCACCACCAAGGACGACGGGTTCTTCTGTCTGCCGGAGTCCATCACCGTTAAGATCATCGAACAGCAATACGCAGATCTCGGTGGTCCCGGAGAGGGGCGTGGGCGTAGGGATTGCTGGTTCAGGCGTGGGAGCCGGCCCCGGCGTGTTCGACGGGGCGGCCGCCGGGCCGCCCGTGCCAATCAGGACTTCCTGTCCCGCTATGATGTTGGTGCAATCAGCATTGATGCTCTGATTCAACTGCCTCAGCTGTTCAAAGCCTATTCCGTAGAGCCGCTGAATCTTGGTGCAGGTGTCGCCAGCTTGGACCTTGTAAAGGATACGTCCGTCCGGAAGCGGAGTATTGGTGGCGAACTGCTGCTGAGCCGGAAAGGCATGGGCAGGAATTGAGAGGGCAAAGACGAGCCAACCCAGCAGGATGGCGACTACAGACAGCAGGCGGCCGATCTTCATTCAGAAAATTATATCAGGAACGCCTCGGCCACCTGCCCTGGGCCATGAGAGCCGGAGGTCAGCGTGCTGAAGACTGCGCCAGCAATCCGTATCTGGTCCGGATGTTGGGCAGGAAATACTGCTCAAAGAATGTTTCCACATCAAACTCAGGGTGCCAATTCCAATCGCGGCGGGCCAGTGAATCGTCCACGTCTTCGGGCCAGGAATCGACAATGCCCTGGCGGCGAGGATTTGGGTCGAATGAGATCTGTGCGCCAGGAAAAGCCTTCAGTGCACGGTCACGGAACTCGCCAGCCGTCAACGCGAACGCAGCCACATTATAGACGACGTGACTCAACCTCTCGCGCGGGACCTCTGTGAGCATCATGAGTGACTTGATGGCGTCCGGCATCGCCATGAAGGATATCTTGGTGTTCTCGCGGACGAAGCAGGCATATGGTTTTCCCTGGGCCGCCGCGTGCAGCATTTCGGGTCCGTAGTCGCTGGTTCCCCCGCTGGGAAGGGTCATGGCGGAGATCAGCCCTGGGAATCGCAACGCGCGGAAGTCGAGCATCACCGGCGGGTTCGGATCGAGGTGGTGTTGGCCGCAGTAGCGGCTGTAGTACATGCCAAGCTTCTCGCAGTAGAGTTTGTTGCAGCCGTACATCGTGTGGGGCGCGTTGAAGTTGTCTTCGCTCACCCGCCCGGCCGACTTCTTTTCGCTCAGTGTCAGGCCGTAGGCTGCGATAGAGCTTGGGAACAGGAACTTCACCGGCTTGCCGGACTTCTCGGAGCGATAGGCCGCCAGCATCAGCAGCTGCATCGTGCCTTCCACATTAATGCGATGTGCTTCCTCGGTGGATACTTCCGCCTTGGACGATAGCGAAGCGGCCAGATGGAAGATGAGATCAAAGTCGCAGTCATAGAATGTCTTGATCTTGTAGATGAGGTCCCCCTGCACGTGCTCCGTCACCGCAGGCTTGACCAAGTCCGGCAAAGGCGCGAGGTCGGCTGTCACAATACGGTAACCGCCGCGGCCGGCAAGTTCCTGCACCAGCGCCTGCCCGATTTCCCCACATGCGCCAGTCACCAGTACCGACCTCAGGCCTTGCGATTCCTTGGACGCCATCTGCTACTCCCTTATGCTAGAATGTCCAGACGCATCGACTGATGCGCGACCGCAAGTTTGGCATTGCGATCTCAGCGTTGAGCTGTCGACTGCAGTGTCGGAATTTGCTGCCTGGCAAAGGCATGCTGCTGGGCTTATTTTACAGCAGCCGTGGCATTCCTACATGAACTGGCGGAATTTGGTGCTTTTCCTGGCGCTGATGGGCCTGAGCACGGCCGGATGCAGCTCTATTCCGGGCAGCATGGGTGCGGCGGCTACCCCGACGGGCACTGTGCCGGCGCCGATCCCGACCGAGTTTCTGTGGTTTCCGCCGACCGATACGCCGGCTGTTGCAATGGCGCTATCGCCGGAGCCAACGCCTGAGCAGAAGCCGCGGGTGGGGGAGCTGCTGGTCATAGACGATATGACCTCCACCGCCCACTGGAATGCGGCTGCTTCAGGCCAGGCAGCGGTTACGGTTTCCCAAAGAGGCCTGACCGTTTCCGCGGGCCCCAGTCAGCCGCCGGTCGTCAGTCTTCACCGTAGCGCCGTCTTTGACAACATGTACATCGAGATCACCGCCCGCCCAAGTCTGTGCAGGGAAAAAGATGTCTACGGCCTGGTCTTCCGGGCGCCGAACGAGGTCGCATACTATCGCTATGCTGCGATCTGTGATGGCACGGTGGCGGCCGAAAGGATCAGCCTCGGTGGCCCACGCGTGCTTCAGGTGCCCACCGCCACCTCCGACGTTCCAGTTGGAGCGCCGGGCGAGGTGAAGCTGGGCGTGTGGGCGCTGGGCTCGGAGCTCCGGTTCTTTCTCAACGATCGCTACCAGTTCACGGTGGAAGACAGCAATTACGTCGTGGGTGGCCTGGGCGTGTTCGCCGAAGCCCGGGGCGAGACCCCCGTTGTCGTGACATTCTCGGGACTCAGGGTCTATCGACTGGATCCTGTCCTCTCATTGGCCACATCGAATCCCTAGACGCTCACCGCCGAAACCTCCAAGATGCGCGGCAACCGGCTGAACGATCTGGACGCGAGGACCTGGCTGAAGTTTCAGAAATCCTGGTTTGTGCACAATCCTCCCCCGCGTAGGCCGGGTGTGCTGGCGCACCCCGCCAAGTTTCCAGAGACGCTGGCCCAGGAATTCATCGAGTTCTTCACGAAGAAGGGGGAACGCGTGCTCGATCCGATGGCGGGGACGGGATCCACACTCATCGCCGCCTTGCGAGCCGGCCGGCACTCCTACGGCGTTGAACTGAATCCCCGGTATGCCGAGGTCGCGCAGACGATAATCGACGAGGAGCGCACCCGGCTGGGAGGCGCAACTGCACAACTCGACTCAGAATTGCTATGCGCTGATGCCTCCAAGATCGGGGAGTTGGCACTTCCGAAAGTGCACTATGTTCTGACGTCACCGCCATACTGGGACATGCTGCACGCCAGGGGTGCCAAAACACAGAAGACGCGCCGGGGTTCGCTTGCTCTGGACGTCGTCTATTCCGACGATCCGCGCGATCTGGGCAACGTGCACGACTATGAGGCTTTTCTCCAACGTCTGGTCCTGATCTACGCTGACCTCAAGCCGTTCCTGTTTGACCGCGCGTACCTTACGATCATTGTGAAGAACGTCAAGAAGGGGGGCCGGATCTTTCCGCTCGCGTGGGACCTGGGACGTGAGCTGGGGCGCATCTACAGCCTAAAGGATGAGAGGGTTTGGTGCCAGGACAATCAGCGGCTCTCGCCCTTCGGCCTGGGTTCGGCCTGGGTGAGCAATACCTTCCATCACTATTGTCTGCAGTTCAGGAACGATCCGTGATCGAGCCAGGGAAGGCTGCAAGGCAGCTAGCGGGCGCGGCTTTCCTTGCCTTGATGCTGGTTGCAGCCATCGATGTGCTCACGAACACGCTCGACACCCGGAGATTCTCCTGGGACTTTCGCTACTATATTGAAATGGCCGAGCGCGGTTTTGCGGCTCCGATGGCCAGTCCGTTTGCCTACCGCTACTTCACTCCCATGTTGGCACACGGGGCGTCTGTTGTTCTTGGGCTTCCGACCGAGGCCGGATTTGCCATCCTGGCGCGCTTCGGGGCGGTCACTCAGCTTCTGGCGGTGTTCTTGTTCGCCCGCTGGTACACGCGGTCGGGGCGAGGGGCATGGATCGCCCTGCTTGTCACGGCATTCTCCCTGTACAACGTCAAGTTCCTGCTGTTCGACAACTTCAGGCCCGACCATCTCGCATACCCACTGATCCTGATCCAAGCGTATTTTGCCCTGACGGGACGGTTTGTCCCGCTGTTGATATCCACTATCATCGGCTGCCAGATCCGCGAGTTCAACGCGATACCGTTAGTCGCCTACGTGTACGCCTCGATACGTTCGCTTCCCGGCGGTTCCATTCCCCAGGCGCGGCGAAGGATCACGGCGGAGACCCTGATCTCCACAATTGGACTCGGCCTGGCCTTGGCCCTGCCTCGCGCGCTGATTCCCACCGTTGAGGATTTCCAATTTGCCGGCTTCACCCGAGACGGGATGCTCCGTGCTCTGCTTTCACCATTCATTCTCGCCCGCGACGCCAATTTCATCTACTCGGTCGCCGCCTATGCGCTTCCGGTCCTGATGCTAGCCAGCCCGAGGGAGTTGCTCACGGCCATCGCGGGCAATCGCTCTCCTGACCGACTGTTCTTGGGTGCCTACACCGCGCTTGTTCTGGTTCTGAGCTTCTTCGGAGGAACGGACTTCTTCAGATTCTCGGCTTACTTACTTGTGCCCCAGGTGGTCATCGTCGCGCTGCTAGCCGACAACAGGTCCGGCCTGCACTTGGGCGTGGTCCTGGCCGCCGTCTTCCTGTTCAATCGGATTTGGCTTCCATTTCCTATGTCGGACGTCAATACCTACCTGGATTTCTACGGCGCATTCGGGACTCGATTCAATTGGGCGAGTGTGCTGCGATTTGCCGAGTGTGCCGCGTTCATTGTGCTTGGCCTGCTCTCCAGGAGGGTGCTGACTCCAGCAGGCAGCCGCCCTCCACTCGCCCCGCAATGATCTACGTAAGCGATTTTGTGCACCTACCTTATCGGGATGATCTTACTGAGGCCGGCATCGTCTATGCGCGGCGGGTCCTACGTCGTCTGCACGGCACTGCAGGCCGCGGCTTCTACGATAGCGTGAGGCGGACGGTGGCCGCGACAGCGGTACAGCTCGCGTTCCGACGCTACCTCAATGCGCAGGGTATAGCGTTCGGCGTGTGTTCTGCAGTGCCGTTCTCCGATCCCGATCGATATCACCTCGAAATCGGCGGTCGCATGTGCGAGCTAGAATCCTTCCTCATTTCCCAGCAATCCCAGATTGACGCCCTTGGTGCAGATCCGGGATTGGCGCTACGGGCACCGGCTCTGGTGCCGGTGGACAGACACGCGGCCGAGGCATTGCGAGGGGATGATCTCTACTTGTTTGCCATCGTCAGCGGTGTGGTTGCGGGCGGTCGCGCAGACCCAGTGCATATGGCAGTGCCCTCCAACCGCGCATTCTTGATGCACGCAATGCCGCCGGCGTGGATGCGCCCCCGGACTTGGGCACCGCTGGGTCCGATTGCATTGAAATCTGAATCGCGGAGCGGGTTGTCTCTGGAGCTTAGCGGCGAAGAGGGCTCGAGAATGCCTCTAGATTTGGCGGTCGAACTTGCGCCCGGTCAACGCGTGGAGGTCAACGCCAACTTCTACTCTTTGTCTCACCTGCGAGCTGCTTCACGGCCCACGGGCCGTATCGGTATCCACTCGCCCTCCCACAGAGAGACCCAACTGGTCAATCCCGGCGACTGGCATGATGTATGGCTCCACGGGAAGGACATTTGTCTGCTCGGATGGATCACCCGTGAACAATTCCGAATGCGCGCGACACTGATTCCTGAGGGCAGGCGGGTGTTCCAATTCAACAGAACGAGAACAAAGAACCTTGCAGTGGAGGTTGCCGGCCTGAAACCCGTCTATCGGCTCCTTGAAGGCGTTCGCGATGGCAGCCTACAGCGCCGGCCGCGTTAGCGCGTGCATCCGCGTCCTTGGGCATACCGAAGGAGTCTGATCCTAGTCCAGCGCGACCCACCTAAGAATCTGCTCATCCGCTCCTGATAAACTCCCCGCCATGTTTCGCACTTCGCACAGGATGATCCTTGTTGGCCTCACAGCATTGCTGCTGGCAAGCGTCCTCCTTTCGCAGCTTCCGGCTGTGAAAAGCCGCGTCGAGTGGCGCTACGAGGTCTGGAGCACTTACCTCAGGAACGTGGTTGACCCTGTAGGGCCATTGCCGACCCCGGTGCCGTCAACGCCGCATCCGAGCCCCACGCCGCTTCCGCCGACTCCGACAACGCAGGCGACTGCGGCGCCAACGGAAATCCGGCCTGCGCTTCCTGCACAGGTATCGCTGCCCGCGCCGCAATACGAACGCCAGGGCATCAACAACTGCGGCCCCGCCACGCTGGCCATGACTCTGCGCATGTACGGCTGGGAGGGCAATCAGTACGACATCGCGAGGATCATCAAGCCCATCGATCAGGATCGAAACGTAAATCCTGAGGAGCTTCGCTACTACGTGCTGAACGAGGCCGGATGGCTCCGCGCGGAGTATCGTGTGGCGGGGGACATCCAGCTGCTCAGGCGGCTGCTTGCTGCCAACTACCCAATCATCATCGAGGCAGCCACAACGATAGATCCTCAGGACGCGAGCAGCCCGGCCGACGATCTGTGGGCGGCGCATTATCTGGTGGCAACCGCCTACGATGACGCGACCAAGACCATCACTGCCCACGATCCGTTGCGCGGGCCAGATAGGAGGATCCCCTATGACCGGTTGATGGCCGACTGGAAGCCCTTCAGCTACTTGTACATGGTCGTCTATTTTCCCGAAGATGAGGCCGAGGTAGCCTCCATCCTGGGCGGAGATTGGGATCCGGACGTGAATCGGCAGCGGGCGCTGAGCATTGCTCAGCAAGCGACCGCAGCAGATCCAAGTGATGCCTTTGCGTGGTTCAACCTCGGGAGCGCCTTGGTCTATTTTGAGCGCTATGAGGAGGCTGCCCAGGCGTTCGACACCGCCTTCACCATTGGGCTGCCCCAGCGGATGACGCGCTATCAGTTCTGGCCATTCTACGCGTACTACAATGCCGATCGCATCGACTACCTGCTGCAACTCACCGAGAACACCTACAAGGTCATAAATGGGCAGTATTCGGAAGAGGCATTGCTCTGGCATGGCTACGCCCTCATGCGCAAGGGCGATGGCAAGGGAGCCGCGGCCGACTGGAACAAGGCTCTACGCGTCCATCCGGGCTACTGCGATGCCGAGCGGGCGATCAATGAATTCGTCGCGCCCACCTACGATCTGACCGGCTGTTAGCCCCTGAGCGGTCCCATCCGATGCCCGGGTCGATTAATTGACGGGCGATAGTAGCTGTGGTAACATCCTGCAAAACCGAATAGCCCTAATCGGCACTCTTATCCAGAGAGGCGGAGGGACCGGCCCTGCGATGCCTCGACAACCTGGGTTACTCAGGGAAGGCGCGAACACTGCGCTTTCGCACTTCTGACTAAGCCAAGGTGCCAATTCCGACAGAAGGATGTTCTGGAAGATGAGAGGGCAGCCGTGGCTCACGCGCCAATTGCCCTTTCGAGACCGGAAGGGCAATTTCATTTGTTGAAAGGAATCGTAGAAACATGAGCACGACATTCATGACATCCCCCAAGCTAATGTTCACATCGGAGTCTGTGACGGAAGGCCATCCGGACAAGATGTGCGACCAGATCTCCGATGCCGTGCTGGACGCCTGCCTGGAGCAGGATCCAACTTCGCGTGTGGCGTGTGAGACCGCTACCAAGACCGGCTATGTCATGCTGCTTGGAGAGATCACCACCCGTGCGCAAGTCAACTTTGATGACTTGGTCCGTCAGACGATCCTGGACATTGGTTATGACGATTCAGACAAAGGTATGGACGGCAAGACTTGCGGAGTCTTGGTCGCGATCGCCAAACAATCCAGCGACATCGCCATGGGCGTTGACAAGGCCCTTGAAGCCAAGACTGGCGAAATGACGGAGGCAGAAGTCGAAGCGATCGGGGCAGGCGACCAAGGGATGATGTTCGGATTCGCCTGCAACGAGACCCCGCAGCTGATGCCGATGCCGATCTACCTGGCCCATAAGCTCAGCCGTCGGCTGGCCGAGCTGCGCCGAGACGGCACGTTGCCTTGGCTGCGGCCCGACGGCAAGAGCCAGGTGACGGTGGAGTACTCCAACGGCAGGCCAAGGCGCATAGATACGGTCCTGGTGAGCGCGCAGCATGCCCCCGAGATCACTCAGGCAGATATCCGCGAACAGGTGATGGAGCACATCATCATGCCATCCATGCCGGATGGTATGGTCGATAAGGATCTGAAGGTCTTTGTCAATCCAACCGGCAGATTCGTGATCGGCGGTCCGCAAGGTGATGCCGGCGTGACCGGGCGCAAGATCATTGTGGATACATACGGCGGAATGGGCCGTCACGGTGGAGGCGCCTTCAGCGGAAAGGATCCGACCAAGGTGGATCGCTCAGCCGCCTACGCGGCGCGCTACGCCGCAAAGAATGTGGTGGCCGCCGAACTTGCGGATCGGGTCGAGATCCAAGTCGCATACGCAATCGGCGTGGCGCATCCGCTGTCCGTGAACGTAGAAACGTTCGGCACCGGCAAGATCGGTGATGCGCAGATGGCCGATCTGGTCTTGGAGCACTTCGATCTGCGCCCGGGAGCAATCATTCGCGATCTTGGCCTGCGAAGGCCGATATATCGCCGGACGGCCGCGTATGGACATTTTGGGAGGGATGACGTGCAGTTCCCGTGGGAGAGGACGGATAAGGCGGATGCGCTAAGGAGAGCCGCGAAGCGCTGATCGTCAGCTCGAGCCGGAATCGAATGGACGCTTCCGCCGTCTCGGAGGCGTCCATTCGATTTTTCATCAATGGCAGGGGAAGCCACAAGCGACTCCAGGAATGGAATCGGGCCCAACCCCAAGAGGCTCAACTTCGTGGCTATGAGTAGCGGGCATCCGGACCAGGCCGCCGTTCGGCGGCTCACATCAGCTCAAGTCCATGGGCATGCAACAGCGCCTCGTCGGCAAGAAGTTCCGCAGACTGCCCGTCAGCCACGATCCTGCCCTGATCCATGATCAGCACGCGCGGAAAGGCCTCGCGCACCATCGCCAGGTCGTGACTCGAGACCAACATCGTCATGGGCAGCTCTTGCAGGCGGTTGATCAATGTGCGCCGGGCGCGCGGATCCAGTCCTGCGGTTGGTTCATCCAACACCAGCACCTCAGGCTCCATTGAGAGCACGGTGGCGATGGCGATGCTCTTCTTCTCGCCCATGCTCAGGTGGTGCGAAACACGTCGGGCGTAGCCTCCCATCCCCACTGAAGCCAAGGCCGCCCTCACCCGTTCCTCGACCTTGTCCGCTGGGAAGCCCTGGTAGATCGGCCCAAAAGCCACGTCGTCGTAGACAGTAGGGGAGAAGAGCTGGTCCTCGGGGTTTTGAAAGACCATCCCTACGGCAGCTCGCACGCGTCCCAGATTCGGGGGCTGAACCGGCAATCCCGAGACCGTTACGCGACCGGTGCCCGTCAGGATGCCATTGAGGTGCAGGATCAGTGTGGACTTGCCGGCCCCATTTGGACCTACGAGCGCCACCTTCTCGCCAGGGGCGATCCTAAGCGAGATATCCTCCAAAGCCGCGTGGCCGTCGGGGTAGCAGAAGGACAAGGATTCGATTTCGATCGAATGGTGCATAGGACTAAGCGCCGAATGCGGTGCCGAGCAACAATAACACCAGCAGGAGGACCAATCCGGCGATGAGGATCAGCCGGGCCGTGAAGCTGATACGCGCCAGCGGAAGGCTGCGGGTTTCGCCGTCGTAGCCGCGCGCCAACATCGCGGCGTAGATGCGCTCACTGCGTTCGAATGCACGCAGGAGCAGACTGCCCGCCATTCCTCCTGCGACCCGCGCCCGCCAGAGAGCAGATCCGCCGGGTCTTGCGCCCGGCTCCGAAGCGTGTCCAGAGCGCGCTGCCCGGGCGCGCATTAGGCGCAGGGCTTCATCCACCAGCACGAATAGGTAACGCCACATCAGCCCGAACATCGCCACGAGCATCCGGGGGACGCCGACCGCGCGCATGGCTTGCAGCAATTCGGGAAACGGCGAAGAGGCAGCCATGACTATGGCTGCCTGGACCGAAAGCCACGACTTCAGGACGATACTGGCAAACCGTTCCAGACCCTCCACGGTGGCCTGCAGCGACAATGCGCCCATCGATATGCTGAACAGCTCGCGGCCTTCGGCCGTGAAGATGACTGGAAAAGCCGCCAGCGCAAAGGGCAAAGCCAGCGCGGCGCGTTTTAGCACGTAGGTAACACCAAGGCCCGAGAGAATCTCCACGGAAAGCACGATGGCGCCCAGGAGCACGTATGCCGGCCAGGCTGCGACAGGGGTAAGGGAACAAGTGACAATGAAGGCAAGTGTCAGGACGAACTTGACGCGTGCATCAAGTTCGTGGACGGGGCTGCGGAGAGGCCGGTACGGGTCAAGAAAATGAATGTGCATGGACCGGAACAGAAGGACTACCCATGATTATGCGGCGATGCACTGATATCCCAATAATGGGTGATTCTTCACCGGTTTGTGTTGCTCCTGCGCGCATAGGCAACCCCCAATGCCGTTCCGAAGACCAGCAGCGCGCCGATGATTCCAGCCAGGATCGTTGCCAGCGCATCGTTTGGGATTCCGGGCAACACGTAGTCCGGAATCAACTGGTAGATTGGATGCCGGGCCGCCTTCAAGAACCCTTGCTGGCGGGCCACCCATTCCAGACCATCGGGATGGGCCGATGCGAGTGGGGAAAGGATCGCAAGAGCTGCCGAGATCGCCGCACCGCCGACCCAGACGGCAACGCTACCCCTCTGTGCAGCCCCATTCGGCTGAAGCACATCATGTCGTGCTGTGTACAGGAACGCGATCGCGCCGAGGGTGATTGCCGCCTCGCCCAGTCCGATGAGCATGTGGATACCGGCCATAGCAGGGATGGCCAGGTTGGCAGGCGAGGTACCCGAAAGAACCAGTTCAAGTGCGCAAGCAAGTGAGGCGATCACGATCGAAGTCCACGCAGCCAGTACACCACCAATGAACAGGCCGGCCGGCTTTGCGGGCGCCAATCTCCGGATGCTGGAGTAGACGAAGTGCGCGACGGCAACGCCGACCAGGGCCATGTTGAAGAGATTTGGTCCCAGGGCGAGCAAACCGCCGTCCTGAAAGATGAGTGCCTGAATGCTGACCACGGTTGTCAGCACGACCACGGCCGCCCACGGCCCGAGGAGCATTGTTGCCAGGGCGGCGCCCAGGAGGTGGCCGGAGGTGCCCCCGGTGACGGAGAAATTGAGCATTTGCCCTGCAAAGATGGCGGCGGCCAGGACGCCCATGACAGGCACTTGGCGCTCCCCCAGATCCTGACCAACGCGTTTCAGTGCGTAGCCTATCAGCGGCACTGAGATCATCCACAGGACAAGCGAGACCACGGCGGACAGGAATCCATCCGGGATATGCATTGGTTGAAAGGGTGAGTTCAGCATCGGCTGTGTCCCAGTCAGCCTTTCTCCTGACATGCCGGGCACAGCCCGAATAGCGTCAAGTGGCTGGCCAACAAGTGGTAGCCGCTCTCCGTCTCCAGTTGCCGATACATGTCGTGCACCTGATCATGCCGGACCTCCACGCTGTTGCCGCAGGAACCACAGATCAGGTGGTGGTGCCCATGCCGCGCAATCTGATAAACAAGGTGCTTCTGGGCATTGAGGGCAGGCTGCACCATCCCGTTCTGTGCGAGGAATTCCAGGGTGCGGTAGACCGTTGGCTGCGCAAGCCCGCGTGCGCCGCGGCGGGCCTTCCGGTAGATCTCCGCGGGGGAGAGGTGTGAGCCTGACTGAAGGAGGACATGCAGGATCGCCATCCGCTGTGCCGTAACGCGGAACCCGAGAGACCGAAGCTGAGGTGCGTAGTCAATCGAGCAAGTCATGGGCCAAATTATTGCAAGAACTTGCAATAAGACAGTTCCTGAAGTATACCAGCCGCATTGCCGCGCCACTGGTGCAACATCAACGTGGACAGCCAAATGCCGCCGACGCCCGTCTTGCGACCCGACACGCTCGAGCCGGTCACCCCGGATTTTCTCCCGGTGCTCCTTCGAATGGATCTGATCCTGCAAGAAGTGTCAACCGAGCGTTTCATCCGGATCCCGGACGAGGCTCGCGAAATCTACACGTTGTACAGGCCGGCGCCAAGACTGCGGACATGGCGCCTTGAGAAGGCCTTGGGGACGACGGCCCGCATTTCCTACATGAATGACGCAGTGTCGCCCAGTCTCTGCGCCCTCTACGCCACCGGAATGATCCAAGCGGTAGCCGACGGACAGCTGCCGACCTTTGTGGCAGCTGTCCAGTTCGCGCGCGGAGGGCATTGTCTACGCTCCGGAATCGGCGCACGCGATCCGTGGCGCGATCGATGAAGCACCGGACGCCAAGTCCAAAGGCGAAAAGCGCGTAATCCTATTCAATCCCTCGGGTCACGACAATTTCGAAATGGGTGCCTCTGATGCTTGTTTGAGCGGCAAGCTGGACGCCTTCGAGTACCCACGGAGGCCGTGCAGGTAGCGATGCAGGGTCTTCCCAAGGTCGACAGCGGGAGCCAGCTCTCAGCCCGGTAGGGCCTTGGACAGCGGAAATCCTCATTTGTTCCGGAGGAAAGGCAGCTAGTAGGGGCTTGGCTTGTCGACCGGGTGCCTTGGCTTGGATCCCCGGATGCTCGTCAGGGAAGGTCCAACCCCAAGACTTGAATGCCGTAGTACTCGCTTAGGCACACGTTCACCCAGAACTTGGGGTTGTCGTTTGGCTCGTTCAGTCCGGCCCAGTTGGGGAAGGGCTGAATCCAGATCTCGGTATGCCCACGTTCGCGGGCGGCCAGTATCTGTGCGTTGACCGTGTCCCAATGAACGGCATATTGGATGTAGGCCGAGCGGCGCGAAACGAGTTTCCCGTCGAGCACGCCGACCGAACTGACAAGAGCCAGCGAGGCCAGAAGAAGAACTGCGGCGCCGCCGGCGGAGCCCAGGTATTCCGTGGCGACGCCAGACCTCAGGAAGCCTCCGAGAAGAATGCCCGTGAGTACTATCGTCAGGGTGAGCAGATGTGCAGGCATCAGAAGCGTGCGCTCCGGAGGGGAGTCTGAGAGACCATAGGCGGCAGGGACAAAGCTGGCGAAGGCGAGTCCCAACCCGAGCAGGAGCGGGACTGGCATAGCCAACCGGGCGAATCTGAGATCCTTGAGCTGAAGTCCGATGCAGAAGGCAAGTCCCCCAGCTCCGATGATTGCCAGCGCCCTGTCCGTCGTTCCGAACAAGCTCGCAATGTACGGCTTGAAGTTTTCCCACGCCATAGGCAGAAGGTGCGGCAGATCCGGCGGAGGGGGGTAGAAGGCCTGCCGTATGGCGTTGCCCGGTGACAGAGCGACAACAAACAACGCCGAAGCGGCGCCCAGACCGGCTGCCAGCAAATGGTACAAAATGCGCCTGCGGGCTGGCCAGCCGCGCATGGACCAGGTAGCGGCAACCGCGCAGAGAAGCATGGCTAATTGGAGCGCTGCATAGGTTTCGTTGAAGCCACCAATCACGAAGGTCAGCAGGAAATCGGCGATCAGCAACCAGAAATGACGCCTCGCGGGCCACGAGCGCGTGGCGACCCGGGCAAGGTAGTCGACGTACAGTGTGCTCAAGACGAGCGGCGGGATAATCGAGCGCATCCCTTGTCCCCAATATAGCGATTGAGGGACATTGGGACTTAGTATGAGAGTTACGTAGACAATGATAGTAGCGATGGTTGCCGAATAACGGATCCTTAACCGGTCCTGTGTTTGGAGCAGGGCTGCCGTCGTGTGAATCAGTGCCGCGAGCCATATCAGCAGGGCAAGCATGGGGGCAAATGGGGTGATGCCGGGCCCCAGTAGACCAAATGCGGCGTCTAGGGCGCTGGCCGAGTAACGCCCTGTCCAGTTGAGATACCAGTACCATACTGCCCGCAGCGCGCCGAGGCGGTGTGCCATGCCCGCGGAACAGAAATCATCAGCGATATACCGGCTGTAGTATCCGAGATAGCCGTGAATCGCCAGCGCTGTCAGAGACCCGAGGCTTGCGATCAGGAGGGCGCCCGTACTCCAGCGACGGACTATCAAAGGACGATCCACGGTGACCTCACGAGATGAGAGTGTTTGGGCAAGAACGGAAATGAGGGTATGCGTATCGGCTGCGCGAGCAACTCCGTCGCGGCATTCCCCCCGAACGCACGCGTGCCGGCCAGGGCCCGAGATGCCGGGGTGAGGCAAGGGGCGCGCCAAGCGACCAGGATTGCCGGCGCGTCTTCACGGTTACAGCTTGCTGCTCTCCGCAAAGGCAACAACGACGACGTGCTGGTTCAGGAATTGTGGGGAGGCGCTGCCGGAGCCCGCGGCTCGCAGTTCACTGGGTGGCACTACCTGCCCGAGGGTGTAGGCGCCGGCGATGGGAACGTCCGGACCGAAGATGTCACGGATCGCAGCGACGTCGGCCCCGGGATGGGACTCAAACAGCAACTGCCAGGCGACGTCCACGAGTATGAGCGCAAAGGATGGCTTCAGGCCGCCGAGCGCCAACAAGGCTTGTTGACTCGCCCGGCCGGCTGCTTTCTCACAGGCGAGGCGACTTCCTACCAGCAGATAGGCGTCGGCGCCATCGCGGATCGGCGCATTCATGCGAAAGCTACCATCGGCCTCCACGCGGATTGGGGCGCGCACGACCAGTTCCTCACCTCGCTCTATGCCGAGGGGGTACAAGCGAGCCAGATAGCTCAGTGGAGGGAGCGCCCATTCCCGCGCTGGATGCCCAAACAGGTCCGCATATGTCTCTGATGCGGGCCGGCCGTTCAAGGTCCGCAGCCAGAAGCCGCGGGAGCGTGTGATACGGAATTGGCTGCCGACCGGATCCCATCCGTGCGCGTAGCCGATGCCAACGCGCAGATTTCCGCGCAGAAAGGCCGCTGCCAGGCTTCCGGCTCCTGATTGATTTCCAGCTGTCTGGAAGGTGCTGCCGGTGTGGAGATCACCGCCCGAGAGTCCGCCAACCAGCGGCGTCGAATCGGTCTGGATTGCTCCACAGAATTGTTCTGCATCTCCGTTGAAACCATCCGCGAAGAATAGCAGGGCCCGGTTAGTGCTGTGGCCAGTGCTGAGTTGTGTCAGCCTCTGCGCCGTCTCTCGGCTCGATTGGGCATATCCTGAGAACCAGTGCACCTCCGCCTCGAAGTCGCCAGCAAGCACGGCCAGTGCAACCGAATGCGGATGCTGACCCGCGCTCGTGAGACCCGCAGGTGTGCTCAGGCCGATCATCGGCGTGTCGCCCAGCAAGCTGATGGCACCGTTCAAGACGTCACGTGGCGGATAGTGACTGGATGCAAACAGAAAGGCCACGGCTGGGGACGCCACGCCGAGCTCGTTCAAGGCTTGGTGTGCGGCCTGGAGCCCTGCCTCGCGTCCGTCCACGGCGTGTCCAAGTCCGACCGCAGCAGTTAGCGTCATTGTCAGGCCTCGGCCACCGGCACCGTGAGGTGAAACGTGGTGCCATGGCGATACTGGCTCTCAAACCAGATGCGTCCACCCTGCATTTCCACCAGGCTGCGCGTGATGTTGAGGCCAAGGCCCGCTCCGGGCACCTCACGGGCCTTGGGGTCTTCTGAACGAAAGAACTTCTGGAATATGCGCTGCTGATCCTCCGGGCTGATGCCTATGCCGGAGTCCCTCAGCCACAAATGAACGACCCGGCTTGCCCCCTCGGGATCCCAGTGATTGGTGGAAAGCTCGGCCCCGATGACCAAGGCACCGCCCTCAGGAGTGTACTTATGCGCGTTGCTGACCAAATTGGTGAACACCTGGCCGAGCCGGGTCTGGTCCGCCCAGACCTGCGGCAGGTGCTCCGGCAGTTCGATCTGAACAGTCTGTTTCTTCTCCTCAATCTGCCGGCTGGCAGAACGGACGATTTCATCAACGAGATCCACTAACTCCACCGACTTGAAATCCAGCCGCAGTCTTCCAGCCTCGATCTTCGAGTTGTCATTCAGGTCGGAGACCAATGTGGACATGCGTTCGGTATTGGAGCGGATCGTGCTTAGGAAGTTTGCCTGCATCTCATTGACCGCGCCGACGGCGCCGGTGGCCAGCAGCTCGGTGTATCCCTTGATGGATGTCATTGGGTTCTTCAACTCGTGGGCCACCAGCGAGACGAATTCGCTCTTGGCAATGTTCGCCCGCTGGACCTCGTCGTACAGCTGGGCGTTAGAGATGGCGATCGCCGCATGATCGCTCAAGCGGCTCAGGAAGCCGAGATCCTCCTGATTAGGTCTGCCGCTCTCCAGTACAAGCAGTCCGATGACTGTGGCCTCGCGCCGGATCGGGACCACTACCTGATGATCCGCCGCAGGCAGGAAGCCAGCCGCGTTTGCAGCCTCAAATCGAACGCGCTGCGGAAGCGCGGTGTCGATGGCGGGCTGGAATCCAGGCAGCGTCAGGGCAACTGTCTGATCCACTGAATCCCTCAGTGCTGCACCGTATCCCAACTCCGCCACAATCCGCAGGCGGCCATTCTCGAGCAGGCCGATCAGTCCTGCTTCCGCGTCGGATTGGCGAAGAGCCCATTCAAGCGTGATGCGCATGGCCCGGTCCATTTCGAGGCTTGCGTTCAACTCACGATCGATGCGCTGCATGACCGAGAGTTCCTCGACGCGGGCCGCCAATTCCTGATCCGTCAGAGTATAGAGTCGCACGTTCTCGAGGGCGACCGCCGCCTGTCCGGCGTAGGCCAATAAGAGGGCTTGGTCCTCAGGCACGAACGGTCCACCATCCCGGTGATTCAGCAGCTCCAAGACGCCCAGAATCGAGTCCTGGAATTGGAGCGGGATGGCAAGGCTTGTGCGGGGAATGAACTCGGATGCGCTGCGGTCGAGAAAATGCGCACCGGTGCCGGGCGCAAGATCGTTCTCAGCTGCTGGACTGCGAGCGGCAACGGCCCTGGATGCATTTCCCAAGCCCGCGGGCACATGCTGCCCGACGATGTCTTTCCCTATGGGCCCGGACGCAGCCCGGACAATGAGCTCACCCGTGGATTGATCTGGCAGGTAGAAGAGCCCTACCTCGCAGTCCAGGATACTCGCGGCTCCCTCGATGGCATTCTGGCGCAGCGATTCCAGGTCCCGGGTGGATGCCAATTGGCGGGTGACATCGTTGAGTTTGGTAAGCTGAGCCGCCCGCTGCTGCGTCTCACGGAGAAGCCGTGCCTTGACGATCGCCCCGGCGGTTTGGTCTGCCACGGCTTGGAGCAATTCGAGCTGCCCGTGCGTGTACGCAGCCCCCACATCGCGGCCGCCCACGCTCAGGGCGCCGATTGATTCGGCGCCTGCATTCAAGGGCACGCCCATCCACGCCGAAATGCCGTCTGTAGTTGGGGTGACGCCCAATGCCTTGCACTCGCGGCTGTAATCCTGGGTGATGATCGGGCGGCCGCGCTGGACGACCTCGCGTGCAAGGCCCATGTTGGAGGGGATGGGCGAGTTCTCACGCGAGACCAGTCGTTCGTTGTTCTCAACGGCGAATGCCAGATAGTAGTAATCCCCATCGCGGCTGTAGAGCGTGATGTGGAAGTGAGAAAGCGGCACTATTTGCGCGGTTTGCGCGTATATCAACTCCAGCACATCATTGAAGGTCAGGGTGATATTCACGCCCTGGGCCACGCGTGCAAGCGCGTTCATCTCCTGTACTCGGCGCTCCAGGTTCTCCACGGTCTGAACACGGTTGATGGCAATGGAGGCCCGATCAGCGAGCTGCTCAAGGAAGGTCACGTCCCCGGGTGTGTACGCTTGCCCTGAACGTCGGGGCCCGACGCCGATCCAGCCCACCGGTCGTTCTCGTCCTGGTAGCGGCAGAATTAGGCGGACCCCCAGGAGGGCAATGCGGTTTTGATCCTGTTGGAGGCTCGGGGGCAGCTTCTCCTCACCCACATGCAGTGGAAGGCGCGACTGGGAGAAATGCTGAGCGAGAGGCCCGCGAGCTGCAAACCGAATATCGGTGCTGGCGCGATTTGTACCATCAGGCAGTGCGGCGAATTGATTGTTTAGGTCGTCATATACGAAGAGGTGGGTGATTGCGGGCGCAACCGCCAGTTCAGATGCGCGCCCCACTACGCGTGCGACTTCCTCCAGGCTCACGGCGCCGCCAAGGTCTTTCGTGAAAGCTTGTACACTTTCAACCACGCCGGTCTTCCCGCGGAAGAACGTCCGATCTGCAAGGCGCTGCAGCCGGCTGCGGATGGGCTCGAGCACAACAGCAATTACGAACGCAAGTCCGCCCACCCACAGGGGTTTCGCTGCCGGCATTGCAGTTCTGAATATCAGGCTGAAGCCGGCGACCATGAGGCCGTAGGCACCGAGGATCAGCAGCGAAAGCAGCACATAGATCGCGCTCTGCTGCATCACCTGCGCCGCTCCGCCCACGCGGAAGCGAAGCATCGTGTATGCCAAAGTAATGGGCAGCAAAGCCGTGGGGATGACCATGTACGGAGTGAAGGCCCTTGCCCCCAAGGCCGAAGATGCCCACCATGCCACCAAGGGCGCGAACCCCAGCAGCGTGGCCGCCACAATCAGACGCGCCTGTGACCTGACGACCGGCGACTGCGCTGTGAAGCCGTGGTACAGGTTCACGAGAAAGTACGCCAGAGCCGCAACCGATACGAAAGCATAGGTCGCCTGCCACGACGTGTCAGAGGAGGCTGAGGGCGTCGATTGCATGAGCGAGGGTGCGGCGACCGCGAGCGCGCCAAGTGCGCCGAGATATCCGAGGCCGTGCACGATGGGGAAACGGCGCACCAGCGCGGATTCCTTCGGAAACAAGAAAGCGAGATCGAGCATGGCTGCGCCTGAGATCGCCAGGCCGGCCACCCAGGCCGGAGCAAGGGCATGGGTGCTGAACAAATCGAACCAGGAGCTGGCCGCGATGCTTAGGGACAGCAAGAAGATGCCGAAGGACCGTCGTGCTCTGTCCGTTCGACGCGTGCGGAGAACCCAGGCGCTCAGAAGGAAGAAAAGCAGCCCAAGGGCGGCAGGAAGGATGATGTAGGCTGTCTGATCCTGGAGACTAAAGGCGCCCAGCCCAACTTGAAGCGTGCGCTCGCCCCCATCTGCCGTCCGGATCGAGATCGCGGTGCTATCGCCGGGCACGAATTGACGCAGCACGAGCTGCGCCTCGGCCGAAGTCCGGACAGGCATCCCATTCACAGCGAGCAGCTGGTCGCCAGCCTGAATGCCCTGGCGACGGAGATCCCACTCTGCGAAATCGCCGATCGGTGCCGCGCTTGTGAAGACCAGCGCCCTGTTGTACAGGGCGCCCGGAAATGGCATCGCCACCCAGGTTCTGAGAAGCACTGAGGACGCAACGAACACTACGGCCGCCGCGAGCAGGTAGAAAGCAATGGCGCCTTCGAGGATTCTGCTTAGCAGCCCACCTTGACCGCCAAGGGAAATCAGCGCGACAGGAGATGGACGGGCACCCTCACTGGTGTGGATCAATGCATACCTCGTCTCACGTGGCGGACCTCAAAATTATACCGAGAACAGGGAAACGAAGTGTGGTTCTTTCATGACAGTCATAGGCAATCCGGTGGGGGTAGAGTGCTTCACGCCACCGCCGGCGGGTCGGCGGCCGAGCCCCGAGCGGGCGGCTGGCGATCAAGACCCGGTGGTCGGCGTCCCGTCGATTTTGGCCTGCGATCGGTGCCCATGGTTGGCACAAGATGCGCATTGTGGCACAGCCAACACCTATGGCTTTCATCGCGGTGGCACCCTGCTGACGCTGGCTAGTTCCACAAGGCTGGCGTTGATATCGCCCTGGGTATTCTATGAGGCGTACCGGCCCCTCATTACTCCTGCGGCGGTGCGGGCGGAACTCTCGTGTTTGTGGGACTAGTGGCTGTGGTCGTCAATCTAGTCGCGGCGCTACTGATCCAGCGGCCGATAGAGGTCGATCTGAATGTGCGCCCCGTCTTCATTCATTTTATGGCTGATTTCGGCTCCAGCGCAGCTGCGGTCATCACCGGTGTCGTGATGTACTTCACGGGTGCCGATTGGCTGGATCCTCTCGTTAGTGTATTCATCGGCTTTGTGATCGCGTGCAGTGCCTGGAGAATTCTGCGCCAAGCGGTCGACATCGTGCTTGAATCGGCGCCCCTCGATGTGGACTTGATTGCAGAGGTCAAGGATGCCCAGCGGATCACGAGGGCGTTGGGTGTACAAGACCCGCACGATTGGAGCCTGACCGCGGAGCCACGCACAATGTCCGGGCACGTCCTGACCGACGATGTACCGCTCAGTACCGCCAACCGGATAGAGAGGGCGCTCAGTGAACTACTGTACGAACAATACTGGATCGCGTACGCTACACTTCAGCTGGAATACGTCGGTTGCGATCCAGGTGCGCTATACTGCAAGATCGACGAGACTGCGCGGCTCCAGCACTAGTGACCGAGCAAAGACCCCAGCAGACTGCAGCCGCATGATGGACTACGTGGCGGAGCTGCCATAACCGGTAATGCGGCAAGGGCAGTGAATTGGTCGGCCGCCTGCCGGCCTGCATTGGGCTGCCGTGAAGACCACCGCTGACATACGGATCCTTTTCGCGACCCGCATCGTTCGCCTCTTCTGCTACGGGCTGGTCTCTGTGATTTTGGCATTGTACCTTGTGGACGGAGGACTGGATGAGCGACAAGTCGGATTGCTTTTCTCCTTCACGCTGGCCGGCGACGCGGGAATCACGCTTTGGCTGACAACTTCTGCGGATGCCTTTGGACGACAGCGCATCTTGAGCATCGGCGCGCTGCTGATGTTGGTTTCAGGCATCGTCTTCATGACCACCAACAACTTCGCCGTACTGCTGCTGGCGGCTGTGCTTGGTGTGATCAGCCCGCATGGCAAGGAAATCGGGCCATTCCTATCCGTTGAGCAGGCGGCTCTGTACCAACTCGTCCGCGATGAAGAGAGGACGCAGGTGTTCGCATGGTACAACCTGGCAGGATCGGCGGCGGCCGCGTTTGGCGCTCTCGGCGGCGGATGGCTGACGCAGCTGCTTCAGGCGAGGGGACTCATGGCGATTGAGGCATATCGAGGCGTGCTGCTGGGCTACGCTCTGGGTGGCCTGGCATTGTTGGCGCTCTTCCTTGGGCTGTCGCCGCGAGTCGAGGCCGTCGCGCATTTCGCACCCCTACCCGCAAGGCGTGTGCTGGGCCTGCATCGTTCTCAGGGCACCGTCATGAAATTGAGCGCCCTGTTTGCGCTGGATGCCTTCGGAGGCGGATTGATCGTACAGTCGATGCTCGCCTACTGGCTGCACATCAAGTTCGGGGTGGATGCCGGGGTGCTTGGATCGATCTTTTTTGGGATCAACCTCGTGGCGGCGCTCTCGGCACTGGTCGCGGCGCGGTTGGCGCGCAAGATAGGATTGATCAACACGATGATCTTCACGCACATGCCGTCAAACCTGTTGTTGATGCTTGTGCCATTCATGCCAACGCTGCCGCTGGCAATTGGCGTCTTGCTGCTGCGCTTCAGCATCTCTCAAATGGATGTGCCGACACGGCAGTCCTACACGATGGCGGTTGTGGCGGCGGATGAGCGTTCGGCAGCCTCCGGGGTAACGACCATTGCGCGTTCTGTCGGCGGGGCGATCTCGCCGACTCTGACCGGGTTCTTTCTTTCGGTGCCGAGTCTGCTCAGCATGCCGTTCCTGCTGGGGGGTGCGGTCAAGCTTCTATATGATGGGCTTCTATATCTCAACTTCCGGCGGGGTAGGCCGCCTGAAGAACTGAATGGCACAACCACGGGGCATTCATCGTGAGCTAGGCGGCAGATTGTTCAACAAGATTCCCCCGGAGAGACACTGAATGGACTGGCTTGAGGTAAGCGTGACTGTCGGCGGAGAACTGGCTGAGGCCGTGGCGGAGGTGTTGTCGCGGTTCGCCCAGAACGGCGTGATCACGGAGCAGGCAGTACGCCATCTCGATGATGAGGACGACGGAACCCCGGAGGCGCTGATCACCGTGCGCGCCTTCCTGTCGGTGGACAAGGAATTGCAGGAAACCCGACGCAAAGTTGAGGAGGCGCTTCATTACCTGGGCATGATTCAACCGTTGCCGGAACCGACTTTCCGAGCCGTGGCTGACGAGAACTGGATGGAAGCATGGAAGCAGCACTACCGACCGATTCCCATCGGCCGGCGACTAATGGTCCTGCCTGCCTGGCTCGAGGGGGCCGATCCCGATCGGATCGCGATCAAGATCGATCCGGGCATGGCCTTCGGAACCGGGACGCATCCAAGCACGCAGCTCTGCCTGGCATTCATCGATCGTCTCCTGGACCCGGCGGGCGCCCGCCCAGGCACAACCGGGTCCCAACCCCCCCCTACCTTCATCGACATCGGTTGTGGCTCGGGAATCTTGTCCATCGCGGCCATCAAGCTGGGAGCAGCCTTGGCCCTTGGCGTCGACATCGATCCGGCCTCCATCGAGAACGCCAAAGAGAATGCGAGGGCGAATGGTATCGGATCGGAACTCGTTCTTGAGGTTGGCTCCGTCAGCCACATTCTCCTCGGTCAGTTCCTGCTCAGATCGGCTTCCTTGGTGGCGGTCAATATCCTGGCGCCGGCAATAGTCGGTCTCTTTGGCGAGGGGCTCTCGGGCCTGCTGGCCCCAGGCGGCTCGATGATCCTGGCTGGGATCCTCGAAACACAGGCGGCCGAAGTTGAGCAGGCAGCCCAGATGGCCGGCTTGGCGGTGCGGCAACGTCGCCAGATGGGGGATTGGGTGGCACTCGCAGTCGCGCGTTAGATTGGGATCCCGGTACCAAAGGCGAATTGGACCACATTTCCCCCATGGGGTGATCTACGTGGCCATTATTTCGAGCGGGGGGGCGGGACCACCGCCTTGGGGGAAATTTGGTGGACTGAGGAGGGCGCATGGCGGGCCACAGCGTCCTTCCGTACGAATCCATTGGGGGAGTATGATGCGCAGCCTCAGCTCCAGCGGAGATTCGACAAGACTGCCCCGGCGCGGATGCTCATGGCTGACGTGCTTGGCAATTATGACCGTCACTCCTTGCCTTCTCTTGGCCGAGGGACATTTTTCTTTCTGACCCACCATCGGCTGCAACCCACTTTGCCCAGGGTGTTGATTGGGAGCGCGACAACGGCGATACGGTCGTCGTCGGCAATCCGGCGATGGTCTTCGACCGCGCGGAGGATCCGAGAGGCATCTTATGCATAGACTTATGAATCAATGATCAGCTCGTGGCCTCACAAGGCAATTCGATTGACGAACTGCCCTTTGCTATCGCTCAGCCATGGAGGCCGGCTGAGGTGGGGGCACATCTGAAGCTATTGAGGGCCACGATCAGCAAGGGCTACCCGGGGGAAATCAGCCTCCGTCCCCGGGCAGGGCACGTCGAGTGCGACGACCTGGGGCGAGGGCTGCCTGCTGTAGTCTGGAAGTGCGCGCTCAACCTTGAACTCGCGAGAGTCGCCGAGATTTCGGGGCACATGTGGGAATCGGAAGACCCAGCCAGAATTGCTGGGAGTGTGCCGAAGTGGACTCGGTCTCGGATCCTAGCTAGTGAGGGCCGCATGAGTCTCTTCCTGTGAGGCGAAGAAGCGTCATCCGGGGCCACGAGCCTCGATCATTTCGTCATGACCTCGTTAAGGTAGGTCGATCATGTCCATTGTCCAACTGTGTCCTGCGGGTGAGGCGCCGTCAGTCCCGCTCTGTCTGGAAGTGAAAGTCTTTTGTGCTATGATTCAATCGACATGGATCGCCGCAAGCTGACCCTATATCTTCTTCTGAACATCTTCATCTCAGCCTGCATCACTTCGGCAATCTTGTACTGGTACGATCGAAACTATCGGGCGGTGACGCTCCCTCAAGCGGCGACTGCGGCGCCGCGCGCCGGTGAGACGGGTAGCGCCACCTCAGAGAGCGTATCCTTGGGCCTCGTGCAGATAGTCAGCGTAATCGGCGCGGGTAATCCGGACGTGGAGGCCGTGGTTGTTAAGTACGCTGGGCAGGGTGAGCTTGATCTCACAGGCTGGCATCTGAAGGATTCTTCGGGTCGGACGTTTACGTTCCCCCCATTCAAGCTGTTCCAGGAAGGCGCGGTCCAGGTGCACACGGCCAGCGGAACGAACACAGCCATCGATCTGTTCTGGGGGCAGCGCCAGGCTATGTGGGAGTCCGGGCAAGCGGCCCTCTTGACCAAACCAGAGGGTGAGGTGCAAGATAGCTATCCTGTACCGTAGCCTGTGGTCTAGGAGTGCAAGGCCCACGGACAAGCGCGCATGAATCAAGCGCTGTACCGCAAGTACCGCCCAAAGGGGTGGGCTGAGGTCATCGGGCAGGAGCACGTCGTCCAGACCCTAAAGAATGCCATCGCCAGGGATCGCGTCGGTCACGCCTATCTCTTTGCGGGACCGCGCGGGACCGGCAAGACAACCCTGGCGCGCATCCTGGCGAAGGCCGTGAACTGCCTGGCAGCAGATCCGGGCCGGCGGCCGTGCAACGAGTGCGAGCACTGCAGTGCGGTGAACGAGAATCGGTTCCTTGATCTGATCGAGATGGACGCCGCGTCGAACACCAGCGTCGAGGACGTACGTGAACTTCGCGACAAGATCGGTTTTTCGCCGTCGCAGGGACGATTCAGAGTCTACATTGTCGATGAAGTGCACATGCTTTCCACGCCCGCCTTCAACGCATTGTTGAAGACGCTGGAGGAGCCGCCACCGCATGCCATCTTTGTGTTGGCCACTACCGAGATCCATAAAATCCCGGCAACTGTGCTCTCCCGCTGCCAGCGCCACGAATTCCGGCGGGTGCCGGTCACCGAGATCGTCGTGAATTTGCGCAATATCGTTGTCCGGGAGGGCTGGCAGGCGGACGACGACGCGCTAGTGCTGATCGCGCGCCAGGCCACGGGCTCCATCCGCGATGCTCAGTCCCTCCTGGACCAGCTGGCCTCGGGCGGAATGGATATCACCCTGGCACTTGCCCAGCCTGTGCTTGGAACAGCAACTAGCCAGTCTGTTGTGGATATGGTCGACTCCATACGGGATGGGAGGTCCGCCGCGGGGCTGGAAATGCTGCGCGGCGCACTGGACTCCGGCGTGGATCCGCGAACACTGGCGCGCCAGATGATTGAGTACCTGCGCGGCCTCATGCTTGTCCAGATGGGCAATGCGAGTCAAGTAGAAGCCACCAAGGACGTCCGCGAGCGCATGCAGGTTCACGCCAGCGCGTTCTCGGTGACGCGCGTGATCCGCATGATGAGGTCATTCAACGCGGCGGCCGCTGACACACGGGGTGGATGGCAACCGTCACTCGCTCTTGAGCTGGCGCTGGCCGAGGCCTACGAGGGAGGGCCGGAGGCATCACAGGCGAAGTCCGAGCCGCCGGCAGTTGCTCCAATGGTGGCACGGGCTGGTGTCTCCCGGGTGGAGCGAAACGAGGACGCGCCATTGGCGCCCGGTAGTGCAAGGCTTGTCCAAGGAGCGTTTCGTCAAGATCCAAAAGCGAATCGTCAATCGGTCGGGGGAGTAGCTTCACAGCCTCGGCCGGCCGACGAGGAGTCTTCAATCGCAGCCGGAGGCACGCCGGAGGGGCATCAAGCACCGGCGATTGAGCTGTCGGAGGTGCTCAGGGCCTGGAAGGAAATCCGTGGGGCCCTCAAGCGCACTCATCCCGCCGTGGATGGACTGCTGAACTCCTGCAAGCCAGTTGAGGTGCGAGGCGACGAGCTTGTCCTTGGATTTCAGTCGGAGGCCGTACGAGCGATAATGGATAGGCCCGAGAACGTGGACGCTGCGTGCAGGGCGATCGCGGACACACTGAGCCATTCGGTGCGACTGCACTGTGTCGTCATCAATGCACTCGGCAAAGTGCCCCCGAATATGCCGCAAGATGGAATGGTGGCGACGGCCTTGAATCACGGCGGCGAAATCGTCGACTTGCAGGAATAGCGGGGAGACGCGAGATGGCAAAGGGCTTCAGTCGAGCCACAGGCAGTGGGAGCGGCGGCATGATGCAACACATCCAGCGGCTTCAGCAGCAGTTGGCGGAGGCTCAGGCCCAGCTGGCAGAAGAGACGGTGACTGGCACCACTGGCGGCGGCGCCGTCCGGATAACGATGACCGGAGACCAGAAGTGCCGCTCGGTTAAGGTCTCCGCGCAGCTGCTGAACGAGGCTGATCATGAGATGCTGCAGGATCTGATCCTGTCTGCCGTGAACCAAGCCCTTGAGCAATCGCGAGCACTGGCTTCTGAACGGCTCGGCCCGCTGACGGGCGGGGTGCCGTTCTAGACCGGGGCGGTGTTTCCAGGATGTTTGAGCAATGCAGCGAATGATGAGGTATTGAGGAGTGTTGTTGCCGGATCCAATCCAGAAATTGATCAGCGCCCTGGAGCGCTTGCCGGGGATTGGCCCGAAGTCCGCTTCGCGGCTCGCTTTCTTCTTCCTGCGGGCGCCGGACGAAGTTGCGCGAGAGCTTGCCGAGGCGTTGGGCGGATTAAAGTCCAAGACGGCGTTGTGCCAGGATTGCTTCAACATTACTTTGGCAGGTAGGGCCCGATGCGAGATCTGCGATGACCCGAGACGCGACGCGGGCATCATTTGTGTCGTTGAAGAGGCGCTTGATGTGCTGGCCTTGGAGCGCGTGGGCGCCTATTCCGGCCGGTTCCACGTTCTGCATGGCGTGCTTTCTCCGATTGAAGGCATTGGGCCGGAGGACATCAAAATGAAGCCGCTTCTGGAACGTGTGGCGAAGGGTGGCGTGCGGGAGGTGATCCTGGCCACCAACCCGAGCATGGAGGGGGATGCCACGGCGCTGTACGTACAGCAACAACTCAGCCCGCACGGAGTACAGATCACGCGGCTGGCAAGGGGCCTGCCGGTGGGAGCGGATCTTGAATATGCGGATCAGAGCACGCTACTTAAGGCGCTCTCGGGCCGGCAAGAGATGGGGCGGGGCGGGTGATATTTTAAGGTTGAATGTCCACTCGAGCATTGACAAACGCGCCGAAAGTCGTATAATCATCGTTCGCCAGTACCTTCCGACCGATCTCGTCCCCTGACAGATCATTGAAAACCGAGCAGTAGGTCCAAGGTCAGAGACAAAAGCCGCAAGGCTTTGCGGTCTGGCGACCCGATGCGCAAGGAGCATCGGTGTTTTCGTCTGTTAGAGGGACTTGACAGGCGAAGAGGCGGAGGCTGGCTGAACCGCCTCTCGACAGCACCTTAACAACTGAAGAGTGATAGGAAGCAAAACAAACCTGTCAATCCAGCAACATCCGTGTGACTTTACACTCGCAAGAGTGCAAGTTCTGGCGGAGAGTTTGATCCTGGCTCAGGATGAACGCTGGCGGCGTGCCTAATACATGCAAGTCGAACGAGGTGCCTTTGTAGCAATACGAGGGTATCCTAGTGGCGAACGGGTGAGTAACGCGTTGGTGACCTGCCCCGAAGTGTGGGATAACAGTCCGAAAGGACTGCTAATACCGCATGCGGTCATTGGGTTTAGAAACCGATGACCAAAGCAGCAATGCGCTTTGGGAGGGACCTGCGTCCCATCAGCTAGTTGGTAGGGTAACGGCCTACCAAGGCGACGACGGGTAGGGGACCTGAGAGGGTGACCCCCCACAATGGAACTGAAATACGGTCCATACACCTACGGGTGGCAGCAGTAGGGAATATTGCACAATGGGCGAAAGCCTGATGCAGCAACGCCGCGTGCACGATGAAGGTCTTCGGATCGTAAAGTGCTTTTCTGGGAGATGAGAAAGGACAGTATCCCAGGAATAAGTCTCGGCTAACTACGTGCCAGCAGCCGCGGTAAAACGTAGGAGGCAAGCGTTATCCGGATTCACTGGGCGTAAAGCGCGTGCAGGCGGTTCGGTAAGTTGGGCGTGAAATCTCCTGGCTTAACTAGGAGACGCCGTCCAATACTACCGGACTAGAGAACAGTAGAGGAAGATGGAATTCCCGGTGTAGTGGTGAAATGCGTAGATATCGGGAGGAACACCAGTGGCGAAGGCGGTCTTCTGGACTGTTTCTGACGCTCAGACGCGAAAGCTAGGGTAGTAAACGGGATTAGAGACCCCGGTAATCCTAGCCGTAAACGATGTGAACTTGGCGTCGGTGGCTTAAACACTATCGGTGCCGTAGCAAACGCGATAAGTTCACCGCCTGGGGACTACGATTGCAAGATTAAAACTCAAAGGAATTGACGGGGGCCCGCACAAGCAGCGGAGCGTGTGGTTTAATTCGATGCTACACGAAGAACCTTACCTGGGCTTGACATGCAAGTGGTAGGGATCCGAAAGGTGACCGACCCGCAAGGGAGCTTGCACAGGTGTTGCATGGCTGTCGTCAGCTCGTGTCGTGAGATGTTCGGTTAAGTCCGCTAACGAGCGCAACCCTTGCTGTATGTTACATGTGTCATACGGGACCGCCGGTATTAAGCCGGAGGAAGGTGGGGACGACGTCAAGTCAGCATGGCCTTTATGTCCAGGGCTACACACACGCTACAATGGGCAGTACAATGGGTCGCTAAGCCGCGAGGTGGAGCCAATCCCCAAAGCTGTCCTCAGTTCAGATCGCAGGCTGCAACTCGCCTGCGTGAAGTCGGAGTTGCTAGTAAATGCGCGTCAGCTATAGCGCATTGAATACGTTCTCGGGCCTTGTACACACCGCCCGTCACGTCATGGGAGCTGGTAACACCTGAAGCCGGTAGTCTAACCGCAAGGAGGACGCCGTCGAAGGTGGTGCTGGTGACTGGGACGAAGTCGTAACAAGGTAGGAGTACCGGAAGGTGCGCCTGGATCACCTCCTTTCTAGAGATCGCGAGCAGGGTCCAACGACAGACCTATGCTCCAGAGCAAGACGCCCCTCACGGTGTGGGGCGCTGGAATGAACGGAGAGTACGCTTCCTATCACTTCTCAGTTGTTGAGGTGCGGACCCTGGGCTTGTAGCTCAGCTGGTTAGAGCACAGTCCTGATAAGACTGGGGTCACAGGTTCGAATCCTGTCAAGCCCACTAACCCAAGCAAGTCCTGGGGATGTAGCTCAGCGGGAGAGCAGCGCCTTTGCAAGGCGAAGGTCACGGGTTCAAATCCCGTCATCTCCACTGAGTGGTCGAGAGAGCGGAACTAGGAGTGCAACAAGAGTTGTCGAACGGTGCGCGGACATAAGACGGAAGTTGACAGCGGCCTGGTTGGGCGTCATAATCGACCCGGCGCTGCGTGCCGGGTCGATTTGTGTGTGGAGCACGCCGAGTTGAAGGGTGATCGATGCCCTGGACGAGGATCGAGAGCATCGTTCACCGCTCAACGGTGAACCAGAACCTTAACAACTGAATAGCATTTGATGTAGGCCGAAAATTGAAAAGTATCAATTTCTCCGCATCACGTGGAGAAGCTACTAAGAGCTTACGGTGAATGCCTTGGCGCCAAGTGCCGATGAAGGACGTGGGACACTGCGATAAGCCTCGGGAAGCTGTGTACAAGCGTCGATCCGAGGATTTCCGAATGGGGAAACCCGCTCGAGCGCACCTCGAGCAGCCTCTTTCTGAATACATAGGTTGGAGGCAGGGCACCCAGGGAACTGAAACATCTAAGTACCTGGAGGAAAAGAGATTATTTCCCTAGTAGTGGCGAGCGAACGGGAAACAGCTCAAACCGCCCCTGCTTGCAGGGACGGGGTTGTAGGGTCCGGCACATGGGAGTCACAAAACAATCAATTAGCGGAAAGGTGTGGGAAAGCCTGCCATAGAGGGTGATAGCCCCGTATGCGAAAGTTGATTGTCTCCCGCTGGATACCTGAGTACTACCGGGCACGCTAATCCGGTAGGAATCCGGGGAGTCCACTCTCCAAAGCTAAATACGCTTGGCGACCGATAGTGAACAAGTACCGTGAGGGAAAGGTGAAAAGTCCCCCTGTTAGGGGAGTGAAATAGAACCTGAAACCGTAAGCTTACAAGCAGTTGGAGGGCTAACAGCGGGTCGGTGTCCCTGCGAAAGCAGGTGACGCGCCGCTATGCCTGACAGCGTGCCTCTTGGAGAATGAGCCTGCGAGTTAATCTCAGTGGCAAGGTTAAGGGAGTGACACCCGAAGCCGTAGCGAAAGCGAGTCTGAACAGGGCGTACAGTCGCTGGGATTAGGCCCGAAACCGGGTGAGCTACCCATGGCCAGGGTGAAGCGAGTCTAATCGCTCGTGGAGGCCCGAACCTACTAATGTTGCAAAATTAGAGGATGAGTTGTGGGTAGAGGTGATATGCCAATCGAACTCGGAGATAGCTGGTTCTCCCCGAAATAGCTTTAGGGCTAGCGTCATGCGTTTAGTACTGGAGGTACAGCACTGAATGGGCTAAGGGGCTTACAGCTTACTGAACCCAATCAAACTCGGAATGCCAGTACTCAAGAGCATGGCAGTCGGACTCCGGGAGATGAGTTTCGGGGTCGAAAGGGAAACAGCCCAGATCATCGGCTAAGGTCCTAAAATCTATGCTAAGTGGGAAACGATGTGAGGTTACTGCAACAACCAGGAGGTTGGCTCAGAAGCAGCCACCCTTTAAAAAGTGCGTAACAGCTTACTGGTCTAGTGACCTTGCGCGGAAAACTTAACGGGGCTAAGCATAGTACCGAAGCCATGAGATGGCGCTCTGCGCCATCGGTAGGGGAGCGTTCCGTCAGCGAGGAAGGTCGATCGTAAGGGCGGCTGGAGCGGACGGAAGTGAGAATGCAGGCATGAGTAGCGCACAAACACGTGAGAACCGTGTTCGCCGTATGTCTAAGGTTTCCGACGCCAGGTCATTCCGCGTCGGGTTAGTCGGGTCCTTAGCCGAGGCCGAGAGGCGTAGGTGATGGACATCCGGTCAACATTCCGGAACCGCTTAGGAGTGCGATGGGAGGACGCAATAGGATAGGCCAGCCTGTTATTGGATTCAGGTGCGATCTATCGAGACGTTGAGACTGGTAGGTAAATCCGCCGGTCGAGTCGAGATAAGAGCGAGCCGTAAGGCATAAGTGGCTGAGTTCTGTTGCCGAGAAAAGTCTCTAAGCATAACTCTTGAGCGCCCGTACCGCAAACCGACACTGGTAGACGGGTAGAGAATACCAAGGCGAACGGGAGAACCTTCGTTAAGGAATTAGGCAACATGACCCCGTAACTTCGGGAGAAGGGGTGCCCTCTGGGGTGCAAGCTCTGGAGGGCCGCAGTGAAATGGCTCTGGCGACTGGTTAGCAAAACCACAGGTCTCTGCTAAGCCGTAAGGCGATGTATAGGGGCTGACGCGTGCCCAGTGCCGGAAGGTTAAGGAAAGAGGTTAGCCGCCTTCGGGTGGCGAAGCTTTGAACCGAAGCCCCGGTGAACGGCGGCCGTAACTATAACGGTCCTAAGGTAGCGAAATTCCTTGTCGGGTAAGTTCCGACCCGCACGAACCGCGTAACGATCAGAGCACTGTCTCGACGAAGGACCCGGTGAAATTGAAATGGCTGTGAAGATGCGGCCTACCCGCAGCAGGACAAAAAGACCCCGTGGAGCTTTACTGCAGCTTGGCATTGCGTTTGAGATTGATCTGTGTAGCATAGGTGGGAGGCTTTGAAGCTGGGGCGTCAGCCTCGGTGGAGCCATCAGTGAAATACCACCCTGATTACTCTTAGACTCTAACCCCGTTCCGTCATCCGGGCGGGGGACCGTGCCAGGTGGGCAGTTTGACTGGGGCGGTCGCCTCCTAAAAGGTAACGGAGGCGCCCAAAGGTTCCCTCAGGTGGAATGGAAACCCACCACAGAGTGTAAAGGCACAAGGGAGCTTGACTGCAAGACCAACGCGTCGAGCAGAGACGAAAGTCGGGCTTAGTGATCCCACGATACCGCGTGGAAGGGTCGTGGCTTACCGGATAAAAGCTACCCCGGGGATAACAGGCTGGTGAAGTCCAAGAGTTCACATCGACGACTTCGCTCGGCACCTCGATGTCGGCTCATC
>Ga0315288_10000047_pt1 | contig 124735 bp, 118 predicted proteins | sample YL17G11_20_MG_FD_203454 | JGI IMG/M metagenome (GOLD analysis project Ga0315288, IMG submission 203454) | Sediment microbial communities from Yellowstone Lake, YNP, Wyoming, USA - YL17G11_20 | ecosystem: Environmental > Aquatic > Freshwater > Lake > Sediment | place: USA: Wyoming | collected... | reverse complement strand
GAAAGCCTCAAAACCGTCCAGGAGCTCTTAGGCCACAAGGATCTAAAGATGACCATGCGCTATAGCCATCTTTCCACTGCCCACAAACAAAATGCAGTCGAGAAATTGGACTTTGGTGCCGATTAAAAGGGGCTGGATCGTGCTTCGCCAGCCCCTGTCCCACTTGTCATGATAAGCAATATTTATATAGGTAAAAGCTTAAAGGAGGAAATATGAAAAAGATAGTCACCGTGGAGTATGAGAAAGCATCAATTAATGAAATTGATTGGAAACAGCGGCGTCGGACTATAATGCACAAATTTCTTGATTCTTACAAAATAATCGGTCGGTTTATCGCTCAACGGGTTTGTAAGGGTAAAAAAGAACCGAAGAAAATGATCCTTGGAATTAAGATATGGCGCGGTGTACCGACAAAACGAGGTATCAAAGTGATAATCGAAAAAAATTCCCTCGATAAACTAAAAAAGTGTCAGCGCTTCCGAGTAATCACCAAAATGTTTCTGAATGCATATCAAGCACTCGGTGAATTCTGCATCGAGCGTATTTGTAGCGGAAAAAAGGACCCTGAGAAAACTGAGGTCGCAGTGGAAGTAAAATAGCTGGAATATTAATGAAACACATGACTAATTCAATTAATGGTAGCAGCTTCTATTTCCTGAAGGAGGAAATATGAAAAAAATAATAACTTTAGAATTCGATAAGTGCTTGCCGAAAGGCTCAAACAGGGACAAGCGCCTTAACGTCATCATGAACAAATTCCACAGGTCGTTTAAGGAATTAGGAGAATTCATCATCCAACAGATATTCAAGGGCAATAAATTGCCTAAGAGATTAGAGATTTACATGGAAATATGGCGCGGAACACCACTGAAAAGAGGAGCCAGAGTAACTATCGGCAAACACTCTATGGATAATCTAAAAAAGCCCCTGCGCTACCGGGTAATTTCAAAGATGTTCATCGATGCCTTCGGGGCGATGGGCCATTTCTGCATAAATAACATCCGCCAGGAAAAAAGACTGCCAGAAAAAGTTGTAATTGAGGTGGAAGTGAAGTAATTTGGATGTAAACGGAATTTGTGGCTAGTCCGCAATAGAATATTTTACTTTCAGTGGAATTTTAAAAAAAATTTAAAGATCTTGTTCCTTTAACTTATTGAGTTTCAATAACAGATCGTCAAATTGATAGACCGATTCTATAATCTTTTTGGTGAATTCTATGCCAACTACCGTCTCTTCAGCGGTTATGTTATCATAAACTTCTGCATTGACATTAGCCGCATCATTACTTAAGATTCTCAGATTTTTAAGTTCATTTAATAATACTTCAGGTAATGTGATTATTTTTTTTAACGATTCAATCCGATCAAATAAATTCACACCTGGAACATTTTTATCTTTGCATAAGAGCTCGACACTTTTTCTGATCATGAATGACGATGCCCGGTAATTACCATTTTCATAACAAGCAATAGCCTCCCTCATACTATCGGAAATCAAAGCGGGAACCTTCTCTGCATTAAATCTAATTTGTCCATGCGGGAATATTTGTAAAACATCCATATTTCTCATGATAAAGAAAATAATTCCATGACACTCGGGATTAGGACAAGATCGCAGACCTACAAAATAATTTCCATCGGTAAGCAGATCAAATGCTCCTGTGCGGTTAAATGTAACAAGAAGGTTACAGAACGGGCAGTTTATAGCGAATTGATGCCCCGCGACTACGCTGGGATCTCTTAATAATATCTTCATAAGCCCTCCATTGTATATTGACGACATTCAACCCAGAAATTTAGCAAACGCTTGTGCAGCGCCTTAACAAACAGTTCAGAAAGTTGAGATCATCCTCATAAACCGCACAGGCTTTTTATCGATGCCGACAGAGGCAATTGTAAATCATGTGTAAATTGGCATGTTTTTTCGTAGAATCTGATAAAGAAATTTCCCTTCCTTATGTATTTTTTCTTCAACCTGCTGCAGGTTTTTAATGAGTTCATCGAAAGGTTGATCTTTATCTACTTTGCCGCCCGATTCCACGATAACATTGGCTATTGCCTCTTTCATCTCGACTCTGAGCAGTTGCCATAGTTCCATGCCCTGGGTATGGCTGATCATGCGGCCCAGAGCAAGGGACATAGAAAGGATAGCATTCATGCCAAGATTACCTTTTCGCTGCATAATTTCGATTGCTTCGTCGCCGTTGACGGATGCTGAAACTTTACCACGCTTGATTGCAGTGTTTTTTTCCAGCTGCAACAATATCCTGTCGACTTCCGTAAGCCGTTTGAATTCGCTGATTTTTTTTCCCAAGAATACTGGTGCTATGATAGTTATAACATTATTTACTGCGTTTTGACAACCCTTGCCCTCGTAGCGTTGGACTTGTTTCCAGAGCATTTTCAATTCCTCGTCATTTTTAGATATAATGTCGGCTTCAGTGGCGCCTTTCTTGAATCTGAAAGTTTTATCGGCCTGAGCCGTAAATAGGTCCGGGTATTTTTCAACCGTTGGACATTTTTCGATCGTACTATCAATCAAATGAATCGCCTCACCCGTTCCGGCAGAGGTTCCAAGGGGTGTAGATCCCGTAAATTTAAAGATCTTGCGGTATCTGTCATTATTCTTCCTTCCGATAAAAATATCAACTCCCACGGTCGGAATGCCGGCGTTAGTGGGCTCTTCATAAGCAACAATATCGGTGATGACGAGATCATCTAAAAATTCCTCGACTATGGAATCCGGTTTCATTTGCATGCCGGATTTTACGCGCTTTTCCAATTCCTTCATTATTTTTGTGACCGAACCGTATTTATATAGGCGTTCGGTGTTCGCGCCGCCACCCGCCTTTAGACCCAGAACATTGGCGGACAAAGCTATCTGGGCTTCCATATCATCGTTGGGCGATTTGGAACGGTGGGATACCACCAAGTCAAGTTTCTTACCTAAAGCTACGAGCATGGCGATTAGACACTCGGAAAGCGTTCCGATCTGGTTTGCTTTGATCAGCGCGGCATTGATAAGGCCCTTGTCCGCGCAGGATTCAATCGTAGCGTCTTTGGTCGTAATGTTATCATCACCGATGATCAGCACTTTGTCGCCAAGTTCTTTCATTAACAGACGCCAGCCTTCATCATCGTCTTCGGCAAACGGATCTTCCAGAGAAGGTATCGGAAGGTTCTCGACCGCTTGGCGGTAAAGATCGACCAGCTGTTCGCGAGACAAAACCTTTTTTTCCTCGCTGCGCCAGTAGTAATACATGCCGATCTTCTTTTCCTCGCGGAATTCTTCACGGTAAGCATTACTCAGCTCGGAAAGGGCGGGATCTAATGCTATCGCGATATCATCGCCAGGGCGGTAACCGATATCACGGATCGTCTGCTCCGCCATCCGCCACATCCGCTGTTCAGGAACGATGTCTGTATCTCCCTTGCTGATATAGGGCGCTAGGCCGCCTTCCAAACCGATACCCATAACCCGGGCGCCCTCGGATTTTTCAATGATCTCCTTAAGCCGGGTCTGCAGGGCAACGGTGATCATCTGGGCTTCTTCATAATTCTTGGCGCAGAGAGGTAGAAACATCATTTCCTGCATGCTGATATTACTCTCCGGGTATTCTTTTTCCGTATGCCTTCCGCCCATGCCGCAGTTGCGGTACTGCCAGGGCGCTCTCACTTTATCGCCGTCGGGCAGGATGATTTCCTGCATGCGCGATTTGATCATCATCTCCTTGATCGCTTTTGATTTTTCTAGCCAACCATGCGTGGCTTCAGTGACCTTACCCGACTGCAATTTAGCGCGTGCTTCGCGTACTCGGAATTCGCGGTACTTACCAGGGTCGGCCAGCAGGAAATCGAGTAATCCTACCAAACCGATACCCAAGGCAAGACGGCCGCAATATATCGGCACTGGCGTATTACCCACAATACCCCATACTAACAGGACAGCGGCGATCGGCAGCATTACCATTGCCTGGTTGCGGCTCATCGCCGGACCAGCCGCAGCTACGCTTAAGTTGAATGGCGCCTCTGGATAATATGTGAGTCCATCCCTCTTTACACCTTCGAATTTTCCATATGGAATCTTCACGAACATTTCCAAAAACCAGAAAAATTTACCGATTCCAGAAGTTTTCATCCGTTTCTGAGCTTGTATTAAGATATTATCGTTTAACGCATTCAGTCTGACGGCTTGGAGATAGTGCCCCATTTCATGGATCGCGATGCCCGTATGGAAACAAATATACCAGAAAGCCGCGGAAATGATCGTATCTGGGCTGGTAAAAACAAAACCCAGTACACTCTTACCTTTTAACTCAACCGGAATCGAGAGCAATGATGAAATGAACGCGACGTGGAATGAAACCAGGATATGGTTGGCGATTACCCAACCTTCGTGCAATTTTTGAGATGCTTTTTCGTTTATACTGTATATATTATTTTTTATAAACGACAATAAACTGGCCGTAAAAATCCCCGAACGAACCAATAATGCCATTAATTTTGTCAACATAATTGACTCCTTTCGATAATTTAGTATGTTAATTGGTAGGAGTTATTAGCCATCATTAGGCGGTAAAACAGGTGAACTCCATCACCTTGAACCGTATGAATTATTTAGTTATTATATTTGAATTTCGATAATTGTCAATGGTTTTGCATTCCGGCATCGATCTTATTTCATTTTTTTGTAATGATAATTCTAGCGCCAAACTTTAATAAATCATCAATAATAAGATCAATATTTAACGAGACTTAAGGTAATTAAAAAAAGAATAAGGAAATAGTTACATCATTATAAGAAGAATTATTTTTTCTTATGTTGAAATAGAGGGCGGGTGAAGGCTGAGATTAGATTGGCATTATGAAAAAACGATCGCCCGCCCCCTGTTAATGCGCTATTGTTTTACGAATTCACAACGCCGGTTCTTTGGCAAATCGTTAGGATCAAGAGGGCGTTCTTCACCATAACTGATTATAGACATACGGTCTGATCCAATCCCCAATTTATTAAGATAGCTTTTCGCTGATTTGGCTCGGCGTTCGCCCAGAACAAGATTATATTCACTAGTGCCGAGTTCACAGCAATGGCCTTCAATGATAATATTCACTTCCGGGTTGGATTTCATCATCTCATAATTCTGTCCTAGAATTATCGCTGCATCCTGCCGAATATCGGATTTATCAAAGTCAAAGAATATTCGGTTCAAAACTAACTTCGGTTTAATAACCTCCGGAGGTTTTTCTATGGGCACCTGAACTTCCTCGACCGGTTTTACTGTCTGTTTTTTCGGACACCCCGTAAAGAGACCTATGGTTAATAAAACCAACAATGTAAATTTGAGGTAACGCATGGTTCCTCCTTTCATGACAAACTATAACGATTTTTGAATATGCTGTCAAGGGTACCTGACATCATCCTTTTCTATACTTAAACATCGTCGTAGCATTGTTAAATCCAATTTAAACGATCACAAAACAATTAATTGGTACATATCCAATCCTTGTACTACCGGTAATGGAATACACGATGTCGAGCCGATCTGCCGATGAATTTTCTGGAAGTATATTTATCAAATATTGCCGGTGATACCGACCAAATTTTTTAAAAGAGCGAATATCTCCTTGCGTTCAAAAAGGTTAAAACGCGCGTATGACGCCACCATTCCCAATCGCAAAGTATAAGCCTCGACCGGGAGCGTCCGGAAAAGGTCCTCATCGGTCCAATCGTCGCCGATCGCCAGGATAAAATCGTAAGACCCTTTATCCAAGAAATATTTACCCGCGACGCCTTTGTTGATCCCGGCATTAAGGACTTCAACGACCTTATTGCTTTGAAGAATCTGGATATCCATGTTCGAGGTCAGGTTCAGCAATTCATCCATTAACTCCTTGGCTTTGATTGAGCTCAATTCAGGATCAGCTTGGCGATAGTGCCAGGCGACCGAATAATCTTTCTCTTCAACGAAGGAACCGGGTAGACGGTCGGCGTACAACTCAAGAATGGGTATAATTTTGGGCTTCCAGTCGGCGATTAAGGGCTTTATCATTTGCCACCTGCCGCCCCGGGGTTTGAGCCAAGCGCCGTGTTCGGCCGCCAAGTTGACTCCCAGACTTCCGAACCATTCATCCAGTGTATGATGATCGCGACCGCTGATGATGGCAATCTCCGTATTCGGAACCTTTAAGAGGGCTATGAGCGTGGATTTTACCTCTTCGGTCGGATTCGCATGTTTCGGGTCGTTGACAAATGGAACCAGCGTGCCGTCGTAATCCAGAAAAACGATCCTCTTTATGGACTCCCGAAAATCGACGACAAGACGATTCCATATGTCCGGGCTTAAATACTTGGCATGGAATCTCTCCTCCTGGTCTTTTTTCAGGGTTTGCAAACCGCCGATAAAATCCGAAGCCCAGCGCGCCACGTCATACCGCGCCAGCCTTTTTTGCATAATCTGATTGCGTCTGATCTGTTCGTCGTTGGGCATATCCAGTGCCTGTTTCAACGCTGCAGCCAGTTCTTCGATCTGATTCGGGTTGATGATAAGCGCTTCACCCATTTCCTTAGCTGCACCCGCCATTTCACTAAGGATCAGCACGCCGGTTTTATCAGCCCTTGCTGCGACGTATTCTTTAGCAATAAGGTTCATGCCGTCGCGAAGCGGGGTTACCAAACAGACGTCGCCAGCTCCGTAAAGGGCGCTCAGGGCATTGAACGACAGGAACTTATGTTGGTACAAGATCGGCGTCCAGTCAATGCGGGTGAACCGACCGTTTATTACGCTGATATATTCGTCGATCTGTTTTTTCATCTGCTGATACTGATCGACACCGATCCGGGACGGTACTAGGATCAACATCATGATTATCTTCCCATGCCAAGCCGGATTCTTCTCTAAAAATTGTTCGAAACCCTTCAACAAATGCAATATGCCCTTTGTATAATCAAGCCGGTTTATCGAGAGAATGATCTTGTGTCCGGCCAAGGTTTTGCGCAATTGGGACTTTTCCGCCTTTACCTCCTTGGTATTCGAAGCGGCATTGAATTTATTATAATCAATACCCATCGGAAATGTCTCGGCTTTAGTAATCCGGTCGGTTAAATTAATATAACCAAGGTTATTTTCGTACCCGAGAATGCGCAGAATGCACCTCAGGAAATACTGCGTATACTCCGGGGTATGAAACCCTACGAAATCGGCTCCCAATAGACCTTCCAGTATCCCGCGGCGCCAATTGTCGGGAAGGAGGCGGTAAATCTCGAACGATGGAAACGGGATATGCAGGAAAAAGCCGATCGACGCCTTGGGCATTTTGTTGCGGATCATTTTAGGCAACAGCATAAGATGATAGTCGTGTATCCAGATTAGGTCATCAGTCTCGGCGATATCTACTACTTCTTCGCAAAACACCTGATTTACTTTCTGGTATTGAGCCCAATATTCTTCGTCGTAGATAGCGTAGGATGGGAAATAATGGAACAGCGGCCATATCGTCTTGTTGCAAAATCCGAGATAGAATTTGTCCATGTCCTCTTCCGACAGGAAAACGGGCCGGGCATGGAATTTCTTCTGAGTGGTGACTCTAGCTTCGCTTTTTAACACGTCCCCGATCGTGCTCCCCGGCCATCCCAGCCAAAGGCAGTCTTCTTTGGTGAAAAAGGTGTCTTTCAGCGTGCTCAGATAGGCGCTCAATCCTGAGATTAGACCGCCCGCACTCTCCTTATATTTGAGCGCATTGTTCTCTTGGATGATGGTTATGGGCAGCCGGTTGGATACGACAATCAATTTCATTTTCTTTTTCCTTTTCTCACGTTTATATTATAATATGATAATCGTTAAAGTCAACAAAGGTAGCATTCAAAAACCTTGATTCGGAGCTATATCCAAGTATAATTGCTGCATGAGTCGAATTAATCATCAGATATCCAAATTCACTTCTATAATTTAATTTATATGAGCTTATGATCTTGGATCAAATCCTTGCCATCGCTATATTTCTGGCGATGTTCGTCAGCATTATAATTGATAATTGGCACCGTTACATTTCGGCCCTGGGCGGTGCCATCCTGACCTTGATTTTTGTCTTCCGAAACATCGGCGGGATTGTCTGGGTGTTGAATTTACGGGAAATCTTCAGCGGTTCATTCTGGATCGTCAAGGGAATGCGGGGCGAGGCTTCCCATGGAATAAACTGGCAGACGATAATTTTCATCGCCGGAATGATGGTCATGATTGAAGGGCTGGAAAAAGTCGGTTTCTTTCGCTGGCTTTGTTTCCTGGTGGCGAAAGTTGTCAAGTACCGCGTACTCCCGATTTTTGCCGCTTTTTTCCTTCTATCCGGCTTTTTAGCAATGTTCATCGATAGCATCACGGTTTTACTCTTTCTGTCATCGGTCACTATTGAATTGGCGCGTCTTTTAAAATTCAATCCCATCCCAATGATAATCGCCGAAATATTCGCCGCCAATACTGGCGGCAGCGCGACCATGTCTGGTGATCCCCCGAACATCATCATCGGGACATCATTTCATTTTTCTTTCTTCGACTTTCTGTCCAACACCGGCGTTATCGCCTGGATCGGAATGTTTATTGCGCTCGGATATTTTTATCTAATCTTCCGCCGAACCCTGGCCGTGAAACCTCCTCCGGGAATAAAACATCCTCAGCCTGTAGAAGCAATAAAAAACAAACCGCTATTCTACGCTTATTCGCTTGTTTTCCTCTTCATCATCGCGCTTCTGGTCACCCATAATGTGGCCGGTATTTCCGTGGCTTTTATCGGATGTATCGCGGCATTGCTCATTTTGATAATCGGCCTTAAGGAAAGCACGGCGATTTTGAAAAAGTTTGACTGGCGGACGATGCTGTTTTTCATCGGTTTATTCATTTGCGTGGGCGGCCTTGAACATACGGGTGTTCTTAAAGTGTTGGCTGATCTTATCGGAAAGATATCGGGCGGAAATGTTTTCCTGGTTGTCACATTAATCCTCTGGATATCGGCCTTTGCCTCCGCAATCGTCGATAACATCCCGTTTGCCGCGACAATGGTGCCGGTCATTGCCGGCTTAGCCAGGAGTGGCATGCCCCTTGGCACCCTAAGCTGGTCCCTGGCATTGGGTGCTGATATCGGCGGAAATGGAACGCCGATTGGCGCCTCAGCTAATGTCGTCGGTTTGGCGCGGGCCGAGGAGGAGGGTTATCGCATTAGTTGGGCTAAATACTGCTTATATGCGCTGCCCGCAATGATTTTGATTATATTCCTCTGCAACATTTATCTGTTTCTCAGATATTTTTGATAACGTTCTAAATTTGCCACGGTTTGTGATCATTTCATACATTGAGAATCGAAAATTAAATCCTCTCCCAACAGAATTTTTCATACAATCATTTGCACTTTTATTAATGCATTTATCAAACCAATTACATATGGTACAATTATGGCATAATTATGGCACACTATAGTCCCGTTACCGTATGCTTTTATGAAATAAGTAAAATGGGGAATTCGAAAGGCACCTGTCGGCGTTCCTAAAACGCACGATATTTCGTGGGGTTTGAGGGTCACTTATCCTTAGCCTTAGTAAATTAGTCTATTGACATATATCAATTTATCAATATACTCTTTTATTATGAACGAAAATATTTTCAAGGTTAAAGCCGATGTTTTTAATGCCCTCGCCCATCCGCTGCGGCTTAAGATCCTGGAAAAACTGCGCGGTGGAGGTTGCTGCGTGTGTCAGATCATCCCCCTTGTTTGTGCCCAGCAGTCCAATGTATCCCATCATCTTTCGATATTGAAAAAGGCCGGTCTTGTGCGCAGTGAGAAAAAAGGCATGGAAGTTTGGTACTATGTGGTTGATCAGCGCATATATGAGGTAATTGACGCGGTCGGTAAATGCATTGAAAAATCTCTGCGGCAAAATGAAAAAATACTGCGGATATTAATTAAAGAAAGGAGTTAATATGGGAAAAATCATGGTTTACGCTATCTTGCTGTTGTTCTTTTCATGTTCCGGAGCCGAAACAGTAGCCGAAGTCAACGGCAAAAAAATTTCTTCAGCCTGTCTGCAGAATGAATTAAAAAAGCTGCCCGACGCAGCCCGAAAAAACTACGAGAATGACCATCCCGGTTTTCTCGAAGAGTTGATAACAAAAGAACTTCTGCTGCAAGAAGCAAAGGTTTTGAAGATCGACACGATAAGTATGGTCAAGTCAAGGATCAACGCGGACAAGACAAAAAGAGATGACATTATGATCGAAGAGCTGTTCAAACGGGAGGTTCTGCCTCGAATCCTGGTAAGTGAAGAAGCAATGAAAAAATTCTATGATGATAATAAAAGTCAGATGCAGGGGATTACCTATGACCAGATGAAATCGCAGATTCAAAGTTATTTGACCGGACAGAAACAGATGGAAATGGCTGATAAATATATCGCTGATTTGCGCGCCAAAGCGAAGATCAAACGCAGTGACAAATGGCTTAAAGCCGAAGAATCAAAATTGAGAAATCCGATCGACGAAGCCTTCAAAAACAAGTTACCGACCATGGTTGATTTTGGCGCGGGCACCTGTTTGCCCTGTATCCAGATGAAGCCGATTATTGAAGAACTTCAGCACGAACTCGCTACTAAAGCAAACATTTTGCTTATTGATGTCAACGAAAATCCGGTTCTTACCCGAAAGTACAAGATAATGCTGATTCCAACCCAGATCTTTTTTGATGCAACCGGAACAGAGATCCACCGCCATACTGGCTTCTATCCGAAAGACAGCATCCTGGTCAATCTCAAAAAAGCCGGATTGAATTAACGAAATATATCATGGTGAAATTAAAAACTGTCTTTAGAATGATTTACCTGAAAAGGAGATAAATTGATAGAGTCTTTCATGCAAAATGCTGAAAAAATCATCCAAACCAACCCTTGGCTGGCGTTTCTGGTTGTCTTTCTGGGCGGCGTATTGACCGCTTCTAATCCCTGCGTCCTGGCGATGATTCCCCTGATGATCGGTTTTGTGGGCGGTACCAAAGAGATATCGGGTATCAGGAAAGCTTTATTGTTTTCGCTTTTTTTTGTGATCGGTTTGGCTCTTACTTTCAGCATCCTGGGATTAATCGCCGCCACTACCGGCCGTTTGCTTGGTGATGTCGGCGGATTCTGGCGCTATCTGGTGGTGGCGGTCTGTTTCGTGATGGGAATCTACCTGCTGGATTTATTCAAGATTCCCTTACCGGCCATATCCCACGGGCGGGTAAAGGCAACCGGAATGATCGGAGCTTTTCTCATGGGAATGCTGTTTGGCGTTGTCTCCACACCCTGCGCGGTGCCGATACTGGCAGTTATTCTGGTGATGATCGCGGCTAAAGGAAGTCTGGTCTATGGGTTTGGGTTGTTGTTTTCCTATGCTCTGGGTCATTGCGTCCTGATTCTGGTCGCCGGCACTTCCCTCGGACTTGCCAAAGGACTGTTGGAATCGAAACATCTACAGAAAGTTAATTTCTATCTGCGTAAAGTTGCCGCGGTTTTGATCATCCTGGTGGGTATTTTCTTTCTGGTAAAAAAATAGGGAGCATCATGAAAATCTGGCAGAAGTTGCTGTTATTTACATCGGTATTTATTGTTCTATATTTTATGCCGCTTCATAGCTTGCGGATACAAAACGCGATTCTTGAAGCCTTCTTTATGCTTAAGGACTATGCCCGGGAGCATGTGTTGTTTTGTCTGATCCCCGCGTTCTTCATTGCCGGTGCGATTAGTATTTTTATCACCAAAGAAGCGGTGACAAAATATTTTGGGGCAAAAGCAAATAAGTTCATCGCCTATGGAGTCGCCTCGGTTTCGGGCACGATCCTCGCGGTTTGTTCGTGTACGGTTTTGCCGATGTTCGCGGGAATTTATACCAGGGGCGCAGGCATTGGTCCGGCGGTTGCCTTCTTATATTCGGGCCCGGCGATAAATGTCCTGGCGATAATCCTGACCGCCCGCATACTCGGTACCGAACTCGGTATTGCCCGGGCAGTCGGGGCGGTTTTGTTTTCAATAATCATCGGTCTTGCGATGGCATTCATATATAAAGATAAAAAGATCGATAAAGGGGACATAACTGAACAGGAAACGACCGCCATAAAATCCCGGTCTTTAGGGCAGAACGGGCTGTATTTTCTCTCGTTGATCCTGATCCTTATTTTCGCGGCCTGGGCAAAGCCAAAAGAGCCCGTGGGTTTCTGGAATGCGGTTTACAGTGTGCACTGGTTCCTTGTCGTGGCTGCGCTGGCGGCAATGTTTATAATGCTTTTTAAATGGTTCGAGGTCGAAGAACGCAAGGACTGGGTATTTTCAACCTGGGTTTTTGCCCAGCAGATACTGCCTTTGCTCTTTGCCGGTGTTTTAGTCGCGGGTTTTTTACTGGGCCGACCGAATATTGACCGGGGCATCATTCCTTCGAGTTTCATCGCATCGCTGGTGGGCGGCAATTCATTGTTGGCAAACTTCTTCGCCGCCATATCTGGCGCGTTCATGTATTTTGCCACGCTTACCGAAGTGCCGATCCTACAGGGCTTGATTGGCAGCGGCATGGGTAAGGGCCCGGCCCTGGCATTGCTTTTATCCGGACCGGCCGTGAGCCTGCCGAGTATGCTGGTGCTCCGTTCGATCATGGGGACAAAGAAAACCGTCACTTATATTTTGCTGGTGATCATAATGTCCACCATCGTAGGCTGGCTCTATGGTTTGCTATTCTAAACATCTTGAGTTTTTAAAACGAGGTTAATCATGAAATTGACTGATTCCAGAAAGAAAGTGCTTTTTATCTGCGTGCACAACAGCGCGCGCAGTCAGATGGCGGAAGCGTTTCTCAATACCCTGGCAGGCGATCGGTTTTTCAGCCAGAGTGCCGGTTTAGAACCCGGAAATTTGAATCCGCTTGCCGTGCAGATCATGAAAGAGGCGAGCATTGACATTTCTCATAACAAAACCAAAGGTGTCTTCGAATTCGTAAAAAACGGGGAGCTCTTCTCGTATGTCATCACGGTCTGCGATGAAGCGTCCGCCGAAAAGTGCCCGATCTTTCCGGGCATCACGACCCGGCTCCACTGGAGCGTCAATGACCCGGCTTCATTTACCGGCACCGACGAGGAAAAACTTAAAAAGACACGCAAAGTGCGGGACGATATCCGATCCCGTGTCGAACAGTTTATTCAAGAAACAAAATGAAATCGGAATGGCATCTCAATGGTGATGCATGATGTGCGAGTCATATAAAAATTCAAGTATTGCATTGAAGTGTAAAAAATCATTAGATAAAAGGGAGGTTATATGGAAATCAGAATCCTTGGTCCTGGCTGTCCTAGATGCCAGGAAGTCGAAAAGAGGACGATCGATGTCCTTGCTGAAATGAACATCGTGGCTGATGTTCAAAAAGTTACCGACCTGCAAAAGATAATGGAATACAAGATAATAGCAACGCCGGGTCTGGTAATCAACGGCAAGGTCAAATGCGTCGGTAAGATCCCGGCCAAGTCTCAAATCAAACAGTGGCTTGAAGAAGAGAACAAAGAATAAAAAAGGAGATTTTTATGCCCTGGTTATTTGGCTATCCAAGAGAAAAGGTGGCGTGGTATCCAACCATTAATCCTGAAAAGTGCGTTAAATGCGGGATGTGTATGAATTGCGGTAAGAGTGTCTTTGACTGGACCGATGATGGAGCCAAAGTCGCGCGGCCCTATGCGTGTGTTGTGGGCTGTACAACCTGCGCTAATCTGTGTATGAACAGCGCCATTACCTTTCCGGACATAAGGAAAATCAGGGAACTCTACGAGAAAGAAGGGATATGGTCCAAAGTCAAGGATCAACTTGATAAAGAGGGGAAACTGAAAATACAAGAAGAAAAGTAATATCATTTCCTCACTATTATTTTAAAAGAAAGCATGGTTTAATTCGCAGGAACCATGCGTGTTTACGGACATTGAAGGGCAGTTGTCCAGGGAGGCGTGATATGATTGACAAATCCGTTGGTTTCATCGGCGGCGGTCGGGTGACAAGGATCATTCTCACCAGTCTTAAAAGGGCAGGCAAAATGCTAGCGGATGTTGTGGTGGGTGATATCAACAATGAAGTGCTGGAAAAATTAAAAGATGAATTTCCGGAGATTACAGTTATGCCAAACGATAATACCGCGCCCGCAGAAAAAGATATTGTCTTGCTTGCAGTCCATCCACCGGTAATGCCAACTGTCCTTAATGAAATCAAAGCCTTTTTGAAACCAACCACCTATCTAATCTCCCTGGCACCAAAATTTACAATCCAAAGCATTCTGAATACTATCAAATGTTTTCCCAGGATTGTTCGGATGATTCCCAATGCGAATTCATTTGTGAATAATGGTTATAATCCAATAGCCTTTTCAGAAACCGTATCAGAAGCAGAAAGGCAAAAGTTAGTTGATTTTCTTTCTTGTTTGGGCGAATGCCCGATGGTTCCTGAAGAAAAATTAGAGGCCTATGCAGTGATTACCGGTATGGGTCCGACCTATTTCTGGTTTCAATTGAATGAATTGAAAAAAATCGCTCAGGGTTTTGGCCTGACCGAACCGGAAGCAGAAAATGGTGTTACCAAGATGGTGGCTGGGTCGATAAAAACCCTGTTTAACTCAGGTTTAACTCCAGAGCAAGTTATGGATTTAATTCCGGTTAGGCCATTGCAGGATCATGAACAACAAATCAAAGATGCCTATCATTCAAAACTGGAGCCATTGTATAAAAGACTAAAAGGAATCGCTTGAAGGTTAACGGATATCTCACTGCAAAAGTAATCCGTTTTTTTGGCTGGTGGATTGGCCTTTCTTCGCTTTTCGGCGCGGTTACGGTCTGTCCCTTTTGTGGTCGAAGCAGTTGTCCGGTTGGGGCTGGGACAGCCGGTCTTACCGGCGGAATTTTCACTCTATGTTTACAAAACTGGAAATACATGATAAAACACATTTTTAGAAGAAAGATAATAGGAGAAAAACATGGACGCTAATGAAATCTTAAAAACAAAAAAGGTTTTTGTGGTAATCGGTGTGCCACAGGATGAATCTAAGTATAGTTATGAAGTTTTTCATACCCTGCTTGAACACAGTTATGAAGTTTATCCGATAAATCCAAAATACTCTGAATAGAAAATAGGCGTAATAATGAAAAAGAGTGTCAGAAACTACATATATGGTCGTCTTAAAAATATCAAATGGAATGAGGATAACCTGGAAGAGCAAATCGATCCTCTGGCTCATTGGCCAGATATAAAGCAATGTGTGGAATCATACTACAATTCTCATCCGGAAATGAAACAATATCATACCGCGTCAATACAGCCCCTTAATTTCGAGTACACAGATGGATTCATGAAATCCTTGAACAAATATTGTACAACAAGCAGTCTAAAGTTAAAATTAATAGACGCATTGACCAAGATGATATATCACATACCCTGCAGCGGTTTGCGTAATGCACCGATAAAAGAAAGAAATGATCTCTGGCATTTCTATGTATCGGATTCGTGGCGAGTATTCTATCATAAGAAAGACGGTTATATGTCATTTGAAGAGATTTGCCCGCATAAGAATCCATCATATTCCAGAAGGTAGAAAAGAGACGGGCCGCTTTTTTGATATTATTAAAGAATTATTCCGCATATCCGTCCGTATGGTTGATGGGTAAAGAAACCCCGTTTTACCCCCTTGACAATTATGAGCATATGCTTATAATGTATTGGTTATGGAAAGGAATGCTTTTTAAATGGCGCGGCCACCCTGTTGCCGGAGGATTCATTTTTCACCAAATGCCATTTATTTCAAACCCCGCGGCATTCCGTGTTCCGCGCTTGATGAGGTTATCCTGACTAAGGATGAATGGGAAGCCATGCGTCTGGCTGATCTGGAGGGTCTTTACCAGGAATCAGCCGCAGAAATGATGAAGGTCTCCCGCGCAACCTTCGGCCGAATCATTGAGTCCGCTCATCGGAAGATTGCCGACGCGCTGGTCAACGGCAAGGCACTAAAGATTGAAGGCGGTAATGTGGATATTTCTCATGAGCGCTCACCGGTTAATGCTGGGCAGTATCGACGTAGATGCCATCATAGAGGTAAGCCATGGCTATGATGTCACAGAGAGACATAGGACCGAAGTGAACTGATTGTAAAAAGGGGGTTTTAAGTGTGGCTAAAAGAGAACGCGAAGAGAAATTTAAAAAAAGGAGATGAAAAATGAAAGTTGCCATTGCATCTGATGACGGGCAGGTTATATCCGCCCACTTTGGTCGAACCCAAGGGTTCGTGGTGTTTGACATTGAAGGCAAGGAAGTAAAGAAACAGGAGTATCGGGAAAATACCTTTACCGGGCATGCCCGCGGGCTTGAAGGTGCAGACCATAGTGTTGACCGGCATGGCCCGATTCTTGAAGCGCTTAAAGACTGCGGGGTTGTCATATCGCATGGCATGGGCAGGAGGATTTACGATGATCTAAAGAACGCCAAAATCGATGTTTATGTGACCGAAGAGACTGAAGTCAAAAGGGCGATCGAGTTATTTCTCAAAGCGGAATTAATTGATCGACCGGACCTGAGTTGCGAGCATAAATAAGATCGGATATAAGGTCGGATTCTTAAGGCAGTCAACAAAGATGGAGTAACCCTCATACGATAAATTTATTAAGGGAAAAATGAAAATTCTCTTGGTTATGACTTTTATTGCTTTGGTTCTATCCTTAGTCTCCGACCGAAAGAAAACCGTTTCCGGCATTAAAATGGGACTTAAGTTGTTCGTCGGATTACTTCCGACCGTTTTGAATATTTTAATTTTGGTTAGTATTTTTTTATATCTGGTGCCGAAAGAGACGCTGGCTAATTTGTTGGGGAAAAATTCCGGCATGCTCGGGCTAATGATTGCGGCAGTTTTAGGCTCCGTATCATTAATACCGATGTTTATTACCTATCCGTTGGCGGCGATACTTCTAAAGAGCGGTGTATCATATCAGGTATTGGCGGTTTTCATAACGACCTTGTTAATGGTCGGTGTTTTGACCTTGCCGCTGGAAGCAAAATATTTCGGATTGAAAGTAAGTATAATCAGAAATGTCCTAAGTTTTATCGGTGCGTTAATTATTGGCTTGGTTATCGGAATATTTTTATGAAGAAGATTATTCTAATGATTGCGGAGACTGAATATATTCTGGCAATTCTTTTCGGGATATTTATTCTCATATCCCGTATTTTCAATTTTGCTCCGGCAAAAATTATCCAGGCAAATTTCTGGCTATTTTTTGTTGAGATGATAACCTTCCTGCCTTTTATGTTTATTCTTGTGGGTCTTTTTGATATCTGGTTTCCCAAAGAAAGAGTAGAAAAACATATCGGCGAAGGTTCTGGAATTAAAGGAACAATCTGGTGTATCCTTCTCGCAATGCTTCAGGCTGGACCGTTATATGGAGCATTTCCAGTCGCCTATTTATTGTGGAAGAAAGGCTGTAGTATAAAGAATATCTTCATCTATCTTGGTGCATTCTCTACGCTTAAGATACCGATGCTTACATTTGAAATTGGTTTTTTAGGATTGAAATTTTCGCTGCTGCGGACCGTCGTTACACTGCCAGTATTCATCCTGATTGGTAAAATTATGGAAATGTATTTAAGAGATAAAAAATTTGAAGTAAAACAACCATTACTTGAAAAAAAGAGGATGTGAATTATACCGGAGATTTATCTGATGATTTGTCGCCATATTTCGTCAAGGGGATATGTTATTAATCTAAATTATGCAGAATGACGAAGAACTCATCGAAAAAGTTGCCGAAAAAGATGATCAGGCGTTTTATGAACTCTTTAACCGCCATGAGCAGAAAGTCTTCAATCTAGTCTATCGTTATGTTGGGGCATATCATGAGGCTGAAGAGTTAACGCAGGATGTTTTTTTAAAGGTTTTTAACTCTGCCCATAAATTCCGCGGGGAATCAAAATTCGCTACCTGGCTCTATCGTATTGCGGTGAATACCTGCAAGAATTATAAGAGAAAAAAACAGCCGACAGTAGTGTCAATTGATGACCCGGAAATCTCCACAGCCCTATCCGCTCCGGCATCAACCGAGCCCGTAGCGATTCTTGCCGAGAAACGCAAAAGAGCGATTATCCAGCAGGCGATTGATACTCTGGCACCAAACCAGAAGACAGCGTTTGTTCTTTCAAAATACGAAGGTTTTTCTTATGTCGAAATCGCCGAAATCATGAAGGTCTCAATTTCGGCAGTCGGTGTGCTCTTGTTTCGGGCAAAGCAAGAGTTAAAGAAAAAATTATTGCCGTATAAACAAAGGGGTGAGCTATGAATGTAAGTTTTTCTCATAAAATTGTGTCTAAAGATATAGGAGCAATAGAATGAATTGCCGACGAATGAGAAGATATATCTCAAGGGACCTGGATGGCGAACTGGACGGCATTGAAAAACAGGCATTATTGGATCATCTGGAAATCTGTCCAGAATGCAAGCAGGACTACGAAAATTTAAGTTCAATCATCAACACCATTGAACCGCCTGCGGCAATTCCTGCTCCTCCATATCTTTTCCAGGGTATCCGGCAGGCAATATATGCACAAAAACATCAGCCTTTTATCATTGGCTGGCTCAAGCCGGCGTTTGTTCCTGCGTTATTCTTAGCCCTTTTCCTCTTTTCTGCTGTTATCAGCGGTCCCCTGGTTCAACGAATTACTCCCAAGCCCGATAAAACAGATTCGGCAGATCTGGAACTCACTCTGAGTCTAACGGTATTTGATGACGCACCTGCTGCTTCATTCAGCAATATTTATAATAATATGATGACCCGAGAAAGAAGATGAAAAACAAAATTTTGATTGTCGTGCTTATTATATCCTTAGGCGTCAATCTGGGATTGATTATGACTTTTGTTTTTCGGATTGGGGAGACAAAAACTTATGAATGTGGCTGGCATCATCCGGCACTTCGTCAAAAACTCCACTTAACCCCCGAGCAGATCAAAATCCTCGAAAATAAACGCGCGGATATGCAGAAAAGGATGATACCCATGCAGGAAGAGTTGAAACGAAAAAGGCTTGAATTATTGGCCTTACAAAAAAGCGAGAATCTTGATACCGCAAAATTGGATAGTCTGTTAACCGTAATGTCCCGGCTTCAATACGAGATTGAAAGGGCTGTTTTTCTCCATATGAACGAGGTCAAAGGAATTTTTAGCAAAGACCAGCAGGTGCTATTTTTCGAGCAAGTCAAAAGGTACCTGTGTCCAGAATCCCAATTTTACAAAGAATGTGAAAGGAGGTAAGGCATGTGTCACGGCACAACTTTTCAACACAACTTCCCCATGGGGATGAATTGTTGTTGTAGCGGCGGCTTTCATCACCATTTTATGAGCCGAGAAGAAAAAATAAAACGGCTTGAAGAGTATAAAAGGCAACTGACCGAAGAAATCAAAGGTATTGATGAGACAATTAAAGAACTGAAAGGAGAGAAATAATGAATAAAAACCTTCTAACCACCATAACCGCCATTTTTATTGCCGGACTCTTGGCCACCAGTCTTGGTTATGCCCAGGGCAAGAGCAAATGCCATGAAACGATGCTTGAGTTTACTGCTGAGCAGGAACCTCAGATTGCCGATTTAAAGATGAAGTTGATAAAAGAAACCGAGCCGATTAAGACTGAACTGAAGATTAAACAGATGGAACTCCAGGCTTTGTGGAAAGAAGATAATCCAGACACCAAAAAGGTACTTGCCAATGCAAAAGAGATAAGCGCGCTTAAGACAAGCCTCCAGGAAAAGATGATAAACCACAAACTTGCAATATTAAAAATTCTGACTCCCGAGCAAAAAAAGATGATGAAAGAAAAGATGGGTATGCGCGATATGGGTTGTTGTGGAATGGGTGATTGCGGAATGGGCGGATGCGGCAGACATTGTACGGACAAAGATGGTGGCTCTGGATGTCATAGTGCAGGTCGGTAATTTTATATAAAAACCAGAAGAAAAAAGGGCGGGGTTCACTACCCTGCCCTTTCTGTTTCTGAATTTGATGACCAATAAGGAGTAACTACTTATGCTCAAAAAGAAAACGATTACTTACATCCTTGCGGGGCTCAGCATAATGATTATCTTGGGTTTTGTCATATCAAAAATACACAGAACAGAAGGATCTCGCCCGACCGACCTGAAAATTACCTCAGTCTCACGCCGCAATATCAGTTCTACCATCTTATCAACCGGAGCAATTAAACCAATGGTTGGTGCCGAAGTAAAGGTGGGGTGTCGGATTTCCGGCAAAGTTGAAAGGCTTTATGCTAATATCGGTGACTGGATTGAGATAGATAAAATTATCGCGGAGATTGAAAAAAAAGATTTGGAAGCCCAGGTATTACAAAAAAAGGCAGTACTTATTGCCACCGAAGCAAAATCACGGGCGATTGAGGAGCAATATCCCAAGGTAATTGGAATAAAAAGAACCGAATTGGCTGTGGCAGAAGCAAACTTAACGGCGCTTAAAAATCAAGGTCCCCAAGAGGTTGCCATTGCCCAGGCTAATGTCAGTGGGGCTAATTCTTCATTATGGCCAGGGCTCTATGGCGAGATAGGTTCTGGTTACGGCGGATCTATTGATAACATGCAGGAAAATATTTCAACAGGAGTCAAGCTAAGTGTCCCTTTATTCAGTCGTTCGAGTTATTCAAATATTAAAAAAACAAAAACCGAGCTCGCCCTTACTGAAACACGATTAGACGATAACCTTAAAAATTTGGCAATTGAAGTTGAACACGCACGGACTTCACTGGAACTCGTTGAAACACAGTATCGGAACGATTTAGAAATTAGTAAGGCAGAAATAGCACAGGCCAGGGCAGGACTTGATTATGCGGAAATCCAGTTATCCTATGCTACTATCAGAGCTCCAATCTCTGGGGTTATTGCTTCAGTTGCGACCCAGGAAGGTGAATACGTCGCCGCGGGGCTGAGTGCACCAACATTTGTTACGATTATTGACCTTAAGCGATTACAGGTGGATGCCTTTGTTGACGAAACTGATATTGGTAAGATTAAGACCGGGCAATCCGCGATTTTTACGGTTGATGCTTTTCCGGAAAAAGAGTTTAGCGGCAAGGTAATTGCGATTTACCCGAAGGCAGTTATCCAACAGAATGTGGTCTATTATGATGTCGTGGTAGCGATTGACAATACCGAAGGTTTACTCCGGCCCGATATGACCGCGACCGTTACGATTTATGCGGACCGACGAGACAACGTCTTGGCCGTGCCCAATCGGGCAATCCAAAGGGAACAAGGTAAAAAATATGTTTATACGACTGAGGATGATCTTATTAAAAAACGCGAAGTTAAGATTGGGTTTAGAGATAATAACTACACAGAAATCACCGAGGGCTTAAAAGAGGGCGATAAGGTAATCGTTGGCGAAATCGAACCAGGCAGGGTTATTAAAGAAGAAAGGTTGCCACCACCAATAAGGTAAAGGAGAAAAAACGATGATTAAAATGGAAGATGTAACGAAGATTTATAGTTTTAGTGGTAGGGAAGTTGAGATTTTAAAGGGCATTTCGCTTGAAGTCGAAAAAGGTGAGTTTGTGTCTATCATTGGCCCATCCGGGACCGGTAAGACAACTTTGATGAATATCATTGGTTGTCTGGATGTGCCGACAAGAGGTTCATATATTCTTGAGGGAATCGAAGTGGAAAAGATGGACGACGACCGTCTTTCTATTATCCGGAACGAAAAGATTGGATTCGTGTTCCAGACATTCAATTTACTGCCCCGAGCAACCGTTTTAGATAATGTAGAATTGCCGCTTACCTATTGTACAAAACGTATTGACGGTAAAAAAGCAAAATTACTCTTAGAGAAAGTAGGGCTTGGCGATCGGATTCACTATCACCCAAACCGGCTTTCCGGTGGCGAACAACAGCGGGTTGCTATTGCCCGCGCTTTGATTAACGACCCGGCGATTATTCTCGCGGACGAGCCGACCGGCGCCTTAGATACTAAATCGAGTCTGGAAATAATGGCGATTTTACAGAAATTGAATACTGAAGGAAGGACAATTATCATTGTGACTCACGAACAGGATATCGCGGCTCATACCAAACGGATCATTACCTTAAGAGATGGCAGAATAGTAGCCGATAAAGCAAATTCCCAGGTTCGTAATGCTGAAGAGCAACTTAAAAATCTGCCAGCGGAGGTGAAGAAATGAGTATCCTGAAAAATTCCAAAGAGGGTATGAAGAGTTTGAGGTCAAATAAACTGAGGACTTTTCTGATGATGCTGGGTGTGATTATTGGCATTGCCACTTTTACCACGGTAATTGCCATCGGCCAGGGCGGAAAAAGTCGGGTGATGAAGAGTATGAATAAAATGTGGGGTTCGATGCCGATTGCTGTTACTCCTGGCGGCAAAGCTCTTTCTCCGCACGCAGATATTTTGTCCGCACCGGCAACCCTTACTAAAGAAGATGCTGATGCCATCATTCGGGAAGTGCCGAATGTGAAAGATGTTTGTCTGGTGCAAATTAAAACCAATGTGCCAGTGAGTTATAAAGAAAAAAATACGACGGTTCTCGACCTTATGGGAGTTACCCCCAATTTTGAAACAATTAGAACCACGAAAGTAATCAGTGGCGACTTTATTTCGGACGAAGATATGAATTCTTTAGCCCGAGTCTGCCTTATTGGACAAACGGTAGTTAACGACCTTTTCGGTGATAAAGACCCGATTGATGAAACAGTAAGGATTGAGAATGTTAATTTTGTCGTGAAGGGAATGATTGAACCTAAAGGAGCAGCTCCTGCAGGAAGAGATTTAGACAACCGAATTTTGATTCCCCAAACTACTTTCGAGCGCCGAATGTATAATGTGAATCATCTGAGCCAGATTGTTGTTGGACTGGTTGATGTAAAAAAGATTAACAAAACTGGAAATGATATTGCTACTTTTTTGCGGGAACGTCACAATATCGTTTCTGAAAAGTTTGATGATTTTACCATTCGTCTACCCAGCACAATGGCCCAAATGTTCACCAAAACCTCCCAAACCCTGACCATATTTCTAGCCATTATCTCTCTGATTTCGCTCGTTGTCGGCGGGATTGTCATAATGAATATTATGCTGATTTCGGTCAGTGAACGGATAAAGGAAATTGGCATCCGAAGGGCACTGGGAGCAAAGAAAAGAGATATTCTAAGTCAATTCCTATTTGAAGCGGGCTGGATAACGTTCATTGCCGGGTTGATTGGAGTTGTTTTAGGCGTTGTCATCGCGACTTCAATAACTTTATTCGTAAAGATTCCGTCCACAATTACGGTTGGCGCAATCATCTTGGCATTCGTATTTTCAGTGTTGGTTGGGATTATCTTTGGACTTCAACCAGCGAGAAAAGCCGCGGGGTTAAATCCAATCGAGGCATTAAGGACCGAATAAATTGATAAAGCTAATAAAGGGTTCAAAAATTGCCTTATCTTCTCTTGGCATTCACAAATTACGCACGCTTCTTGCCTTGATTGGTATTATCATTGGCGTTGGCTCAGTTATCGCAATGATTTCAATCGGTGAGGGAACAAAAAAGGAAGTTTTGAGCAAAATTGAGGATATGGGAACGAATTTGTTGATAGTAAGCGCAGGCCAGATTCAGACATTTGGCGGTAGACCAAGCCTGGTGGGTAATGTGACCACCCTCACATGGAAAGATGCTGATGCGATAGAAAATGAAATTGCTTCGGTTAGTCAGTTATCACCATCACAACAAAAAAAGTGTAAAATAAAATGGCGCGACCAGGTAACGACGACATCGGTTATTGGGGTTACCCCGGATTTTCCAGAAGTGAGGAATTTTTATCCAGTGCAGGGAGAGTTCTTTTCTGACGCGGAATTGAGTGCGGCAATGCGCGTCGCTGTTTTAGGAAAAACCATCAAAGAGAATCTTTTTGGCAAAGATAATCCAATTGGCGAATTAATCCGAATCGAAAATGTTCCTTTTTATGTAATTGGGGCAATGGAAGAAAAGGGATTGAATGTCTATGGTCAGGATGACGATGATGTCATTTTTATTCCGTTGACCACCGGCTTAAGACGATTATTTAATCTTACTCATATTAATAACATCTATATTCAGGTAAGAGATAAAGCGTCTATGGAGAAGACGGCAAGAGAGGTTGAGGAACTACTAAGAGAAAGGCATAGATTAAGACCAGGGGTCGGTTCCGACTTCACCATTCAAAGTCAGTCCGAACTCACGGAGACACAGACCGAAGTCACGGATACCTTCACAAAGATCCTTGGAAGTGTGGCTGTTGTATCATTGCTTGTGGGTGGCATTGGTATACTGGCAGTGATGTTGATGACGGTAAAAGAACGAACGCGTGAGATTGGTGTTCGTCGCGCAGTCGGAGCAAAAAAAAGAGACATACTAATTCAATTTTTATTTGAGGCTTCGGTTCTAAGTATTGGTGGTGGACTAATTGGAATTACGTTCGGTGTCCTGGCGGCGGTAATAACCGGGTTAATTACCAAATGGCCCATTTTTACGCCGATATATTCGCTATTACTCTCCTTCTCATTTGCAATCATTATTGGGATATTCTTTGGAGTCTTCCCGGCAAGAAGGGCGGCACAATTAAAACCAGTTGAGGCATTAAGGTATGAATGAGCCGATTAGGTAAAATTTATCGGGATGAGATTTTGTTTTTAGGGTAAAAACCATGAACATCAGCCAGACCGCGATCGACGAGAAGTACGGTCTCCGGAACACCGTTCTTTCGGCTGCGGTTTTTGTTCCGTAATTCATATAGCAGAAAATATATCAGCTCAGTTTCAAGATGTGTAGTTTTTCAGCGTGAATTAAACTTTTTAGCCACTAGGTATTGAATCCATTTTTGTTTGCACCACACCGTTTTTACTTTCCTTACTGAAATATTATATAAGGTTTTTGAACGAAGTCAATCAACAACACTTTGTTGCAGATCGGGAAAGAATCTCAATGCTATGAATACATATGGCACAAACATGGCACACTATAGTCCCGTTTCCTTATATGTTTCTATGATTATAAAAAAACGGGGAATCCGACATGGGCTCGTCGGCGTGCCAGAAAGCCACGATATTTCATGAAGTTAGAGGGTATCCGCAAAAGCGCACATGTCTCACATACTAAAGGTCGAGTGTTTCCCGTTTCTATCATTAAAAGAATTTCTTAAGGATACGGGATTATCATGCCGCATAAAAACGCGGCTGTGAACAAGTCCAGTACCGCCCACTAATTTTTTGATTTATATTTTATTTTTAATGTCGTTCAAACGCAGTCCAATTCAGCATCCATGCGTGATGACATTTCCGAAATAATTTTCTTTATTTTATCAATCTCTTCTTGGCTAATAAACTTATCACCGTGGCCTTCTTCGAAAGCTTTCTTCGCTCCTTCTAAAAACAGAGCACACCAGTGATAGGCATCGGTTATGCAGACCCTGTGGTACCGACAAATTTCGTTAAGTGATGTTTCACCCTTTAACACTTCTAAAACAACCGCTATCTTCTCATCAACAATCTTTTCTTGCTTCGCTTTAATCTTAACCTTCTGTCAGTCAGCCATCTAGTTTTCTAGAACAAACCTGTGTCCAAAGTCTACAAAATATGGCAGGTCGGTTTATGTATAACTATATTGTTCCATTATCGTACGGATAAGATCGCATATTTTCTGAGGTTCAGCCGAAGCATAACTGGCTGCGGAAACAGCCCAAACAGCCCAGTGAGGAGGATCAACGGTTTCGATATTGCGATCATAAGAACGTTTCAGATTTACGGCTTCAGCAGCAGCGTAGTAAACGGCGAGATAAGCATGGTCGGAGGGAGTGTGCGGTTTAAAATTTTTAGTGGGAATGGTTCGGGCAGCTTCAGAAACTTTATATGCTTCAACTTTTCCTCCGATCCATTTTTCCGTGGTTTCAATAACGATACGAGGTTTGGGGTCGTCGGATGGGATATAGACCAATACATAGCGAGCACAAACGCAGGCGATTTTAACCAGGATTTTAGGGTCGGCTCCGTTCTTTTCGAGCCACTGAATCATCTCGACGGGATCTTCACACTCCTGCCATGAGATTTCTTTTATATACTCAGCGAGTTTCTTTCTGAAATCGGCTTCCCGCTTTAACCAATCATTGCTCAGTTCTCCCTGATTATATCTTTCCTCATTTTGATTCATTTTTGCCTTTGTGCAGGTTGTTATGTTTCAGCAAATATCGGACTATCTGGCCATAAGTTATTGGATTTTTTTAGCTCGTACCACTATTTTACTTTCACCATCATGACCCATGACGCGGCCCATGGTCTTCCATAATATCCGAGAAAATAGATCCCGGCTTCAAGATCCCGACCGATACTACTGCCGTTGTATATTCCGGCTTTGCGACCTAAAATATCATAGACGATAAATCGATCATTGTCTTGGCCCATGACTCTCGCGAAATCCACGAATGGATTGGGACAGACGCTGAACTGTTTCATCGTAGTTCCATCCAACATCACGTCGCTTTTGATGCCGGTATTCACATATTCATATGCTCCAATATCCCATTTGAGCCCCTGCGGCCGGCTCGTTCCGATTATATCATCGAGCACTTCAAGCAGGGAATCACCATGCTCGACCGCGGGTGATGCCGCCTGAAGACGAAAATCATTGTTGATCGAGTCCACAAATAACGGATCCTGATCGAGGATATCGTGCGGTCCGATCACCGTTGGATCATCGGCGCCGAATATCAGATTATAGTCCCCGCTCGCCTGAGCGGTATCTGCCCACCAGTAACTGGTGTTGGTATTGAAAAAGATGTTATTCCGAACGACGCCACCCGGTGCGTACGGTCCGGAAAAACCGACCCCGTGCCACTGGATATACGCAAACGTGTTATTCAGGACCCGGACATTGGCAATATCCTGGATGCACAAACCCCAGGCCCAGCCCCGGTAAAAAATATTATTCTTGAACAAGATGTCGTGGGAAGTGTGATAAAAATGACCTTCGCCCATAAATGCCTGGGCAAAATCAGAGCCGCGGTTTGCTTCCATCGTAACATAAGAGGCGTGCTCGCCATTGTTATCGAATGTTTGGAAGCAATCGACATGGGCGGTGCCGATGGAATCCGGATCAGTGCCGTGAAAGTAATTGCGCCGGAACACAATGCTGTCGCCGAAAAATCTCGTATAATCACAATCACCGCTGCGGTAATAAAAGAGACGCTCGATCTCATTGCTCTCGATCAGCCAGTTCGTGCCCACGACGCCCATCCCGGCCTGGCAGTGGAAGATCCGGTTGCCGGCGATATAATTGTCCCGCGTCCACGGCTGCGACCAGTTCCCCTGGATCGCGGTGCGCCGCAGGCCAGACAGATAATTATCCACGACCTCGACGTTGTTACTGCTGATGAAAATTCCATAATCGCGCCACCCGGTCAAGGTCGTATCCCATACCACGTTGAATCCCTCGATTCTCGTATAACTGCCGGTGGCCGGCGAATTGGAATCAAAGCCCCAGGTCGTGGCGGTCCGCCGGGGCTGGGATTTGAAAACAATTATATTGTTTGCGCTACCCGAGTGCCGGAACACGACCCGTTCCGGATAGGTACCCGGCAGGATCAATGCCGTATCGCCGGCGACAACGGTCGAACAGGCGTGTGCAATATGCCGCCAGGCTGAATCCGGCCGCGTTCCCGGCCAGGTATCATTACCCGACATCGAAACATAATATGTCGTGCCATAAGATGATATCACAACCAATGAGAAAAGTAAAACTATATGGCGCTGCACATTTTTCATGCCCATCCCTCCGGCCTGCATTAATGCACGACCGATAAATTTTCGTCCATCCAATGTTACAATATTCAAACTATCATGGGACTTTACCCACTATAGTATATGAGCTTATAAAACCAAGTCAACCCCGTAAGAGATTAAACGACCGAAAACCAACCAGCAATACAATCGCGCGGGCAGGGAAATCATCTTCCCCGTAAATACTTGATCATAGTTTTCTTGCGCCAGACCCCGCCATAATTCATGTTGGAGTATAAAGCAAAGACGGTCGAAACAAAATCACGAGTCTGGAAAAAAGTGGCTAAAGCCTTATAAATGATAACCGGCCACGAATACATACGCTGGTTGAGCGATCTCATGATTTGAGCCAGCCGGCGCGGCGCTAACTTTTTCGGCCGGTAGGTCACTTCGGTCATATCGTACCGTTCCCAATCTTTCGGGAAATCAGTAAAGAGCAACCTGCCTTCATGATAAAGGCGATCGAACAGCCGCGTACCGGGCATGGGCGTAAGGTACGTGGTTTGCATCACGTCGACGCCGCACCGTATCACATAATTGGCTCGCCTTCGCAGCGTTTCCGGCGTGTCGCCATCCAGTCCGAATATGAAAGCCCCAACCACGGCGATACCCGCGCGCTGGATCCGACGGTATGCCTGTTTATAAAATTTTATGCCTCTTTGTATATTAAGCTGCTTGTGCACTTCGTTCAAGGCGCTGACCTCCTCCGCTTCGAGACCCAGGACGACCATTTTACAGCCCGCGCGCCCGGCCCAGGCAAGCACTTCTTCATCATCGGCAAAGTTAAGCGAAGCCTGGCACATCCACCATTTGTTCAATTTCCGCTTCACCATCCCTTTAAATATCGCCAGAGTTTGATCCCGGGAATTTTGATCGTAACCGATGATATTATCATCCACAAAGAACAACAGCTTTTGGGGGATAGCCGCCACTTCATCCAGAACCTGTTCCGGCGGGCGCCGACGATAACGGCGGCCGTTGAAGGAGGTTACCGAACAGAATTCACAGTCCAAAGGACAGCCCCGCGAGGTTTGGATCGAGCTGAACAGATAACTCGGGTGGAACAAATCACGTCTGGGCCAGGTCGCATTTGACAAATCCGACCAACCGCCCTCGTACCTCGATTTAAGTTGCCCGGACTCGAAATCAGCCAAGACCTTGGGCCAGGCTTTCTCGGCTTCGCCCAGAACCACCGCGTCTACGTGTTTAATGGCCTCCACATAACATGTGGAAGCATGAATCCCGCCCATGATGACCGGAATGTTCTTACGCCGGTAGATTGCGGCGATTTCGTAGGCTCGGTTGGCGGAAGCAGTAAAAGCGGTAAGACCGACCAAGTCGGCTTCCTGATAGGTGAAAGACTCCCAATTTTCGTCAATCAATTGTATCTCCCAATCCCGCGGTGTCAGTGCGGCAATAATGCCCAGACCGATGGGCGGGAATCTCGAACTCCGGTTAATTGACAGGCCGCTCCGTGCCGGATTAACCGGATTCACTAATATCAATCTTCGTTTTATCATAATTATAAAATAAGTATATCTTTTGGAACCTTTGATATTGTATTTCGCCCGCATGAAATGTCAATGATGAATGGACGAAATGCCCGCATTCTGGAGGTGGCTATTTACAGACACTATATATCTTTTATTGCAACTTGACATATGTCAGTACCCAGATATTATTAACCAATACGAAAAAGGAGGTTGCGCAATGTCAAAAAAAATAACTCTCAAAGATATCTGGAAAAAATTCAAAAAGACCCAGGTGATCTACCTGGCGACCATCGACGCCGGTAAGCCGCGCGTCCGGCCCATGATCATGATCCACCACGACCGGAAATTATGGGTATCGACTTATACCAGCGACGTCAAGGTCGGGCAGATCAAAAACAATCCGATCGTGGAATTCTGCCTGCACCTGAAGGCCAAAAATCGCAACGGCTATATCCGTGGTTTTGGCAAGGCGTTGATAATTAAATCCCGGCCGGTGCGGGTGATGATGGCCAAAGCCATCCCCTTTTTCAAAGCTTACTGGAAAACTCCGGACGATTCCAGTTTCTGCCTGATCCAAATCAAGCTAAGGAACATCGAATACATGCCGCCGGGTTATGAACCGGTAGTGCGGCTGAAGGTATGAGAATTGATTAAATTCCCCTTCCTCCCCCATAGTGAAGACGATAAGGGAAATAGGTTGCCGACCGGTATATATTATATACGAGTGAAAAAGGGGAATGAGATCCTGACCGCGCCGTGCGTAAAACTGGAATAATTAACAATAATTAAAAATTAAGGAGGATTATATGGACAAAGAACAAAAGAAACTCACCACCAATTTCGGCAAGCCGGTCGATGACGATCAGAACAGCATAACCGTGGGTATCCCTGGCCCCACGATCCTGGAAGACATCCACCTTGCCGAAAAACTCGCGCACTTTAACCGCGAGCGCATTCCGGAGCGGGTCGTGCACGCAAAAGGCGCGGGCGCGGGCGGGTATTTTGAAGTCACGCACGACGTAACAAAATATACATGCGCCAGGTTCCTCTCCGAAATCGGCAAGCGCACCGAAATTTTCGCGCGGTTTTCCACGGTCGGCGGCGAGAAAGGTTCGGCCGACACGGCGCGCGATCCGCGCGGTTTCGCCGTTAAATTCTACACGGAGGAAGGCAACTTCGACATGGTTGGGAATAACACCCCGGTTTTCTTCATCCGCGACGTCATTAAATTCCCGGATTTCATCCACACTCAGAAACGCAATCCGGCTACGAACGCTAAGGATCCGGACATGTTCTGGGATTTTCTTTCCCTCACGCCTGAATCCATCCATCAGGTCACGATTCTTTTTTCGGACCGCGGCACCCCCAAGAGCTTTCGCCACATGCATGGTTTCGGTGGCCACACCTTCAAGTGGTGGGATGCGAAAGGGAAATATTTCTGGGTGAAAATCCATTTCAAGACCGCGCAAGGTGTCCAGAATTACACCCGGCAAGAAGCGTCACGGCTGGCTGGAGAGAATCCCGACATCGCGACGGACGATTTATTCCAGGCGATTAAGCGCGGCGAATATCCGGTCTGGAACGTCCAGATCCAGGTCATGAAAGCCGAACAGGCAAAAGACTACAAATTCAATCCTTTCGACGTCACGAAAGTGCTGCCCCATGGCGACTTCCCGGTAATCCCGCTGGGTCGCATGGTGCTCAACCGGAATCCGCAAAATTATTTCGCCGAAGTCGAACAATCTGCTTTTTGCCCGGGCAATTTCGTGCCCGGCATCGGCCCTTCGCCGGACAAGATGCTACAGGGTCGGATTATTTTTTATCATGACGCCCATCGTTACCGATTGGGGCCCAACTACCATCTGATACCGGTCAATTCTCCAAAAGGTGTTAAGGCGGTCAATTATCAACGCGACGGCGCCATGCGGGTTGATGAAAACGGCGGCGGCGCTCCGAACTATTATCCCAACAGCTTCAGCGGGCCCGAACCTCAACCGGATAAGACCGAACCGGCGCTTGATTTTTCCGGAAAAGGCGCCCGTCAACCGTACATCCATCCCAACGACGATTTCGTGCAAGCCGGCGATCTCTATCGCAAGGTGCTGACCGACGAAGATCGGAATCACTTGATCGGTAATATCGTCGACCATCTGGGTAACGCTCAAAAACGCATCCAGCTTCGCCAGACCGCGCTCTTCTATAAAGCGGATTCCGATTACGGAACCCGGGTAGCGCAGGGATTAAAACTAGAGATAAAAGAGGTTGAACGACTTGCGAAAATGTCCCAAGAGGAACGGGTACAAGCAACCAAATAAATCCCCTTAGAGAACTCCCACCTAACGGGATAAAAAATAGTAAAAGTATACCGTTTCATCCCTGTCTGGGAACGGTATACTTTTGGAAAGGATGATCGATGAAACGCACCATGTTTACGGCTCTTTTCGTCTCCCAATTATTGTTTGTTACTAATACCGCCTTTCCCGCTACCTATTACGTCGCGCCGTGGGGAAGCGATGACTCCTCGGGAACTTTTGCCAAACCGTGGAAAACAGTCAATAAAGCGGCGGCGACAATGATCGCCGGCGATTCCGTTTTTATCCGGGGCGGCGTTTATAAGGAAGGCATCAATCCCGCCAACTCCGGCACGCTTTCCGATCCCATCGCTTATGTCCGATATAATAATGAGGAAGTGATCGTCGAAGGCGGCGAAACAGTAATGAACTGGATTCAAGATGCGGGCAATCGTTATCGCGCCAGCGTCAATTTCACTCCGGCGCCGAGATTCTCTTCGTCCCGAGACCCAAGCGGCAACCTGGGCGGGCTGGTTCTGCAAGACGGCGCGAAATTCGACTACGCGATGTCGCCCAGTCCGGCCGCGGTCGATTCTCCGGGTGATTATTACATGAATGATTCGGTTGGAATGGGCCCGCCCTATACGATGTTCGTGTATATCCGGGATCTGGAACAAGGGTACGACCCTAATAACTATGAAATGCTGATCGGCCGGTTTCGCAAGGGATTCGATCTGGATGGCGGCGAAGATTATCAGATCGTCGATGGTTTGACTTTCCGCGATTATAATGACAACGCGATCCACTCAATCGGTTCGAATTATTGCCAGTTCAAAAATCTCAAACTATACAGCAACTTCATCACCGGAATTTACCTGACCGATTATTCCCGTTACTGTGTTATTGATCGATGCCTGTTCTGGGATAACGGTCATGGCGGCATCGAGCTTGCGCGTTCAAACGGGGTGACCATAAAAAGAAATAAATTTACCAGCATCGACCTGGGCGACAGCCTGGGCGGTAACGGCGCGCATATGTGGCTCGGGCCCGTCGGTTTATTTTGCGATTCCTGCGTAATTGAAAACAACATCGGGGTCCGGACCGGATCGAAATATATGCTGGGCCCGTTCATCTACATCAACGGCAATTACAATATGGTGAGACATAACAGCGGAATCCATAACCGAAATACCGGCATGGGCGGGCTCGTTCTGGGCGACGGCGGTGACAATACGTTGATAAACAACGCCATTGACTGCGGCGGCGGAGTTTCCAGTATCGCGGTTTTTCCCAACGCGGTGGCCGACAGCGGCCATTTTATCGAATACAACGACTTCTATGCCCTCGATCCGACCGAGAAATATTGGTGGAATGGTGTTAAATACAATAGCCTTGCGGACTGGCAAAATGCGTCCGGGCAATCAAACAATATCGATCTTGTTCCCGGCTTTGCGCAAACCGACAGCGAAAACCTGCATTTGGTTCCGGGCAGCAATTGTATTGACGCCGGGACCGCGATCAACGCGTCTTCCGAGGATTTTGATGGGGTTACCCGGCCCCAGGGAACGGGTTACGATATTGGCGCTTACGAATATAACGGTGTCGGGACAACTGAAAACCTTATATGTTTACCCATAAAATCCTTGACAATAAGTACTTTTCCGAATCCAGGCCGCAAAGGCGTTCGGATAATCCGTTCTCAAACCGAATCAAAAGGGTACTTAAGGATTTATGATATTTCAGGCCGGATCGTGCGTGAATTCTACTTTAGAACCAATCAATCTTCCCTATACTGGGACGGCAAGGATAACGGCGGAACTAATGTCCCCGCGGGGAATTATTTTTTAGTTTATTCCAATCCCGCGGTTCCCGCCTGCGAAAGAAAAACAATACTCTTTAAATAAATCCCCTTAGAGAACACCGTTCTCTAAGGGATATGCGCTGACGGCGGCATTAAATCATTCTCGGCTTAATTCGGAAAAAACGGGTTAATAGAAATTACTTAGCGGTTTCCATAAACCCAACATGTCATATCTTGACACCACGTTGTTTTTTCTTATAATATATATAGAGACAATGGATATCATTATCATTAAAATCATAAAAAGGAGATCCAGCTGAAGAAAATTCATAAGAATCTATCACCCTGGCACCGCAAATTTATTGGCCAGGGATATAGATTAACCGCTCCCCGGGAAGCGATATTGGGTGTACTGCACAATACAACCGAGCATTTGAGCGCCGAGGACATATATTTCATCGTGCATGAAGTATACCCCAACATCGGATTAACCACGGTATACCGGACCCTTGAATTATTGGTTCAGTTGGGATTGGTGTTTAAACTTGAATTTGGCGACGACCGTGCTCGTTTTGAATTGGTCGAAGAAGTGAAGGGTAAAAGACACCACCATCATCTTGTTTGCATGAAATGCGGTAAAATTATCGATTATTCGGACTTCATTGATGATGAACTCGAGCTGGTTAGACGAACCGAAAAGGGTCTTTCCAGAAAATTCGGTTTCAAAATAACGAATCATGTTATTCAATTCTGCGGGGTGTGCGAAAAATGCCGGAAGTGATAATCATTTTTTTAAACATTAATGAAAATGATTATCATTAGCATTTCAGGGAACATCGGAAGCGACAAGGAGGTAAGATGACCGAAAAAATGACGATTGTCAAAATGACAAAGGAATTCGGCAAAGTTCCTTTTATTTATCTCGACAACGCGTCTACGACATTTCCCAAACCGGAGTGCGTTTACAAATTCATGAATTCCTTTTACCGACAATACGGGGTAAATCCGGGGCGGGCAAAGGGTTACGCGTATCAGCAGGCGGAAATAATATTGAGCCGAACCCGCAGCCGACTGACCCGCTTCTTCAACTCGAGAAACCATAACCGACTTGTCTTCACCTACAACGCCACCGACGCGCTAAATATGATAATCAGCGGCATTTTAAAAAATGGCGACCACGTTGTCACGACCAACCTCGAACACAATGCGGTCATCCGGCCCTTAAACCACCTGGCTTTAAAGATCAATATCGAGGTGGACTGGGTTTCTTGCGATCGGTATGGGTTTATTGATCCCGACGACATCAAAAAAAGAATTAAAAAAAATACAAAATTAGTTATTGTTAATCATTGTTCAAACGTCATCGGCACGATTCAACCGGTTACCGACATTGGTAAAATATGCGGCAAAGCCGGGGTTATCTTCGCGATCGACGCGGCACAGACCGCAGGGGTCATACCGATCGACATGGAAAAATCAAACATTGACGTAATCGCGTTTACCGGTCATAAATCGCTGCTGGGACCGATGGGTATCGGCGGCCTGCAGATCAAGAATCGAATAAATATCGAACCGATCCGGTTTGGAGGTACGGGAATTCTATCCGAGAAAAAATACCAACCCGAACAATTCCCCTACTATCTGGAATGCGGCACTTTAAACATGGTCGGCGTAGCGGGCCTTTTCGCCGCACAGGATTATCTTGATGAAAAAGGCGTATCAAACATCTACCGTCACGAAATGAAACTAGCGAAAATGCTGTACCAGGGACTCCGGCCGATAAAAAAGATCATCCTTTACAACAAACCGGTAATGGGTACTCATATCGGGATGATTTCCTTCGGCATTAAAGGAATCACTCCGGAGAAAATTGGGAGTATCCTGGAATCTAAATACGGAATTTACTCTCGCGCCGGATTGCATTGCGCGCCGCTGATCCATAAACATATCGGGACGATAACGGGCGGTACGGTTCGCCTATCGATCGGACCTTTTAACACTGCCACCGAAATCGAAAAAACGATACTGGCGATAAGCGAAATCGCAAGTCAACGCCAATAATGCGAGAATAGAAAATGATGCGCGACTGTGTATGGACGGAAAGAAAAAATATGGAATCCCGTGGTTCGTGTTCATGGACCAAGGAGGAAAAATGATGTGTCAAGGAAACCCCCTATGTCAAATCCCGCTGCAAATGGGTAATTTAAAAAACGAAAATCTGGATAAAGAAATTATCCGATCCAGCATTATTGCCGAGTTGAATGCCATTAACTTTTTCGAGCAATTGTCCATGCTGACGACTAATGATGCAATAAAACACCTGCTTCTTACCGTCATCAAAGGGAAAAAAGATTGTGTTGAAGCGTTGCAGACATTACTATTAAGTATTGACCAGCAGCAATCAACAGAAGAAACAAAAGAGGATAAAAAAACCGAATCGCAAACATTGTGGAATATGTGCTGATTTTCGCCAGAGTAAGTGATGTGAAAATTAATATTTTTTAACGTAAACGGTACGGTACTTCCAGATCGTGTTTTTCCATCAGCTCTTTATTACCCATGATTTCTTGCGGATCGCCGTCGGCGACGACCCGTCCCCGGTCGAGCAGGATCACCCGGCAACACGTGTCCAGAACCATGTCCAGGTCGTGCGTCGCGATGATTTTCGTGACGCTTATCCGGTTCAACCAATCAATAAGGTTCCGGCGGTGCCGCGGGTCCAGATTGCTGGTCGGTTCGTCCAGGACCAGGATCTCGGTATCCATGGATAGAACCGTGGCGATCGAAACCCGCTTTTTTTCTCCGTAACTCAGATGGTGCGAAAGCCGGGGTGCCGCTTCCTGCATGTCAACCTGCTCCAGCGCCTTACTTACTCTTCTTTCTACCTCTTCCTTGTTGAATCCCATGTTCATCGGGCCATACCCCACATCCTCCTTGACCGTCGGCATGAAAAGCTGGTTATCCGGGTCCTGGAAAACCAGCCCCACCTTGCTCCGGACTAAGCGTAAATTCGCTTGTTTTACATCCAGTCCGAGAATTTTCACGCTCGTTCTATCCATAAGAATGCCGTTGAGATGCAACAGCAAGGTTGATTTTCCGGCGCCGTTGGGCCCGACGATCCCCAGCGCTTCGCCGCGATGTACTTCACAATTAACGTCTTTCAGTGCCTTTGTGCCATCCGGATAAGAGTAGTTCAAGTTCTTTATTTCGATGACGACGTTCATTTTAGAACTTACTTAATAACCTCAACCCCACCAATACCGCGGCTATAAAACCAAGAAAAACAAAATCCCGGACGGTCGGTGGCGGTTCATCAAGCGTCCTTATCTCACCATCGAATCCTCGGCTGCACATCGCCAGGTAAACCGCTTCTCCCCGCTCATAACTGCGGACGAAAAGAGTACCCAGGACATTCCCCAGCGCTTTCGCGTGGAACCAGCGCGATCCGCCCACCGTCCGCGACGCCTTGGCTTGCTTCATTATGCCAAGTTCGTCCTCGAGGAGAAAAATATAACGGTACATGAAAGACAGTATCATGACAATGATCTTCGGGCATTTCAACTTTTCCAATCCCTGCAGCAGACGGGTGTATTTTGTGGTCCCGGTCAGGATTATCAGCGCCAGCACCGAAAGATAGGATTTTATGAGGACATTCCATAAGACCATCAGCCCGTTGTAGGTAAGCGTCAGTTTCAGGACACCGAACGAGTATCCGCCGATGACCCGGCCTTTTTTAAAAAAGGGAACGAAGATCGCGATCATCAGGACGAACGGGATGACCGTCAATGACCGTTTGAGAATAAACGACAACGGCATCTGGGAGAGTATGACCAAGCCAAAGACGATCACGGCGTAACCAGCGAGCATGATATACGACGCGGGGCTGGTGAATACGACGGAAAGAACAAACAATAAGATCGACGCGATCTTGACCCGCGGATCAAGCCGCTGAAGAAATCCGTCGCGATCCGCGTAGGTATCAAGAAAACGGTGGTGCATTATCTTTCTTACTCCGTTTGGCCCATCCCAGGAGCGCCGCCAATCCGTAACCAACGCCAAAAACTAAGAGCGTGCCGACAACGCCGGCGATCGCGGTCGCGACTTTTTCACTTTTTATGCCCGGCATCAGATAATCCGGAATCAGAGAGCGCATGACGGGTTTGACTTCAGCTTTTCTGATAAACCCTTTTTTCCCGGCGACGCGTTCCAACCCGTCCGGCCAGGGCGAGGCGAACGGTGATATGATCAAGGCCAGCAGGACCGCGGCCAGGAGAAACAATAACAGGTATTTTTTATCCATGGCTTACCTCCGCCGGTTTCGGGATCGAGGCATGGATCAGATCGGGTCTTGTCTTCCATACGAAACTTACGATCAGTGTCGTGATGACCGCTTCACCGATGCCGATCAGCGCGTGCACACCGGCCATCGCGGGCAGGGCCACGCCCAGCGGCGATGTCCCGGATATTGCCAGTTCAATCGCGCAGGCGGTTGAAGCCAGCATGACCGACAGCCAGGAAGCCAGAGCCACGGCCGCGAGAAATCCCCGCCGGCCCAATATCTTCCGAAGTAAAGCGTAAAGGAAATAACTCGCGATGGTTCCGATCAAAGCCATGTTCAGGATATTGGCCCCAAGCGCGGTCAGACCGCCGTCCTGAAAGACCAGGCACTGGACAAGAAGAACCACGGATATCACCACCGCTCCGGCATAGGGGCCGAGAAGAACCGCGGCCAGGACACCGCCCAGCAGATGGCCGGACGTCCCGCCCATCACCGGGAAATTGAGCATCTGCCCGGCGAAAATAAAAGCCGCCATAATGCCCATGAGGGGAATGATCCGGTCCCTGACGACCTGCGCCGCTTTCTTCAATGAATACCCGATCCCGCCCGCGGAAATAATCCAGGCCGGAATCCAGGTTGGCGCGTTTAAAAAACCATCCGGTATATGCATTTATGAATTACCTTTATCAGGGTAAACGTTTGCCGGTTGTGGTCGTCGTCAGCTTGCCGAGTTTAATTCCCTTTGTGCTCAGCAGCCGTTCCGCGATTTCTTTAACTTCTCGACCGAGACCCTTAATGGCCAGAATTTCAAGGCAATTATGGTGGTCGAGATGGATATGCATGGTCGAGATGATCTGTTTGTGAAATTGATGCTGTAATTCGGTCAAACGCTCGGTTAATTCCCGCACTTCGTGGTTGTAAACGAGCGTCACCGTGCCGATAATTTCCGAATCCGGCGCCTCCCATTCCCTTTCGGCCAGACGCTCCCTAACCAGGTTACGGATCGCCTCGGAACGGTTTGCCAAATCCAATTGATTTACCAACGCGTCGAATTTCTTCAACAGATCCCGGTTCATGGACACGCCGAACCGGACCGCCGGCATTCGGTTGTGTTTTCGTGTTACCTTTTTAAAATTCATGCTACATTATAATTAAATATCGCAAGTTGTCAAGATAAAGCGGAAAAAACGGGAATCGAATTAAGGTGGGAGATGTCCTTCAGGAGGATTTATTTACCGCGCTCCGCCCACCAATCCCGGTCGCCCAAACCCTCCACCTGGCCCTTACCTTCAATCCGGTTCCAATCTTCTGAGATCTTGCCGTTCAGGGCGATCTTTCTTTTTATTTTTTTCCAGTAGAAGATATAGTAATAATTATAGACCAGGTCGCCCTGGGCAATCAGTTCACCCCGGCTGAACTTACCTTTTATTTCGCCCGAATAGGTTTGTCCATCCATCGGTTGATGAACATATTTAATTGTCAGGTCGGCGCCCTTCTGTTTGACGGTCATGCGGAAGGCGGCGTTATACGTGTAAGCGTCGTTGCCGATCTTTCCCCGCCATTCACCGGCCAGGTTCTTTAATGTTACGGTTCCCAGGTCGATCGAATCGTTCTTGACAGCCGTAAACGTGGTGCACCACCCTGCGTAGTTTTCGCGCACGATCGCAACGGTATGGCCCCGGGCCAGGACCCGGTCGTTTGCGAACGGCGTTGTGCCGGTCATGCGATCGTCGATCATCACGTCACTGCTCTCGGGGAGGGAAGACACCCTTAATGCATAGTAGGCCGGTACCAGCTTCACGGTCAGACGGGCGCTTTTCGCCAGGCCGATGTTCGCCAGGCCGATCCACTTTTCGTATCCTTCTTTCTCGACCACGATCCTGTGTTTGCCAATGGCCAAGACGGGCGATATTAAGGACCCCCCTTTACCCGTCGTGCCCTTTACGAATTTCCCGTCAATCGACAACATAACCGTTTCCGGCGGGTCGATCTGAAAAACGATCTGACCGCGGGTCACGATCCGGACCATAACCAGCGCCAGGACGATAATAATTATCCCCGCCGCGACGATCGCCGCTTTTTTTATAGTCTGTACCTTGGCGGCGTTAACCTCGTTCCGGGTTTTTTCGAGCAGCTGCCCGAATTCGGCGGTCTCCGGCTCGAAATGAACCGCTTTTTCGAAATGCGCGATGGCTTTCCCGAAATGCCGGTGGGCCAGGTCGGTTTGACCGATCTTGAAAAAAAACGCCCCGAGCATTTTCCTGGTATCGAGCTTCATTTCCTGGAGATCGAGCGTCTTCACGCCCTCCGCCAGGCTCAGAGCTTCCGGTATGGCGTCTTTATTTAAATGGGCAAGGGCCAGATAGGCGCGGACGGTCGATTCCATCCCGGCTTCAAGGTCCTCCCGCTCGAGCAGACCGGCCATATATTCTATCACCCGGTCGTATTCCTTCCGTTCAAAATAATATTTCCCGATCTGGATGCCCAGGAAGGGATCGTCCGCCGCCATGTTCATCATCCGGCCGTAAAACACGGCGGCCTTTTCCATATCGTTGATCTCGATATAATGAACCGTGATCTCCCGGATGACCTGCCGGTCTTCCGGGATCAGCGCCGACAAGGTCAGCAACTCCCTGAGGACCTTTTCCTTATCGTTCTTTTTTCCGTACAGTTCCATCAGCAATTTATGGAATTCCACACTGTCCGGTTTGGACTGGAGGATTTTCTCGCCGAGGATGATCGCCGGATCGATCTTGCCTTGCAGAAAATCGCTGCGGAAAAGCCCGATCAAAACCTCGACCGACTTGGGATTGATATGAAGGGCGGCGTTGAATTCCTTTTCGGCTTTTTCACCCTGTTTCAATTTAATATAGATCTGGGCCAATTTGAAATGGGCGTCGAAATTGCCGGGCTCGGCGGCGATCACCCGCTGGTACTCGTCCCGCGCTTCAAGGATCAAACCGTGAGTTTGATAAAGGTTGCCCAGGTCCATATGTAATTTACTGTTGGTCGGTTCCCGCTCGGCTTTCTTCCTCATCAGGTTGATATGGGCCGTGATCTCATCCTTAAGATGGGCGATGCTCCCGCCGCACGCGGGGCATATTTTGTATCCTTCCGGCAGAATTTTCCCGCACTCCGGGCAACTTGCCATGGATCTCACTTATCTCGACTTTGTGTTGCTTTTTTCAAAATCATACCGCATTATAATAAAATATTGTGAATTGTCAATTCCGGTCTTTAAGATACGGGCTCCCGCGTTTTTTTCGGCCGATCTCAGCATAAAATCCTCCTCGATTCCTGCAGCATCTTGTGCGCCTCGGCGAGAATCTCGGCGATCTTTATATTTTGGGGACATTTGGCTTCGCACTCGCCGCAAACCGCGCACTTATCCGCGCGGCGCTCCGCCGTTATAAACGCGTTATAGGCGCCCCGGGATTCATTGAGGGCACAGAAATGTATTGTAACTAACATGCGCGGTTTGTCAATAACGGCCGGATAAAAAAATCCCGTCAAAGCCATTGACACCGAAGGGATAATTATATAAAATATAAAAATATCCTAAAAGGAGGGGCACAATGAAAAAGTACGGTTATCTGTTATTAATCATGGCCGTCGTACAGGTCGCATTCGGACAAACACTCCCATGGAAAAAGGAAGGTAAAGGAGACCTCAATGGAGGTTGTGTTAATGATTTGGTTCCGGGGGATCTTACTGGTCGATCGGCATCAACGAATAAATCTGTTAGGTATCCCGGAACCCAATACACCCCGCGCGGGACAATGCTGGTCCAGGACTTCGAAGGAACCTTTCCGCCCACAGGGTGGGATACATCATCCGCTCCCGGCGGTGGTCAAGGGGGCGTTACTCTCATTCCCTGGCATAAGGACGGAGATTACTTCTACTCGGGCGCCTTTGGCACAGCGTACGGATGGGGATATAGTCTGAACGGCTGGTTGAGGATTCTTAACCTCAATCTATCATCGGTTTCGACCGCGTCGCTTTCCTTTTGGTGGGAAAGCAGTTACTACTGGCACGTTAATCCATACGACAATGGCGATCTTTTCGTCGAAGTCAGCACGGACAACGGCGTTTCCTGGGATACGTTATGGACATTCGGTGATTCGGCGAACATAGTTCAATCCGGAGTTCCCTGGCCCTGGGAAAACTTTGTATGGTATCATTCCACCGTGAGTCTCACTGCTTATGCCGGTAACGCCAACGTCCGCGTCGGATTCCATGTTGTCGCCGACGATAATGCCGACATCGGCATGGATTCGGTAGCGGTTGATACGACAAGAACCGGTATTATCGAAAGCGGCATTCAAGCCGCGCCCTCCGGTTTCATCGGATGTATGCAGAATCCTACGCGAGACAATCCTGTAATTGTCTACAATGTGAATAATCCGGGTCCGGTTCAAATCCGGGTATTCGACAACCTGGGTCGGCAGATTAATTGTCTAGTGAACCGCTTGGAAACCCCGGGCAGAAAAACCGTACTTTGGATTACCGACGACTTACCCCGCGGGGTCTACAATTTGAAACTCGAAGCCAACGGTATGATGTATTTCAAGCAATTGGTACTCATTCGATAAAAAATCTGACTACCCCGGAGCCCCTCTCGCGAGGGGCTCTTTTATTCCCATATCACCGTTAATCGGTACCGAGATTTTTCAAGTCGGCGATCGGGATATCGCGGGTTCGACGGTAAAGGTCATGCCCGCGGCCCGGGGTAAGTTGTTGCTCCTCACGATATACGGTTCTTCTTGGACCTCAAGCCCGATGCCATGACCGGTGCGGTGAGTGAAATAAGGACCGTAACCGAAAATTTAAATTGATATCAAGTTTTTTTATTTTCCGGCCTTTTCGCATTCTTTGGCGTAGGCGACCAGCAGGCGGCCCAAACGCCGATATCCGGCCTTTAAATACCATTTCCGTAGCCATGAGGCGATAATTTTCTTGGTTTCATCGGGAAACATTTCGAACTCATCCCTGGCCAGTTTTGCCGCTTCGTCCATGCCGGTCATTATTTCTTCGGGTGTCTTTTTCGGGGCCATGTTTACCTCCTTAAAATTTTCCCAAATCGTCGGCGAACTAAGTGCGAAATGGTTAAATTACGTCTTCTTAATCCTTTGGTAATAAAAATACATGCCGATAAATATTATCACCAGAAATATGATAAATACGTATTGAAGCGGCAGCAGGTGATCATGACGGATATTATACCAGAAAACGTCGAAAAACATGAAACCCATAAAAAACTGGATAAAAGAAAAAAGGCCGACGATAAAATAGGTTATCTTGGGCTCCGGGGTTCTCCGCCGGACGACGAAAAACATTAGAATTGTCAGAGAAAAAATAATAACTGAAGGCAACAAACCCATATAAACAAACGAACTCCTCGGGCTCCAGCGGTCGGCCACGCCCTGAAAATTGAAATGGGTGGCGACATGGGCGGGCAGCGACGGGTAAAGCAAAATTATCCCGATCAAGTTTAAGGTGAAGATCGCATCCGGCAAGAGGAGGACCAGGGGATTGGCGTAACGGATATTTTCGGGGGCGATCGGTTGTATCGCTTCCATCCCGCCGGTAATCCCATGGACGGTCGCCAGAAGATGCGTTTCGAATTGGACCGGATTGTCGGGGGACAGAACGATAATCCCGTGGCTTGTTTTGATCATGACGACCTGCCGCAGGCTGGTCAAATAGCAGTTCATTTTGCCGTAATCGTGGGCGGTGAAAATACCGTAATACCCGAACAGGCCGCCGTTTCCAAAGGCACGCAGCGGCTTCAATGACAAGAAATTATCGACAACAAGGTAACTCTGAATTTCGGCGGTCGGCACGACGGTCTTTTGCCCGACGATCTTTTCGATAATCAGGTTACCGTCTTCAAAATGGTATTTTTTCACGCTCCACAGGTAACAGCCGAGCACGATCCCCATTAAAAACAGGGCGGCGATCCAGCCATACGGGATCTTGAGGATAAAGATAATGGACATCACGGCCAGGAGGACCGCGGTGAGAACGGTTATTATCAAGGCGGGCCGGTCGAGACGAGCCGGTTTGAAATCCATAGAATATAATAATAATTATACCGCGGTTGTCAATATCCTTGCCGTCCACGGGCGGTGGTTGACAAGCCGATCCATAACGCTATAATGACCAATGCCGGAATTAATGGACCAGGAAACCAAGGATAAAATCAAAGAACTGCTGGGTGATCTTACCGAACCGGTGAGGATCATCTATTTCACCGCCGAGAAAAATTGCCCTTATTGCCGGGACCAGCGGGTCCTCCTCGAGGAAATCGTCCGTTTATCGGGTAAAGTCCAGCTCGTTGTTTACGATTTTGACCGGGACCGGGAACTGGCGAACCGTTACCGAGTCGATAAAGTTCCGGCCACGATCATCACCGGCCGCCGGGAATACGGCATAAGATTTTTCGGTTTTTGCGCCGGCCATGAATTCACGTCGCTCATCAATTCCCTGGTCCTGGTCGGTACCGGCGATCCGGACCTGCCTCCGGAACTCGTTACAATGATCCAGTCGATCACAACGCCGGTGCATCTCGAGGTTATGGTTACCTTGACGTGCCCCTATTGTCCCCAGGCGGTCGATGCCGCCCACCAGCTCGCGTTCGTGAACGAGCACATCACCGCGGATATGGTCCAAGCTTCGGAATTCCCGGAACTATCAAAAACCTATGATGTTTCGGGCGTCCCTAAAACCATGATCAACGGCCATGCCGGTTTTACCGGCGCTTTGCCCGTGCCGTCCGTTTATCTGGAAATAATCAAAGTCATCGATCCGGATGGATATGAGCGGACCGAGCAGACACTCCGGGAATCCCAGGGGCACCGGCACGTTGTCAAGGCCGACGAAGGAGCCGTTTACGACACGATCATCATCGGCGGCGGACCGGCGGCTCTCTCGGCCGCGGTTTACGCGGCCCGCAAGGCGCTGAAAATCCTGTTGATCGCCCGGGAACTGGGCGGCCAGATGACCGCGACCGCGGTCATCAACAATTATCTCGGTCTGCCCGGCGTCAGCGGCCGGGAGCTTAGGGAACAATTCGTGTTTCATGCCGAACAATATCCGATCGCCGAGTATGTCGGCAAAAAAGTTACCGAGATCAAATTGGATAACGGCGTTTTCCACACCCTCACCGAGGATAAGCACCGGTTTCAGGCCCGTTCGGTTATATACGCCGCGGGCAAAGATTACCGCCGGCTGGGCATTCCCGGCGAGGATAAATACATCGGCCACGGCATCGCTTTCTGCGCGACCTGCGACGCGCCGCTTTACCGGGGAAAAAGGGTCGCCGTCGTCGGCGGCGGGAATTCGGCGTTTACCGCGATTCGCGATCTCGCCGGGTTCGCCCGGGAAATATTCCTCATCCACCGTCGGAACGATTTTCGGGCCGACGAATCCCTGGTCCGGGAAATAAAAGAACTGACCCCGGTCCGCTTTTATACCGGTACGACGGTCCAGGAATACTTGGGCGGAGAAAAACTGCAGTCGGTCCGGCTGCTTATCGCGGAAGGTAACCGGGAATTCGAACTCGAGGTCGACGCCGTCTTTCTTGAAGTCGGTCTCACGCCCAACACCGATCCGGTGAAAGGTCTTCTGGAATTGAACGTAAGGGGCGAAATTCCGGTAAAAAAGGACAATTCAACCTCGGTTCCGGGATTTTTCGCGGCCGGTGATGCGACCGATGTCGCGGACAAGCAGATCATTATCGCCGCCGGCGAAGGCGCCAAAGCAGCGATCGCGACTTACAATTATCTGATCACAAACAAATTGTTCGCGAAAAAAGTTCCGGATGAAAGCTGGACTTGATCCTTATCTCGGGGGGGAAATTTTTAAACGTCCGATTATTTTCCAATCAACGGTACTCCCCCTTGATTATCGGATAAATATGTTTAGAATCGGTTAAAAGGAGTTGGCGCATGAAAAGACCCAGGAAAAATTATTTGATCAACAAACCCTACCAATTGGGTTTTTCGGTTTTTCTTATATTATTAATTTTTATCATGGTCTTAATCGCGGTGCTTTTCACTCATTACATGATGTTAACCACCATTATCAACAAAGTCAACCAGTTAGGCGCCATGCCCACGGCCAAGGAACTGGTCGATCTTTCCCTGAAACCTTTGCTCTTCGTCATTCCGATGGTGTTCATTCTGTTCGCGATTCTGCTGGTTTACCTGATATTCTTGACTCATCGCACCGCCGGACCGCTCCACCAGCTTAAAAACGCCATGGGCCGGGTAAGCCAGGGCGACTTTTCGGTCCGCGTAAAATTCCGCCGGGCCGACGAAATCAAGGATGTCGAAGACAGTTTCAACCAGATGGTCGAAAAACTGAAGTCCGATAAGGAAAAGAGAAAATAACCGCCGGTCTTTAAAAACGGTACATCGCTTCCAGTCCCCATGTTCTCCATGAGGTTAAATTATCGGAATCGACATAAAGATCGACATTCAAGCGTTTATCTAAATTGAACCCGATCCCGCAGGTCCGGCTGAATCTGAAAATATCGTTATTTGTTTTTTTGTAGTCCCCGTCCTTGGTCTCCGTGGAACTATTCTCATACATGGCTTTGATGCCCGCCCGGAGGCAAAATGACGGGGTCACGAAAAATTCTCCGGCGACCGGCAGGATGACGCGAAGATTTGTGTGAATGACCCTTGTTGTATCCGGCCATTCATTGGTCGCATTCCGGCAGTACCGGTTTCCGAGGATGCCGGCGTAGATATAAAAATTATCCTGTGCGGTTCGGGCCAAAGCCACTCCGATCATTTCACCATCCTCAAATGATCTGGTTCCGTAGAGGGAATCATAAGACAGGGCATCATAATAAAACGTATCGACGATGACATAGGACGTATCCGAATCGGCATATTCGGTTCGATAGATATAATAGCTAAAATAATCCTCATAAGCTTGACCGGATTTCCGCGAACGCTGGAAGGAAAAATGGCCGAAGATCTTAACGTCCGCGATCGCCGGAAAATTCGTCCATACAAATCCCGCCCCACCCGTAATTAAATCGGTATTTTCAAGAAGCGATAATGAGTGTCGATTTTCGGAAGTGGTGATGTAGTCAATTCGTACCGATCCGTTATGATTAATATCCTCATTGTAAGTATAATAATTATAGCCACTTCCGCCCGTATCCTGTTCGCTGCCGGTTCCGAAATTCAGTGTAAGATCGAGTGCGGATCCGCCCAGCGGAAGGTATTGGCTCAACGTTATATTCCAGGGAAGATTATTTATCGTCCAACAATAATTATCAAGTGAAGTTCTGTTACTAATGGTCGTATCCGAACCCGTCGTGTTCGTGTCCGCATAATAATCCGAGTTCATACCGCTATTTTTTGAATAGGGTCGGAGGATGGACAATTTTAAACCTAAAACTCCGCCATCCTTGATAAACGGGAAACACCAATAAAGGTTCCCGGCCGGACGGTTCTCAAAAGATGACGATATCCCCTTGGTTACTGATAAAAGGGCTATAGTCTGAGTACTGTCCGAGAATTGTTCCTGAATATAAGAACCATCTACGCCGAATCCCAGGTTGCGGATCATGGGACATGAAAACCATCCGATTTTAAACGGCGGTAAACCTGTCCAGCTCGATCCGCCCAAGGAACGAATATATAATTTCTTTCCTTCATCAAAGGCGAGGTGCGATGGGAACCGCTGGATATCGGTCTGGTAATCTTCGATCATGAACGCCAGATCCTCGCCCAGGGCTTTTATACGAAACGAAGGTTCGATACTGTCCCTGATCTGCATGGTTAATATTAACAGAAACATCATTTCTACCTCCTTGTTTATTAACGGATTATAATCCTTTTATATAATTCGTCAAGGGGATCCGAAAATAAAAAAGTCCTCTCTTCCGAGAGGACTTCAAGTAAGTGAGTAATTAACGAGACAAACCGGCGATGAAGGCGCCGATCTTTTCACCGGCCGTATCCTTGATTACTTCCATCGACTGGACTTCTAGGGTCGCGACCGGCGCCAAACCGATCAGTTCCTGGACGTCGGCGAAAGCCTTTTCCTGACCCGCGCCGCCGGCCGTGCAATAAAACGCGTATTTTTTTATCTTCGGCTTGTTCTCCGTGATCGCGGTCCGGAGCGGCGACGCCATCCGGGATCCCCAGATCGGCGTACCGAATATAACGAGGTCATAGGCGGCCGGGTCCTTGGCCAACGGTTTAATAGCCGGAGTTTTCCCGCGCGTGGCCTGGAAACCGCCCCGGATAAAACCAAAGATTCCCTGGTAACCCTTGAGGGGAATGATTTCCTGAAGATCCCCCTTCATGGCTTGGGCGATTTTTTCAGCGACGATCCGGCTCCGACCGCTCCGCGAATAATATAAGACTAAAATTTTCATAATTTATCCCTTGCTCTTATATGTAATCTGTAATCCGCTATCTGTAAGCTGTTATCTGTCATCTTTTAATAACCGCGTCCCGGTCCTGACCCACGCCGACATGGGTCACTTTCAGGCCGGTATAATGTTCGATCATTTGAATGTATTCTTTAACCTCGGCTGGCAGGTCTTTGTAGTCGCGGATTTTCGAAATGTCGGTTTTAAAACCCGGCAGTTCTTCATAGACCGGGTCGAGTTTATCCGCGATGAACGGGTCGAACTCCGGGGCGTTTGAATAACCGACCGCGATTCGGATCTTCTCAAGATCGGACAGGATATCCAGTTTGGTCAGGAATATCTCCTGGGCGCCGCTCAGGCGGGCCGTGTACCTGATCACGGGCGCGTCGAAAGTGCCGCAGCGGCGCGGCCGGCCAGTGGTCGCCCCGAATTCGCTGCCGGTGTCGCGCAGGTATTTACCCATATCCGCTTTATCCTCGGTCGGAAACGGCCCCTGGCCGACCCGCGTCGTGTAAGCCTTGGCCACGCCGATTACCCGGCCGATCGCGGCGGGTGGAATACCCAGACCAACCGCGGCCCCGCCGGTTATCGTGTGGGACGAAGTGACGTAAGGGTAAGTGCCGAAATCCACGTCCAGCAGCACGCCCTGCGCACCCTCGAAAATAATCTTATTATTTTTCTTAAACGCCTCGGCCAGGTAGAGCGAGTCGTCAATGATCATGGGTTTCAATCTCTCCGCGTATTCCATGAACTTCTGGAATATTTCGTCGTCGGATAACGGTTCGGCGTGGTAAATATCCATCAGGATCAAGTTCTTCCGGGAAATATTTGCTCGCAACTTGGACTCGAAAAAATCCGGGGTCATAAGGTCGCCGATCCGGATTCCGATGCGGGCGTATTTATCCTCGTAGGCGATGCCGATGCCTTTTTTGGTGGTGCCGATGCCGGACTTGCCTTCTTCCTTGATCCTGTCGATCATAAGATGGTAGGGCATGACCAGGTGGCAGAACCGGGAAACTTTGACGAAATTCTCCACGTCCGGCTTTATTTTTTTGACCGCGGCCAGCTCTTCGAAGAAAACGGCCGGATCGAAAACGCATCCCGCGCCCACGATCCCGACCACGTTTTCATTGAGAATGCCGCAGGGGATCTGGTGAAAAACGATCTTTTCGCCGTTGTGGTACACGGTGTGTCCGGCGTTGGCGCCGCCCTGGAACCGGGCGTCGATGTCGAAATCCTTGGCCAGGTAATCGACAACCTTACCCTTGCCTTCGTCGCCCCATTGGAGTCCGATAACGGCTATATTCATAGTCCGAGGATTACGGTGGCCTTCATTTTAGATACTTTTTGTATTCATCCAGACGCGGTTTATAGAGCGGGAACTGCTGGCAGAGCGCCTTGATTTCGGCGCGCACCTGATTGTATACCGCTTCGTTTCCGGTGTTTGATAAAACCTGGTCGATCAGTGCGGCAATCTTCACCATTTCCGGCTCTTTCATGCCCCGGGTCGTCAGGGCCGGCGTGCCGACCCGGATTCCGGAAGTGATCATGGGTTTTTCCGGGTCGTACGGGATGGTATTCTTGTTGACCGTGATACCGGCTTTTTCCAGCTCTTCCTGGGCGATCTTGCCGGTGACCTTCTTGGGTCTCAAGTCGACCAGGAACAGGTGGGTATCGGTGCCGCCCGAAACGATCCGGTAGCCGTGCTTCGCGATCTCCTCACTCATGGCCCGGGCGTTCTTCAGGATCTGCTTCTGGTACTCCTTGAAATCTTCGGTCAGGGCCAGCTTGAAACAAACGGCCTTAGCCGCGATGATATGCTCGAGCGGTCCGCCCTGATTTCCGGGGAACATGGACCGGTCGATGTCTTTGGCGTACTTTTCCTTGCACAGGATCAAACCGCTGCGCGGCCCGCGCAGGGTTTTATGAGTGGTGCTCGTCACCACATCCGCGTAAGGCACGGGCGAAGGATGCAGGCCGGTCGCGACCAAACCCGCGATATGGGCGATGTCCGCGACCAGGAACGCGCCGATCTCGTCGCAAATTTCGCGGAACTTATCGAAATAAATTGTTCGGGGATAGGCGCTGGCCCCGCACATGATCAAACGGGGCCGGTGCTCCAGGGCCAACTGCCGGAGCGCGGCGTAATCTATTGTCTCGGTCTTCGGATCCACGCTGTACTGGATGACCTTGAAGTATTTACCGGAAAAATTGACGGGATGACCGTGCGACAAATGACCGCCGTGGGACAGGTTCAAGCCGAAAATCGTATCGCCGGGGTTGATCAGGGCCAGATAGGTCGCGATGTTGGCGGACGTCCCCGAATGGGGCTGGACATTCGCGTGCTCGGCGCCGAACAACTGCTTGGCGCGGTCGATCGCGATTTGTTCCACCTGGTCGACGAACTCGCAGCCGCCGTAATAGCGCTTGCCCGGATAACCTTCGGCGTACTTGTTGGTCAGGACCGACCCGGCGGCTTCGAGGACGGCCTCGGCCACGAAGTTCTCCGAGGCGATGAGCTCCAGGCCCGATGCCTGGCGATCCGTCTCCTTGTATATCATCTGGAACACTTCCGGATCGACTTCGTAAAGATGTTTGTTTAGCATTCCTTCCTCCATGCGGTTTAATTTTACCTATACCGCGCGAAATGTCAATATATACAAAAAATTATCCATCCCCTTGAACATATTCCATTTCTCATTACAATAACCCATGCGCGCGTTGCTGGTCAATCCCTGGATTTATGATTTCAAGGCCTTCGATTTCTGGAACAAACCCTTGGGTCTCCTGACCGTATCCTCGATTTTAAAGAAATACGGTTTCACGGTCGATTTCATCGACTGCATGGACCGCGCGAGCCCATATTTTAAAACCCCGACCCGAACCGACGGCTTCGGCCGGGGCAAATACGTATCTGAGGAAGTGGAAAAACCGGCCTTGTTTAAAAAAATCCCCCGCCGTTACAAACGTTACGGCATGCCGCGGGGAGTATTCATCGAAGTTCTAAAAAAAGTCACCCCGCCGGACATTGTTTTCGTAACCTCTTCCATGACCTACTGGTACCCGGGAGTATTCGAAGCGATAAGAATATTAAAGGAAAAATTTCCAAAACCCAAAATCGTTTTGGGCGGGATATACGCCACCCTGTGCGCAAATCATGCCGTCAAATACTCGGGCGCGGATCGGGTAATCCCGGGCCCCGCGGAAACCAAATTGCCCGAATACCTGAAAGGCGAAGGATTTATCTCAAAGCCCCTAACCGGACTCGAGGATATCGCTCCGGACTTTACCCTTTATCCGGATTTGAATTACGGCGTCGTCCTGCCCTCCAAGGGCTGTCCTTTTTCCTGCACCTATTGCGCGACCTATTTATTGTCCCCGGGATTTAAAATTAGTCCCTGGCCGACGGTTGACGGCCAGTTGCGATATTTCTCCCATCGGACAAAAAATATCGCTTTTTTTGACGATGCCCTGCTCTGCAACAAGGGTTTTCCGGAACTTCTAAAAACGGCGATAAAAAACAACTATAATCTGCAACTCCACAGCTCCAACGGCCTGCACTGCCGCTTTATCGATGCGGGAATAGCGGAATTGATGTTTCGGGCCGGATTCAAAACCGTATATCTCAGCCTGGAAACGACCAACCCCCAAGCTCAGAAAGCGACCGGCGGCAAGGTCTTCAACGCCGAATTCATCCGGGCGGTGGATATTTTGGATAAAACCGGATTCTCCCGGAAAGCGATCCGGGCGTATTTACTCTTCGGCCTGCCCGGCCAGAAACCCGAAGAAATTCATAGGGCGATAAAATTCTGCCGGGGGCTCGGAGTAAATCCCCACTTATGCGAATTTTCGCCCATCCCCCACACTGTGGAATACGAAAAAACCGGATTTGGGGATAAAACCGATCCTCTAAATCATAACAACTATTTCTATACCTGGCACCTGGCTTATCCCGATCCGGCGGTCTACCGTAAGATGAAAGCACTCCTTAAGGAGATCGATATCACGGGGCGGGAAATATGAACCGCGGTCAATTAAAATACCGCACGATGAATATCGGCGAGCTCTACCTCGCCCGGGCGCGATTGTGGGAGATGGTCGGCGCTTATGAAAAGGCGTACCGCGACCTCAAGCACGCGGAAATAAAAAGCCGGCGCGAGAGCAAAGAAACAACCCTGCTCGTCCGGCTGGAACTGGGAAATCTCGGTTATCTAAAGGGTGAATTCATGGCCAGCGTTAAACAATTCAACCGCTTGGAAGCGACGGTCAAGCGGCTGCGTTCGCGGAGGCTGAATTTTATGTTCTGGCGGTTCAAGGGCAATCTCTTCCGCGTCAAGGGAGACTATAAGACGGCGCTTTTCTGCTACCGGAAACTGATGCGTTCGCTGGCCGGGAAAGGCAGCGCGGAAAATAAAGCGATCGTGTTGAATCTCATCGGCCTGGCGTACCAGGGTATGGGCGATTACCCATCGGCCGCGCGCCATATCAAGCGCGCGTACCGTTTTTACTGCAAAATCGGCAACATTCCGGGTCAGGGCAATACCCTGGGCAATATCGGCCTGACCTATACGTTCTGGAATAAATCCGACCTGGCGCTATCGTATTTTCAAAGAGCCATATCGCTCATGGAACAGGCGCAGGTTAAAAATCTCATCGCCAGCCCCATGATGAACTGGGGAACCGCGCTTTTTAACCTGAAGCAATACGACGCGGCGCTCATGAAATGGAATGAAGCGCTTGCGGTCAACCAATCCCTGGGCGATATATCTTCGGTGGCCATGATCCATAACAATATCGGATACCTCCACATAGAGAAGGGCGAACTGGAAAAAAGCCTCGAGCATTTGAACCGGTCCTTGAAAATGAAGCTGAAATTAAACCTGACCGGATATCTTCCGTCGACCTACAATTCTTTTGCCCGAGTATATTTAAAACTTTTTGAAAAAACGGGAAGGAAGAATTTTTATAAACAGGCAAGAGAAAATGCGGTACGCGCACGGTCGATCGCGCGATCGTTAAACAATAAGCGGGAAATACAATCCGCCGACGACATCCTTAAGTCACTGAAAAAAGCGCGCGCTTAGGTACAAAAAAGCGCCGCTTGATGCGGCGCTTTTTTAATCTCCCCAATGAATCAAACTCCTCGGGCATGACTCGAACATGCAACCCTCCGGTTAACAGCCGGATGCTCTACCATTGAGCTACCGAGGAAATAGATTTTGAAAGATCAAGCGAACGGCTTATTATAATAAAAAAAGGACCGGTGTCAATATCGTCACTCCCCCATTTGCTTTCCATTAATAAATACCGGAAGCATATTCTTGACAAGAATCGGCCGGACATTATAATACTCAATGCATCGGGATGGTTTATGACAATCCTTGATATACGATACGGGCGGGCGGCATCTTATATCCGAAACGCGTTCCATCACCCAGGGTGCTGAGCACCGTGGCCCGGAATCACTCTTTCTATAACACGACCAAACCATACACCCGCTGGTGGTGGTTTTCCAACGAAATTAAAAAACCGGATATTATATTCCAATTGGACTGGCTTAAAAAAAATAATTTCGGCGGGGTGGAAATCGCGTGGGTTTACCCCTTACCCGGCCAGCCGCGCGGTCCGAAATGGCTGAGCCGGGAGTGGTCGGATCTCATCGCTTACGCAAAAAAATACTGCGACGAAATCGGCCTGGGCTGCGATTTTACTTTCGGCACGCTCTGGCCGTTCGGCGGGACCGCGATTAAACCCGAAGACGCGGCGAAAACTTTTGACGGCGTTTCCCCGCAGAAGCTGGACCGTTCCTGGGAGGAACCGGAACAGGGCCGGATCCTCAACCACCTCGACCGGTGCGCCCTGGAAAAATATTCGGATATCTTAGCCGCGGCGCTCAATCCCGCCCTGCGTGGTTCACCCTCGGCCCTCTTCTGTGATTCCTGGGAAGTGACGCCGGAAAAACTCTGGACCGATGGCTTTGACCTCAAATTTTTGGAAATCTTCGGCTACGATCTTAAACCGTTCATGACGGAGATTGACAACCATCCGGATGTCCGATACGACTACCGTAAATTATTGTCCGATTATGTCCGGGATGAATTTTACCGCCCCTTCACCGCCATCAGCCACCGGTTTAACGGATTCACCCGGGTCCAGTGCCATGGCGCGCCGACCGACCCGCTGGCCGCCTTCGCGGCGGCCGACGTTCCGGAATCCGAAGCGATCCTTTTCGATCCGGATTTTTCCCGCATTCCGGCCTCGGCCGCGGCCCTAACCGGAAAAAAGATCGTCAGCGCCGAGGCCTTTACATGCCTTTACGGCTGGCTTCCCTTTCCCGGACCCGGCCCTTTTCAGAAGCAGGAACAGCTCGGCGACCTGAAGCTCCTGGCCGACGCGCTCGTCGCGAACGGCGTGAACCTTATCTTCTGGCACGGCATGCCTTATAACCCGCCGGGAGGAAATAACGAATTCTACGCGTCGGTGCACGTCGGGCCGGACAGCCCGTTCGCCGCGGACCTGCCCGCATTCAATAAATATCTGACCGACATCTGCACCGTCATGCAGCGCGGTGTAAACCGCTCGGACCTGGCGATCTATTTACCCCTCGAAGACATGCGGATGCTCGGTGAATTACCGGCAACCATTAAAAAACCGAGCGCCCGTTTCTATTGGGAAATGCACACCGTAAAACCGCCCGCCGCCTTAAGGGGTTACCATCCGCTCTGGGTCTCCGGATTATTCTTAAAGGATAGCGCATACCGGGACGGCCGGCTCCGATGCGGACCGATTGAATTCAAAGCGCTGTATATCGACACGGCCTGGCTGGATAAAGACTGCCTTTCGGAGATCCTGCGGCTCGCTCATCAAGGATTGCCGGTTTGCATCAAGCGCCGGCCGGCGCAGCCGGGTAAAATAAAATCCGCATCCTATGAACGCGAACTCAATGAGTTGATGGCTTTGAAAAACGTCCGCGCCGACCTGGCGCCGATGATTTTTTTAAAACCCCTGGTCGAAGGCAACAACCTGCCCGACTTCTGGCATCGGCAGGACGACCGCGACCATTATTTTTTCTTCGCCCATCCTAAGGCTCAGGGACTGACCTATCCCATGGAACCCGGGCAATACCGGAGCGCGGGACATGAAACCCGGGACGTAGGGATCAACATCGGAAACCGGACCCATAATTTAAAAATTGAATTTAAGCCGGGCGGGTCTCGACTTGTGAAATGCAACGCTTCCGCCGCGGAGTTTATCGATACAATAATTTGATTTTCTATCCCCGACCTTGAAAAACCATAATTTTCTGGCTTTTGACCTGGGCGCGGAAAGCGGACGGGCGATTCTCGGATCCTTAAAGGCCGGTCGATTAAGGATCACCGAGATTCACCGTTTTCCCAACCGCATGGTTCGCGTTCACGGTCATTGGCATTGGGATCTTACCCGGCTCTTCCGGGAAATAAAAACCGGCATAAAAATTTACGCGCGGAATTACCGGGACGAGCTGGAAAGTCTCGGGATCGACACCTGGGGCGTGGATTTCGGACTGCTCGGCGAGAATGGCTCCGTAATCGAAACACCATACGCATACCGCGACGCTCAAACCCGGGGAATGATCGACTGGTTTTGCCGCCGTCTTTCCCGGGAACGCCTTTATCGCCTGACCGGCACCCAATTCCACGAAATAAACAGTCTTTTTCAACTGGCGGCGATCAAACGCCGGATGCCTTCCCGGATCGAAAAAACCCGCCGTCTCTTATTCATGCCCGACCTGTTCAATTACCTTCTGACCGGCGTTGAAACGGCCGAATACACGATCGCGTCCACCTCGCAGATGATGAACGCCCGGCGGAAAGAATGGGACCCAACCGTCTTCCGGGCTTTGGGTATATCCCGATCGATAATGCCGGATATCATCAAACCCGGCCTTATCATCGGCCGGTTGAAAAATCAAATTGCCCGCGACTTGAACGTACCCAAAATTCCGGTGGTCTGCGTGGCCGGTCATGACACGGCTTCGGCCGTCGCCGCGGTTCCGGCCCGGGACGATGGCTGGGCATTTATCAGCTGCGGAACCTGGTCGCTCATGGGCGTGGAAACCAGCCGGCCCGTCATTAACCGCAAGTCCCTTAAATATAATTTCACCAACGAAGGCGGGGTCGGCGACCGGGTGCGGTTTTTAAAAAATATCGCCGGCCTCTGGCTGCTCCGGGAATGCCGGCGCTCATGGTCTAGAAAAAAACGAATGACGTATGACATGATCAATCGCCGGGCCGCCGCGGCCGAGCCCTTCCGATCAGTCCTGGATCCGGACCGGTCCGAATTCCTGAACCCGCGGGACATGGTCGGGACGATCCAAAAATTTTATCGAAGGACCGGACAGACAATATTGCTCACTCCCGGCGCGATCGCCCGGTCCGTTCTGGAAAGTCTGGCTTTTAAGTACCGGATGACCATGGACCAGCTTACCGGAATCCTCGGCGCTCCGATCCAAAAAATCCATATTGTCGGCGGGGGCAGCCGGAATCCGGTTTTATGCCAGTTCGCGGCCAACGCGACCGGTTTGCCGGTCACGGCGGGACCGGTCGAGGCGACCGCGATCGGCAATATCCTAGTCCAGGCCATGGCGGCGGGACGGATCGATTCGCTCGCGGAGGCTCGCGCCGTCGTGCGCCGTTCCTTTCCCCAGGAAATTTATGAACCGGTCGATTGCGACCGGTGGTCGGAAAAATATCAACTTTTCCTTGCAATTGCCGGAAAATGAGATAATATATCCATGAATATGCGGTTTTACCCGGGCGGTATAAATTAAGGAGCGGATCTTGAACAACCGCGAAGTTGAAAAAGGTTACGAAGCGGCGATAAGCAGCTGCCGTTTGTACGGTATTGATCCGGAACCGGCACTGGAAAAATTAGACGCGATATCCCTTTCCATCCACTGCTGGCAGGCGGATGATGTTACGGGGTTTGAAAAAAAGGCCATCCGCGCCGCCGGTCGGGTCTCGATCGCGGCCACGGGCGATTTTCCCGGCCGGCCGACCAATCTCCAGGCGCTCCGGCGCGATCTGGAAAAAGTCTTCGCCCTGATCCCGGGCCGGCACCGATTGAACCTCCACGCCATTTACGGCGATTTCGGCTCGAAACCGGTGGACCGCAACCGGATCCGCGTCGAACATTTTCGCTCCTGGATTGATTGGGCCAAAATCCTGGGCGTGGGGCTGGATTTTAACGCGACCTGCTTCAACCACCCGCGCGTAAGGGACGGCTACACCCTGAGCAGCGAAGATCCGGTCGCTCGCGATTTCTGGGTGGAACACGTCCGGCGCAGCCGGTTCATCGCCGCTCATTTCGGCCGGGAACTTAAAACTCCCTGCCTGCACAATTTGTGGATCCCGGACGGCGCGAAAGATTTCACGGTCTCCCGTTTCCGCCATCGCCAACTATTGAAAGAATCCCTGGACCGCATTTACGTTCAACGGTATCCGGCGTCCCGGATCATTGACAGCCTGGAAAGCAAGCTCTTCGGGATCGGCAGCGAATTTTACCAGGTCGGGTCGCACGAATTTTATCTGGGTTACGCGCTGAAGAACGGGCTCATCCCCTGTCTCGACCTGGGTCATTTTCATCCGACCGAATCGGTCGCGGATAAAATATCCGGTCTCCTGCCATTTTTCGACCGATTGGCCCTTCATGTCAGCCGCGGCTTACGCTGGGACAGCGATCATGTGGTGATCCTGGACGATGAACTTCAAAACCTGGCCGGCGAAATCGTCCGCGCCGGCGCCCTGCCGCGGGTGCGCCTGGCGCTTGACTTCTTCGACTCATCCCTGAACCGCATCGCGGCTTATGTGATCGGCGTAAGGGCCGTGCTCAAAGCTTTGCTCATCGCCTTAATGGCGCCGACCGACGAACTCCGGGCATTGGAAGCGGCGGGCGACAAAAGCGCCTTCCTAGCCCGGAACGAAAGCCTTAAGAATTTACCCTGGGGCGCGGTATGGGACTATCATTGCCGAAAAAATGGCGTTCCGACCGACCGGGAATGGATCCGGGAAATATAAAATCCCGTTAGAGAATGCATGGATATCTAATGGAAATACACCTGCCGTGGAATAAAACCGTCGACGTTTTGCTCAGTGAACTACCACCGAAAAAAACGGCGGTTTTCTCTAACGGGATAAAAGGAGGGTGAATGTACTGTCCCAATTGTCAGGCGGAATACGTGGCGGGCGTCAAGATGTGTCCGGAATGCGGGGTCCCGCTCGTCGACGAACAGTCGGAAGACGCGGCCGAGAACGAAACGGACATGGATCGGACGGGGACGGACATGGAACCGGTTTTCTCGACCAACAATTTCAGCGATATCGCGCTCATCAAATCCGCGCTGGACGCCGAAGGTATCGAGTATATATTTCAAGGTGAAACCAGACCCATGATTGAACCCGCCCGCCTCCTGGTCCGGGAGGACCAAGCCGACCGGGCGCTGGAGATTATCGCGGATTTGAACCTGGACCGCGAAAACCTTAAACAATAATCTGCGGCTGCGATATTGACGCCGGCCATTATCCCAGTATAATACCATCCATGCAAGCAAACTATTTCATGTCCGCGAACATCGAGCGCAAAGCCCACCAGATGCTGAATAAACTCGCCGATTTTCGCCGGTACCATGTCCTGCGCTTTCGACCCCGGGAAGCGGCCCTGCTCATTATCGACATGCAGCGCTACTTTCTGGATGAAGAATCCCACGCCTTCCTGCCCAGCGCGCCCGCGATCGTCCCCGGAATTAAAAATCTCCTCGCAGCCTTTCGCCGGAAAAATTTGCTGACCATCTTCACCCGCCACGCAAACAATCCGCAAAACACCCGAATGCTCGGCAAATGGTGGTCGGACCTAATCATCGAGGGCGATGAAATGAGCGAAATCATCGCCGATCTGCCTGGGGACGGATCGACGATCATTAAGAAATCCCAATATGACGCTTTCCACCAGACCGCGCTTGAGGAGACATTAAAAAATAACGGCATCACCCAGGTTGTCATTACGGGCGTGATGACCCATCTTTGCTGCGAGACCACGGCCCGGAGCGCTTTCGTCCGGGGTTTCGAAGTTATTTTCGTGATCGACGGCACAGCCACCGAAAACGAGGAATTCCACATGGCGGCCTTAACCAACCTGGCCCACGGTTTCGCGATCCCGGTCCTGGGCAAGGAACTGCTGAAATACCTGGAATAATGAAAATCGGGGAAATCGCGATTATCGGCGCCGGACCGGCGGGCATCGCGGCCGCCGTCCAGCTCCGGCGGTATGGGTATAAACCGGAGATCTTTGAGCAAGCGGAACCAGGCGGACTCCTTAAAAACGCGCGCTGGGTGGAAAATTATCCGGGATTTCCGAAGGGAATTTCGGGAATCAAACTCGTCAAGTTGTTTCGGAACCAGCTCGAAAGGGATATTAAATTCCGTCGCGAGGCGGTTTTGCGCGCCGACTATCGAAACAAAAATTTCGTCATAAAAACCGACCGCCGAACCATCCACGCCCGGATCCTCGTCGTCGCCTCGGGCACGGAGCCGATAAAAATCTTCTCCGACCGAACGCAAAAGAGCCTTGACGGCAGGTTATATTACGAACCCCGGTCCATGCCCCGGTCGCAGGGTCGGCGGATCGCGATCATCGGCGCCGGTGACGCCGCTTTCGACTACGCGCTGGGTCTGGCCCCGGTCAACGAAGTGCTGATCCTCGGCCGTCCGGCCCAACCCCGATGCCTGCCCGTCTTAACGCAGTGCTGCCGGGCAAATCCGGGCATAAGATACCTCGGCCGGTCCCGCCTTGCCGGCATCGGATATGACGGTCAAAAAGTATGGATCCGGCTTGAATCCGGGAAAAGTTTGCGGGTCGATTATGTCCTGGTCGCCGCCGGTCGAAAACCATGTCTCGGATACCTGGAACCGAACCTCCGCCGGAACTGTCGGAATTTGACACAGGAGAAAAAACTCTGGCGGATCGGCGACGTGAAAAATCGTCGTTACCGTCAAGTCGGGATCAGCGTCGGCGACGGCATCCGCTGCGCCATGGAGATCGCGGCCCGGATTCGGGGCGATACCCGATGAAAGTGGTCTCGCAAACGGGCCGGGAAGATATCGCCCTGGTCTTTATCGCGGAAATTTCCGGGGGGCGCAAGGTCGAATGCGTCGAATCTCTCCAGCCGCCCCTCCCGCGGGAGAAGAAGTGGGTGCTCATCGTCTCCACTCTTTTCGGCTGCCCGGTTCGCTGCCGGTTTTGCGACGCCGGCGGTTTTTACGAGGGGGCATTGAGCCGGGATGAAATTTTTGAACAGATCGACTATCTGATCGACCGGCGCTACCCGGAACGGAAAGTGCCGGCGGAAAAATTCAAGATCCAATTCGCCCGGATGGGCGAACCTTCCTTGAACGACAACGTCCTGGCCGTTCTGGAGGAACTCCCCCGGCGTTACGAAGCACCCGGCCTGATCATATCGCTCTCCACGATCGCGCCGGTCGGCCGGGAGAATTTTTTCCGGGAGTTGTTGATGGTAAAAAGACGCCTGCCGCCGGGTCGCTTCCAGTTCCAGGTTTCACTGCACACCACGGATCAAGCTTTGTGGGATTGGCTGGTCCCGACGCCGAAATGGGATTACGCGCGGATCGCCGAATACGGAAAAGCTTTTTTTCAAAATGGCGACCGTAAAATCGTCCTCAACTTCGCGCTCGCGGAGGGGATGCCCGTCGATCCGGTCCGGCTTTTAAAATATTTTCATCCCGATCTCTTCTTCATCAAAATCACTCCCCTCAATCCGACTTATACCGCCCGGTTAAACCGGATTTCTTCGCACATTATTCCGGAAAAACAGGATTACGAAATCATCGAATCGCTCAAGAAAGCGGGATACGAAGTGCTGCTCAGCGTCGGCGAGTGGGAGGAAAATAAGATCGGGAGCAATTGCGGCCAGTATCTTTTGAAACACCTGACGGAAAAAGAAAACCTGACCGCCGGCTATACCTATCCGACAAAAAATCTGAATTCTGATAGTAACGTACCTGATAATCTAATGTTCTGATTTTAATTCCCGATATCCTGTTGTCTGACTAACTGATAAACCGGTATCCGGGTCAACTGATATCCGGTTATTTACAAATCCCTAATCCGTTATCTGTTCCCTGTTGCCTGTAACCTAATATCCTACCGCAATCGGCATCCGGCGGCCCGGCCCGAAAGCCTTGGAAGTTACTTTTAAAACGGGCGCGGACTGGCGTCTTTTGAATTCGTTTATTTTTACCACCCGGACCACCCAATCGACGACCGGAAAAGCGAACCCTTTATTTACGATTTCGTCCGCCGATTGACCTTCCTCCACGTACAGCTGAAGAATCTGATCCAGAACATTATAGGGCGGGAGCGTGTCCTGATCGGTCTGATCCGGCCGCAATTCGGCCGAGGGTAACTTCTCGATTATCGACCGCGGTATTACCTCGGAAGTCCGGTTTATGAAATCGGCCAGCTGGTAGACCATCGTTTTTGGAACGTCCGCGATCACCGACAGACCGCCGCTCATATCTCCGTAAAGCGTGCAGTAACCGACCGCGATCTCGCTTTTGTTGCCGGTCGTCAGGACCAGATACCCGAATTTGTTGGACAGGGCCATTAAAATATTGCCGCGGATCCGGGCCTGGATATTCTCCTCGGCGATATCCGCCGGTCGGCCGGCGAAATGATCGCGCAGGTTTTTCAAATATTCGGCGTATATTTCGTTTATGCTTATGGTTTTAAACCCGATACCCAGGTTCCTCGCGAGCCGCTCGGAATCGACAGCGCTCCCGGCCGAAGAATAGGGACCGGGCATGGTTACGCCCAGGACATTTTCCGCGCCGCAAGCGTCCCGGGCCAGGCTGGCGACAACCGCCGAGTCGATTCCGCCGGACAGCCCGATCAGGGTTTTCCGGAAACCGCACTTCCGCGCGTAATCCGACAACCCCAGGACCAAAGCCCGGTATACGCTTTCGATTCTTTCGAGGGGTCGGAATTCCTGGACCGCCGATTTTGATCGAAGATCGAGCGTTTGAATTTCCTCCCGGAACGAAGGCAGATAAGTCATGATCTCTCCCCGGTCATTAACGGCCATGCTCGTCCCGTCGAAAATCAGCTCGTCATTCCCGCCCACCTGGTTAACGAATACGAAACTGACCTTATATTTTTGGGCGTGCTCCCGGATTATTCCGAACCGGACGTCTTCTTTGCCGATACTGAACGGCGAAGCCGATATGTTGATCATGATCCGGGCGCCGCGGCGGGCCAGAACCTGGATCGGATCGAAATCATAGTAATGCCGGGACCATAATTCGGGTGAAGTCCAGGCGTCTTCGCAGATTGAAATGCCGATCACTTCGTTCTTGAATTTGAACACCTTGATCTCCGGCGCCTGGTCGAAATAACGGGCTTCGTCAAAAACATCGTAAGTGGGCAGCAGCGATTTATGCTGAATAAACTCGATTTTTCCCCGATAGATAAGAAACGCGGAATTATACAGGCCGCGACCGGTATCCTTCATGGTCGGCCGGGGTGCGCCGAAAACGATGCCGGTTTGGGGATAATGGCCGGATATCTGAATCAATTCCTCCACCCCGGACTGAAGGCGTTCGATGAACCATTTTCGTTCCAGCAGATCCTGGGGCGGATATCCGGTGAGAAAAAGCTCGGGGAAAATGATCAGATCCGGTTTTTCGTTCTTGGTCTGTTCCAGAATTTCCTTGATCCGGCGCGAATTGCCTTTAATGTCGCCGACCACCGGGTTGAGCTGGCAAAGTGTCACTTTCATCCGTGGATTATAACAAACCGCGCCGGATTGTCAAGACAATGCGCTTCACCGCCCGGATATAACCGTTAATTATTTCTTTAATTTCATCGGATGACGACCAGTTTCCGGTATCCCGATCCCCCCTCCGAATTAAGAATATAGACGCCCGGCACCCGGTCGGTTAAATCCAATTCGTTCCGTCCCGGAAGCATGGTCTGGGATTTTATCATTCGTCCGGAAATATCGAAAACCCTTATGGTTACGGTCCGGGTCCCAAAACCGTTGATGACAAAAAGGCCCCGTCCCGGATTGGGAGAAATAACCCCATCCGCAGTCCGGCCGCGGTTCATTTCATCGATTCCGACCACCGGTCCGACGTAGACGGTTCCCGCGATTCCATTCGAACCATTGCTGATCCCACCCACACCGCCCGCGCCATAAGGACAGGTCATAGTCACGGAAGAAGTGTCAAGCCAGCTGGTATAAAATACCTTGATCCGTCCGCCGCCACCGCCGCCGCCGCCACCGAAATCGGCATTCCCGCCGTTGCCGCCCCCGGCGTTGAGCGCGGATAAGGATAGCCGGACCGTATCCGCCCGGAGCATAATGCCGCCGCCCGATCCGGCACCGCCGGCCTCCAGGGAACCATCGATGCCGCTTCCGCCTTGAGTCGTAATCGTCGCCGAATCCACGACCACGGTCCGGCCTTTGAAATATATCGCGCCGCCGCCGTTTCCGCCAAAACCGTCGCAGGAACCCAACCGGCCGGCTCCGCCACCTGAACCAATTTCGATTATCGTATCCGAGATAAACCCGTACGCCGTACCGCCCGATCCCGGATACTGGTCGCCGCCGGCGCCGCCGTTTCCACCGTAAGCCCCGCCGCCGCCCGCGCCACCGCTCAAGCCTCCGGCGAAGCCGCCGCCCGTCCCATAACCGGAAGGATGGCTGTTATTCCCGCCCAAGTAACCGCCCCCCGACGCGGTTATAACCGCTCCGCCGTGAATATGGATCAGCGGAGCGAAGAGTGACAGACGGCCGGTCGTGTCCATCACGGTCCAGGATCGGACAATTAGTTTACCCCCGTTCGTGATCTGCACTTTAAGGTTGTATTGGTGAATGCCGCTGATTAACAGGCTGTCGTTACCCATGACCAGCAGACTGTCCGCGTCCTGATAAATATAACCGAAGAACAATAATCCAATTATAATATTTATCATATTGCCTCCGATATAATATATTAGGATATTATAAAAAAGTCAAGACCCTTTCCGGGCCGAACCCTCGGTTGACAAGGTCATTTCCTTAGATATAATATATAGAATTATATGCTCAAGGAATTGTGCGAATTAATGGGTGTCAGCAGCCAAGAAGAAAAGGTCCGCGATTTTATCCGTCAAAACGTTAAAGACCATGCCCAGGAAATCATCGAAGACACTTACGGTAATTTGATCGTTCGGAAAGGGCCGGTCACCAAACCGAAGCTGATGCTCGCCGCGCACATGGACGAAGTCGGATTTATGGTCATGAGCGTCGAAAAGAACGGATTGCTTAAATTCAAACCGATCGGGATCGGCGTTCAGACGCTGCTCGCCAAGCGGGTGATCATCGGTAAAAACCGGGTCCCGGGCGTGATCGGAAGTAAACCCGTCCACCTCCTCCAGGAAGATGAAGCCAAAAAATGGCCGGAAATAAAGAACCTTTTCATCGATATCGGCGCGGCGACCCGGGAAGAAGCTTTGAAATCCGTGGAAATCGGGGATTGCGGAACCTTTGACACGGTCTACCGGGAAGACGGGGACACCATGTACGGTAAGGCTTTTGACAACCGGTTGGGTTGTTACATGCTGATGGAGCTTCTCCGCGACCATGACTTACCCGGGTATTACGTATTCACGGTTCAAGAGGAAATGGGATTGCGCGGCGCCCGGATCGCCGGATTCCGAGTCGCGCCCGATGTCGCTCTGGCGGTCGATACGACGGGTTCCGCGGAATGGCCGACGGATAAGGACGTGCCGGATTCTCCGATCATGGGCGGGGGACCGGTCATTACGGTGAGTGACCTGACGATCATCTGCGACCGGCGATTGGTGGAGTTGTTGATGGATACCGCCCGGGTAAACGGTCTCGACTATCAGGTAAAAAAACCGGGTGTGGGCGGCACGGACGCCGGGCCCATCCATTTGGTTAAAACCGGTGTCCCGACCGCGGTTTTTTCCCTACCCGCGCGTTACATCCATTCCCCGCTGTCCATGGCTTCGAAAAAAGACCTGGCAAACGGTATCCTTCTGCTGGCCCGCGCGGTTGAAAAAATATTAACCATCCCCAATATTAACGAAATTTCCCAGAAAGGATCGGAGCATGAGCGAATTTCTTGATCAAATCGTAAACGTCTACGGACCCTCCGGCCGCGAAGACCGGGTCCGGCAGCTGATCGAATCGGAAATTAAAAGCCTGGGTCTGGAATTAAAAACGGATGTCTTGGGCAACCTTATCGCCCGTAAACCATCCGCCGCCGCGGCCGGGCAGACTAAAAAAATTATGTTCTGCGCCCATATGGACGAGATCGGCGCGATCGTCACCCATATCGACAAGAAAGGTTTTTTAAGGTTCACGAATATCGGCGGTCTGTTCCCGGACAAAGTCTTGCACCAACGGGTTATCTTCGAAAACGGCCAGCGGGGCGTCATCGGCGTGGAGACCAAACCGCAAACCCCCAAACCGCCCAATCTGGAACACTATTATATCGACATCGGCGCCCGCGACGGGGAGGAAGCCCGGTCCCGAATCCGGATCGGCGATATCGCCGCGTACCATCAACAGGCCCAGCACATCCATAACCGCTTCGCGGCCAAAGCCCTGGACGACCGGATCGGCTGTTATTGTCTGGTCGAGACCATGAAACGGATCAAAAACGTTCCGGCCGACCTGTATTTCGTTTTTTCCGTCCAGGAAGAAGTCGGACTCCGCGGCGCGCGGACCGGCGCGTACGCAATTGCGCCCGATTACGCGATCGCCGTTGACGTTACCGCAACCGGCGACACCCCGGAAGCGCCGACCATGGAAGTCCGGCTCGGCGCCGGGCCGGCGATCAAAGTCAAGGATGCCATGTTCATCGCCCACCCCGCGGTCAAGGACAAACTGGTGGAATACGCCGGGCGCCTGAACCTGCCCTGCCAGCTCGAGGTTCTGGAGCACGGCACGACCGACGCGGCCGTCATCCAGCTCGTGGGCGAAGGCGTGCTGAGCGGAGTCGTTTCCATCCCCACCCGTTACGTCCACTCCGCGAACGAACTCTGCGATCTGAACGATGTTGAAGATGCGATCAAACTCCTTGCTTTTGTCGCCGAAAACGGCCTTGGCTAATTATGATAAAAGGCATTTCCATCGTCGTCACGCCCACCAGTTCCCAAAACGCCCGGCACTTCTTCTTCACCAACAACCAGTTAAAGCTTATTCTGGTCGGGTTGATCTTCCTCGGAGCAATCATCGTCTGGGCTGCGATCAGTTACGCCCGGGTATCGTACAAAGCCCTGGAAGCGGTAGCTTTGAAACGACGCAACCAGGAGATCGAAAAAGAATTCGCCAAAATCCTGGAGATCAAGAAACAGCTGGAGCTCGCGGAATCCGAAACCCAAAAGATCAAAATCATGCTCGGCGTTGAAAAAACGCCCCTCGCGGTCCAACCCAACCTCAACAACCTGAACCAAAACGCAACTCCCCCCGAGGACAGCGCGGCCCAGTCGGAAAACATACCCTCGATCCTGCCCACGATGGGTCAGATTTCAAAAAAGTTCGGCGCCGACCACGAAGGCGTGGATATCGCGGCGCCGCTTTTCGCGCCCGTCCTCGCGGCGGCCGGCGGATCGGTCAAAGCCGCGGGTTGGGACTCGGTTTACGGCAATTATGTCATCATCGAACACAGCAAAAATTACACCACATTTTATGGCCACCTGAATTCGGTGGCTCCGAAACAAGGGCAAACGGTTTCGGGCGGAAAAATCATCGGCACCGTCGGATCTTCCGGCAAATCGACCTCGCCCCACCTGCACTATGAAGTGCGGTTCCAGGGCAAAGCGATCGACCCCATGGCTTATCTGCCCTACGTCATCGAAAAATAAGGAGGCATATGAAAGCTTTGATCACCGGCATTTCCGGCATGGCCGGCAGTCATCTGGCGGAATATCTCCTCAGCCGCGGCGGCATCGAGGTTTCCGGCACGGTCAGATGGCGTTCCAACCTGGAAAATATCATCCATATACGGGATAAAATAACCTTGCATGAATGCGATATCCGGGACGCCCACGCCGTCAAGACCGTTATATCCGAAAGCAAGCCCGATTACATTTTTCATTTGGCTGCCCAGAGCTACGTCCAGTTTTCCTGGCGCGCGCCCTCGGAAACCCTGGGCACGAATATCATCGGCGAACTGAATGTTTTTGAAACCGTCCGGGATCTGAAGCTCGACACCCGGATCCATATCGCCGGATCCAGCGAAGAATACGGGATGGTCTATCCGGACGAGGTGCCGATCAAGGAAGACAACCCCCTGCGCCCGCTCAGCCCCTACGGGGTCAGCAAGGTCACCCAGGACCTTTTAGGTTATCAGTATTTTCAGAGTTACGGTCTCAAGATCGTGCGGACCCGGGCTTTTAACCACACCGGTCCCCGACGGGGCGAAGTGTTCGTCAGTTCGAACTTCGCCAAACAGATCGTCGAAATTGAAAAAGGCCGGCGTAAGCCGATCATTTACGTCGGTAACCTGAATGCGGTCCGCGACTTCCTCGATGTCCGCGACGTGGCCCGGGCTTATTTCCTGACCCTCGAAAAAGGCGTGCCGGGCGAAGTATACAACATTGCCTCGGGCCAGGGACATAAGATCCGGGAGCTGCTGGACAAACTGCTGAATATCGCCAAAGTCGACATAAAAGTTGAGGTCGATTCGTCCCGGCTCCGACCCTCGGACGTGGAACTGCTGATCGGTTCTCCGGATAAATTCCATAAAGCGACCGGCTGGAAACCGGAGATCCCGTTTGAACGGACCCTGGAAGACCTGATCGATTACTGGCGCGACCGGATTAAATGAAAACCATCCTCTTGACCGGCAGCGAAGGTTTCGTCGGTTCCTACCTCCTGAAACTGCTCAAGGAAACCCTCAATAAAATCGTGCCCGTCTGTTATCCCCTGCTCCGCCCGAAACGCGGCAAATACTTTCCCCTGGACATAATGAACTTGGAAATGACCCGGGCGGTCGTCAAATCGAACAAACCGGACGTCATTTTTCACCTGGCCGCGGTCAGTTCGGTCGCCAAATCGTTCCGCGACCGGCCGCTGACCTACGGCACCAACATCACCGGTACCATGAACCTGCTCGAAGCCGCCCAGGCTCTCGGCAAACCCGTTCGTTTCGTCTTGGTTTCGACCTGCGAGGTATACGGCGGCGGTGAAAATCTCGCCGAAACCGCGCCGATCTTGCTCCGAAGCCCGTACGCGGTCAGCAAATACGCTGCCGAACTGGTCGTCCGCGATTACGCCGCGTCCGGTATCGAGTTCGTCATTCTCCGACCCTTCAACCACACTGGACCGGGCCAATCCGACGATTTCGTCTTGCCCACCATCGCCCGTCAAATCGCGGAGATCGAAAAGGGAAAGCGTCCGCCCCTGATCGAGGTCGGCAACACGGACATCAGGCGGGAATTCATGAACGTCGCGGACGTGGTCCAGGCCTATATACTCGCCCTGGATAAAGGCACGGCCGGTGAGACTTATAATATCGCGTCGGGTTCTGCCCACGCCCTGATCCGGGGTATCGAGATTCTGAAGGGATTGGCCCGGGTTAAATTCGAAGTGAAGACGGATCCGACCCGCATCCGCAAGTCGGATATTCCAATCCTCACCGGTAATGGGAAAAAATTCTCCCAATTCACCGGCTGGCAGGCAAAAATCCCGTTCACAAAAACTCTGGAGGATCTTCTTAATTTCTGGCGGGCCCAGGCCGGATGAATATATTGGTCATCAACTGGCAGGACTGGCGCAACGATTTCGCGGGCGGGGCCGAAGTGTACCTCTACGAAATCTTTAGCCGCCTGATTAGAAAAGGACACCGCGTGCTGATCCTCTGCAGCCGCGGCGACCGCCAAAATCGCGCCGAAACAATCGACGGTTTTGAAATCTTCCGGATCGGCCGGCGCGCGAATTTCAATTTTTTTTCAGGCATGGGATTGCGCGCGCTACTCCGCCACCACCGGATTGACGCGGTCATCGACGACCTGAATAAAATTCCCTTTTATTCACCTCTCTTCACCCGGCACCGGGTTTACGGCATGCCCATGCATCTTTTTCGCGGTGCGATCTACCGGGAAACCAACCCGATATTCGCCAGCTACGTATATATCGCGGAGAGGATCATTCCTCTTTTTTACCGCCGCGATCCGTTTATCGCGATTTCCCGGTCCACTTCCGACGACCTGCGGGCAATGGGCTTGAAACCACCGGTATTCATCGTCCGGAGCGGCCAACCCCGGCGGCCGGATATCCCCAAAACCGAACGGAACCGCAACCTCGTCGCCTACGTCGGCCGGGTCAAAGCGTACAAATCAATCGATCATTTCCTCCGCGCCGCGGCCCGGATCCGCGATCGCCGGGAAATCGAAGTGATGGTCGTCGGGGACGGCGACGTGAGGGGCAAGTTGGAATCCTTGGCCCGGAAATTAAAAATTAACGCCGCCTTTACCGGATTCGTCAGCGAAACAGAAAAATACCTTATATATGCCCAGGCGCGGGTCGTGGTCCAACCCTCGATAAAAGAAGGTTGGGGTTTGACCGCGGTCGAAGCCCAGGCCTGCGGCACACCGGTCATCTGCGCCGATTCGCCGGGCCTGCGCGAAGTCGTGGCCGACGGGCAGAGCGGCTATCTATACCCTTACGGCGATATTTCCCGGTTCGCGGCGCGGATTCGGGATTTAATGGACGACGACCGGAAATGGCAAGCGATGTCGGCGGGCGCGACCCGCTGGGCCGCGACCTTTTCATGGGACCGGGCGGCGGATGAAATGGAAAAAATCCTTTTGTCCGGGGCTAAAGGCATCGGGTCATGATCATCTTCCTCGGATTGGTCGGTCAGCTTCTGCTCAACGACTTCGACCTGGGCAAGAAATACTTCGAGCGCGCTGATTACCGGATCGCCCGCGCGTTCTTTGAGGAATTTATCGAAACCAATCCGGATGGCCGGTCGGTTCCGGAAGCCAAGTATTGCCTGATCCGGATCGCCGACGCGGAACAGGATTTCCCTGAATACTGGGATCTTTCCAACCGTTACCTAAACGACTACAAATACGGCACCCGGCGGGAGGAAATTTTCAACCTGCTCCTGACCCGGCTCACGGAAAAAGGCGGCTATCCCACTGCCTTCGACTATCTCGCGAAATACGATTATTTGGAACCGGACACCCTGCTCCGGAATAAAATCACCCTGACTTTACTCGAGCAAACGCCGGGATCCGACCGGATTTGGGAGAGCTGCCCCCAAACCGATACGTTCCGAATTCTCCGCACCGGTTCATTCCCGGACGCCGATTCCCGCGATGAACTGTACCGGAAGATCGGCGGTTTTAAGGGTACGCTGTTACGGATTGAAAATTTTCTCCAGGCCGGGGACACGATCCGCGCTTATTTTGTTTTCCGTGACCGCATTCCAGCCGAAATCCCCGCCGAACTCCGATACCGGTTTACGAAAATATGCCGCCTTTTTGACCGTGGTCTTTTCGACGAATCCCGGGATCGGCTCCGGTCGATGAAGGACTGGGAGAATAAGGCGGCGCTTCTCCGGGCTTTGGAATATGGCCGAGACGGGGAAAAATTCGTTCCCCAGGACGATGAGGAAACCCGTCTCTGGATTCAGGTGTGCGATTACGATACCATACCCCGGAATCCACCGGACAGCGTCAATCTCGATTCGGTCTTGATCGATACGGCACGCTCTTTCGAAAAGCTGGAAAGCCTCCGTTCGGCAAGCCCTCCGAATTTCCACCTGGACTCACTGTACGGGGAAGCCCTGTTGATTCGCGACCGCGCTGTCGAAGCGGGCCAGGTGGTCGGTAAGTATTTAAAATTTCAAAATGTCCAGCGGTATGTCCGTACCGTTCAGGGTTTCGCTTCCTACGACCGCGGCGATTTCGGGCGGGCCCTGAAAAACCTCATCCTCGGTCAGAACCGCTCCCTTTCCGTCCTATACCGAATCGCCGATTGCCTGGAAAAAACAAACCGGGACGGCCGCGATTACTACCGCGCCGCGCTGGCCTTATCCCCGGATTCGGCGCTCCGCACGACATACCTGAAAAAATTATTGCCGATCGAATTCGCACGCGGCAATTACCCGGCGCTCACCGCGATTCCGTTCGCAGACCTTTCCGCCGATACCGGGCTGGTCAGAATTTACCTTATGAGCCTGGCCCGCGCCGGCTTACGTCCGCGGGCCGATTCCCTGTACCTCGCGTACTTCGGCGGTTTCGATCCCGATTACATCAACCGCTTCGGCGAGTATTTGATCGACGGTAGATCCTTTCCCCGCGCCCTTGTCCTCTACGACTCCCTCATCGCGGCCGCCGCCACCCGGCTTTCGGATCAGATCTTTTACAACTGGGCGCTCGTCCCCTTTCAGTCCGGCGCCTATGACACGGCCCAGGAACGTTTTCGTTTCTTCACCGTCCAGTTCAAGAACAGCCCGAAATACGGCGCGGTTCTCTTCAAGATCGCCACGATCAAATATCAGCTGGGCGATTTCGATTCGGCCGGCTTTTACTATCTCAAATCCGTCACGGACAGTTCGCTGCGGCACGACGCCCTCCAAAACGGCATGATCGCCTATAAAAAAGCCGAGGACTGGAAGGAAGTGATCGGCTTAGGCCGGAAATTTCTGGATGTCTGCGCGGAAGCGGAAAAACCCGAAGCCGCCTTCGAGATCGGCTACGCCCACCTGCGTTTGGGCAGCTTCCGCAAGAGCATCGATTACTTCCGGAAGGCGGTGGCCGGCGATCCCCAACCCGAATTCCATTACTGGCTGGCCGAAACCTACCTGGGCCGCGGCGACTTCATCCGGGCTCTCTATCATTATCAGGCGATCGTCAATAAATTTCCCAAAGATGAGATGTGGGAACCGACCGCCGAATTCAAAAGCGGGTTGGCCCTGGAATTCCTGGACGCGACCGTGGAGGCAAAAAAGCTCTATGAAGGTATTATCAAGCGCCGGGGCAAGGAAGACGTCTGGGGCAAGGAAGCGGTAAAAAGATTGGAACTGCTAAAATGACAAAAATATTATCTTTTCTCTGCTTATTCCTTATTGCCTACTGTTTGCTTTTATGCGGTTGTTGCGGTTATTCCACCCGTTCGCTCCTGCCCGGGCACATGCGCAAGGTAAACGTTAAGTTGTTTGAAAACGTGACGGTCAAAACCGGCCTGGACGAACTGGCGACGCAGGCCGTAACCGAGGCGTTCCGAACCGGCTCCGGACTGAAACTCACGGACGAAAAGCAAGCGGACATCGTGATCGAAGGCCGGGTCGCCAATTACTCCAAAGAACCCTATGTCTATACCGGCGTCCTGAATATCACCCAGTACAAGGTGACGGTCACCTTCTCGGTCCGGTGCGTGGATCGGGTGAAAAATTCGATATTCTGGGAAGGCGAGGTCGCGGATTGGGCGCTTTTCACCTCGGACGAAAACCCGGGGATCACCGAAGCGATGAAAAAAGCCGCCCAAAAATTGGTCACTACCATCTTGACAAACTGGTAATTTTTGATACACTTTTGATACGGATGTCAATTATAATTACCGTGGTTTAGATAAAGAATACAACAAGGAGGTTGTATGAGACTTAAGTTCATTATTTTATTCGGCTTCATCGCGCTGACCGGCCTTTTGGCTCCGGTCCACGCCGCGACGCGGGTGGTCATGTGCGAAGAATTTTACATGGCGTCGTGACCGACCTGCCCCTATGCCAGCAGTCTGCTGGATACAATCTGCATCATCCAAAGGCCGACGACCACGACCTTGGTCGAATTCCATTCGGTCTCCGGTAATTTCGGCTATTCGGCCGAAGCCGCCGCGCGCACGAGCTTCTACGCGTTCGCGGGTTATCCTTCGCTCTTCCGGGACGGCAAGGACATCTGGACCGGTTCCTCGCCCGGCGATTGGCGCGATTCCATCACCGCCCGGGTCGCCCGGTCCTCGCCGGTCACGATGACGATCACCGGTTCCTATAACGCTTCGAACAACCAGGGCACGGTCACGGTTCAGGTCCGCAATGATTCCACGGCCACGATCAGCAATTCGAAGGTCTACGTCTGCATCACGGAAGACAGCCTCTATAACGTGGATCCGAACGGCCACGCTTGGCACAACCACATGTTCCGGGATTTTCTACCTGACCAGAACGGTGACACCCTGACCGTGGCTCCGGGACAGACCAAATCGGTAACCAAGAGTTTCACGATCAACGGCGCCTGGAACGAGAACCGCTGCGCGGTCGCGGCCTGGTACCAGCTGAGCACCGGCACGAAAGACGCGTTCCAGTCCGGCGGACGCAAGGTCATGAGCCTGGTGCCGATCGAGGAGGAAGAGGCTTATCCGGAACCTCCCCGGGCTCTCGTTACGCTCAAAACGAACCCCTGCGCGACTTCCGCGCGGTTCGCGTTGAATCTGCCGGAAAACGAATCCTATACGATTTCCGTCTATAATCTGACGGGCGGGCATGTGCAAACAATCCACGGCACGATCAGCGCCGGCCAAAAGACCGCGGTCTGGAATCTTTGCGATGGCAACGGTTCTCGGGTCAGCTCGGGCGTCTACCTTTATCGCCTAACCAGTCCGAGCGGTCAGGCAACGGGCAAGATCGTCGTGCGTTAGATTGACCGATAATTTGGAGTATTTAAAAGGGCAGCCGTGGTTTGAACGGCTGCCCTTTTCGGTTGTTGACACTACGCCGTTTTTTTATATGATAACCATGATAACGATTACCCGGGAACCGGAATGAAAATCGATTTAAAGAATAAAGTCGTTCTCTTCACCGGCGCCACGGGCGGCATCGGCGCCGCTTCCGTCCGCGCTCTGGCTCAATATGGAGCCACGATCGCGGTGCACGGCCATACCCAGTCGAGAAAAGCGGTCCAGCTGGCCCGGATCATCGGCAACCGGTCACAACCCTTTTTCGCGGACCTGAGTCAATCAAAAAACGCGGAAAAATTATTCAAAACCGTCCTTGGCGCTTATGGTCGAATCAATGTCCTCGTGAATAACGCCGGTTTATATCATGCCTCGCCGATGAATAAAAGTACGGACGGATGGCTCGCGGACTGGGATAAAACCATGACCGTAAATCTGACTTCGGCCGCGATCCTGTGCCGGTCCGCGGTCCGGCATTTCCGGAAACTCGGCGGCGGACGTATCATCAATATCGCATCCCGCGCGGCCTGGCGGGGCGACACCAAGGATTACCTGGCTTACGCCGCGGCCAAGGCCGGCATGGTCGCCATGAGCAAGACCATCGCCCGCGCCTACGGCAAGGATAATATTCAATCCTTCGTCATCGCGCCCGGATACGTGCGGACGCCGATGACCGCGAAATATATTCGGGAGCACGGTACGGTTTCGATAATTCGGGAACTGGCCCTGAACAAAATGACCGGTCCGGAAGACGTGGCGCCGACCATTGTTTTTTTGGCCAGCGGTTTGATGGACCACGCCACCGGCGGCACGATCGATATCAACGCGGGCAGCTACGTCCGCTAACCGCGTCGCTTCCCGACAATATAGATCGGTTAAAATACTCTTCGTAACCGCGGGAAAGAAAATACTAAACTGGCGCCCAGAAGCGCGTAGCCGATTCCGATCGTAATCAGCGGGTTTGATTTGAAAATATTGACCAGCGGACGGATCCGGTCCGGGGAAAAGAAAGAACCGATCTGCAACGGCGGTAAATGTAAAAGATAAGGTGTGACCAGAATACCTAAGACCGTGATGAGCAAGGCGGAAATGAGATATTTATAATAATCGTGGCGGTTGCCTTCCGCTTCGGCCAGTCCCAGCAATTTTAATTCCCGGAGTACCGGACTTTCGATCTCCGGCGGCTGGTATTCAAAAACCAGTTCCCGATCGATCGCGGATTCGACCTGCAGCTCCTGCCGGCAGGCTGGGCAGTCCTCAAGATGACTTTGGAACCGCCGCGTTTCCTCGGCGCTTAGCGAACCCGAGCGCAAAGCCCGGATTTTTTCCGATTCAGGACAAAAGTTCATGTTCACGTCCTTTCAATAATTCTCTCAATCGGTCTCGGGCGCGCTGGACATAAACGCGCACGTTCGATTCCGGTATCTTCAAGGCTTGGGCAACCTCCCGGTGGCTGAATCCTTGATAATAGGCGAGTACGAGCAGCAGGCGGTCGCGCGGGTTGAGGCGGGATAAAGCATCCTGGATGATCATCCTCTTCCGGACCGCGGCGAGGTCCGGCTCCGCGGCGATATCGCCGATTTCCTCGAACGAAACCGTCCGCTTCCGATTCTCGCCCCGGAAATGATCAAGCACGATCCGGCGCGCGATCGCGCACAACCAGGGTCGGAAGTTCCCGGGCGTTTTTAAATCCCGGAGCTTGCGGAACGCGCGGATAAAAGCATCGTGGGTGAGGTCCCGGGCCGTATCCGCGTTGACCACCATGCGGATCACGATCGTATATATCAAACCCTTGTGGATGGTGATAAGACGGGATATCGCCTCCTCATCACCATCCCGGGCGTAAGCGACCAGGGCGGCAACTTCGTTCTGGTCCGGCCACACGGTTATTTGGCCTTGGGTTTATTGACCAGCCAAACGACGACAAAAGCCAGGCCGAGGAACAACAGGAAAACCGCCGCGCCCAGCGTGAAGTGTCCGCTCACACCGCCGATCAGGATCGATCTATCTACGACCAGAGCCATCGCGGCCAGGCCGAGGGCAACACCGATAAGTATGATCCCTCTGCGAAGCCGGGAATTCACGTCTTTCCCGTTCCTGTCTTTTTCCTCATCAAACATCATTTTTACTTCCTCCGGGGTCCGGCCGAGCTCGACCGCCCTGACCATCGCTTCGTACTTTCTCTGCTTGGCCCGGTGCTCGGCGACGATAGCCGTGATCGCGATCGCCATCGGACCTCCGATTACGACTATAATTGCGATAATTCCGGTGACATCCATTGTAAACCTCCTTTTGATCATAAGACGCCGGGCCGAGCCGTTATGTAACACCCGTTTTCAACCATTATAATGGGAATTCATTCCGGGTCAACGCTGTTTCGATGCTAAACAGTTCCACCCTCCCCTTTATCCCCTCCCGTCAAGGGTGGGGAATTTGGGGGGAGCGGGCGGTCTTCTTGACAAAACCGTTTTATTTGTTATTATATAAGTTGTGACTTTATCAAAGGAGCCGCCGTGAAAAAAACAAATATTAGAATCGATGATTTATATAAAATAAAATATTTACGGGAAATCGCCCTTTCCCCGGATGGTAAAAAAATCGTCTATACCGTAGAATGGATGGATAAAAAAGACAATAAATACTACCGCAATTTATATGTCGTGGATATAAACGGAAAAATCCGTCATTTTATCCGAGGGAAAAAGAACCTTTCCCTTCCCCGATGGTCGCCGGACGGCAAATTGATCGCCTTTCTGATGACTGATAAGGAAAAAACCAATATCTGGGCGATCCCGGCGGACGGCGGCGAGGCTTACCAGATAACCGACACGGAAGGCTCGTTCGGGAACTTTCTCTGGACGCCGGATGGCAAAGGGTTGGTTTCCGTATTCACGGAGAAGAAGATGGATCCGATCCGGCAACCGGATAAGGACAAACCCCCGCTTTACTTCCGGATCACGAAACCGGTATACAAACTCGATAACGCGGGCATGCTGCCCTCGGAACGGCCGCACATCTGGAAGATCAACGTCCGTTCCGGTAAAATGCGGCAAATAACCTTCGGTCCGAACGGCGACGGCGATCTGGCAATATCTCCGGACGGACGGAAGATTGCCTATGTTTCGAACCGGCAAAAGGATTTTTACGGTCATCCGCTCCATCTAGACATCTTCGTCGGCAATCTCGGCGGCCGGAACGAAACCCGCCTCAATACTCCGGCCGGACCCAAGGGCCGCCCCGCTTTTTCACCCGATGGACGGTCGGTCGCCTATATCGGTTGTGAAGGTCCCGAAGACTTCAGCATCCGTTACGACTACATCTGGCGGGTTCCCGTTCATGGCGGCCGGGCGGTAAATTTGACCGGCAAACATGAACTCTGCGTCGGTGATCAGGTGATCGACGACCTCGGGATGCACGGCGATGCCTTCCTGAAGTACGATCGAAGATCGGAGAATATATACTTCCCGGTCACGGAAAAAGGCGCCGCCGTTATCTACCGGGTCGAAATCGCCACCCGAAACGTCGCCCGGGCCGCCGGGGACCGGGAACGGATCTACGCTTTCGATTTCGACGGCCAAAACACCTTCGCCCTGGCCTCAAGCACGCCGATCGACCCCGGCAACCTTTTCATACTTTCCGGCGGCAAGCGGGTGAGGTTAACCGACCTGAACCGGGATCTTCTATCCCGCCGCCGGATCGGCCCGCCGGAAGAATTTTGGTTTAAGGGCGACAAAAACGACCGGGTCCAGGGCTGGCTTTTAAAACCGCCCGATTTTCAAAAAAACAAAAAATATCCCCTCGCGGTCCAGATCCACGGCGGTCCCCACACCGCGTACGGTTATTCGTTCTTCCACGAATTCCAGCTGCTGGCCGGCAACGGCATCGCGGTCCTTTATACCAACCCCCACGGCAGCATGGGTTATCGCGAAAAATTCGCGAAAGACCTGCACCTGCGCTGGGGCATTCCGGATTCGGTGGATATACTTAAGGCCATCAAAATCCTGACCGGTACCCGGAAGTACCTGGATGCTAAAAGGGTGGCGGTCATGGGCGGCAGTTACGGCGGATTCATGACCAACTGGCTTATCGGCCACACCAACACCTTCCGGGCCGCGATCACGATGCGGAGCGTGGTCAACATGCTGTCTTTCATCTCCACCGACTTCGGTTACACCCTGGGCCGCGAATTCAAAGGTCACTGGTGGGAAAAAAATAATTTCCAATTTTACTGGAACATGTCCCCGCTTAAATACGCCCGGAACATAAATACACCGCTCCTCATCCTGCACGGCGAGCAGGACCACCGCTGCCCGATCGGCCAGGCGGAAGAGCTGTACATCACGCTCAAAACCCTGAAGCGCGACGTGGAAATGATCCGATTCCCGGGCGAAAGTCATGAGCTCTCCCGGCACGGCACGCCGCGCCGGCGCGAGAAACGCCTTTATTTCATACTCGAGTTTCTGAACCGGCATTTAAAGGGCATCAAGGTTAAAATTTAATTACCCGCATGGACCTTTCGATCGTAATCGTTAACTATAACGTCAAGCATTTTCTCGAGCAGTGCCTGATGGCGATCGAACGGGCGCGCCGCGACCTGAAGATTGAAATTTTCATCGTCGACAACGCCTCGGTCGACGGCAGCCCGGCCATGATCAAGAAAAAATTCCCCGCGGTCCGCCTCCTCGAGAACCATAAAAATCTCGGCTTTTCCAAAGCCAATAACCAGGCGCTCCGTTTATGCCGGGGTCGGTTTGTCCTTTTGCTCAATCCGGACACTCTGATCCAGGAGGACACGCTGGTCGAATTGATCCGGTTTCTCGAATCCCGGCCCAAAGCCGGCGCGGTCGGCTGCATGCTCATCAATCCCGACGGTTCGTTCCAGGCCGCGAGCCGCCGCAGCCTGCCCACGCCCTGGGTCGCTTTCACGCGGATTGTCGGTTTGAGCCGGATTTTTCCGCGCAGCCCGGTTTTCGGACGCTATAATCTGACCTATTTGAAACCGGATCACGAGGGTGAGATCGATGTCCTTTCCGGCTCGCTGATGATGATCCGCCGGGAAACCATCGAACAGGTGAATTACTTCGATGAGGATTATTTCATGTACGGCGAGGATATCGACCTGTGTTACCGGATAAAAAAAGCGGGCTGGCAGATATATTACACGCCGCGGACCAAAGCCATCCATTACAAGGGCGAAAGTTCCAAGCGGAGCGAGCTGTCTTTTATCGCCAATTTCTATTCGGCGATGCTGATCTTCATTAACAAGCACTTCCCGACCCGCTACTCGGTCCTGGTCAAGATCCTCATCACAGCCGGGATCGTAATTCGGGCCTGGCTCGCTTATCTCGCCCGATTTTTCAAAACCATAATCCCACCGCTCCTGGACCTTTCCCTGATCATGATCGGCATCTTCTTAGGGATTAAACTCTGGCTCCCCCTGTACCAGCTCAGCCGGTTTCGGACGATATTTCCGATCTATTCCCTGGTTTGGCTTACCTCCCTTTACCTGTCCGGCGCCTACGCGCCGAGAGGAAAATACCATTTGAAACCGTTGATCAGCGGTGCCTTTCTGGGCCTGCTCGTGAACGCCACCTTCACGTATTTTTTCAAGCAATTCGCATATTCGCGGGTGGTAATCCTGATCTCGTTCGGCCTGATCGTCCTGGCCTTGGGTATCTGGCGGGTTCTCTACCGCGTTTTCGGTCCCTACGCGGTCAAGCATCCCCTGTCCAAGCTGCGCCGGGCGATCATCGTCGGTTCGGGCAAAGAAGGCGTGCGGATCCTCAAGAAACTCCGCAAGCGGCCGGATCTGCCTTTCGAAATTTGCGGCTTCGTGGATTTCGAGGAAAAGAATGTCGGCAGGGAGGTTGACGGCACCGAGGTCCTGTCCACGATCGACAACATCCGGGAAGTAATCCGGGTCGAAAACGTCAGCGACGTGATTTTTTCCAGCGACCGGATCTCGAACGAACAGATCCTGGAGACGATCGCCAACGCCCGGCAGAGCGGCGTAAGTTTCCGGATCGTTCCCCACGAGCTTGAGTATATCGTCGCCAAGTCCGCGGTCGACGAAATCGACTCGGTACCCCTGATCGATTTCGTCGGCGCCTACGATCCGATCGATTACATGGTCAAGCGCCTCCTCGACTTTCTCCTGGCCATTCTGGTCGTCGTCCTGACCCTGCCCCTCTTCCTGATAAATTTCCTCTTCGGCGGGAGGATTGCCAGTCGGCCGATCCTTTCGGAAAGCGGCCGGGAGAGAAAGGTTCCGCGTTTCGCCGGCGGCATTCCGTTTCTTAAAAACCTGCCCCTTTTCTTTTCCGTTCTTAACGGCGCGATCAGCATTGTCGGTTCGGATCTGGCGGAAGCGGAAAAAACGGGCCGCCGGCCTTTCTACAAGCCGGGCATTACCGGGCTGGTCCAGATTAAAGCCCGGGAGCGGAAAAAACCTTTAAACCATGACGAGAAGGATTATTTCAACCTTTATTACCTGAAAAACCGGTCGATCCTGACCGACCTTCAGATTCTCTTTAATTCGTTGATCCGGTAATTCAAAACTATACACAAAAACCAACCTGCCTGGTTTTTATTTTGCAAATCCCCACAATCACGTAAGATAGTGCAGTAAAACTTTACACCCTATAACCATTTAATAATCTCCTTTCGTTTTCTTGTTTAAAACATTAATAACCGACATCCTCGATATTCGCAACATATGCGCGACATGCGTTTGATTAAATCCTTGATCGTTGATTAAAAACAAAATCACTTGATGTCGGATTTTTCTTTCTCGTTGACCACGAGGATGTAACAACATTTTTTTGGAAATTTTGAATTCATCGCACGCTAAGCGTATGGGATTTATCGAAGACGTATTCGTTTTCTTCTTCCTTTTTTTATATGTATTATTTATATGTTTCTGAAATTTCTCATCCCCCACAACATATAACCGTGCTTGCTCCCAATCGACCGGATCCTCCTTATCGTCCACGACCATTGATGCATATTGTTTATTACAATCCCCATCCTCTGACAATTGATCGAGTATGATCCCGGGTTTGACGAACGAATTTTTCTCCAAGCCGCAATAAACCCGATAGCTTGTCCAACGATATTGTAACGGATGATCGACTAAACCGGCTTCAACTGCCTGACGATGGATGTACTTTGATAACCGCATAGCATAATTGTTCGGTTGAACGATTCTATTGTTGAAACGCTCTCCGAATACGTGGCCCACTCGATCCGTATCCTTATTGTAGAATTGGGCGTAATCGCCATGAAGTCGTTCTATAAATGGAGAAATGTTGTTATCTCGATCATAGATGAATAAATGCACATGCCACTCCATCAATGCGTAAGCGACAATATCAACTCCGAATACATGAGAATATTTTTTAAGAGATCGAAGATAGTATTCGTAATGATGGTCCTCTTTAAAAATTGAATGACGGTCATTGCCCCAGGCATAAATATGATGATATAAATCCGGACCGGATAAACGTAAATTCCATGACATCTTATAACCTCCCTTGGCGGTAATATTATAAAAAATAATGTGCGTGTCAAGTCATTTTCAAAACTTTACACTAAAACCAACCTGCCTGGTTTTAATGTTGTAAGCGCCCGTAATTACGGCAGATACTGCAGTAAAACTATACACCCTATATTGTGAAATATAAGTGATAGAAAATGTGCGTGTATCAGAACACTTCCATCGGGTCGACGTCGACTTCAAACTTCACCGACTTCGGCCGGATCTCCTTAAGAAAACCCAGGCGGGACCGGGGAAAATCCAGACCGGTTTTGAGTAGCACGTAGAACCGGCAGTTCCGGCGGATCTTCGGATAGAATGACGGATTCGGGCCAAAGGCCTTGACGCCCCGTACCCGGGTCGCGATCCCGAATACCCGTTGCGCCTCCTGCCGAACCGTCCCCTCGTTCCGACCGCTGAAGCGAAGCAGGTAGAGCCGGGTAAAAGGCGGCAGGTCCAGTTCCTGGCGCGTTTTGATCTCCTCTTTATAAAATTCGGCGTAATTCTGTAGCCGGCCGAAGATGATGGAATACTGCTCCGGATGAAAAGTCTGGATCAGAACCCGGCCCTTTTTATCACCCCGGCCGGAGCGGCCCGCAACCTGGGTTAAAACCTGGAAGGTTCGCTCTCCGCTCCGAAAGTCGGGCAGGTTGAAAACAATATCCGCGTTGACGATGCCGACCAGGGTCACGGAGGGAAAATCCAGGCCCTTGGTGACCAGCTGCGTGCCGAGCAGAATCCGGGCCGCGCCCGAAGCGAAACTCTTAAAAATCTTTTCCGCCTCGCCTCGCTTGCGCGCCGAATCGCGGTCCAGGCGGATTACCCAGCCTTCCTTGCCGCCGGCCGCGTCGGCAGGCAGTTGGGCGACGATCTTCTTCAGCATTTCCTCCACCCGCTGGGTGCCGGCGCCATGGTAGAGAAGAGTGGCCCGGCCGCATTTCGGGCAGACCGTAAAATACCTGGCTTTGTGATCGCAGACGTGGCAGGAAAGATACGAGGGACCTTGACCGGACTTATGGTAAACGAGGGGCAGTTTGCAAAATGGACAGGAAGCGGTGAATCCGCAGTTCGGACAGATCATGGATGGCGCGAACCCGCGCCGGTTGAGATAGATGATTGCCTGATCGCCGGCCGCCAGGGTTTCGGTCAGAGCCTTCTCAAGTTTACCGGTAATAAACCGCTTGCGCTCCTCCTTTAAATCGACGATATCGGCTTCGGGCAGGGGCCGGCGATCGATCCGTTCCTTGAGGGTGATAAGATCGTATTTACCGATGCTCGCGTTGTGAAAGGATTCGACCTGAGGCGTAGCGCTGCCCAGCACGACAATTAGGTTTTCGATCTTGCCCCGCATTACCGCCGCGTCGCGGGCGTTGTATTTCAGGGCCTGCTGGTGTTCCTTGTAGGATGGATCGTGTTCCTCGTCGACGACGATCATTTTCAGATCCGGGATGGGCAGAAAGATCGCGGAACGCGGGCCGATAACGATCCGGTACCGGCCATTTTTAATGCCATACCAGACCTGCCTGCGTTCCTTGGCGGTCAGGGCCGAATGGATGGTTACCGCCTGATTACCGAACCGCTCCTGGAAGCGGTCGAGCAGGATCGGGGTCATGGATATTTCCGGGACCAGAACCAGACCCCGGCCCCCTTTTTGGATGACTTCCTGAAGGCTCCGGATATATATTTCGGTTTTGCCGCTTGCGGTGATGCCGAAGACCATAAAAGTCTTGAAATCACTCCGGTCGAGAGCCCGGCGAATCCGGATTACGGCCTGTTTCTGATCCGGGTTAAGTTCGGGGATAACCACGGTCCGGGACGGGCACTCATCCGGAACGCCGGCGGGTTCTTTAAACAGCATTTGCGCGGGAAACGCGACCCGCAGAACGTCGCCGAGGCTGGCCAGATAATACTCGGCCAGCCAGCGGTAAAAACTCAAGAGTGCCGGAGAAATGAAGGCGGCCGCGACCAGTTCCTTCACCGGCTTGAGATAACCGACGTCCCGCTGGGTGCCGGTTTGAACCACGATCCCGTGCTGGATTTTGTTCCGCAGGGGGACCGCCACCAGGTCGCCGACCTGCAGTTTGAGGTCGGTATCGTAGGTCAGGAAATCGAGCTTGGTGTTGGGCAGGCTGACGTCGACTTTCACGCCGAATTATAGTAAATCCCATGGTCAAGTCAACCCCACCAGAAAATATGAATTAAACCGTCAGCTGATATGGGGATTAAAAATCCGCGGTTGCAAAAGGCGTTTCGTCAGGCGTCATCGATAGTCGGTTACGTCAAACGAAAACACTAAACGAAACCGAATCGCATATCGAAACCGCCACTTGTTAACCAAATGAATTCTATCTTCAATTTTTATATTGACTTTTATACCATTATTTATATAATATATTAATTGGAGGATCAATGATCACCATTTTTCTGATCGCCGTTACCGGTTTTGAATATATGCTTGTCGATCCGGTGGCCCAAAGGGTTGGGATGGGTTACGCCCTCGCGGCCGACGGCTACTCCGTCAACTATAATCCGGCAGGTTTGGCTTACGACACCTGCGGTTTTTATTCCGCGTCATACTTGAATTACATTGCGGGAACTCATTTCGGTTACCTGGGCCTGGAGCGGAATCAGCTGGGTTTGGGCGTCCGCTATTTCTACAGCGGATCCATGAAAAAAACCGACAGCCAGGGTAACGAATACGGTTCTTTTGGGACTCATTTTATCGATCTCACTTTCGGCAAGGGACTTTTTTATCAAGACATCGGGTTGGGCGTCAGCGCCAAATTGATTTACGAAAAGATCGACACCTTGTCCTGCATCGGCGCCGGTGCTGATTTGGGCGGGATGTATTTCTTTCCCGATTACGACCTCCAGGTCGGACTGGCGATTAAGAATCTCGGCGCCGCCATCAAACCCTTCATCCGCGAACGGGAAGTGCTGCCTTATGAATTGGATTTAAGCGCCGTAAAACGATTCCCCGCCGGTTGGGTCGGTTTGGATCTTGTGAAACCCGCCCTGAGCAGCTTCGGGGTCAGAGTCGGCGGTGAATACGGCATAAACCGGATTTTCTGCCTGCGGGCTTCCTACAATTCCCTGCTTTCTTCGATGCGCACCGGCAGCAACGGTCTTGATATCCTCACCGGTATTACCGTCGGTTTCGGAATTAAGGTCTTACCCTTGAATGTAGATTTTTCCTATGCCCCCTATTTCGACCTGGGCGGTGGGCTTAGGATTTCCGTAAACATAGGAGGTTAAATGTCGAGAATAAACTTTGCCATCATCCCGGTTATATTCATCTTGCTTCTGGCCGTTTTTTCTTTTGTCAGCCCGAAATTATTAACCCAAAAAGCCGCCAACAACACGGAAACTCTGAACGAACTGGTTACCAAACGCTTCACGAGCCTTGGCAATTCCATCGCCCACGCCACCTTCGTCGTGGACGCGGTCGTCGTCAGCGACGACGCGCCCCTGGGCGAAATCATCGCCAAGGTCCGCCAGGACGAACCGGAGATCACGACGGTTCATTTCACCGACACCAAGAATGTCGTGATCGCCTCCTCCGACCCGAACCTGGTCGGGAAGAACTACAATTCCGACCTCTTAAAATCCGGGGCCAGCGTCGTCCGCGAAAAAGCCGGTATATACGAAGGCGGATTCAGCATCAATATCGGCTCCAAGCCGATCGGCGCTTTTTATTTCCAGGCCAAACCGCAGATTCCCGAAGTGAAAGTCTCGAGCGCGGCGAGCCCGATACCGCTCGTATTGGGCGTAGTTTTAGCCTTGCTCTCCTTCCTGATCATAATGAGCATTGGTAAAAATCTCGAAACCAAAATGGTCGAGCAGATCAATCAACGCCAGGAGGAAGTTTTCAAACCCAAAATTGAATCTCTCAAGAACGAACAACAAGAAGCCCAGAAAGCGCTCGACGAGATCAACCGGAAAACCAAAGAAACGCGGCAAAACCTTCAGAAGACCACCGAAGAATACACGGCGCGCAAGAAAGAAATCGAATCGAACCCGGTGGTTCAGTCCATCGATAAATTAAAAACCAATGAAGCGGAACTCCTCAAACGTCTCAGCGCGCTCAAGGAGGAAGAAGCCAAACTGACCAAGGATATTTCCATGAACATCCAGAAGCGCGACGAAGTGCACAGCGCCCTGGAAGCCGAGAAAAAGGAAGAAAGCGCCTTGCGGGAGAAATTGGACCTGATCAAGAAAAAGATCCTCCATCTGGAGACTTCGGCCAAGTAACCCGCCCCCGGCGCGATGAAATCCCAGTTTGTCCAAGAGCTGAAGCCCGGGCAATCCGTTAAAGAATCTTTTCTCCTCACGCGCAAAACCCAGAAAGAAAAAAAGGGCGGCGGCTGCTACACCCTGCTCGAATTCACCGATCGCTCCGGCAGCATTGACGGGATCGCTTGGGAAAGCCTGAGCGCCGATCTCCGGACCGTCGATACCGGAGATTTCGTGTTCGTCGAGGGCAATGTCAACGAATATAACGAGCGGGTTGAGATCATGGTCGGCTCGATCAGCAAGCTGTCCGAATCGGAAATCGATCCGACCGACTTTATCGCCCAGAGCGACGAGGATATCGACCAGGTCATCGCCGATATCCAGACGTTGCTCAAACCGATTACCAACCCTCACCTTTCCCGTCTCCTCGATTTTTTCCTTAAGGATAAAATCTTCATGGCTTCGTTCCGGCTCGCGCCCGCCGCCCGCAAGGCTCATCATGCTTATCTGGGCGGCCTGGCCGTCCACACCCGGAATATCCTCCGCTTCGCCGCTGACATACCGACGGTATACCGGTCCGTTAACGCCGACCTTCTCCTCGCCGGCGGTTTCCTGCACGACATTGGTAAAATTCACGAATACTCGTACCGGCGAAAGCTCGAAACCACGACCCGGGGACGCATGCTCGGGCATATTGTCATCGGTTATGAAATGGTCGAAGCCCGGATCGGGCAGATTACCGGTTTTCCGCCCGAATTGAAGATGAGGATACTCCATATGATCCTATCCCATCACGGAGAGCTGGAATGGGGTTCGCCGACTCCGCCGCTGTTCCCCGAAGCTTTGATTCTCCATTTTCTGGACAATCTGGACGCGAAATTTGAAATGATGGCCGATCAATTCCGCAAGAATAAGGGCCGCCCGCGAGAGTGGAGCGACTTCCACCCTCTCCTGGAACGGGAAATCTACCTGGGAGAAGAAAAATAATCGCCGCCCCTTTATTCCGATGAAAATCAAGGAAATCAAACTCTACGGTTTCAAGTCTTTTTACGAAGAAACGAAATTTCTTCTTAACCCCGGGATTACGGCGTTTGTCGGCCCGAACGGAAGCGGTAAATCCAATATATTCGACGCCCTGCGCTGGATTTTCGGCGAGCAAAGCATGAAAGCATTGCGCTGCGAACGAACCGAGGATCTGGTTCACATGTCCCACGACGGGAAAAACGACGCCAATTTCACCGAAGCGGCGATTGTTATCGACAACGAGGACTATTTTCCCCAATTTGGCAGCGAATTCGAGATCAAACGCCGTTTCTATCGGACCGGAGAAAGCGAATTCTTCCTCAACCGCGTCAAATGCCGCCTGCAGGACATCCAGGCGCTTTTCTTGAACTCCGGCACTCTTACCTATTCCTTTCTGGAATTGGCCGAGATTAAAAAGATCATCAGCGGCAGCACCAAGGAGATGTTCGATGACGTCTCCGGAATCCTTAAATATCAGGAACGCCGGGATCAAACCCAGCGCCGGATGGAAGCCACGGAACAGGACCTGCTCCGCCTGGAGGACGTAATCGCTGAAATGGTGCGTTCCATTCGGAGCCTTAAGCGCCAGGCCCGGCAAGCCCAGGTTTATCATCAAATGAAGGATGAATTCAAGATCGTGAATCTCGCGATCATGAGAAAAGAATACCTTGCGGCCCGGGACAGTATCCGGGACCTTCAGGGGAAAATCGACCGTCAGGAATCGGAAAAACAGGGAATCCTGCAGGCGATCAAGAGCCTGGAGGACGAAAGGCAGGGCTTAAAGGAACGCGTCGCACACGCCGAATCCGAACGGCAGGCGGTTCAGGCCGAACTCGACGCGCTCGACCAGACGCTTGACGGATGGAACCGGGAAATCGCCGAGAAGGAAGCGGCGGTTCGGGATTTGACCCTGACCAGCGAACGGATGCGCGCGAGCCTCAAGGAAAAAGAGGATTTTCTGGCCGCCAACCGGAGCCGGGTCGCTGAATTCGACCGGGAAATCGCCGCCGTGTCGGGCGAACTGGAACAAATGCAGGCGGCCATCGACACCGAGCGGACCGTGGTTGAGGAAAGAAACAAAAAGTATTTCGCCCGTCGCGAAGAGCTGAACACCCGGGAAAAATCCGCGCTGGAAATCGGCGACCAGATCCAGCGCTTAAAAACCGATATGATCGACCTGGAATTGAACCGGAAAAACAGGGAGTCGATTCTCAGCCGGATCGCCGAGGAATGCCGGACCATGGATAGCGACCTGCAAACGAGTCAGCATTCGGCCCAGCAGTTGAAAGGCGAGCTGGAACGAATCGTCAAGGAACAGGATGCGGCCGGAGAACGGCTGGACCAGGCCAACCAAAAACTCGAGACCGAAGCCAAAAAATTCGCCGAGGTCGAAGAAGATTTGGTCGTTAAACAGGATGAGATCAACGAGTGCAAAATTTTAATCGACACTCTTACCCGACGCGTCGGCAAGCCGGAAAACCTCAAGCAGATCGAGCAAGTCTTAAGCCCGAAATTCGTGGGCCTGTTCCGGGACAGTCTGGACGTGACCGCGGGTTACGAATCGGCCGTGGACGCTTGCCTGGGCGACATTTTCAATTACCTGCTCATTGACGGATTCAATCCCGCGGACCTGGCGCCGCTGCCCGAAGGCAAGATCGGCCTGATCAATACCGCCTCCGCCGCGCCGGTTCCGGAGCGCCCCGAGGACCTGAAGAATTATCCGACCGCCGCCGATTATGTTCGCTTTAAATCGTCCCGCCAATACCTGGCGCGCTATCTCGAGGGATATTTGCTGGTCAACGACCTGGTCCAAGCCCTTCAACTGGCCGAGCGGCATGCCGCCTTCGGTTTCGTGACCAAAGAAGGCGCGCTTTTTAAAAACGGCCTGATCATATACCAGAAGGGTGACGCTGGATATTTTAAAATCAACCAATCCCTCCAGGAAACCCGGGTCCGGCTGGAAACCCTGCAGAACCAGGTACGGTTTCTCCGGGACGAGAAGAACCGCCTGCTCGCCGAAATCGAAGGGATGAAGGGACAGATCGAAAAAGAACGCAATGAGCTGTTCAATATCAATATTAAAAAATCGGAACTCAACCTCCGCCTGGCCGAATTCAACAAGAACCTGGAAAAAACCGGTAAGGAAGCGGAGGAATTGCGCCGGGACCGGGATACCACGACTTCGGAATTGGAGGCGCTGACCCGAAAAATACAGGAGACCGCCGCCCAAAGGGACCAGCTCGCCGCCGGGTTCGCGGAAAAGAAGGAAGAAAAAGGCCGGATCCAGGAAAACCTGCAAGCCCGGGAAAAAGAAATCGAGGAACTTAATCACCGGGTCAACGACCTGCTCCTCCAGGCCGGGATCCGTCAGGAACGCATGCATAGTTTGGAAAAAACCCATGCGGAACTGATAGCCCAGATCGAGAATCGCGCCGCGGAAATCGCGCGGATCCGCGAAAACACCGTCGCCCAGGAGATGAACCAGCTGAACGCCGCGATTACCGAACTCCGGGGATACCGGGCCGCCAAACAAACCGAACGGTCCACGATCGAAACCCGTCTTCCCGACAAAATCCTCGAGGATATAACCCGCCATCAGGGTATGCTTTATGACCGTCTGACCGAGCAGCAGAAACGCCTTGAAGAAATCCAGAATGCGGTCATGCAGCTCAATTACGAAATTTTCCAGCACAAACATCAGCGGGATGAACTCGTCAAGAAGGCACAGGATGAGTTCGCGACTGACCTGGATCTCTACTTACCCGAAGAAATCCCCGATCTCGACGCGAAACGTCTGGAGATCCGGGAACGCCTGGAAAAACTGGGCGAGATCAACCCCCTGGCCCTGGAGGCCTACGACCAGGAGAAAAAACGGCTGGATGAGTTTTTCAGCCAGCGCAACGATATCATCGCCGCCAAGCAGAGCCTGCTTAAATCCATCGAAGAACTGGACACCCGCGCCCGGGAGCGATTCGTCAACACCTTTGTCCAGGTCCAGGAAAAATTCAACTCCGTCTTCGCCAATTTCTTCGAAGGCGGACAGGCCGACCTGGTTCTCACCAATCCGGACAACCCCCTGACCTCGCAGGTGGAAATCGTCGTCCGGATGGCCAATAAGCGGATCAAAACCATCAACCAGCTTTCGGGCGGGGAGCAAACTCTGCTCGCGGTCAGCCTGCTCCTTGCTTTCTACCTGGTCAAACCGGCTCCGTTCTGCATCCTTGACGAAATCGACGCGCCCCTGGACGACGCCAACGTGGTCCGTTTCAACCGTTTCCTCCGGGAATTATCCCAGCGGACCCAGGTCGTCATCATCACCCATAACCGCGCGACCATGGAGTTCGCGGACTACCTGTACGGACTGACCTCGGAACGACCGGGACAGAGCAAAGTGATATCCGTCAAACTCGCGGACCTGGAAAGCATCGAGGCGATTCCCGCCGAATAGATGCTTTTCACCCGACTTAAAAAAGCCCTCGGAAAATTAAGCGCGGTTTTCGCCCAGACTCGTCAGGCGCCGGTGGAAAATTACGAGGCGATTCTCCTCCAGGCCGATGTCGGCGTAAAATACACGAACCGGATCCTGGAAAGGGTCCGCCGCCAGTCCGAGCCTTTGACGGCACTCAAGCAGGAAATTTTCGATCTGATCAATTTGCCCGCCCCCCGGGTGGAAACCGGACCGCCCCGGATCGTCATGATCAGCGGGATCAACGGTTCGGGTAAAACCACCACTGCGGCCAAACTCGCTCGGTTTTTTAACCGGCAGGGCGGCGTTTTATTGGCCAGCTGCGATACCTATCGCGACGCGGCTTCGGAACAGTTGGAAATTTGGGCGCGGCGGGCGGGCGTGGAAATCGTAACCTCGCAGAAAGGTCAGGACGCGGCCGCGGTCGGGTTCGACGCGGTCAGCAAAGCCTCGGCCCAGGGGATTCCCACCGTCATCATCGACACGGCCGGCCGGCTCCATACCCGAACCGACCTCATGGAGGAGCTGAAAAAAGTCAAGCGCGTGATCACCAAGCTCAAGCCGACCGGTCCGGACCTTAACTTGCTGACCATTGATTCCACGCTGGGCCAGAATTCCCTGCAGCAGGCCCGCGTTTTCACCCGGGAACTCGGCATCAACGGTTTGATCCTGACCAAGTTCGACGGGACCGCCAAGGGCGGCTGCATCATACCCATCTGCAACGAACTCAACCTGCCCGTCGTTTACCTCGGTATGGGTGAAGGCATCGAAGACCTGGTCGAATTCAATCCCCGGGATTTCGTCGATGCCCTGTTCGCAGGCCTGGCGTGAAGGCGACTGTTATTTCCGCCCGCATCCGGCCGGGAATTTTTGCGCGCCGGTTTTTGTATCTATGCCAATAAGGAGGTTTCATGCCTAAAATTAATAATCCGCGCCGATGGTCGGTTTGGGTTGGATGGTTGACCGCGATTTTCGTCCTGCCTCAAGCCGCGTTTGCCCAGGGCAGCGGTACCGGAAGCCGGACCCTGACGACGACCGGTGAAGCGTCCTTTAATATCCGCCCCGATATCGCTTATTTCCCGCTCGACATCACGACCACCGCGCCGATCATCGACGACGCGGATAACGAAAATTCCATAAAAATCGAAAATACGATCAAAAAACTTAAAGAGTTGGGCATCGCCCGGGATATGATCAAGATCATGGATCCCAAGCTCTTCCGCATCGACCAGTACAACGCGAGCGAGTCTCCGGTTTTCGGGATCAGCAACGTCGTCCTGATCACTTGGGCCGGCATCGACAAACTGAAACCGGAGGAACTCCGGAAAAAGATATTCGCCATCAACCAGAGCCTGTCCCGGGTCACGGTCTCGGCCTACGCGTCCTCGCCGGGCGCGGGCCAGATTAACAACGAAATGTCGCGCTGCACGGGCGGGTATAACCCCTACCCGACCGCGGTCTTCGGCTATTCCAAATACGCGGCGCTGGAGGACCGGACCCTGACCGACGCTCTGACCGACGCCCGGCAACAGGCCGAACACCAGGCAAAGATCATCGGCGTCACCATCAGGGATCTTATATATTTTTCTCAAACCTATCCTTATGCCAATAACTATGGCGGTTATGGTAACCAGGAATCCGTCCTGCCCGAAGGTCCTCTTTCCGCAAATCCCCTGAACCTGAAGATATACGCCACGGTCAGTGTTACGTACACATTCGAGTAAGAGAAAGATTACGGAGATGTAAAGGCAGATTACGGAGATAAAAGCGCCTATATAACGGTTGGCCGTTCTATCTGTGATGTAGGAAGCATTGCGATTGATAATTTTGGAGATGCTCATCTTGTATGGACTGATGAAGAACCGGGTAATTTTGAGATTCTTTATCTTAAGAAACCAAGGAATAGTTTTTAAAAAGAAAGCCGATCGGAGATATACCTGAAGTTGAAGTACAGCTTTTAACAAATGCGCCTGCGGCGCGGAAAAGGACCTTCGGTCGGAAACTGACCTTTGGTCGGAATAAGCGCCTCCGGCGCGGAATTCCGTCCTGCAAAGCGGGACTGTTTCTGCGCGATAGCGCGGTTTCTGTCGCATGTAGTGCGACCGTATCCGATGCGCAGCATCATTTTATCGTCCTTATTCCCGCCGCGACCAGCAGGTTGAGAGACATAAAACCTAAAAGCGTATACGTAACGCCGAGCAGGGGGATCAATAGAACGGAGACCGCGAGCGCGGCGAGCGACGATCCGATCAAATCCAGGCCGTAGGCCAGGCCGGCCCGTCGGGGACCTAAAAATCCCAGGACCAGGGAAAAGTAAATGCCGTTGACCAGGCCGCCCGCGAGCAGCAAAGCGGGTATGAAAAAAATCTTACCCGGCGCGCGGAGCAACACGGTTAAAACCGCCAGGCCGATGATGCCGGCATTGGCGAGGCTCCAATCCGACAAGCGACGGACCGCGCCGGGCTGACCCGAGTATCTCTTCGTGTAGATCCAGGCTCCAGCCGCAAGACCGGCCATGAAAGCGGCGATGAGCGGGGCCACCCAGCCATAGACGTAACCGTAAGTCAACTGGAATAAAACCATTAAAACGAGCTCCATGGCCAGACTGCCGGCTCCGCTGGCGATCAGGGATAGGTAGACGAGCGCCCGGCGCCGGAAAAATAAGAACACCAAAAGCAGGGGAAGGAAAAAAAACGCCGGATTCACCCGGGAGATTCCAATAAAGAATTTCTTCAAAAAATTCGACCCCAGACCGCTCCAGAGGATCATCGTATAATAATAACAGACCGGCTTAAGATCCCGGTTCTCGCGGTCCGTTGCCTGGCGAAGGGTTCGGTCATAATAATTTATTTTTTCCGAGTTCAGATTGGCCCGCACGTAGGAAACTGTGACATAAAGCGTCGGCAGGTTCCGTTCGGCGATCCGGCGGCTGAGCAAATCGGTGATGGCGTCACCCCCCAGATCCCGGTCCGCGGCGACAAACAACACTTTATCCGCCGGCAATACTCGCACCCAGGCAAACGCGGAAGCAACGGCGGACCGGATGGTCCGTAAGAATTCGGCGTAAAATGGGCTGACGATATCCGGCGGCGCGGACACTCCGACCGCCAGGATTCCGCCAGGCCGAAGCACCCGGCGGGCTTCGGTAAAGAATTCACGGGTATAAAACCGGTTGAGCTGGCCGTTTACCGGATCCGGCAGGTTTATGATGACCGCGTCGAACCGTTCGCGGGTATGATTAACAAAAAAGCGCGCGTCGCCGAAAACCGTCCGGTATCGGCTTGAATCCGGTGTTTTTAAAGTCACGAAATTTTCGGCCCAACGGTAAAATTGCGGATCCATTTCCGCGTAAGTCAGCGCCCGCACCGAAGGGTGTTTGAGGATTTCGGACCGGCCGCCGCCCATTCCTCCGCCCACCAGCAGCACCCGCCGCGGGTTGGGATGAAGCAGGAGAGAATAGTGAACGGCCATTTCGGCGCGGTAAGCGTCCGGACAAGAAAAATCATACACTCCGCTGGTGAAAAAATCGTATTGCTGACCGGAACGGAAAACGCTGGACCGTCCGTATTTTGTTTCCACGGTCGAAATTAATTCGCGTTTTCCCCCGGCGATCTTGCGCAGCGAAAACTCGATGCCGTTAATCTTGAACACAAGGGCGAGCGGCAATAAAGCCAGAACCCATAACCATCGATGGCCATGAACCAGAGCCAAGCCCAGGAGCACCAGGGAAATCAGAATCACCAGGATGCCCAGCGCCGGCAGCATCGGGATTAAAACCACGGCGCAAAGGATACCACCCAGGAAAGAACCGATCCCTTCATACATGTAGGCTTCGACCGCGGGGATCAGCCGGGAAGCGACCGGGAAAATGGCGCCCAGGATCATGCCGCACGGGACCAGGGCCACGAGACTTATGTAGATCATCCGCTCCAGGGATACGACTTCGCCATAAGGCAGTCCGAAGATAAACGGCGCGAAGCGCAAGAAAATATGGGCGAAGACATTGGCGCTGACCAACAATCCAAAAAGCGCGGTCAGGACCCGGGTCGGATTTCCGGCTCCGGTCCGCCGTCCGCCGAGCAAACCGCCCAAACCGGTTCCGGCCAACCAACCGCCGAGCATGATTCCGAAGGTCAATTCGTTGCCGGAAAATAGGACCAGGCCTTCCCGGATATTCAAAGATTGACTGATGACCGCGGACGCCCCGGCGATCAAAACCGCGAGCCGATATTTGCCCATTACCGACGGCGGTAAGCGGCCAGATACGAGGGATAGATTTTAATAAAGTTGGCGACCAGCTTCAGTTGGTGCGGTATATAAAATTCCGCAAGCCGTTCAAAGCCGAGATCTTGAAAAAGACCGGACATTTCCCGGCCCGAAGGTTTATAGACATGGGTCGTGTCTTTGCGGTAGGTGTATGAATAAACCCAGGCGTTGAACCAGTTGTTTATCGTCGGGAGATGAACGACACAAATCCCGTTCGGATGGAGAGCCTCCCGCACCCGGTTCAGGCTGGATCGGGGATTGATCAGGTGTTCGATGACATTGATCAACAAAATAACGTGAAAGCGCTCGTCAAAAGGAATGCCGGTCTGGATATCGCCCGCCTTGACTTGAGAACCCGGCAAGCGGTTCTGGGCCTGGCGAGCGCCGTGCTCCGATATGTCCATTCCGAAAAGCCGAAAACGGCCTTGAAAACGCTCGAGGAGGTAGCCAAACCCGCAGCCGATATCAAGCAGCGCGCGGTTCGCATCGCCGGGAGTAACATATTTATCCACGATCCGCACGATTTGATTGTCGCGGATTTTGTCCACCCAGGTCTGCTTCGCATCGACGCCGTAAAGGCGTGTAAAATAATCGGAACCGAATTTCTCACCGTTCATGAATATCCGGTTCCGAGTGTGAATAAACTGCCATAATTCCACAATTATACCGCCGATCACCACCCTGTCAACCCTTGACTTGGCGGCAATTTTGGTTAATATATGAAGATACCAACTAAGGATGATAGCAAAGGAGGTTTATGTCCGGCCATTCTAAATGGGCAAAAATTAAGCGGAAAAAGATGGGTGCCGACGCCGCGCGCGGCAATCTCTTTACGAAATTGATCCGGGAAATCCAGATTGCCGCCAAGCATGGCGGGGATCCAGATATGAACCCGCGGCTGCGCTCCGCCGTTGACACCGCCAAAGCGGAAAACATGCCCAATGATAACATCGAACGGGCGATCAAACGGGGAACCGGTCAACTTGAAGGCGGAACGCTCGAGGAAGTAACTTATGAGGGGTACGGACCCAACGGCGTGGCGATCCTGATCGAGGCGGTCACCGATAACCGCAACCGGACCACATCCGAAATTAAACACATCCTGTCCCGCCACAACGGCAGCCTGGGCGGCCAGGGATCGGTCGCCTGGCAGTTCATCGCCCGCGGCCTGATCTCGATTGACGCGAAAAAGTACGACGAAGACACCGTAATCACCCTGGCTCTCGACGGGGGTGCGATCGACGTGAAAAATGACGGTGAGACCTATCAAATAATTACTCCGCCCGAAAGTCACCATAAAATAAAAGAGCTGCTCAAGACCAATAAGATCGAATCCCTGAGCAGCGAACTCGCCAAGGTCCCGCAAAACACCGTACCCATTTCGGAGAAGGACGCGGAGAAAATCCTCAGACTGTTCGAAGCGTTGGACGAGTTGGAAGACGTCCAGCATGTCTATGGCAACTTCGACATCCCGGACTCGATAATAGAAAAGATCTCCAGCCAGGGGTCTTGAAAATTATCCCGCCCGGGAACTCGGCATCCGGATCTTACCAAGCCACCGGCGTTAAGGCTCCTCCTTCCGTAGTTGCCGACATTTCCCGTCCGGAAGGCATTAAGGTAATCGGGATCGACCCCGGCGTCACCGCTACGGGATTCGCGATAATTCAAGGTCAAAAAGGTATCTGCACGGGAACCATCCGGCCCAAAAAGGCCGATTCCTATAAAAAGATCGAAGAAATATGTTCGACGATCGAGAAAATCGTCCGCCAGCATCATCCCGGCTTGGCCGCCCTGGAAAAAGCTTTTCACCACAAAAACGTCGCCAGCCTGGTCCGGATTTCGGAACTCCGGGGCGCGATCATCCATACCCTGATCAAAACCGGCACGGAAATCGTCGAATACATGCCCACCCATGTCAAACTCACGGCCACGGGTAACGGCCGGGCGTCTAAAGTTCAGGTCCGGTATTTCATCGAGCGTATATTCCGGACCGGTGATAAACCGATGTCCCATCACGCGGTTGACGCCCTGGCGATCGCTTACACCGCCTGCCGGCGCACCCGCCCCCAACTCGAACGAGCTGATGACTGACAATAAACATCTCCGTAATCTTGCTTTTTATCTCCGTAATCATATTCTATTATGATCGGCCGGCTAAAAGGAACGATTCTGGAAAAGACGCCCGACCACTTCATTATCGATATTTCCGGGATCGGGTACGTCGTGTACACCCCCGCGACGACGCTTAAAAAAATCGCGCCCGGCGGGGAACTCGTCGTCTACACAAAGTGTTTGTACAAGGAGGAGGAAGCTTTCATTTACGGCTTTCTGACCCGGGACGAATTGACCACCTTTGAAGAATTGATCTCGGTGTCCGGGGTCGGACCCAAGCTGGGACTCCACCTGTTGTCCGCATTTTCACCGGAGGACATCTACCGGGCGGTGGAGGAAGAAAACGTCGAACTCCTGTCCTCGGTTTCCAAGGTCGGTCCGAAAATCGCGAGTAAAATAATCCTCGACCTGAAAGGCAAGCTGAGCTTCATTGAAAAATCAACCACCTTCAGTCAGGCAATGAATACCCTTTGCTCCCTCGGTTTATCCCGCGTCGAAGCCATCAATAAATTGAAGGATCTGCCGCCCAACCTGTCGCTCGAAGAGATGGTCAAACAAGCCCTGAAAGACGGCCATGACCCGCGTCACGACCAATAACCTGTTAGCCGGCGAAGAAATATACGAGCTCACCCTTCGACCCCGGGCGCTCGCCGATTTTGTCGGCCAGAAAACCGCGGTGGAAAACCTGATGGTTTTTATCGCGGCGGCCAAAAAACGCCAAGAACCCCTGGAACACATCCTGCTCTTCGGACCCCCCGGCCTGGGCAAGACGACTCTCGCCCATATCATCGCCCGGGAAATGGACGCCAACATCTACCCCACTTCCGGACCGATCCTGGAACGACCCTTTGACCTGGCCGGTATCCTGAGTAACCTCAAGGCCGGGGACGTCCTTTTCATCGATGAAGTCCACCGGATCAACCGCGCGGTCGAGGAATACCTCTACCCGGCCCTTGAAGATTTCCGGCTCGATGTCATGCAGGATAAGGGCATGGGCGCTCAGGTTCTGAGGCTCAAGTTAGATCATTTCACCATGATCGGCGCGACCACGCGTTCCGGCCTGCTCACCTCGGCCCTGCGCTCCCGCTTCGGCATCGTATCCCGGCTCGATTATTACCCGGCCGAAGACCTCTATCACATCATCAAACGCTCCGCCCGGATTCTTAAAATTAAAATCGACGAAGACGCGAATCTTGAAATCGCCCGGCGCGCGCGCGGCACGCCCCGGATCGCGAACCGGCTCCTGCGGCGCGTTCGGGACTTCGCCCAGGTAAAAGGCCAGGATACCATCGACCGGGACGTATGCGAGTACGCTTTAAAAAAATTGGACGTGGATATCCGGGGGCTTGACGATATGGACAAAAAGATCATCCGGACGATCATCGATAAATTCCAGGGCGGGCCGGTCGGCATCAGCAGCCTGGCGGTCGCCGTGGGCGAAGACGCCGAGACGATCGAGGAGGTATTCGAACCTTTTTTGATCATGGAAGGTTTTATAAAACGGACGCCCCGGGGCCGCGAGGCCACGCCGCTGGCTTACGATCATTTCAACATAAAACGCAATCTCGGACCGCTGTTTTAAACGGATATTGACAAGCTGGGAATCGTATGTATAATCTCGCATGAAGAGAACCGCTATTTTATCCATAATTATTTGCCTTTTTACGGTTACGCTGGCCCATGCCAATGCCACCCGGATCGCCACCTTTATGATCCAGGACCTCATCGATGACCCGGTAAATATCGCGGCCTTTCCCAATCAAATCTCCCTGTTTCCCAATTACTTATGGGGAGATATCAGCCGCACGGTACCGGAAGATTTCGGGATCATCTTGTCACCCAGCGATAAATTCGGCGCCTTTTCAGTCGGGCAGACCAACCGGCCGATCACCCAGGGTTTCAATATCGGTTACGGCCGGCAGATCATCAACTTCGACATCGGCATCTCGGGGATGTATTTAACCGACTACAAACACTTCGGCGTCGGTATCGGCCGCACCTTCTTCAGCAAGCGCTTCGATCTGGCTTTCCTCATGAACGATGAAACCGATAACCAGTGGTGGCGGATCAACGAACACATGCTTATCCGCAAGGGCGATTTCATCCTCGCGGAACGCTATTCCTTTATCAAAAACCACTTACCCTATTCCTACGACCAGCATATAATCACCCCGTTCATCCAGAGGCTGATCCTGAACGAAGGTTTTGTCTACCTGGCCGCGCAATTCGTCATCCAGAAAGGCGATATCGAAAACGATTATACCGATGTCTATGCCGGCGTGGAACTACCCCTCAACCGGACTTTCATCCTGCGTCTGGGTGTCGTGGAAAATTTCAACGACGACTTCGTCCCGATCGGGTATCAGATCCAGCCGGGTCTCGGTTTGAAGATACGTGAATTCGGGATCGACTTCCTGTTAAACAAGGGCCGGTTATCCGACCATAACGATCCCCTGGTCAATTCCGTCGGCCTCGACCTGAATTTCGGAAGATTCTAACAAATTCGTTTTGGAGAAAAGTCCCGCAACGCGCTTTATGGCGCGTAGTCTTACGGGATGCTCGATTCGGTTTCCAAATCATAGATTTGGACCGAATCGGCAGGGGGCGGAGCCCCTCAATAATAGACGCAACGCCAATGATATTTGACAACAAACTCGCAATGCCCGCGGCGTAAACAATACGCATTACGTTTCGGAAACGTTCGGCGGGGGAATTAAAGGCCTCCAAAAAGTATCGCAGAACTTTTTGGAGAAAAGGGGGGCGGAGCCCCTCTTTGGGGGTGTAGCTCAGCCGGGAGAGCAATGCGTTTGCAACGCATAGGTCGGCGGTTCGACTCCGCTCACCTCCATTATTTCATTATCGATCAAGCAACTTGACATAAAAAAATAGCTATAACAGCCGCATGTGCATAATCCGATATAAAATGACCGCCCAAAACTCCCCCCTAATCTGGTTCCCGCCCGATTCTCCACCTAAACGATGAATGAATTAGGCGGGAACGACGGGGTCATCGTTTCCGGAATGCGAGGTAATTACCGCTGAAGATAGCGTTTATCACCGATGGCTTATAACCTTTTTCGGCCATCTCGGCGGCCAGACCCTGCACGGCCTCCGGTCCGGGAAAAACCGGATCATCGATTCCGTCAAAATCGCTGCCCAGGGCCGGGCAATCGGGGCCATAATGATCGAGCAGGTAATCGATATGATCGAATACCGACCGATCGCCCAAATGCTTGCGGGAGAAATTCACCGCGACGAGACCCCGGCACTGGGTGATCGCGCGGATCGCCGGGTCATCAATGTTCCGGAGAAAGGGGTTCAACCGGCGGACGCAGGAATGAGACGCGAAAACCTTGTTCCGGGTAAGGGCGCACGCGTCAAGCACGGTCCGGGTCGAAGCGTGGGAAAAATCGATCTGAATATCATATTGCCCCATGGCGCCGATGTAGGCGCGGCCTTTTTTGGTCAGCCCTTTGTTATCCTTATCCAGGGCGGAATGACACAGCCGGTTGGAATTATTCCAAACCAGGGTAAAAACCCGCACCCCCAGGTCGTACAGCACTTCAACCTGTTTAAAGTCCTGGTCGAAGATATGGCCGCCTTCGACGCCGAGTACGATATTCAGGCGGTCGGCGACGAACTGCCGGGAGTCGGTCAGGATCAGGCATCCCGGCTGATCGGCCAGGAACCGGCGGGTCGCGGAAATCAATTTAACCGCGTCGAGAAACGGTGTCTTGGATCCGGGCGGGACAAAATGGGCGAAAACCGCACCCTGATAATGTTCGCTTTTCAACCGGCTGGGATCAATATGATGAAAACTTTTTTTAAAGATATTGATGGGCGTGTCGCAATGCAGGTCGAATACCGGGTACTTCATCGCTCCTTATTTTATGATGATTTTATTCATGAGAAAAACGATCAAAATCATCAGGATGACGCCCAGCCCGACGAAGCGCATCGGTTTGGGATAACGCCGGCGGGGGATCAACCGGCCTTCCTGGAATGCGTCGATCCTGCATTTGATAACGGGCATTTTATTTACTTTCGTTCTTCAGGTATTCGGCCAGTTTGGCGACGATCCCGTCCTGGATGTCGTTAATTTTATTGTTGGAACACGTAAAATTATTGATCATGAGCGAAAAACAACACGGGATATTATTGACCGTTAAATACCCGCTCAAACAGGAAACGCCGTCCAGGGCGCCGGTTTTCGCGCGCAGGGAATCGGCGAATCCGTTAAACCGGCGTTCGAGGGTTCCTTTCCCCGGCAGGGCCAGAGATTCGTAGAATGTGCGGAAAATGCCCTGGTGATAGACAAAACGAAGGACCGTGGCCAGGTCGCGGGCGGATATGATATTATACTTGGAAAGACCCGACCCGTCGGACAACGAAACCTGGCCCGTATCCACGCCGCATGCGTTTAAAAAATCCTTGAGCACCTTCAACCCGGCCTGAAAACTTCCCTCACCGTACTTTTGCACACCCAGGGTCTTGAGGATAATTTCCGCGTAAAGATTCACGCTTTCCGTGTTCGTCTCCCGGATGATGTCCACGAGGGGCGGAGAAACGACCGAATCCACCATGACCATGAACCCGACGGAATCCAGCGCGGCGAACAATTTATCCCGGCCCTCGACAATCCCGCCCGCGACCTTGATTTTTTCCGCGACGAGTCTTTCCCGAAAATACGTGCCGGCATAGAGGGCGGGGTTTTTAACCGCGACCTTGATGTTGCGGACGCGGTCCCGGGCCAAAGCGCCGTCCACGTATATCACGTTCGTCTCCGGCGCGCGGTAAATAATCATGCTGTCATCGCCGACCCGGGTGAGCATCCGGTTGAAAAGACGGACATAGCGGGTATCGGGCTCCAGGGTCACGTTGACCAGCGCGCCGGGTTTGGTCGCCTCCATCCTCACATTCACGACGTTTTCATTCAAGGACAGGGCGGAAATCTCGGGCGCGTATTTCGCGTCCAGGTAATGCCAGGCCCAGCCGACCGGCAACCGTTCCCGGGTGAAATAATCGTCAATCACGATTATATTGCCCGTAATTTCGTTGATTCTCAGACCCTTGACCCGCTCGACGAAACGCCCGATATCGTTCAGGCTGAATTGGGGATCGCCGCCGCCAATCAGAATTATATCCCCATGGAGCTTGTTATCCCGTACGCTTCCCCGGATCGCCAGACGCGTCCGGTACTGGAAATCCGAACCCAGGTAGAACAACGCGGCCGCGGTCGTGATGATCTTCATGTTGGACGCGGGGATCAGGAGTTTTTCGGCGTTCGTTTGAAAAATTACGCGGTTGTTATCCAAACGCGTAATGTAGATGCCGCAGGAAGCCGGTTTCAGCTGGGGTTGGCCAAGAATCGAATCGAGGGAGAGAAAAGATAAAAACAGATATAGAATCATTTTTTCTTGGCGGCGCGGATTTTCCGGCGCGGCTCCGCTTCGCTTTTGGGTTTAAACAAATTACCCTTGACCGGTTGACAGGCGCATCGCCCCTCGTTTAAATTCCGGCCGCAAACCGGGCACAGACCGGCGCAATCTGGTTTACATACGGGCGCGAACGGGAGGGCGAGAATTATCATTTCCCGGATTCCGATGCTGAGGTCGATCTCAAAACCGCGGTAGTAAACCCGGTCGATATCCCGGGGATCGAGGTTCACACTTTCGGTTTTCTGATACGGATCCCGACCCAAGACATAATCGAGGTGGTACTTTTCACGCAGTTTCACCTCAACCTGCTCAAGGCAGCGGACGCACGGCAGGGTCGTGGTATAGTCCACCTCAAAATCGCCGCTGATCCCGTCCGGTACCTTAAGCAGGCGGACCTGGACGTTGACATTCTCCAGGTTCTTCAAGAACCCGCCGGAAGTGCCGAGTTCTTCGATGGCAACGTGTTTGAACTGAAGATGAACTTTATCCTCCATCTCCCGGGTATCGTACAACAATCCCGACCGTTTCAGGTTTTTAACTCCTTTTTCCGGGCGGCCGGGAAAAGAACATTGTTCAGAATCAACCGGTAGCCGGGCGAATTTTTAAATTTATTCAGGTCGGTCGGCGGGTCCAGGACCATATGCTCGAAGTCTTCGGGGTCATGACCGCCCAGACAGGTAAAAGTTCCTTTGCCGAAATTACCATGCAGGTACTTGATCTCTTCGGTCCCGCTCACTTCCGCCAGAACCAGAACCGATGTTTTCAGGGTGTTGCGCCGGAAACCGGTGCACTGGCCCATGAATTCCTTAACGAGCGCCGTATGATCCTGGACCAGCATGGACGGCACGGGATCGAACTTGGCGGAAAAATCAAAGAGGGCAAAGTACGTGTTGGGTCCGCGGATCTGGGCTTCCGGCGTGACGTCGATCGTCGAGTGTTCGTAAATCAGCGGATCGAGGATGACCTGGAAATTTTCAAAAGCGAAGGTCTGCGAAAAATCCAGCTTCTCTTGGGCCTGGGGATCAAAGGGGTCGCCGTCGAAGACGTTGTGGTTGAGGTCGGTGTTCTGGGCGGCCAGGCCGATGTCATAGGTATCGCAGGCCGAGCACATCGAGAAGATGAAACCGCCCTTTTTCACGTATTCCTTAATCGCCCAGGCGACCGCCAGTTTCATGCGCGAGACTTTGTGAAAACCGAGCTTGCGGGCCATCTCCTCGTTGGTTTTCACGTCCTGCTTGTACCATTCGGATGTATGGTAGGCGCCGTAAAATTTTCCGTACTGACCGGTAAAATCCTCGTGATGGAGGTGCAGCCAATCGTATTTCGTAAGTTTACCGTTCAGCACCTCTTCATCCCAGACCCGGTCATAGGGAATGCCCGCGTATTCCAGGGCCAGGGTGACCGCGTCATCCCAGGGTTCGTCATTGTGGGGAATATAAACTGCGATCCGGGGCGCCTTTTCCAGGAGCATGGTCTCCATGTTCTGCTCCTGAATCGTTTGGTAGATCTGAAGGACGTCGGACGCCTTAACCCTTTCCCAGCGCACGCCGCTAACGGCGCAATCCTTTTCCAGGGCGGAATAATAATCGGCCAGAAACGAACCGCCGCGGTAGTTAAGCAGCCATTCGATATTCCCGCCGGCTTGAAGGGCGCGATAAGCGATGCCGTACGCTTTCAGGTGGTCGGTCTGGGTCAGATCCATGGGGATCAGAATCTTGTCGGAAAACAGCAAGGCAAGCGGGAAAAGAATCAGCAGCCCCAAGGCCATTATCATCGATGGCTTCTTCATGGAATCGGCGCTATCCGCCCTCGGTTTGAGGCCCGATCTATTCCTCGTTCTTCTTTATGATCTCCAGTATTTCCCGGTTATTGCTCGCGTTGCGGAGCTGCTCCCGGACTGCCGACTTGCGAAGCAGCCGCGACAGCTTGGCCAGCGCAACGATATATTCGCTTTTCTTGTTTTCCGGCGAGGCGATCAGGAAAATTATGTAGGATGGCTTGCCGTCGAACGCGGAAAAGTCGACGCCGACTGACGAACGGGCAAAAACTAAAATCAGGTCGCCCACCGCGTCCGTGCGGGCATGGGGAATCGCGATCCCGTCGCCAATGCCCGTCGATTCGAGATTTTCTCTTTTGGCCAAGGCGTTAAAAAGCTCATCGCGGTCGCGCGCGAAATTATTGGTGACCATGTGCTCGACCAGTTCCTTGATCGCGCTGATTTTATCCTTGGCACTCAGGTCCATCATCACCGCCTCGGGTTTGAGAAAATCTGATATTCTTAATTCCATTACACCTCCTTCGCAATGGCAAATGGTTTACGGAAATGTTGCTTCATAGTCCGATGACCGGTACGGGGGATGAAATAAAAAGTTTTCTCGTCTCATCCCGCCGCTTGATAATTAGCGCGTCGATTTCATAGTTCTCGACGTATTTCTTGATCACCCCGGCGGCGGTCCCTTCTTCCATGTGCAGCGACGTCCTCACGCCGCTTTCCACCGCTTCGTCCTCAACCAGGTAAAGCATTTTCCACCCGTCCTCTTCGATTTTCTGCCGGATGGTTTCGACCTTTTCCCGGGTCATTCGGGGGACCTGGGCGATTCGAGTTTCTTCCAGAACGAACAGGACGAACAGCTGACTTTCGAAAGTCTGGCAAAGCTTCACGACCTGGTCAAATATCCCCTTATCTTCCGCGTTGTAAAGATAGAGCAGTAAGCGCTTGATTTTCATGCTCCGGATATCCCGATCATCGGATATCCTAATACCCTATTCTTATTTTTTACTGATATTCTGATCCCCTGTCCTCCTGACATTCTGATACCCCGATCTCCCGATACTCTGATCAAAGGATGTACCTCGACAGGTCCACGTTCTTGATGATGTTGCTCAGCTTATTCTGGACATCCGCGCCGTTGATCGTCACCGACTTGTCGGATACTTTTGGCGCCGCGAACAGAAGTTCCTCCAGCAACTTGGTCATGATTGTCTGGAGCCTTCGGGCGCCGATATTTTCCGTGGTTTCGTTTACCTTGGCGGCAATCTGGGCGACCGCGTCCAGGGCGTCATCGGTGAACCGAAGGGTTATGCCTTCGGTCGCCAAAAGGGCGACGTACTGCTTGCTCAGGGAGCTTTCCGGTTCCACCAGGATCCGCCGGAAATCCTCTTGCGTCAGGGATGTCAATTCGACCCGGATCGGAAAACGACCCTGCAATTCGGGAATCAGATCCGAAGGCTTTTTGTTGTGGAACGCGCCCGCCGCGATGAAGAGCATGTGGTCGGTCTTGACCATGCCGTACTTGGACATGACGCTGGACCCCTCGACGATAGGCAGGAGGTCGCGCTGGACGCCTTCCCGGGACACATCGGGACCGCTGGAAACTCCGCTGCCGCATATTTTATCGATTTCGTCGATGAAGATCATGCCTGAATTCTCCGCCCGCTGGCGAGCCTCGTTCACCACTTCGTCCATATCGATAAGTTTTTCGACCTCTTCGGTCTGGATATATTTTAAAGCCTCCCGGATCGACAGCTTGCGTTTCTTCTTTTTCCGGGACAAACGGTTGCCGAAGGTCTCCTCGAGGGCGACATTCAACTCGTCAATTCCGGCTTGATTAAAGATCTCGATCAGCGGCATGCCCTGCCGGATTATCTCCAGATCGACGACCCGGTCATCAAGCTTTCCCTGCCGGAGCATTTGCCGCATCTTCTCGCGGGATAAATCCTCGGCCTTCCCGTTGGTTTCGGGTTTGACTTCGGTTCGACCTATTTTCGGCGCCGGCAGCAGCAGGTCCAGCAGCCTTTCCTCCGCATATTGCTGGGCTTTCTCTTCGACTTTTTTCGTCTTTTCCTGTTTCACCATATTTACCGAAATTTCGATTAAATCCCGGACCATGGACTCCACGTCCCGGCCCACGTAACCGACTTCGGTAAAACGCGATGCTTCAACTTTGATGAATGGAGCCCGGGCCAGACCGGCCAGGCGCCGGGCAATTTCTGTTTTGCCGACTCCGGTTGGTCCGATTAAAATAATATTATTGGGGTAGATTTCGTCTTTTATCTTGCCTTCGACCCTTTGACGGCGCCAGCGGTTGCGCAAGGCGATGGCAACTGCCTTTTTCGCATCGCCCTGACCGATGATATATCGGTCCAGACTGGCAACAATCTCTGCAGGGGTTGGAAAAGTATCCGAACCTTGGTTAAGCCGGCCTACCTTTTCCTCCATCATAATATTATAGTGAATAATGAGATTATGTCAAGTCTGGGGTCGGACAATTCAAGGGGGCTCGGCGGTCGCCGAACCCCCTTTTTGCGAGAGGGGTAAACGTCCGGAACTTAGAATTTGGATCGGAAGCGGTCTTTGAGCTCCGCCTTTTTGCCCTTGTTCCAGCCCGAGACCTTGCTGAAATAACCGGTTACCCGGGTGATATGGTCGACTTTCTCGCTGCCGCAGAGCGGACAGACATTATGCATGCCCCGCGAAGTCCGGAAGCATTTATTGCACGACGTGAACTCCGGAGAGAACGCGATCTGCGCGTTGCGGGTATTACGGAAGGTCTTGACCACGAAATTGGCGATGGACTCCTTGGGCGGCTGGCTTTCTCCCAGCCAGATATGGGTCAGGGCGCCGGCCTCGATCAGGTCGTGGAACTTGCCCTCGGTCTTAACCCTTTCGATCGGGTCAAGCGGGATGCTGACGTTCAGGTAAGTCGAATTCGAATAATAGATCGAATTGGAAGAAACATCGCCTTTGATAACCGGTTTCGCGTCGTCGGGATAGTGTTCCAGGTCAAGCCGGGCAAAACGGTAAGCCGTCGACTCGGCCGGGGTCTGTTCCATGACGAATTTCATGTTATACTGTTTGGATAATTCATTGATCCGGAGGTAGAGGTGGGAGAGTACCTTGAGGCCGAAACGAAGCGCTTCTTCGCTCTCGTGCATCTCCTGTTTGGTCATGTACTGGACCAGTTCGTTTAGGCCGAGCAGGCCGATCAGGTAGGTGGCCCGGTAAAGACGCAGGTAGGCTTCACCATCCAGATCCATGGTCAGAAGGGCCAGTGGCCCTTCGGCCTTGAGGGTGACAAGCCGGGTGATGAAATCACGTTTCTGAACATGGGCGTTTACCGCGTAGCCGAGCATCTTGTCCAGATTTTTGTACAGTTCCTCCTCGCTGCCCCGCGAATAGTAGGCGGCCCGGGGCAGGTTGAGGGTGACGTTTTGCAGGGCCGAGTAGCGCATCTTCCAGGGGGTTAAAGCGTCGGCAATATCGGTCGCTTCGAGTTTGAAGGAAAGACGGCAGCACTCGGAGATCTTGGCGGTCTCGCCCCGGTCGAAGACGTAATAGGTGTTGCCCCGCCGGGACGAAACGTCGGCGATGTGATTCAGAAAATCTTCCCAACCTGGGGTTCGGAAGAAATCCTCGGTGATGTGGACCAGGGGTTTGGGGAAAAAGAACGGCCGGCCCGTACCGTCGCCGTCCAGGTAGACGTCAAACAGGCACCATACGAATTTTTGGGCTTCGGCAATGTAGTCGCCGTACTTTTTACCCGTATACTGGCCGCCGGGTCCGATCGCCGGCACGTCGCGGAAATGTTTGGGGACTTCCCAGTACAGGTTGATATCGGAGAATATCGCCTGGCCGCCGCGGGCCACCGACTGCTGGGAATATTCGAAGATGAGCATCTGGGCGAGCTGGCTGATATCCCGGTCCGACATACCGGTCAGGAAAGGCGCGAAAAAGATATTCACCGCGTCCCAGCCGATGGCGCCGGCGAAATGACCCTGGAGCGCGGCGGAGAACTTGACCATATGGGCAAGCATCGTATCCGCGTGCCGGGCCGGGCGGGCGATCGATAATGCGTTGGGCAGGTTTAAGCCGAATTTCTTCACGTATTCCAGGGATTGACCGGAACAGTAGGGGCGGTCGCCGAAACCCAGGTCGTGAAGGTGGATATCGCCCCGGATGTGGGCGTCCGCCACTTCCCGGTCGAAGATCTCGGACAGCATGTACTGCTTCTTGATCGTCTCGGCCAGGGTCATATTGGTCGCTTCGGGATTATGGGGGATGTTGGCGTTTTCGCGGTTGGCGTAGAGGATGATCTTTTCGGCGTCGTAAAGGGGCACGCCCAGGCGCGTGTGGCGCAGCCGCGAATTTTCCAAGCCGTGTTCGATGAGCTTCATGTTGACCATCTCCCGGATCAGAGACGAGGATACGAGCTTGACGTTGGAATCAAGGATCGTCTCTTCGGTCTCTCCGGCGATCTTTTCGGCGATTTCCTTTTCGAGCCCGGTCTCGTTCATGAGGGCGGCCACGATCTTGGACCGGTTCCAGGATACGAAATCGTCGTCGGAAGTCCGGACAAAAAGGGCGAAATCCGTGGTGTCCCGTTCATCGGGCTTTTTTTCCAGGTGCCGCTTTTTTCGCAGGATTTCCCGCTGCTTGCGGTATAGGATGTAGGCTTTGGCGGTCCGGGCGTGTCCGTTTTCGATGAGGACTTTTTCCACCGCGTCCTGGATCTCCTCGACATCGGGCGCTTTCTCGCCCTTCTGTGTGTACAGGAAGAGCACGACCTCGTCGGCAAGGGCGTCGGCGATCCGGCGATCCTCGCCGCCGACCGCCTTGGCGGCCAGAAAAATGGCGTTGGCGACCTTGTCTTTGTCGAAGGCCACGACCTTACCGTCGCGTTTTTTTGCGAACTGGAATATATTTTCCTTGGGAATCTCTTCAGGTATCCCGATTCTTACGGGATTCTTTTCTTCCATCTTCGCTCCTTTTTTAATTTGGACAATTCCCGCGTAAAGTTATCGATATTCGAAAACTTCCGATATACCGAAGCAAAACGCACATAACCGATCTTGTCGATTCTAAACAAGCGTTCGAGAACCATCTGTCCCAGTTCGGAGGATTTGATTTCCGTCTGGTAATGGTCGGACAGGTAGTCCTCAAGATCATTCACGATCTCTTCGATCTTTTTGGCGGTCACGGGCCGCTTGCGGCAGGCCGTGGCGATGCCGTTTAAAAGCTTGGCCCGGTCGTACGGTTCCCGGGTACTGTCCCGTTTGATTACGATCAGAGGTATCCGTTCAATCGTCTCATAGGTCGTGAACCGGAACTTGCATTTACCGCATTCCCTTCTCCTTCTTACGACGGACCCGGCCTGAGAAATTCTGGTTTCCAAAACCCGGTCGCTGTCTTTTCCGCACCTTGGACATTTCATGATACAACCTTTCCGCAAAAGCCGCAGAATTTTAACCCCAAAGCCGGGCGATAAATTTCCGCGGGTTCGGCGCTTCTTCGGCGGTTTCCGCGTTGCCTTATACTAAATAAAAAAGCCCCTATATCCACTATATATAGAGTCATACTCCGATTATATCCACAATGTATATTTTGTCAAGAGGCAAGATGGAAGTCAATAAAAAAATACGCTACATATAGAGTAAGTCCAGTGCTGGCTACGCTTGATGCGCCGAACCCGGCGCGGGTCTAACCGCGGTACCGGGACTTGCCGCCCACTCGCACATTTTCAATTTTCAATAGTGTCCGGCCGGTTGCCGCCAGCGGGTCCGCGCTCAAAACCACCAGGTCGGCGAGCATGCCCGGTTCGATTCTCCCTTTTTGCCGCTCTTCGAAAACGGCGTATGCGGGCTGTTCCGTGTAGCGGAAGAAGGCTTCGGCCGGCGTAAGCCGGCCTAAGGAAAACGGATGCCCGGTCGCGCCGGCCAGGCCGTAAAGGGGCCCCAGGGGCATGGAATCCGATCCAAACACCAGGGTAATGCCGGCATCCACCACTTTCCGGAACGGGTTCATGGCCTTATATTCCCGGCCCAGGTATTTTTCGTACAACCCGCCCGGCCGCTGCCAGCGCCGGACGAAATTCGGCTGCATGGAGGCGATCAGCCCCAACCGGGCAATGCGTTTTATCTGGCGGTCGCTCACGATCTCAAGGTGTTCAATGCGGTGCCGAAGCCGGTTCTCTTTAAGCCGATACTTCTCAAAAGCTCGGATAACGGTTTCGGTCGCGCGATCGCCGAGCGAATGAATAATAAGCTGCAGTGAATGATCCTCGGCTTTTTTTATCATTTTCATCAATTGTTCCACGGTAACCAGCAGTTTTCCATGGTTTTTCGTGCCGGGATATGGTTTGCTCACCGCCGCGGTCCGAGCGCCGATTGATCCGTCCATAAAAATTTTAATCCCCTGAAATTTCAGGTAATTATCACCCAATCCGGAAATAAAACCGGCTTCGATCACCTGATCCAGTACTTCCCAATATGTATAAAGGGCAACCCGGATCCTAAGACGTGAGCGTAATTTCTGGAACATCCTGAAATTTCGAACATTTGTTATCTCGTGGACTGATGTTACTCCGGCAGACAAAGCCTCTTCGGTCGCCAGCTCCAATCCTTTTTCAAGCATTTTGTCGGGCGGACAAAAGATCCGATTTAGAAAAAGCGCGGCATCTTCATAAAGGTATCCCCTTTTTCGGTCCACGATCTTCCATTTGGATCCGATCCGTTTCAGCGCCGCGGTATTACAGACCGCGAAATGACCGCAAACCCGGCGCATGATAATCGGTTTTACCGAACTGATTTTATCGAGCGTACGGCGGTCCAGATCCTCTTTCCGGCCCTGATACCACATACTTTCATCCCAGTTGCTGCCGAATATCTCCGGCCGTTCCCGGAAAGCACGCAGTTTTTCCAGGCAGTCATCCGCAGAACGGCATAAGCCGAGGTCGACGCGCTGCAGTTCGATTCCCCGGGCCATTAAATGGGTATGGCTGTCAATAAAACCGGGTACGAGATACCGGTTTTTCAGATCGATAATTTTTATTCCCGGCGTCGGCGCCGCGTTCGCGGGCAGGACCTTTTCTATTATTTCCCGGTCAACCAGGATCTGCACCGGCCGAATCCTTTTATTCTTAAAATCCACCGCCCGGCAATTTTTCAGGATATATTTTTCCGGAAATTTCAACTTATTTTTTCCTGAGTGAATTTGATCTTCGCGGGTTTGGGGATTTTCTTTATTTTGGACGCTTTTTGGGCCAGGCGGTCGGCGCATTTGTTATTTTCGCGGGGGATCAGGGCGATCGTCGCGCCCGGTAACAGGTTGAGCAGGTTACGCGCCCGGATGACCAGGGGCAGGATGTGCTTGGTCTTTATCCGGTATTCGCCGTGCAACTGCTTGTAGACCAGTTCCGAATCGATCTTGATCACGGCGTTCTCGACCTTTCGATCGACCAGCCACCTCAGGGCGGCGATGAGCGCCTCGTACTCCGCGACGTTATTGGTGGTGGTCCCGATATTTCGGGAAATTTCCGCGATTGGTTCGTCTCGGCCGTCGGTGAAGATCGCGACCCCGATCCCGGCCGGACCGGGATTTCCCCGCGACGATCCGTCGATAAAAACTTTATATCTCGTAACTGGTATCCTGGATTTATTGGGTGTAAATCAAGATCCGGCCGCAGCTGTCGCAGATGATCAGTTTATGCCGCTTTTGCAGTTCGTTAACGACCTGATGGGTGATATGGGCGTAACAACCGGTGCAGTTATTGTCTTTGATCAGGCACACGGCGTTGCCGCGGGCTTTGCTAACCCGCTCGTAGACTGCCTGGACGTCATCGGGCAGTTTTTTTATCTCGTCCGCGAACTTATACTTGGAGATCTTCAATTTTTCCTGAAGTTCGTCCATCTCCTTCTTTAATCCGCCGATTTCGACGGTTTTTTTATCGACAATCTCCCTGGTCTCTTGTTCGATCCGGACCAGAGACTCCTTGATCAATTCCTCCTCTTCCAGGAAGGCAATCATTTCTTCCTCGGTCTTCTGATTGGTCTGGAGCAGATATTCGATCTCTTTTTGCAGGGCCCGGTATTCGTCATTGGTTTTTACGGACGGAGTCTGGGAATTCAGCTTCTGGGCTTTTTCGTTGTTGGCCTGGATATCGCCCTCTTTTGACTTATAGGTTTTTTTAATTTCCTGAATGCGGTTTTTTTTCTGGGTAAGTTCGGCGTTCACTTTTTGGATTTCTTTTTCCAACCGGCCGATCTTGACGGGAATTTCGTTTAGGCTTTTTTCGCTTTCCTTGATCTCCTCGCTGAGCTTATGAACGCTTAGCAGGATGTCGAGGATCTCATCCATGGCGCTCCGCCCGGTTTAAATTGACACAATTTGTGTTTGGACATGTATCGGATGGGCGGTACCCGACTTGAACGGGTGACCTCCTGCATGTCAAGCAGACGCTCTAACCAAGGCTGAGCTAACCGCCCTTTATTAAGCATGGCTTATTGTAGCGAAAGTGGAGCGAAAGTCAAGCCTCGCTAATCGTCTGATACTGGTAAAGCTTCCAGTAAAGGCCTTTCTTTTTCAGAAGACCGGGATGGGTCCCCTCCTCCACGATCCGCCCCTTGTCCAGGACGTATAAATAATCGCAGACCGAAAGGATGGAAAGCCGGTGGGAAACAATGACCATCGAGGTTAAGTTGTCCCGGGCGACCTTGTTCACCAGGTTCTTTTCCGTTTGGGCGTCGAGATTGGAGGTCGCGTCGTCAAGCATCAGGATTCGGGGCTTGGCCAGGAGCGCGCGGGCGATGGCGATCCGCTGCTTCTCGCCGCCGGACACTTTCAAACCCCGCTCGCCGATCATTTGTTTCATGCCCTCCGGGCACTTCCGGATGAATTCCTCGAGCTGGCTGGCCTTCATCGCTTCGGCCAAATCCGCTTCCGAAGCGCTGCGGCCCATGACGATGTTATCCTTGACACTTTCCGAGAACAGAGATGGTTCCTGGGGCACATAACCGAAGTACTGGCGGTACGCGGCGAGACGGATTTGACGGATGTCGTTACCGCCGGCCAGGATTACGCCGGACGTCGGCGGGCAGACCCGCATGAGCAGTTTCAGCAGGGTTGTCTTGCCCGACCCGACCGTGCCGACCACGCCGATTCTCCGGCCCGGCGGCAGTTTTAAATTGATGCCTTTCAGCACGTCCGGAGCGCTCGGACTGTACCGGAAGCTGACGTTGACGCAGGCGATTTCGTAGTCCCGGGGCAGGTCGGCCCGGCCCTCATCCTCGACGTCGGGCGCGAAATTCTTGACCTCCTCGATCCTTTTCACCTGCACCTCGGCCCGTTTCTTGACCACGAAGAAGTTGCCGATGTCGATCATCGGCCCCAGGAGCAGAAGGATATAGGCGTTGAAGGCGATGAACTCGCCGATCGTAAGGTGCCCCCGGATGATCGCGATGCCGCCGAAGAGCAGAACCAGCACGATCCCGATCTCCTCGAACGAAGCGAACATGATCTGCATCTTGGATTCGGTCTTGATCGATTTGACCGCGGCCTCCACCCGCCGCGTGAGCAGTTCCCGGAACTCGCGGCCGCCCGCCGCTTCCAGGTTATAGGCTTTGACCACGCGAATGCCGGCGAAATTCGACTGCAGGGAATTATGAACCTGGGAAATCAGTTCCCGCCAGCGTTGGAAATACTTGTATATGAGCGGGCTGAGACGAATGAATCCGATGATCGTCACGGTCATGGGCAGGACCGAAATGACGGTCAGTTTCCAATCGATCCGGCACAGGAAATATAAAGCAAAGACAAGGGTTATCGATCCTTCGATGGGACGGAAGATCCCCGAGCATGCGTACCAGGACAGCTCGCCCAGGTCGGCGTCGGTTCTTTCCAGGATATCGCCCAGGGGAAAGCAGTTTGTAAAAGAATGCCCCATTTTCAGAATCCGCCCGAAAATATTATTCCGTTCGTGATAGTTGAAAATTTCGTTGGTCCGGCCCCGGGAATAAGGCAGGAAAACGCTGGCCACGGACCGGGTGACGCCGATCGCGGCCAGGACCACGACCGCCTCGATCAGCCGGCGGTAGACGAACTGGTTGCGGATGCCGTCGATGATCTCCCGCAGGATATACGGGAAAAGCAGGGCCAGGAACGTGTAAACGACCGTGAAGCCGACCAGATATATTATGCGGCCGGGCCGCTGCTTCCAGAAACCGGTAATTGTTTTCATGGGGCCGTGCTGATATACTGAAGCTGGTACAGCTTCTGGTAAAAACCCTTGCGCTTGATGAGATCCTGGTGCCGGCCTTCTTCGACGAGCCGGCCGTTATGGATTACCATAACCCGGTCCGCCAGCCGCGTTGTCGTAAGCCGGTGGGCGATGATGATCGCGGTCCGGTCCTTGAGCAGTTCCCGCATCCCTTCCTGGACCATCCGCTCGCTTTCCGGGTCGACCGATGAGGTCGCCTCGTCGAGGATGACGAGTTCCGGATCAAAGACGAGGGCCCGGGCAAAAGAGATCAGCTGCCGTTCCCCGAAGGAAAGATTAATGCCCTGCTCGATGATGTTCGTCTCGTAGGCTTTGGGCAGAGCCTGGATCCGGTCGTGAATCCGGGCCCGGCGGGCCGCTTCGTACACCCGTTCCGGGGTGATCTCACGGTTGAAGAGCCGAAGGTTTTCCAGAATCGTGCCCGGAAAAAGGATGACATCCTGGGGAACGAACCCGATTTTCCGGCGCAGTGAGTCACGCCGGATCTGGGTCATGGGAATGCCGTCGATTTGGATCTCGCCTTTTTGCGGTTCGTAGAATTTAAGCAGCAGGGATACGATCGAGGTCTTGCCGCCGCCCGTCTCGCCGACCAGGGCGACTCTTTCGCCCTTCATGATTTTAAAGTTTATATCGTTTAATATCCACTTCTCTTCTTCGTAGGAAAAATTGACGCCCTGGAAAGCGAGTTCCCGGTTGAAACCGCGGAAATCATCCGTTTCCCTTACGTCCCTTTCCGGTTCCCGGCTCAAGATGCCGAACACGCGCTCGGCCGAGGCGAAGGCGCGCTCGATGAGGTTTATCTGATCGGACAGGCCGCGCAGGGGACCGAAGAGCCGCGTGATATAACTGATGAATAAAAACAACGCGCCGATCGTGACGTTGCCCCGGAGCGCCCAGGCGCCGCCGACTCCGAGCACCAGGATGATGCCGATCACCTCGCCCAGGTCCACCAGCATCCAGATCCGGTACCAGTAACTCTGGGCTTTCATCTCCAGTTTGAACCTATCCCGGCCCATGTTCCGCACCCGCTCCTCGAATCTGGGTTCCAGCCCGAAAACCTGGATTACGGCCAGGCCGCGGACCGCTTCGACGACGATGCTGTTGATCTCGGCGACCTTGCGCCGGACCGCGATATAGACCGGCCTTACTTTGCGGCCGAACCACCAGAAGGCGAGGAGAAAAGCGGGCAGGATGAAAAAGATCAGCATATACAGCCGGGCGTTGACCGTGAGCATGACCAGGGACATCCCGAGGAGCAGAACGATATCCTGGGCGATGACCACCGAGGTCGATGAAAAAAGGGACTTGAGATTTTCGTTGTCGCTTTCCACCCGGGTGATCAGCCTGCCGACCGGATATTGGTCGAAATAGGAGACGGGCAACGTAATCATATGGCGGAAGACATCGTACTTAAGGTCGGCGATCGCCCGTTCGCCGACGGTCTGGATCGAGATCTGCTGGAAATAACGGACCAGGATGATGACGACCTGCAGGACAAAATAAACCCCGGCTAAAAGGATCAGGCCCTGAAGGTCTTTCTGGGGGAGTTCGTGATCGATGACCCGCTTGATGATCAGGGGCCCGGCGATCATAAGCAGGGTCGAAATCAGGAGTAAAAAACCGGCGACGATGATCCGCGGCCAGTACGGTCGGAAATAAGGCAGGAGATTACGGATCAGGCGGTAATCCCGCTTGCTTTTACTCGGTTCCTCTTCCGTGATTAATTCGTCTTCATCATGAAAACCCCACATAGATTCGTATTATGCTCAAAATCCTATCATTGTCAATCATTTCTCCCTTACCATTTTTCACTTCTCACTTCCTACTTCCCACTTATTAAGTTATTCAACTTGACTTTTCCCGGGAAAAGCCTATAATGACCAATGGGTGAGAAGCTAAAGCGGGAGATTTACCAGTGGGCGATCATCATCCTCATCGTTCTCCTCCTCCGCGCGGTTTTTGTCGAAGCCTACGTCATCCCCACCCCGTCCATGGAAAAAACCCTGCTGATCGGCGACGCCCTGCTCGTCAACCGGTTTATTTACGGCGTCAAGATCCCTTACACCCACATCCCCCTGATCCCGGGCCGCATGCCCCAGCGCGGCGAGATCATCGTTTTCCGGTATCCGTTCGAGAACCGCGATTTCGTCAAGCGGTGCGTCGCGGTCGCCGGCGATACGGTTCAGGTCATCAACAAAATCCTTTACGTCAACGGCAAGAAAACGGACGACCGCTACGCCTACCATCTCGACCCGGTCCTCTACCCCGCGCTCAACATCGAGCCCCGGGTTTTTCAGCGGGAGTGGGAAAAAGCGGAGGCGGTGGATATCTACGGAAAATACATCCGGGACAATTTCGGACCGGTGGTCTTACCCCGGGACTACGTCTTCGCCATGGGCGATAACCGCGACAATTCCCTGGATTCCCGATTCTGGGGTCCCCTCCACAAGAAATACCTGAAGGGTAAACCGCTCTTCATCTATTTTTCGTTTGATCCGGGCGGCGAAGCCGCCAGCATTTTGGATATCCTGAAGTTTTGGCGCTGGAAAACGATCCGGCTCTCCCGCATCGGCCGGGTAATATAATCCCGTTAGAGACTCAGAAATTATTTCGCACAGAATAGAGATCGGGCTGAGGTGATACTTTGTCGTGTCTCTAACGGGACTAAACTCTAAGGATTTTTTTCTTTTTTGGGTTCTTGCTTCTTGTCGGTCGCCGACTTTCCTTCTTCGCTTTTTGGTTCCTTGTCGGTTTTCTTGTCTGCCGCGCCGAATTTTTTTTCATTTCCTTTATCCGTCACGGCCGAGTTTTTTTCGTCGGGTTTTTTCACAACCGGCTTTTTATTTGGGTCCGTCGATCCGGATTTTTTATAATCGGTAATGTAAAATCCGCTGCCTTTAAAGATCAAACCCGCGCCGCCGGATATGATCCGGTTCAGCCGGCCGCCGCATTTCGGGCATTTGCGGAGCTTGGAATCGCTCATGCGCTGGAATTCATCAAAATGGATTTTGCAGTCCAGGCATTCATATTCATAGGTGGGCATGTTATCGGAAGAGTGTGAGGGTTAAGATTTAAGGGTTAGCGATCGGGGTTGGGAAGCTGGATAAGCTTCCCAACCCCGGTTGACTATCGATTAATAGTCGCCGTAGCCGCCGCCTCCGGGAGGCATGGGCGGGGTCTTTTCTTCTTCGGGTTTCTCAACGATCACAGCCTCGGTCGTGACCAGAAGGCCCGCGATGCTCGCCGCGTTCTGAAGGGCGGTACGCGTGACCTTGGTCGGGTCGATGATGCCGGCCTGAACCAGGTCCTCGATCTTCTCGGACATGACGTTGTAACCGAAGTTGGTCTTTTCCTTCTTGACGTGCTCGATGATTACCGAACCTTCTTTGCCGGCGTTGGCCGCCAGCTGTTTCAAAGGCTCCTCGATCGACTTCTTGATGATCTCGACGCCGATCTGCTGGTCGCCGTTCAACTTCAACTTATCCAGATCCGGCAGGCAGCGGATGAAAGCGACGCCGCCGCCCGGAACGATGCCTTCCTGGCTCGCGGCCCGGGTCGCGTGCAATGCGTCCTCGACCCGCGCTTTCTTTTCCTTCATCGCCACTTCGGTCGGCGCGCCGACGTTCAGAACCGCCACGCCGCCGGCCAGTTTGGCCAGCCGTTCCTGGAGCTTTTCTTTGTCATAATCGGATTTGGTCTGTTCGATTTCGCTGCGGATCTGCTGAATCCGGGCCTGGATGTCGGCCTTCTTACCCGCGCCCTCGATGATCGTCGTGTTTTCCTTGTCGATCACGATGCGCTTGGCCTGGCCCATGTCGGACATCTGGACGTTCTCGAGCTTGATGCCGATGTCCTCGGAAACCAGTTTGCCGCCGGTAAGAACCGCGATATCTTCCAGCATGGCCCGACGGCGGTCGCCGTAACCGGGCGCCTTGACCGACGAGCACTGGAGCGTGCCGCGGATCTTGTTGACGACCAGGGTCGCCAGGGCTTCACCTTCGACTTCCTCGGCGATGATCAGGATCGGACGGCCTTTCTGGGCGATCTTTTCCAATAGCGGCAGGAGGTCTTTCATCGCGGTGATTTTCTTCTCGTAGAGCAGGATATAAGCGTCTTCCAGGATGCATTCCATCTTGTCCGGGTTGGTGATGAAATAGGGCGAGAGGTAACCGCGGTCGAATTGCATGCCCTCGACGACGTCGAGCGTCGTGGCCATGCCTTTGGCCTCTTCCACGGTGATCACGCCGTCTTTGCCGACTTTCTCCATCGCGTCGGCGATGAGGTTGCCGATCGTCTCGTCGTTATTCGCGGAGATCGTCGCCACCTGGGCGATCTCGGTCCGGCCTTTAACGTCCGTCTTTAACTTTTTAAGACTCTCGACCACGACCTCGACGGCCTGGTCGATGCCTTTCTTGATTTCCATGGAGTTGACGCCCGCCGCGACCGCCTTCAGTCCTTCGCGGTAAATCGCTTCAGCCAGGATCGTCGCGGTGGTAGTGCCGTCGCCGGCGTCGTCCGAGGTTTTGGAAGCGACTTCCTTGACCATCTGGGCGCCCATGTTCTCGAACTTGTCCTCGAGATCGACCTCTTTTGCCACGGTTACGCCGTCCTTGGTGATCGTCGGCGCGCCGAATTTCTTTTCCAGTACGACATTGCGGCCTTTGGGCCCGAGCGTCACTTTGACGACTCTGGACAGGATCTGAACGCCCTTGAGAATCGCGCGCCTCGCGTCTTCGTCAAATTTAATCATTTTAGAGGCCATTTTTTATTCTCCTTTTTCAATGATACCCAACACGTCTTCTTCGCGGATGATCAGGTATTCTTTGTCGTCGATTTTAATCTCGTTGCCCGAGTATTTGCCGAAAAGAATCACGTCGCCTTTTTTCACTTCCATGGGAATCCGGTTGCCTTTTTCATCCCGGCGACCTTCACCCGCTGCGATTACTTTTCCCTGTTGAGGTTTCTCTTTCGCGGAATCGGGAATGATGATACTTCCCTTTTTCGTCTCCTCCTCGATCCGCTCAACAAGAATGTGATCGTGCAGTGGCTTTATTTTCATGTACGTCCTCCTTTATATAATTTATAAAACTCTGTTTATTGTAATAATAAACCTAAAGATTAGGGCGCATTTTTTGGGATGCCCGAAAAGGTCATTGCCCAACAATACACTAAAAACCCATTTTGAATACTCGGGTTTTTAAATTAACGCCTCATCTTCAACTCATCTGGGCGAAACCCGATTTGAACGGGTGACCTTCTGCTTGTAAGGCAGACGCTCTCACCAGCTGAGCTACTCGCCCTTTAGACATCATAGTATACTCATCCGTTTAGCTTTGTCAAGATATTCTGAAGTATTACCGCGCTAATACCAGTTTTGCAGTTCGGGTAATTATCCCCTCTTTTAGGACGACAAAATATGTCCCGGATGGCAATCCGCTCAAATTGACATTAACCCGGTGATTCCCCGGATCTTTTCGTCCCTGATCGATAATTTTGACCAATTGTCCTGAAATATCGAACATTTTTAATGATACATGGTCCGTTATAGTTAAAAGCAATAACAAGTTTCTGGGGTGGTATTCGGGTCATATCCAACGAGCCATAGCCCGATGTAAAAGGAGTCGCGTCTACTTCTCCAAACCATGAACCATCCGCATATCGCATATTATACTCTATCCGCCGCTGAGCCATGCTTGAGTAAGGGAAAGGAACCTTCATCCATAAAATATGAGTATGTAGAGAATCATCAATATAAACCCGTTTTTCGCATCCGCCGTTCGCCTGGTATTCCAATCCGGTCATTCCGACCGAATCACCGGGGGAGCGGGAACCGCCCAAAGCCCAAATACGGATGGCAATGCGTGATCTTTATCTCGTCGCCCGTGCTCTTTGTACAGGGTGTTAGTTTCGCCTTGGCCGGTTGTGCTCCTGCAAAAATAACTCCACACATTACGCTGATGGTTAAAAAATACTTAGTAGGATTCATAATGACCTCTTGTTTATTTCACAAGCACAATTTTTTTCGTGGCGACATAATCATCCGCGATGAATTGACAGAAAAATACACCATCGGCCAGTCTCCGACCCAGGTCATCACGCCCGTCCCAAATCGCCTGATAAAATCCGGGCTGGACGGTTTTCTTATCGAGTATCCTCACCAGCTGGCCCAGGCAGTTATATATTTTTAAGCTGATCTTGCCCGGTTTGGGCAACGCGTATTTTAACATCACCGAACGCGTAAACGGGTTGGGGACCGGATCGCCAAGAATTAAGAATAACGGGATTTTTCGGTTGTTTTCTTCGGCGCCGATCAATATCGGCACCGCGTCCAAAACCGTAAATGTCCGCATCAGCGCGTTACCCCAGTTGTTCAGCGAATCCTCGGCCCGGACCCAAAGGGAACAGACCCTTACCGTTCCCGCCGAATAAATAAACCGGACCGTATCGATCACCTTTTCCAAAACCTGATCAAACATGCCGTCATGGGGATTCATCGGGTCGCCGAAACCGGGCGGCACCGGGTTGTAGCCGATCGACCAGTTCGCGCCGCGGATCTTGCTTACTCCGCTTAAAGAATCGCTGATCTCGGCCGTAATCTCCATAATCGTATCCTGGATCGAGAAAACCATGGGATTATGGCCGACCTTGATCGATTGGGGCTTAACCGTTGGTCCGACGTGATCATTGCCAGGGATCCGGATCGTAAAATCACCGATCGTCTTGGCTCCGTTTAAGGACGGGTAGATGATTTTGTCTGAGACCGTAATCCGGATCCGATATTTTATTCCGTTTTCAACTCCGCTGAGGTTCCAGTCATAGGGCGATATAAAAGTCCCGGACACGAGCGGAATCCAGGCCTGACCGGAATTGGGCGAATATTCGATCCGGATCGTATCCGGCTCGCTGCCGCCGTAAGCGCTGTCATACCAACTGATGGCGATCGGGCTCGACGTGTAGGTATTACCCTGAACCGGGGACGTGATCCATATGTCCGGGTGATCATGACCGATGAGCCAAACAAGTTCGCGGTTTAAAATATCCGGCAGGAACAGGGTGTCCATCTGGGTTATCGAAAAGGCGTTATAGATCGTCCGCGTTTTATAACCACCCCAGACTCCCTGTCCCGGCGAACCGTGAGTTTGACCCGATTCCCACCGGACGCCCACGACATTTCCCAGCGCGGAGTTCCAGCGCCATATATCGTTGGATATGCCGCCCATATCCCATCCGTTGGGCGGGCTATCGATTCCCACGGTCGTATCACCGTCCGCGCCGGTGCGATGTGGAGTGTAAACAACACCGGAAGTATAGGGACCGGTTATGGGGTCCGCGGCCACGCCATATACCCGTAGATTTCCCGAACCATAGATATCGCCCTGATAACGGGCTTGCAGGTAATTCTTGCACCACATGCTGTCGGATCCGATATTCGGATTTCCACCGGCCGGATCCCAGAAATACCAAAGCAAATCGTGGCTGGAAAAAGCTACCCGGCCCCCGCCCTCTTCGTAAATCCGGATCGTTTCCATCTGACCCGATAAAAACTGAGGGTACTCGTCTTCATTGGGAAGGATTAGCGCCTTACTATTTCTTAAGGTGTATACCTCGGGTAAATTGCCCTGATGATCCGAAGTCTGCCACCAGGCATACGTCCACTCCGTGTTTTCTAGCGCTTTAACCAAACGATTTTTAAGATCGGGAAGCGCCTGTCCCTGACTATTGCTTTTATCCGCGCCATCGCAAAAACCGACGAATACATCGATGTCCTGCAATACTCGGGTCGTGAATGTATAATGACTGCCGCCGTTATCATCACGCGCCTGGTTACCGCGAAAATCGCGGGATTCCGCGTCAAAGAAATAAGTCGTCCCCGGCGATAGACCTCCGAGTTTGACGCGGTGTCGCGTTACGTACGGCGTGTCCGCACCGGCGGTTTGGTTAAGGTTGCCGGGCGCAGTGCCGTAATGAACGATCCGGCTCGCGTTTTCGTTCGTCTGCCATGAGACATCGGCGAAGTTCACTGTGATCGTGTCGGTTTGCACGTTGCTGATCACGAAATATTCCGCGTCGATCCCGGATCGGATCCGGGACGTAAAAACCGGGTTTTCATCTTGATATTCAGCGGTTATTGTATCGCCCTGCCCCACGGACAGGAACCCGTCTCCATGCTGAACGGGTCGGAAGCCGACAACCAACTCGCTTTTAAAAACCTGGGCGCTATCTGCCAGTTCCCGGCACCAAACCGTTTCCGGCCGGGGCTCATAACGATCGCCATGGACTGCCGCCGCGACCGAATCAAGCGTGAGCGGAGATCCCAAATTAGTGTCTTCGATTCGGATCCGGACCGTGTCCGTCGCAAAATCATTGGCCCGGTAAACCGGCTTATCCAGGGTTATAACGCCGGCCGTACCAGAACCTGTATCCGCGTAAGTGATGACCAAACTGAACGGCTGAGGACCGACCGGGACGTTCCGAGCTTCGACCGCGACGCGCCAAGTGCCGCTTATCGGATCATTGACCCGGATGCATTCCTCGACATTAATTGAATCCCGGCCAGTCGGATTCGGAATCGATTGACCGCTTGAATACTGGTTACCCCGATAATATACCGCGCCGGCATAGGCCGTCAGGTCGAGATCGTTCACAATCTGACGAAGGACCGCAGGATTTCCCGGATAATCGGTCCAGGCAAGACCAATCTTCAAATTTCGCGTTGAATCCGGTACGGAAAAATAATATTCAACCCGCTCGCCGGTCAATACGCCGGTCGTGTTATCGGTCAATATAAGCTTGCGAATATCGTCAACAAAATAAAGAGCGCTGTCCAGGTTGACCCGGCCCCAGCCGATGTTGTTGTCCGGAACCGTGTAAGCGCTGACATTGGGGTCGGCGCCGTTGATCAAAACCGCCTTCAGCAGGGAAGCGCTGATGAAGGGTAGGGAATCGGCCGTGGTTTTTCGTCCGGTCGGATACCAACCCTCCCGAAGGTACTGCCGGATCAAGGCGGCCGCGCCGGCCGCGCCGGGCGAGGAAAAGCTTGTTCCGGACATGCCCGAGTAAGTATTAGTGCCGCTGGTTGAAGATATTACCGTCGAGGCGGGCGATAAAACCGTTGGTTTCAAACGGCCATCCTGGGTCGGTCCCCGGCCGGAAGCGCTAAAAATTAATGTGGAATTGGTGTCGTTACGGCAACCACCGCAAGTAATCACATTTTTCGCCGAACCCGGCGAAGAAACCGTCCCGGGCGTCGGGCCGCCGTTTCCGATCGAGAAGAACAGCGCAAAATCCTTGTGCGCCCACATGAATTGGTCGACCTCGAGGCACTCCAAATTGTACGCCCCGCTCACCGACGCGCCCCAGGAATTGCTGCTGATATGCGCTCGAGCCGGCGGATAATATTTATTGTAAGGCTGGATGTATACGTCATTTAGGTCCGGCCACATACTGAAATTATACCCACCTACATCAAGGAAATATATCCGGGTTCTTTTTGCCACACCGTCATAAAGCGAGGTTTCCAAAAGCGTATCATCGCCGGTCAGGGTTCCCGCGGTCGCGGTTCCATGCCAAACAGAGACATCGCCGAATATCGCGCCTGGACCGGCCGAATCGTAGGCGACGATCGCGTTGTGATCCGGATAATATCCCCAGGTTGTGATGGGATCGCTGCCCGAACGGTGCGCGTAATGCTGGGGATTGATCCCGGAATCAACCGTGTTTACCAGTTCGTCCAAACCCCGGGACCCGGCGATACCCTTGGCCCAGATGTTTCGGACGTTATACTGACCGTCCTGGACGATCCATTGCACGTTGACATTGTGGAATTCAAAAGGAATGAAAGGTTCGATCCAGCAAATGCCGCTGACCCGGGCCAGGCTATTTACCGACGACAGGTTGATCTTACACCGGATTATCTTATTGACCCCGTTGTCCGAAACGATAAGGTCATTGTTTCCGGTAAACTCGGACACCCGCGCCCGGATTTCCTGGATGTCCGCGTCCGGAAACAATAATATGGTGACGGTCGGTTCTTCTTCAGCCTGGTTGAATAAGGCGGATATTTTATATGCCGGCTGGTATATACCGGTCCAGCTTACGGACGCCTGCGCGTGGATCTTGTTCCGTTGCGCCGGGTCTTTTATCCGGCCGATAAAACCATAAGGCGGCAGGCAGTAATGGATTTCAAAACCGCTTGCCTCCAGCCGCTCTTTTTGATCCGGGTAGACCGAACCGGTCATTTGCACGATAAAATAATCGGCTTCGTTTTCGGCGTAGGTCAGGTTGGCAGGCAGATCCGGCTCTCCGGACCGGCCCAGGGTTTTGGTGTCAAAGATTATGCCGTTGGAAAATTCAATGATCCGGGCATCGCCATAAGCGGCCGGCAAGAATAAGCTTTTCTGCTCCCGAAAGTTTGAAATACAAATTAATAACAATAAAAAATTCATACCGCCTCCAGGTGCTTGTTAATATATTATAGGAATTAAATAATTATTGTCAAGGCCCGCGGTGGTTTTCTCTAATGGGATAAACCGTTAATAATAAAAATAGTCTAAAAATATATATTATGCAAAAAAGTGCCGATATCTTGATATTTATTGGATAATAGTTATAATATTAAGAAAAAATGGTGACATGAGTTCAATAAGCAAGTGCAACGCTTTGGCTATATTGGCTATAATAGCAGCCAGGAGGTCAAAGCGTTATGGGAACAAGCTACAAGCACTTGTCAAAGGA